>OJKJ01000062.1_pt1 | contig 91894 bp, 87 predicted proteins | sample 1596491 | NCBI WGS metagenome assembly OJKJ01 (sample SAMEA4350160, study PRJEB24818) | metagenome | biome: human; feature: gut; material: faeces | place: Denmark | collected 2013-09
TCTAAAAATCCCCCCAAATCCCCGCGCAACAAATCATTGCTTGCATATTCCGCCCCCCTTTACTATACTTGAGACGAGGTGATAACCATATGACAATCAATCAAAATCTCCGCCAGCTCCGTCTGGACTGCGGCATGACCCAGGAACAGGTGGCCGGGAAAATAGGACTTACCCGGCAGGCCCTCTCCAGCTACGAATCCGGGCGTACACGGCCGGATATCGAGATGCTGATGCGCCTGTGCGAGGTGTACAATACCGATTTGGACGCCATTCTCTACGGAACCAGCCGCACACTCAAAGCGGTCCGCCGAGTAAAAACCTGCGCTACGTCCCTGTTCATCCTGCTGACCGCCCTGACCTTTGTCCGCTCGGCCCTGCTGTGGGGCGTCAATCACACCATGGCCATACCGGAAGGCCCCATGTCCCCCGAGAAAATGGCCATGTTTGAAACCCGCCGCCGCTATATCGCCGCCTGGGAAGCAATGGACGGACTCCTGCTCACCATCGCCCTGTTCGGCGGCCTGCTGCTGGCCGCGCTGCTGATTGGCGGAAAATGCGTGGTGCCCGTCCGGCAAAAGCTGCTCTACACCGCGGCCCTTGCCGTTGGAATCCTTTTGGCCACCATCCCCTTCGCCTACACGGACCCGGTGTATGGGCCGCCCAATTACCTGATCACCCCGGTGCTGGTCATCTTCCGCCTCCTGTTCATCCTGGCGGCGATTCTCCTGTCCGGCCCGATCCTGAAATGGAAAGAAAGCCGCCGGTCCCGCGCCTAAAACGCCTTTGAAAAATAAATATAGACGATATCGTCTGTTTTTGTTATAATACTTCCAGACGATATCGTCTACATTTTGTTGCAAAGGACGTGAACCACATGATGATTGAAATAGCGAGACTCATTATCACCATCGCAGCCGCCTTATTGGCCGGCAAACTGATCTCAAAGCTGAAACTCCCCGCCATTCTCGGCTGGCTGATCGCCGGGATGATTTTAGGCCCCCACGCCGCGGGGCTTCTGAGCGCGCACCTGATGGAATCCGCCTGGTATGAGGTCACAGAGAGCTTACTCGAATGCACCGTCGGTCTGATGATCGGCACGGAGCTCATCTGGAGCCAGATGAAAAAGACCGGCAAACAGATCGTTGTCATGACGGTCATCGAATCCCTGGGCACCTTCCTGGTGGTCAGCCTGGTATTTAGCCTGATCTGCATTTTCACCGGCCTGCCCATTTACCTGGCCTTCCTGTTCGGCGGGATCTCCCTGGCCACCGCCCCCGCGCCCTCCCTGTCCATTGTGAACGAGATGAGGACCTCCGGGCCGGTCACCAGCACCCTGATCCCCATGGCGGCTCTGGACGACCTGGTGGGCGCCCTGGTATTTTTCCTGGTGATCGCCGTGGTGACCGCCCGCACCTCCACCCGCCAGATTCCGGTATTTGTGGTGGTGCTGCTGGTATTTTTCCCGGTTCTCCTGGGGGTAGTGATCGGCTTTGCCGCCGGAAAGCTGCTGGGCAGAGTCCGCAGCCCCAAGGGCTCGGTCCTCGCCACCTCCGCCATGATCCTGTTCTCCACCGCCGTGGGCCTGATCCTGAACTGGTACGTGCTGCCCGCGCCGGTGCTGAATTTTCTGCTGATCGGCATGGCCTTCTCCACGGTATTCGCCAACATGATCCCACTGGAGCAGCTGGGCGATATCATGCGCGTGCTGAAACCTGCCGTGGGCTTCTCCCTGGTGGTGGTGATCCTGAACCTAGGCGCGCCCCTGGACTACCACCTGATCCTGGGCGCGGGAATCTACACCGCGGTGTACATCGCCTCCCGCGCCCTTGGAAAATACGGCAGCGCGTTTTTCGGAGCCGCTGTCACCGGCGCGCCCAAAACCGTGCGCAATTACCTGGGGCTCACCCTGCTGCCCCACTCCGGCGTCTCGCTGATTTTCACCGGCATCGCGGTGTCCACCTTAACCCCCGTCGCGCCGGAATACGCGTCCCTGATCCAGGGGACCATCGCCGCAGCCGCGGTGATCAACGAGATCATCGCCGTATTTATGGCGAAAAAAGGATTTGAATGGGCCGGCGAGCTGCCGGAACCCAAACTGAGAGGAGGCGTACACCCATGAAACAGGCCCAGCGCCAGGAGCGGAGCAGGCGGGAAATCCTGCAGGCCGCAATGGAAGAATTTGGAACTCACAATTACAGCGACGTCACCATCGACAACATCTGCTCCCGCCACGGCATTTCCAAGGGTATGATGTACCACTACTACTCCGGCAAGGACGATCTGTTCCTCCTGTGCGCCCGGGAAATGTTTCAGGCGCTGAAGGAGCACATGGACGCTCTGCCCTTTCCCTCCCCCGGCCAGACCGGCCCGGAGGCGATCCGCGAGCTGTTCCGTGCCCGGGAAGCCTACTTTGAGACCCGCCCCCTGGAGAAACATATCTTTGAAAATGTATTGTTCAACACCCCCGGACACCTGGCCGGACAGCTAAACGACCTGCGCCTGCCCCTGCGGGAGCTGAACCGGCAGCGTTTCCGCCAGGCCGTATCCCGAATGGAGCTGCGCGCGCCGCTGGACGAGGAGGCCGTCTCCCGCTATCTGGAATGCATCGAGTCCCTGTTCTGGCCCCTGGTCAATCAGTATCAGGGCGGGGAGTCCATCGGGGACCTGCCATCCCTTGAGGCCGTTTCCACCCAGGTTTTGGATATGGTATTGTTTGGAATTGTTCGGCAGGAGCGGTAGCAGCCGAAACCTGCGCACAAACGAAAGGCGATGAGACATTGAAGATTTTCCTGAAAATGCACGCTAAAAACCGTTTTTCCTCTGTGCAGCCGTAAATCAGACTATGTACAGAGGAGAAACCATCTATGAAACGATTAAACGCACCCATTGTAACGGCAGAAACCATCCGCGGGATGGAAGACATGTCCTTTTTTACCCACGCCCTGATTTTCGACGATCTGCTGATCGTGGCGCAGCGGGAGACCAACTGCTTCGTATTAAAGAGCTCGGAAGGTCTGATCGTGATCGACGCCATCTGGCCCTCCAAACCTGCTTTTGACGCCATCACCGCCGCCATACGGGACGTGGGCTGGAACCCCGCCCGAATCCGCAAGCTGGTCCTGACCCACGGCCACGTGGACCACACGGGCTGCGGGAAATGGATTGTGGAGCAATTCCAGGCCAGGACTTACCTGTCCGCCGCGGACGACATTTTCTGGCAGGAACACCCGGCAAAGCCGGACCGGCCGGAGACCTGGAAGGATTTTCCAATCCATGTCCATGTGAAGGACGGCGACACCATCACCTTGGGCGATAAAACGATCTTTGTCTGCGAAACTCCGGGGCATACTCCCGGTGGGCTGAGTTACCTGTTTCCCGTTCAGGAAAACGGGGAAATGCACATGGCCGGGCTTTGGGGCGGCACCACTCCGCCCCGGACAAAAGAAGGCGTGCTGCAATATCTGCGCTCCCTGGATTATTTTCTCCGGGAAGCCAAACGCAGTGGCGTGGACGTAGCCCTGACCAATCACACCGCCGTGGACAACGGCCTGGAGCGCATCGCCTACTCCCGGAAACGCATGTCCTACATGCCCAATATCTACGTGGTAGGGCAGGACGGATTCCAACGATTCTGCCAGGTGTTTTATACTATGAGCTATGAGATGCTGGGGCGGTTGGAAGGACGGGGGATCTCTGACCGGAAAGCCGGGGACGAGGCAATCGATTTTACGCTGGATTAGACTGAACGCATCAACCTATTTAATAGAACCTGAAAATGCCGGGACACGGTTCACAAAACCGCGCTCCGGCATTTTACTGTGCACAATGGGCTGCTGGCGCAGCCTGTTTTCTTTCCTTACTTCTCCCCGCGTTCCCGCTCTTCCATAGCATGCACCATCTCCACCACAAACTGATGGGTCGGAACCGCCACACCGCACTTCTCCGCCGCCCGCACCACAGAGCCGCTGATGGTGTCCACCTCGCTCCTTCTGCCGTCCCGCAGGTCGGCGCGGATGGAGGTGCAGCCCCGGGGCGTCCGCTCGGAAACAGCCTTAATCTCCGCGATAATCGCCTCGTCGTCCGCTTCCAGTCCCATGGCTCTGGCCACGGCCGCCGCCTCGTGAATCAGCTGAACAGTCATGTTCCAGGCGTGTGCATTTGACGTGATATAACCCATGTCCACCTGTAAAATTGCGGTCACCGCGCTGAGGGAAACGTTGGTGAACAGCTTGTTCCAGATCAGCTGCCGGATATCGGAATGGATCTCCAGCTCAAAACCGCAGCTTCCGAAGGCCTCCGCCATCCGCGGAAAGAATCTCTTGTCGTCCCCGGTCAGCATGCCCACATTGGTGTGGCCCGTACCACCGCGGCGGACGTGTCCCGGGCCGAGGGCCGCGCCGTTGTCCTGGGTGGTGCCGATGATGATGCGCTCCCGGGGCACGAATTCGCTCAGAATGTCCTCATGACCGCAGCCGTTCTGCAGGGTCAGGACATAGGTGTCCGGGCCGATCAGGCACGGGTTGCCGGACAGCGCCGCCTTGGAGTACAGGGATTTCACAAACAGGACGATGAGGTCCACCGGCTCCAAACCCTCCGTGGAGGTCACCGCCTTCGGGCGGTAAACGTGTACCCCGTCCGGCTCCTCCAGGCAGATTCCCTCCCGGCTGATGTGGTCCACCACCGCGGCCGAGGTGTCCACCATATACACTTCATTGTGAAGGGACAGGCGGCCGCCGTAGATGGAACCCATGGCCCCGGCCCCGATTACTGCAATTCTCATACATTTCTCCCTCTCTGTCACTTCGAAAACTCAGCCAGCCCCTCGATGGCGTAGGCGCGGATGGGGCAGGAATCCAGTCCCTTGATGGGGATGGGCGCGTAGGACATGAAAAATGTGTCCGTTGACAGCTCTTCCAGATTCTGTAACACCTCCAGGAACACCACGTTCACCTCCATCAGAACGTCGTGGAAGGCGGACACATCGGTGTTGTTGCTCTCGATGGAAACGCCGTCGCCAAAGCCCACGCATTTCACCTTCTTCTCCTTCAGCCACAGGGCGGTCTCCCGGCCGATGAGCAGGCGCTTGTCCTCGGGCGTGTTGGTTAACGGGGTGAAGGGCGGAATCTTGTAGGGGGAATCCAGAATCACGATATCGTTCTCCCGAATCCTGTCCCCGCAGGCCCTCTCCAGGTCCTCCGCCATGATCTTCCCGTTAGGTTCCATGTGGGTGATGTCCACATAGATCGCCCGCCCCATGAAGGTGCTGATGGGAAGCCCCTGGACATCGGTCCAGTTGTCATTGTGGTGGTAAGGGCACTCCACATGGGTCCCCAGATGGCTGGTCAGGTCCATAATGGTGTGGAAATCCGGGATCGGGCCCCCGGTGTTGAAGCGGAACAGATGGCACCGCCTGCTCTCCGTCTCCGGATCCAACTGCTTGGTCAGATCGATCACTCTCAGCCCGTTCCCCAAATCACATGCGCTCATAACTTATACCTCCTCGAATTTAAAATACTCAGAAACCCTCGTTTTTCTTGCTATGATGTCATTATACCAGTATACCGGTATACCGGTCAAGCACTTTTTTCATTGACTTTGGAGGTGTTTTGGGGTATGATGAATTCAGACAATTTAAGGCTTGGAAGGCGCGGCAAAAGGCCGCCAGGCTGCCATCGAAACGCCGTCCAAACGCCCTCTAGCGCCAAAGGAGTGACCTATGTCCACTATAAATGAAACCAGTTCCCTTCAATCCCAGGCCTACAACATTATAAAAGAAAAGATCCTGTCCAAATCCATGGATTCCGACGCCCTTTACTCCGAGACCCGGCTGGCCAGGGAGCTGGGGATTTCCCGCACGCCGCTGCGGGAAGCCCTGCAATGCCTGTCCCAGGACGGCTACATCACCATCATTCCCAGTAGGGGATTTAAAATCCGCTGTCTGAACCAGGACACCATGCGGGAATCCATCCAGGTGCGCTGCGCCATCGAGGGCTTCTGCGTGTACACCGCCGCCTCCCGCCAGGACGAAAAGCGCTGCAAAAAGCTGATCAAAGACATGGAAAAATCCCTGGAACGCCAGAAGGCCGCCCTGACCTCGAAGAAATTCCCGGATGCCTTCACCGAGGAGGACCACCAGTTCCACCTGCTGCTGGTCCGCTACGCGCAGAACGAGGAGTTCAACCACCTGTTCCAGCGCCTGCTCTACATGATCCATCTGACCACCAGCAACGCCCTGAACGTCCCCGGACGGGCCCAGGCCACCTACGACGAGCACCTGGCTCTGGTGGAGCATTTGAAAAATGGGGATGCAACTCGGGCTTATCAGGTGTTGATCGAGCATCTGATGATGCCGTTGAAAATGGATCTGCTGTAAAAGCGCCGGAACAGAAAGCGCCCGCATTTCAAAGCCGTTCTACCGCTCCGGCTATGGAATGTGGACGCTGTTATTCTGCATATGCCTCTGCAAACATTTATGCGGTCCCGGGCAAAGGACGGCATAAGGCCGGGGCAACCTGCCCCGGCCCATATACCCACATCTAAAATACCACTACGTGTTTCATTCCCACCGCGCCCTTAGCCGCGGCGAACGCATCTCCGATCTCCTCCAGGCCGTATGTCCTGGTGATCATATTTCCCAACTGCAACCGCCCGCTCTGAACGAATTCCAGAACCTTCCGGTACTGAAGAAGGCTGGCTCTGGTACTGCCGTGCAGGCTCAACTGCCGGTAATGGACCAGGTTCGTGTCGATGGGCACCGGCTGCCTGGAAGCAGGCAGGCCGCCGAAAAACAACACTCTGCCAAACAGTCCCATGAGCTCCACCGCTTCCGTCTGGGCCTGAGGTGAGGGGCAGGCCACGATGCACACGTCCAGCCCTTTTCCGCCGGTCCGCTCCATCACCTGCTCCTTCAAATTTCCTTCCACCGTCACGATGGAGGGATCGATCTCCCTGCACGTGCGCAGGCGGTCCGGCGACAGGTCGTTCATCATCACCAGGCCCGCGCCCTGCATATTTGCCAGCAGCGCGTGCATGACGCCGATGGGACCGGCCCCGATCACCAGGACCTTGTCGCCGGGACGGATTCCCACCTGTTCCTGACCGTTGTACACGCAGGACAGGGGTTCCACGATGGACGCTTCCTCAAAGCTCACATGGTCCGCCATAGCCGCCACATTTCCCTGGGATACCGCCCGGGCGGGAACCAGAACATACTCCGCAAGGCCGCCGTCCAGATTGATCCCCAGCGCCTGGTAGCTTCCACAGAGATGGGTGTTGCCGCTGACGCAGGAGTCACAGACGCCGCAGCCGAAATTGGGGGCCACACAGACCCGCTGGCCCGGCTCATAGCCCTGTACACCCTCCCCCATCTCCTCGATCACACCGCTGATCTCATGGCCGATCACCCGGGGATGGTCCTGGTCAATGCCCGCGGCTCCGTTGAGGTACATTCTCACATCGGTTCCGCACAGGGCCGTCGCCTTCACCCGCAGCAGAATCTCGCCTGGGCCGGCATGGGGTGTGGGAATCTCCTCCTGCCGCAAATCACATACTCCATATAAACGCACTGCTTTCATGTTCTGTCTCCTATAATTCCACAACATTTCCGGTTACAATGGACTGGTTGCCTGCATTGACCACGCGCACCGCCATCAGGCCGTCCCGCCCCGTCACCAGAACCGGTCCGTCCTCCCTGACCGCCTTCACAAAGCTGATATCCTCATTCAGATACGCCTCCCGAAACAGGTGCATCCAGCTCTGTACCACATCGGCGGTCTTGCCTCCGTCCATGGTATAAACCACGGTTGTCTTGTCCTGAAGGTCTCCCAGCATAATGGAGCCCTTGGTTCCCAGAATCTCCACCCTGGCGTCGTAGCCGTAACGTACGCCCTGGGCCCCGTCCAGACAGCCCAGCACGCCGTTGGCAAACCGTGCATTTAAAATCACGTTGTCGTAAAAGTCCGGGAAATCCTGCCGGGCATCCCCACAGCGGTAATTCCCCGCCAGTGCGTACACGGTCTGAAATTCTGATCCCGAAAACCAGCGCATGGTGTCAATGTCGTGGCTGTTGACCTCGGCCAACGGCCCGTTGCTCTTGTGGATGTCGTACATCCAGGGCTTGGGAATGCTGGGCCCGCGGGTCAGGGATTTCACCAGCACCAGATCGCCTACCGCCCCGGAGTCCAAAAGTTCCTTGGCCCGGACAAAGCTGGCGTCAAACCGCCGCATAAATCCCACCTGGAGCTTCACGTGGTTCTCCTCGGCAGCCTGAATCATTTCCTCACACTCCTGTGCGTTCATAGCCATGGGCTTCTCGCACAGGATATGTTTTCCCGCCTTTGCGGCCGCGATCACGATGTCCCGGTGATAGGCCGTGGGCGTCACCACCACCACCGCGTCCACCCGTTCGTCCTTCAGCGCTTCACGGTAGTCCGTAAAGGTATCCGTGATCCCCAGCTCCCCGGCGGCCGCAGCGCAGGCCTCCTCCGACGGATCACACACCGAAATAATACATGCCCCGGGCACTCTGGACGCAAAATTCCTTCCGTGGATCATACCGGCGCGTCCCGCCCCGATCAGGCAGATATTTACCCTGTCCTTTATCATATAATTCCTCCCCTGGCCTGACGGGCCTTACAGTTTTTTCTTAATCATGCTGACAATCACAGCTGAGATAACGGTTCCCACTGCAATGGAAACCAGATACATCACCAGGTTGCTCACCGCGCCCGGAATCAGGAACACGAAGATTCCGCCGTGAGGCACTGCCAGGCCGCAGTTGAACAACATGGAGAGCGCTCCGGTCACAGCCGAGCCGATGGTCACGGAGAACAGCACCCGAACCGGGTCCGCCGCCGCAAAGGGAATGGCGCCTTCGCTGATAAAGGACGCGCCCAGCACCCAGGCCGTCTTTCCGGACTCACGCTCATCCACCGTGTATTTGTCCTTGGCAATGATGGTGGAGAGAGCCATCGCCAGAGGCGGCACCATACCGGAGGCCATCACGGCCGCCATGACCGGGGCGGTCTGGCCGGTGGTCAGGGTGGTCAGAGACGCCACGCCGAAGAAATACGCCGCCTTTCCGATGGGACCCGCCAGGTCAATGGCCATCATGGCTCCCAGGATCAGCCCCAGAACGGCGGAGTTGACGCCGCTTAAATTGTTCAGGAAATTGGTAATGGCGTTGTTCAGAGCGGTAAAGGGCGTGCCCACCACAAATATCATGGTAAGTCCCACTGTCACGGAGGACAGAAGGGGCACGATCAGAACCGGCATAAGCCCTTCAAGCCCCTTAGGCATATGGATCTTATTTTTCAGGAACAGCGCAACGTAGCCGCCTAAAAATCCGCCGATCAGCGCGCCCAGGAATCCGGCGTTCAGCGCGCTGGCAAGCATTCCGCCTACCATGCCGGGCAGCAGTCCGGGACGGTCTGCGATGGAGTGGCCGATATAGCCGCCCAGAATGGGAAACATCAGCGCCATACAGACGCCGCTGCCGATTTTGTGGAACGCCTGTGCGATCGCTCCCTCGGAATTGATCCCGCCGAATGCAAAGGAGAGCGCGATGCAGATACCGCCCGCAACCACAAAGGGAATCATGTAGGAAACGCCGGCCATCAGATGCTTGTAGACGCCCACCTTGGGCTTGCTCTCCGTCTGGGCCGCGGAGGCCTTCTCATCCCGGTAAATGTAATCCGTCGCCAGGGCCTTCTCAATGATTTCCCTCGGCTTCTGAATTCCATCCTCCACGCTGGTGGAGTACAGCCGCTTGCCCACAAACCGGTCCTTGTTCACGCCGGTGTTTGCCGCAATCAGAACTGCGTCCGCCTCCCTGATATCCTCCGCTGTGAGCACATTCTCCGCGCCAATCGACCCCTGGGTCTCAACCTTGATCTGGTGTCCCATAGCCTCCGCTTCCATCTGGAGCTTCTCCGCCGCCATGTATGTATGGGCAATCCCGGTGGAACATGATGTAATCGCAACTATTTTCATCTCATCCTTCTCCTTTCAGCAAATCCAATACCTCTTCTTCTGTTCCCGCATGCAACAGCTTATCCCGAAACCCATCGTGCATCAGGCTGCGGGCCAGCTGGCTGAGCATCCGCAGATGAAGGTCCCCCGCTTCGGACGGCACCGCAATCAAAAAAATCAGATTTGCCAGGCTGCCGTCCATTGCCCGGAAATCCACCCCGGCGTCACACCGCGCAAACACCAGGGACGGGGTGCGCACCGCGCTGCTCTTGCCGTGGGGGATCGCCACCTGCATTCCAATCCCCGTCACACCAAGACGCTCCCGCTCCATTACCGCTTCCACGTACGGCTCAAGGGCTGTGATCCGCCCGTTCTCCAACAGCGCTCCGGCCATCTGGCGGATGCAGTCCTCCCTGTCCAAACATTTCAAGTCAAACAGAATCAAATCCTTTGTCATCAGAGCTTCGATATTCTGCATTTTGTCTGTTCCCCCTCAGTCATCCGTTCGTTGTCACCAAGCTGCGTCAAAGCCCTCCAGAATCTTAAAGCTGCTGCTTGTTCCGATTCTCTCTGCACCTGCTTCGATCATCTTCTGGCAGGTCTCCCAGTCCCGGATTCCCCCGGCCGCTTTCACCTTCACGTCGTCACCCACCGTATCCTTCATCAGCTTCACATCCTCCGGGGTGGCCCCGCCGCTTCCAAATCCGGTGGAGGTCTTGATGAAGTCCGGCTTCACCCGGCGGGCGATCTGCGCCACCTTCACGATCTCGTCCTTCTCCAGGTAACAGTTCTCGAAGATCACCTTCACCAGAACGCCTGCGGCTCTGCAGATTTCCGTGATCCGGCGCATCTCCTCCTCAATGTAAGCGTAGTTCCCGTTTTTGACCTCTCCCACATTGATCACATAGTCGATTTCATCCGCACCGTTATCGATGGCATTCTGGGTTTCGAAACATTTCGTTTCGATTGTGGTCTGTCCCAGCGGAAAACTGATGGCCGCCCCCACATGAACCGGTGTGTCCTTTAAGATCTCCTTGCAGAACCGGACCGGCGAGGAATTGATAGCAACCATCTTAAACCCGTTGTCCCTGGCTTCCTCGCATAATTTGCGAAAATCCTCCTCCCTGGCGAAGGCCTTTAAGCAGGTGTGGTCGAACATGTTTGCCAGGCGTTCTCTGGTCAGCTCGTTTACATCCATGGTTTGTCGTTTCCTTTCTTTTATTTTCGTTTTATATTTTTTATTCTATCATACATTTTCGCTTTGTCAATCATTTATCGTATTTTTTTCAATATTTTTTCTTTATCCTCTTATTGCTTTCGTTTCGCTTTTTATTGGTTTATTCTTTTTAGTTTTTGTGGTATACTTTAAGAAAAAGAGAGGCAGATCTATGAACGAAAAAGAAACGCTGTTCGCGGAAGAGCGCAAAGATAAAATCCTGCAGCTGTTAAAGGATTCAGAAAAGGTAACGGTGGCCCAGCTGTGCGAGCTGTTTGGGATTTCCCCCGTCACCGCCCGCAACGACCTGCGGGATCTGGAAAATGAAAACCTGCTCCGCCGGACCCACGGCGGCGCCATCCGCATGTCCAGCTCCGCCTACGAGCTGGAACCAAGCAAACGGGACGAAAATACGGATCAAAAGAAGGCCATCGCAGCAGTTGCCGCGGAGATGGTTGCGGACGGGGATACCATTATCATTGATACGGGCAGCACCTGTATGGAATTTGCCAAGCTTCTTAGCGGCAAACGCAATCTGAGAGTGGTTACGAACGATCTGAAGATCGCTCTGCTGCTGGACTCCTGCGAAGACATAACCCTGTACTTTATCGGGGGCGTCCTGCGCAAGCATTACAACTGTACGGTGGGCAATTTCGGTTCTGAGCCCTTCCGCCATCTTGTGGTGGACAAGGCATTTATGGGCGCCAACAGCCTTTCCACATCCCGCGGCGCCATGACCCCGGACGTGGGGCAGGCGGAAATCAAGAAAACCATGCTCTCCGTAGCCGACAAGGTGATCATCCTCTGCGGCAGCAATAAGATTGGTCAGAATTCCTTTGTCACCTTCGCCGAATTGTCGGATATCGACACTCTGGTCACAGACAGCGGGCTGAGACGCAAGCTGCAGGAATCCCTGGAGGAACGTGGGATCGATGTCAAAATCGCACCATAGCGTTCCGCCCCGAGCGGCGGATAAAAAACGGAGGCTTTCGCGCATCCAGCGCAATCGCCTCCGTTTTTATGTAAACTTCAAAAGCATTTTCATCCGGCCGTGTCCCTTAAACCGCCACCTTCACAACCACCTTTTTCACCTGGCAGGGCGCGCCGGCCACGCAGCGGGGTTTATGGGCGTCCTCCGGGGCCACCACGATCAAGTCGCCTTCCTCCAGCAATACGCTTCCGGAGAATTCCGGCTCCTGGTAAAAAATCAGGTCGTTCTCCTCGATGCGCTCCTTCACCTTCAGCCCGTCCCGTTTGCACACGCCGAACATTTCCCGGCCTGATGCCATGTACTGGATGTCGAAGAACTTCTCATGGGTCTCGAATGAGGCCTCCGACGCCGGATAGGTGGTGTACTCCTGCACATTTGCCACCACAACGTCTCCGTCGATGGGGTAGCTCCCTACGCCCAGGGCGCTGATATCTGTCTCCGCCAGCCACTTGTAAGCCTTGCGGAACTTCTCCTCCAGATAGTTATACTTTTCGGAAATGGAAATATTTGCAAAATACATGTTGCTTCTCCCTTCTATAATTTAATGTCGATTCGACTGCTCAGTTTTATGGGACGCTGTCCCGGCGCGTTTCGTCGCTGCGTCCAGCCCGACCCACGGAGCCCGGCCCTTCCTCTATAGCCCGGCCTACCGGCCGGAAATATCCTTGGCGTCCAGATCTCCCCCAGCGATAGCCTTCACCTGCCGCCAGATGGTCTCATCCACTGTGACGCCCTCTCTCATGCTGCGCTCCCTGGCGGCCAGAGTACGCTCGCCCGGACAGGTTACCAGCCCGCCCTCGTGTTCCGGATGGCTGGAATCCGCGGCCGCCACGCGCTTGTTCAGCATGTCCTGAATCTCCTCGCGGGTTCCGAACAGGTAGGGGTCGTAGGCGATAAAAATCTGACAGCAGCCCACGCAGCTTCCCCGGCCCTGCTCATCCATATCGAAACCGCTGTTGCCGTTCGCCATCAGAGCCGCCGCCATGTCCAGGGCAATCGCCATGCCGCTGCCCTTCCAGTAGCCGGTGGGCAGAATCCGCTTGCTCTCCTCAATGGTGCCGGGATCGGTGGTCAGATTTCCCTGGCTGTCAAAACCGCCCGGATAGGGAAGCTGTTTTCCTGCCAGCCGGTAGACCCCCAGCTTGCCGTAGGCGTACTGGCTCATTGCCATGTCCAGCACGATGGGGCCGTCCTCCCGGGGAATGCCGATGCAGAACGGATTGTTGCCCACGCCCGGCTGGTCGCTGCCCCACAGGGGCATGCAGCTCTCCGTATTGATCCAGCTGATTCCCAGAAATCCCGCCTCGGCCATCCGCCACGCGTAGGTGCCGCCGCGCATCCAATGGCTGGTGTTTTTAAGGGCCACGCAGCCGATGCCGTGCTCCTTTGCCAGCTCCATGGCCCGGTCGGCGCAGAACAGAGCGTTGGTGATGCCGATGCCAAGGTGCCCGTCGTAATTCTCCACCGCGCCCCTGGCCCTTACAAGCTCGGGGCTGCCTTTGGGATCGATCAGCCCTCTGCGCACATAGTCCACAAACCGCGGAACCCGGTTGAGGCCGTGGCTCTCCACTCCGTCCGCGCTGGATTGGGCATGGATCGCAGCGCAGGTCTTTGCCTGCTCCTCCGTCAATCCTACATTTAAAAATGCCTGTTGGATCGTCTCGCGGACGGTATCATAGGGAATTTTTATACTCACACCTGTTATTCTCCTTTCACGGTTATGGCCCCCCAGGACCGGGCGACGGGGCCGGGGGCGGTTGTTTCACTAACCCAACGCCGTGTGGTGGCACCAGGCCCCGGCTCCCCGCTGTGCCCCGTCCGGTCAGTGCATGGAGATTTCCTTAATCGAATACTTGAAGAAATCGCTCAGGCACTTTTTCACCTTGTTTCGGTCGTCCTGGTGGAATGCGTTGAGGATCTTACAGCGGTAAAACACCGCGCTCTCCTTGGAGGTGGACAGCTTCAGCACCTTGATGGCGGATTCCTGGCGCATCAGGACCATGATCTGCATCAAGCGGGCGTAGACGCTGTTGCCGCATACATCTCCCACGTAAGTGTCGATCTCAGTCAGGATCTTTAAAAAATCCTCCGCTGAAATCTCCTCCGCCTCCACGTCCAGCAGGCGGTCCCGGTACTCGTCCAGCCGGGCAAGAATCTCCGGGGTGCGGTTATCATAGCAGGTCAGATAGACCTCCGTCTCGATCAGGTTTCTGGCTGCGTAGATCTCGTCGTGGCGGTGCATCTCCTGGTAATACATCCACATCACCGTCTCTTCCGGTATCTTGGCCCCTTCCTCGCTGACAAAACTTCCGTCTCCAGGCTTGATGGTCAGCATCCCCACCAGGGACAGGGCACGCAGCGCCTCCCGGACCCGGCTGCGGGTCACGCCGAACAACTCCGCCAAATCCCGCTCATTGGGCAGTTTGTCCCCCGGTTTTAACTGCCCGGATGTGATCATCCCTGCCAACCGCTCCATCACCTGCTCCGTGAGCGTCACCTTTTTTAACGGTTCATAATCCATATCTGTCTCTCCTCTTTGCCCACTGTTTCACGTTTCCTATCATAGCACATCTTTTCCGCATATGTCCAGCGATAACCCGCGGCGTGGGTGGGATCGCGGGGATGCGGCGGAGGGCGCAGCGGTAGGCGGCAGACCACGCCGGGCCAGTAATTGCCCGGCGGGCAGCGGGCAGGCGGCGGATCATCGATGAACCAGTAATTGCCCGACGGGCAGCGGGTAGGCGGCGGATCATCGCCGGACCCGCGGCCGCCGGAGGGCGCGGCTAACCGCACCCTTCGTAAAAATTGCCCCGGCCTCACACCCGCCGGGGCAATCTCTACAATCCGCACATCCGCCCCCGCCAAAACCAAAACCGGCAGCGCCGCGAATCTCTACATTCTAATTCACTGTATTTCCAAATGCGCATCCAAAGCCGCATCGATCTCCGCCTTCTGCGCCTCGTTCAAAGGCAGCATGGGCCGTCTCACGTTTCCGGCGTCGATTCCCTGCTTCCCGGCAATATACTTCAGGCTGGCGCAGAGACCATTTTTCAGCACCACGTCCAGAATACTGTTGCACTCCGCCTGCAGCCGCCGTGCCTCGTCGTCCTGGCGGTTCAGATACAACTCCATCACCTTCCGGTACTGGGGCAGCATGAAGTTGAAGTTGCTCCCGATAAACCCGTCGCAGCCAAAGGCCAGAAACGCCACCATGCAGTTCTCAAAGCCGCCATAGCACTTGATCTGCGGGTTCACATTGCGGATTCGCTCCATCTGGTATAAGTTCAGGTTGGTGTGCTTCACCGCGCCGATGGCCCCGGACTTTAACAGTTCCCGAATCTCCGGGTTGGCGGGATCCAGGTCCCGATGGGTGCTGGAGGGGATATTGTAATACAGCACCGGCGCGCCGGCCGCGCTTGCAATATCATAGTAGTAGTGCGCCACTTCCTTGGCCGAAAATCCAAAGTAAAAGGGCGGGGTGGCCGCGATATTCTGAATTCCAAGGGCCCGCGCTTCCTTTGCATAGGTCACGGCCTCGGCCGTGCGGATCGCGCCCACATGGGCGAAAATCTCCGCCCGGTCCAGGTACTGCGCGCCCAGCTCGTATGTATGAATCCGCTCCCGCTCGCTGAGCAGAAAACACTCCCCGGAGCTGCCGCCGATGAAAAATCCATCCGCGCCCTCGGCCAGGTTCCGGTCCCACAGCCGCTTAATGGCCTGCTCATTAATCTGATCCTGCCCGTCAAAGGGGGTTATCGATGCAACAATCAACTTTTTCATAGTTTTTCCTCTTAGTCCAGATGATAAATTTCCTTCATGTTCATCCACGGGCCGTCACCGGACAGCGGGTTCATGCAGGGGATACACTCGCCCCACCAGCGCTGGGTCTCCGGGTCCGCCGCCATTTTCGCCATGTCGGCCTCGTAGTTCTCGCCCACGTACTCGTAATAGGAAAACAGATACTCGCCGTCAAAGTAAATGGAGTAGTTCTGAAGATTGCACTCCTTGATCATGTCGTTGATCTGTTTCCAGGGAGCGGCGTGAAGCTGCTGGTAATACTCCGCCCGGTCCGCCTTTAACCGGGAAACACTGCCAAATCTCTGTACCTTACCCATCTATTATAATCCTCCTCAATGATAAAATCCATCACAATCTGCGGCTTTGCCCAAACGCACCTTTGCGGGCGGCTGACAAAATCCGCTACAGTTTATAGATTCTCCTCGCATTTTCCGAGAACAGTTTTCTCTGGAAATCCTCCCCCCGTTCCCGGGTGATCCGGTCCAGTGCGCCGATCCAGGGGGCCATGCCGGTGGCCACATTGCACACCGGGAAATTGCTGGCGTACATCACCCGGTCCTCGCCGAAGGCATCCAGGCAGATATCCACCGCCGGGCGCAGCGTGTCATCCGTCCACGCCCCCGCCGGGTTTAAGCCGGAGACCTTGCAGACCACGTTGGGAAGGGAGGCCAGCCGCCTGATGTTCCCGGTCCAGGCCCTCCGGTAGGCCGCTTCCTCCTCCGTGGGATTTTCCCGGGAAATGATATCCGGGTCCACGATCCCCATATGGTCCAGCACAATGATGGTGCCGGGGCAGGACCTGGCCATCTCATAGAGGTCGCCCAGCTCCCCGTTTCGCACGCAGCCCTCGTAAACCAGGCCGTGTTCGCCCAACCAGCGGACATTTTCCTGAAATACTTCCCCCAGACAGGTCCCGGGCAGGGCCTCCGGCACGTGGAGCACCTGGCGCATGCCCTTAACACTGGCCACGTCCAGGTACCGGCCCATATACTCCTTAAATCCGTCCTCGTTCAGATATCCCGAGAGGATCGCCCCCTGAAAGAGACTCCCCCCGTCTGCGCAACAGCCGATAATGAACGCATTTTCCCGATCCTTGTCCGTTCTCGCGCTGTCCACCTCCACATAGACGGCGGCCTCCACCTGGTAAGCCGGGTCGGAGCCCAGGGCATTTTCATAGTCCTCCAACGTGTACGTGCGGTTTAACACCGGCCCCTCCCCGGACAGCCAGGGCAGGGATAATTCCTCCAGATTCCAGATATGTAAATGCGTATCAATTATCTTCATACTGTTTTTACCGGCCGTATTCCACCGGCGTTCCTCCTTCTGCGTTAGACTTGTAGCAGGCCTCCACCACGCACATGGTGTGGTAAGCGTCCTCGACACTGTTCATGTAATGGTAGGACGGGTCCTCCAGCTTCTTCATCAGACCGCCCATGGTTCCGATAAACGCCTCGTTGAACCAGCTGCCCTTCACCTCCAGCTCTCTCCAGCCCTTACCGTCGTCGGTGATGTATTCCACCTTGTCCGGGCGTCCGGTGGGGTAGTCCAGAATCAGGCCCAGCTGAATGCGGATGGCGCCTTTCATGCCCTCGATCTTCATCATGCTCTCCTGGTAATCCGGGGCGTAGTCGTGGTTGTGGTTGATGTGCAGGTTAACCCGCAGCACGTTGCCGTAGTCCATGATAATGGAGGTTCTGGTCTGGGAAAGATCGGTCATCTTGGGGTGCTGCATGGTCTTGCAGTATACATTTGTGGGATCGCCCACAAAGCTTCTGATGCAGTCGATATAATGGATGCTGTGGTAGTTGATCTCCATGCGCTCCAACCCGAAGAGGAAGCTCCACAGATGCCAGGGATGCAGCTCCACCACCCTCCAGTCGATGTCCACGATGTCGCCGATCACGCCGTCTGCGATCAGCTTTCGGGCCGCGATCATATAGGGGGCCTGGCGCAGCTGGAAGTTCACGCCCGCCGTCAGGTTCTTCTCGTGGCAGATGTCCAGAATCTCCCGTGCCTGCTCAATGCTCTCGCCCATGGGCTTCTGCATGAGAACCGCCGCACCGTCGGGCAGCTGGCGCAGGATGGAGGCAGTCTTGGAGGCCGGCACAGCGATATCGAACACCGCCTCCTCCTTCACGCCCAGGGCAATCAGGCCCTCCAGCTTCTCCACCGCGTTCGGGATATCGAAATCCTCAGCCGCCTGTTTGGCCTTGTCGTAGTTTAAATCATAGATGCCCTTTACCGGATATCCGGCCATTTTGTAGGCCGGAAGGTGGGAACCGGTCACGATGCCGCCCGCCCCGATGATCACGATATTTTTAACATTGTCCGGCATCTCCGGCACATAGTTTAAATCCTCAAGTGTTAATCCCATTTCAAAATTACCTCCTCAGTCTCTTCTTATTATAAACCATTGGAAATGCCTACGACAACCAGTGCCGCGATAATTACCGCATTTCCATAAAGCGCAACCTTTCTTGCCTTTGCAAATCCCTTCCACTCGCCGTCCAGAAATCCCCAGGCGTTGGCGATGATCAGGGCCAGTCCGTTGAAGGCAACCCAGCCCACTACCGGTCCCAGGGTACCCAGCATGGCGGTGGCCTTGCCGTAAATGGCCAGGGCGGAGAACCACACAACGGAGGTCAGAACCACCTTAAAATACGCCTTACCGCAGCCCGGCTTCACATAGTCCGTATAGGTCTTGTTGCGGATCAGTTTGATCAGGGCGTAAATGAAGTTGGCCAGGAAGCCTCCGGCAAATACCACCACCCAGGACAGCAGGCTGGCGCTGGTGGAGTTCACGCCCTGAGCCACCGCCAGATTCACCGGGTAATTGGAGGCAGTCGCGCCGATGTTGATGGCCGCGGAACCTGCGCCGGAAGCCAGCGCCATGATCAGACCGGTCATAAATACGGAAGACGAGGTTCCCTTTTCTTTGGTTTTCTTCTCCGCGCCGTCGCCATTTTTCATAAATCCGGCCTTGGAGAGCACTACAACGCCTCCCAGCAGTACGGCCTGGCCCAGCAGCAGCACGATCATCACCCGGGCCGGGGGATAGGTGCCCAGAATCACCATGGGGACAAAGCTTCCCAGCAGGTTGGACAGACCCAGGTTGATCCCCGTTACTAAGGAAACGCCGATCATGTCAATGGCCTTGCTGTACCAGATGGAACTGATGCCCCAGAAGAAACCGGCCAGAGCGCCTGCCAGCAGGGTGGGCACCGGCGTGGCGCGGATGTAACTCATGTAGTTTGGCACCTCGATCATACACCAGATATGAGGAATCCCCAAAACGCCGATGACGGAAAACAATACCCAGAACGCCTCCCAGGAAAACGGCTGGTACTTCTTAAAGCAGATTCCGAAGCTGCCCTGGAACAGACACGCGAAAAGCAATACTAAAAATGCTGAAGCCATAAACTACCTCCCAAATGGATTTTCTCTTTTACTCTTTTTAATTTGTTGTCATTGAGGAATACGTTCGAATTTGATCGATCTTTTCTTGGTACTACCAGTGAACCATTCGCATTTATCATAAAACGCAGGTGCCCCCTTGTCAATCGACGTTTTATACAGACAAATTTTTAATTTTTTGTGCATTTTTTATATTGTCAACCTTTTTTTCGTCCTTTATAATGCAATCATTGGTAGTACCAGAGTTGTTGAGAATTCATTTCCATCTTCTCACTGGTAGTACCAGGAAGCAAAAATAAAATTCCTTTATCAAATTACATGCGAATCATCACCGGAGGTAACTATTATGAGCGTTCTATTAAAAGGAATCACCTGGTCCCACAGCCGCGGCTACACCAGCATCACCGCAGTCTCCCAACGTTTCTGCGAGCTGAACCCGGGCGTATCGATTGAATGGGAGAAGCGTTCCCTGCAGGAATTTGCGGACGCGCCCATCGAAAACCTGGCAAAGGCCTACGATCTTCTGATCATCGACCATCCCTGGGCCGGGTTCGCGGCGGCCACCGGCATTCTCCTTCCGTTAAATGAATACCTGCCCGCCGCGTATCTGGCGAACCAGGAGACCAACTCTGTAGGAAAATCCCACCTCAGCTACAATTTCAACGGCTTCCAGAGCGCCCTGGCCATCGACACCGCCACGCCCGTCGCCGTTTACCGCCCAGACTACTTTGCGGATCAGGGCGCAGCGCTGCCCACCGATTTCGAGGACGTGGTGGAGCTGGCGAAAACCGGCTGCGTGGCATTTGCCGGAATCCCCTTAAATCTGCTGATGGACTTCTATATGTACTGCGCCACCACGACCAGCAGCTTCTTCGAGGATGAGGACAACATCGTGGACCGGGCCGTGGGAATCGAGGTACTGGAGAACATGCGCCGTCTGGCCTGCCTCTGCCGCCCGGAAATCTTCGGCTGGGACCCCATCCAGGTCCACGAGGCCCTGGCCGCGGACAGCGGGCTGTACTACTGCCCCTACGCTTACGGGTACACCAACTACTCCCGCCGCGGCTACTGCGATCACCTGTTAAAGGCAGGCGACCTGGTGAATTACAAGGGAAATATGTTAAAGAGCGTGCTGGGAGGCACCGGCCTGGCCGTCTCCAGCCTGTGTGAAAACCGGGACATGGCGGTGAAATTTGCGCAGTACGCGGCCTCCCCGCTGATCCAGACCACCCTGTACACGGAAAACGGCGGGCAGCCCGGGCACCGGAAGGCATGGCTGGACGAGGAAAACAACCGCATGACTCTGGATTTCTTTAAAGACACCTTAAAGACGCTGGACAATTCCTATCTGCGCCCCCGCTACAACGGCTACCTGTATTTCCAGGACCACGCCGGGGACTATGTGAGAGATTACGTGATGAACGGCGGAAACGCCGGAAATGTGCTGGATCAGCTGAACGCGCTGTACCGCAAATCCAGGGAGGGAAAATCGATATGAAACCATTGGAAGGTATGATCGTGCTGGATTTCAGCCAGTATCTGGCCGGCCCCTCGGCCGCCCTGCGGCTGGCGGACCTGGGGGCACGGGTCATCAAGATCGAACGGCCCGGCAGCGGCGACGGCTCCCGGCCCATGAAATTACATAATCTGGAAAGCATGGGGGACAGCGTGCTGTTCCAGACCATCAACCGCAACAAAGAGAGCTTCTGCGCCAACTTGAAATCCCCCGATGACATGGCCATGGTGAAGCGGCTGATCGCCCGGGCGGATGTGATGATCGAGAATTTCCGCCCCGGCGTGATGAAAAAAATGGGCCTGGACTACGAGTCCGTCCGCCGGATCAACCCGCGCCTGGTCTACGGCACGGTCACGGGCTACGGGACCACCGGGCCGTGGATCAAAAAGCCAGGGCAGGACCTGCTGGTCCAGTCCATTTCCGGGCTGGCCTGGTTAAACGGGGACGATGGCCAGCCCCCCATGCCCTTCGCCCTCTCCCTGGCGGACTCCTACACCGGAATCCACCTGGCCGAGGGGATCATGGCCTGTCTGTTGCGCCGGTTCACCACCGGGCAGGGAGGTCTGGTGGAGGTCAGCCTGCTGGAATCCGTGCTGGACCTGCAATTTGAGGTGATCACCACCTATTTAAACGATGGGCATCAACCGCCTAAACGCAGCGCTTACCACAACGCCCACGCCTATTTAAGCGCTCCCTACGGCATTTACGGGACCTCCGACGGGTATATCGCCCTGGCCATGGGCTCCGTGCCGGAGCTGGGCGGCATCATCGGCTGCTCCGCCCTGACTGGGTACACGGACAAGGAGGAATGGTTCACCAGGCGGGACGAGATCAAGGAGATTATCGGCGCGTTTTTGGCCGGGGACACTACCGCTCACTGGCTGAAGCTGCTGGAGGCGGCCGGGTACTGGTGCTCCGACGTCTACACCTGGGACCGGCTGGTGGAATCCGGGCAGTTTAAGGAACTGAATCTGCTGCTCAACGTCCGCCGGGAAGGCGGGGAGGACATTTTCACCACCCGCTGCCCCATCCGCTTTGGGGATGCGCCCTTTCTGGATTCGCGCCACGCTCCGGCATTGGGCGAGCACACCGCGCAGATTATCGCAGAATTCGGCCTGGACCGGGAAGGAGAGATCGCATGAAACCATTAGAAGGAATCACTGTGCTGGATTTCAGCCAGTTTTTATCCGCGCCTTCCGCCACCATGCGCCTGGCGGACTTAGGCGCCCGGGTTATCAAGGTGGAGCGGCCGGACAGCGGGGATATCTGCCGCACCCTGTACGTTTCCAACTTAAAAATCGAGGAGGACAGCTCCCTGTTCCACTCCATCAACCGGAATAAGGACGGCGTTTCCCTGGACTTGAAGGACCCTGCCTGCCGGGAGGATTTAGAAACGCTGCTGTCCCTGGCCGACGTGATGGTGGTCAACTTCCGGCCCGGTGTGGCAAAGCGGCTGGGGCTGGATTACGCCGCCGTGAGCGCCAGTCACCCGAAGATCGTCTACGGCGAGATCACCGGATATGGAACCACCGGCCCATGGAGCGCCAGACCGGGGCAGGACCTGCTGGTCCAGTCCTTATCGGGCCTGGCCTGGCTCAACGGCAACCAGGACCAGCCCCCTACGCCTATGGGGCTCTCGGTGGCGGACCTCTTTGCCGGACAGCACCTGGCCCAGGGCATCCTAGCCGCATTGATCAAGCGGGCAGCCTGCGGCGAGGGTTCTTACGTGCATGTCAGTATGCTGGAATCGGTGATGGATATGCAGTTTGAGGTGTTTACCACATGGCTGAATGACGGCCATCAGCCGCCCCTGCGGTCCGCTGTGAACAATGCCAACGGCTACATTAACGCGCCCTACGGCATTTACCGGACGGCAGACGGCTACATCGCTATCGCCATGGTGCCTATCACTACGCTGGGGCAGCTGGTGGATTGCGACGCCCTTGCCGCCTACACGGACCCGGAGACCTGGTGCAGCAGGCGGGACGAGATTAAGGCCATACTGGCGGAGCACCTGCTCACCGGCACCACGGCCCACTGGCTGTCCCTGCTGGAGCCTGCGGACGTGTGGTGTTCGGATGTGTTTACCTGGGAGCGGCTGTTTGGGACCGACGGGTTTAAGGTGCTGGATATGCTTCAGACGGTGCGGACTCAGGGAGGCACGGAATTTACCACTACCCGCTGTCCGATTACCATTGACGGGGAGCATTATAAGAGTGAAAAGCCTGCGCCGCGCATCGGGCAGGATAACAGAATATATTTGGAAAATTAAGGAGAAAACGATTATGGAACAGACAATTTACTTTGAAGATTATGAAATCGGCAGCGTGCGGGAGAGCATCGGCCGCACCATCACGGAGACGGATATTGTGATCCATGCGGGGCAGACCGGGGACTTCTTCCCCCACCACATGGACGCGGAGTTCGCCAAGACAACAGACTTCGGAAGGCGCATCGCCCACGGAACCCTGACCTTCTCCGTGGCGGTGGGCATGACCGCGAATCTGATCAATCCGGCGGCATTTTCCTATGGGTATGACCGCCTGCGGTTTATCAATCCGGTGTTTATCGGGGATACCATTCATGTGAAGGTGACGTTGAAGGAAAAGAGAGAGAATCCTAAGCATCCCGAGCGCGGATTTGTGACGGAGGCGCTGGAGGTGTTTAATCAGGACGGGAAGCTGGTGTTGGTGTGTGAGCATGTGATGTCTTGTTTGAAGAAAAGGGGGTGAGAGGGGTGAGGTGGTCGCATTCGTGAGTGGCAGGAAGGGAAGGCCGCTCACCCGCTGGGGACTCAGTGGGGACAACGCACAAATAATTTATGTGCCGAATAACTGTACGTTTACCTTCCAATATGATTATAGTCCTCTAACCGATTCGTTCCATCCCACTTTAGCAGGCAAGACATCTGCTCTTTTGCAATCCGGTTTAATTCTACCAGCCGATCTCTGCGGCTTACTCCTTGTTTGATCATAACCGCATTCAAACTCTCAATATTGGATAAAATAATAGGCTGTTGAAGCGTGGCATGATCCCGGATATTTCCGTCTAAGTTGGGGTTTATATCACGCCACTGTTTAGCAGTCATACCAAACATCGCCATATTTAAAACATCTGCTTCCGTGGCATATGTAAAGCTCTCATACTGTTTGGGCAGCTCAGGCACAATCAGATGTTCCTTTATGGCATCCGTATGAATACGGTAATTGATCTTGGAAATCTCACGATTCATATTCCATTTTAGTGAAAGCCGGCTGTTTTCATCCATTTTTAAACGTTGGTAATCTGTAATAATGTATAATTTAAATTCAGCGGAAATCCAGGAAGCAAATTCGAATGCAATATCCCGATGGGCAAAGGTTCCCCCATTTCTTCCTGATCTGGAATACATACCGATTGCGCCGGTGGCCTCCAGCCACCGCTTCGGCGATAGCGTAAATGCATTAGAACCTGCCCGTGCTTTAAACCCCTCGAATTCGAGGGGTTTAAAGTTCGGATTATGTATCGTCTCCCACAGTCCCAGAAACTCAATAACGTCACGACTGCGCATCCAGTTTTGAATGGTTGCCGCCGGGTCCTCACTTTTATACTTTGCTATATCCGTTAAAGAAATATAATCATCATAGCTTCCATCTGATATAACAGCAATTTGCATACCTTTAGCATTTAAATTTGCTTTTAAGATTTTTTCACCCTTCATTTTCAATCTCCATAACTTTCTCTATCTATTTTAGCGCCATGTCGGCACAGCTGCTTCATTGTGGCCGTACAGAATAATCCTGCCTCTGACGCAACAATAACCAGCCCCTGCAGTTTCAAAAATAACACCATTGGTTTTACACGGATACAAAACAGAATAAATGAACATCTAAGAAATTTAAAGAAAAACACGACCATCAAACTTGAATTGAAATGCAAAAAATCAATCCGCGCAGCCAGGCCCTTCTCCGGCCCTGGCCGCGCGTCTTTTTTCTACCGCTTACTCATACAGCGGGTACTTCTCGCAAAGCGTTGTCACCTCTGCCCGGATATAGTCCGCCTTGGCCTCGAAGTCGGTGGCGGCCAGCCAGATGCACTCGGCGATCTTGGGCATATCTTCTTCCTTCAGCCCTCTGGTGGTGATGGCCGGGGTACCGATGCGCACGCCTGAGGTCACGAAGGGACTTCTGGGATCGTTGGGCACAGTGTTCTTGTTCAGGGTGATGAACACATCGTCGCAGCGGTTCTGCAGCTCCTTGCCGGACACCTCCATGCCTCGCAGGTCCACCAGCATGAGGTGATTGTCCGTGCCGCCGGTCAGAATCTTGAAGCCCTGCTCCTTTAAGGCTGCGGCCAGAGCCTGGGCATTCTTCACCACCTGGTGCTGATACTCCTTGAACTCAGGCTTTAACGCCTCGCCAAAGCACACGGCCTTGCCCGCGATGATGTGCTCTAAGGGGCCGCCCTGGGTTCCCGGGAAAATGGCCTTGTTGAAGTTGAACTTCTCAGCCGCCTCCTTGTTGGCCAGGATCATGCCGCCTCTGGGGCCGCGCAGGGTCTTGTGGGTGGTGGTGGTCACCACGTCGGCGTAGGGGATGGGGCTGGGATGCTCTCCCGCCGCTACCAGGCCCGCGATGTGGGCCATATCCACCATCAGGTAAGCGCCTACCTTGTCCGCCACCTCGCGGAAGCGCTTGAAATCAATGGTTCTGGCGTATGCGCTGGCGCCCGCCACGATCAGCTTGGGTTTGGACTCCAGGGCGATGCGCTCCAGCTCGTCGTAGTCGATGTAGCCCTCGTCGTCCACGCCGTAGGGTACGATATTAAAGTACAGACCGGAAAAGTTCACAGGGCTTCCGTGGGTCAGATGGCCGCCATGATTTAAGTTCATGCCCATCACAGTGTCGCCGGGCTTCAGCATGGCCACGAACACGGCCATATTGGCCTGGGCGCCGGAGTGGGGCTGGACATTGGCGTAATCGCAGCCGAAGAGCTTCTTCGCGCGCTCGATGGCCAGAGTCTCCACCACGTCCACGCACTGACATCCGCCGTAGTAGCGTTTGCCGGAATAACCCTCTGCGTATTTGTTGGTCAGCACCGTGCCCATCGCCATCATAACCGGCTCGGATACGATGTTCTCGGAAGCGATCAGCTCCAGATTCCGTCTCTGCCGCGCGCACTCGGCCTGGATCGCTTCGCCCACTTCCTTGTCATAGCTGGTAATAAGGTCCATTACTTGATTTACCATATGTCCTGTCCTTCCTTTCCTTTACCCCTGTGAGTTTGAGGCGTCGAGACGCCTTTTCTGCGATTATACTCCATGGGGAATCGGGATGTCAAGGAAATGCGGCCGGCATAACAGCGGCATAACAGTACCGCAGCCGCTCCATCATACCATTTCATCCTGATCCATCCAAAACCTTAAAAAATTTTCATATCCCCTGTTTCCCATTCAAACATGGCTGAATCCCTTGCAAAATGGACCTTTTCCCCATTTTCTTACAATTATATTCATATTTACTTAATAATTCAGTTACAAAAATTCCAAATTGTTCATAATGCGTTCACATTTTGGACACATTTGTCCTCTAAGATGAAGCATGTCGTTGAGACAGGCGGACCTCCAACAGGGAGGCCCAAAGAGAGGAGAATAAAATTATGAAAAAGAACATGACGAAGTATGCTGTTGCCGCTATGGCAGCAATGATGATCTCCGGCGCGCTGACCGCTTGCGGCGGTTCCGACAAGAAGGCCGAGACCACTGTAGCTGTTGAGACCACTGCTGAGGAGACCACTGCAGAAGAGACCACCGCTGAGGAGACCGAGGCTGTTGACGGCGAGTCCACCGAGGCTGCTGACGCTGAGTCCACCGAGGCTGCTGACGGCGAGTCCACCGAGGCTGCTGATGGGGAGTCCACTGAGGCTGCCGAGGACGCTAACGCTGACGCTGAGGCTGCTTCCGAGGAGGAGACCGAGGCTGAGGCTGCTGACGCTGTTGTAGAGGTTGAGGAGACCACCGCTGCTAACTAATCCGCAGACGGGAAACACGAACATATGAAACGGCGGACGCCCCGCAGGCGCGGCACATTTTTGTGCCGGGCTGCGGGGCGTTTGTTGTGTCTGCCGCATCACTTGCCGTATCTGCCGCATTATTTTCCATATCTGCCACTCTACTTCCCAAAACCGCAGCGTACAAACTTTCCCCGCTACCCCAAAAACCCAAGCACAGCCCGCTCATATATCTCAATACAATCCCGGTACTGCCCCAGGTCGATCCATTCTTCCCTGGAATGGGCGCAGGCGATATCCCCCGGCCCAAAGACCACGGTTGGAATTCCTGCCTCATTGGTCAGAATCGAGGCGTCGCACCAGAACGGCACCATGCCGTCCTCCGCCTCAGCCCCCGTCACCTGTCTTGTGCTTTCCTTCAACACCTCCACGATCCGATTCCCCCGCTCCACCTCCATAGGCAGGCGCTTCCCGCCTCCCGGCCGCCTCTGGATCGGGCTTTCCTCCACTCTGACCTTACAGGCCCCGCTTGCCGCTTTCTCCGCGATCTCCAGCAGTTCCCCAAACACCTGCTTCTGAACTTCCCCTGGCAGATCCCGCCTCAGCAGCGTGGTTGTGCACTCCTGGGCCACCACGTTGGGCTTCTCGCCGCCCCGGATCAGCCCCACGTTAAAGAGCGGCGTCCCCAGCAGCTCATGCCGCCGTCTCCCGTACCGCTCCGGCAGCTCCCGGTCCAGGGCCGCCAGAATCTTCCCCATCTGCACGATGGCGTTCTCGTCGCCGCTCCAGGAAGAAGTGTGCTTTGGGGTGCCCGTAACCGTGAGATCGATGTGGGTCACGCCGCGCATGGCCCGGCCGATTTTCAGGCCGGTGGGCTCTCCCACGATCCCCGCCTGAGCCTTCACGCCCAGTTCCGCCAAAAACGCGGTGCCCTGGCTCAACAGCTCCTCGTCCGGCACCGCTGCCACGATCAGACTGCCCGCCAGCTTCTCCCGGCAGCTTTTCAACCGCCCCGCCGCCCGCATCATGGCGGCCAGTCCGCCCTTCATGTCCACGGCCCCCCGCCCGTAGAGCCTTCCATTTTCGATCCGCGGTCCAAAGGGATCTCCCAGGTAATCCTCCACCGGATGGGTGTCTGTGTGTCCGTCAAAAAGCAGCGCCGGTCCCGGGCGGCCTCCCCGCAGTATCCCCAATACCACAGGCCGTCCGTTCCCGATCTCATACCGCTCCACTTCCAGCCCCATATTCCGAAATTCCGCCTCCACGGCGTCCCCCATAGCCTGTTCCGCCCCGGACACGCTGGGGATCGCCACCAGCCGCTGCAACAGGCGGATATCTTCATCCATCTCCATCTCGTTCCCCCCTACACATATGGCCTCGCGGTGATTCCATAATAATCCAGAATCATATTCGCCACGTCCAGCGCCGACGGCGCGCAGCCCTGGATCACCCGCCCGCCATTCTCCCTTCTCACCGCGCAGTTGCCCAGGAGAAATGTATCCGGCTCCGCTCCCACCCCAGCCGGAACCTTCGTCCCGATCACAAGGGTCAGCCGTTCACCGCCCCAGGCTTCAAAAAAGCCCATGTCCGTCAGGCGGCTGACGGCGATAGCCGCCGCCCCCATACAGCCGCTGCACGCCTGATAATTGATGATCCTGGCCCGGTCCGAGTCCGGCATGGTGGGAACCGCGGGCAGAAATTTCCGCCTGATGGCTTCTACCGGCTCCCCAACCACCTGTATTTCCCCGGAACCCGCCGGCCCCAGGCCGTGTTCCGCCGCCATGCGGATGTGCTCGATCTCCTCCGGCACAAATCCCATCACGGCCGCCGCGGTCATATCCACAGCCAGCATGTTTTCCCCGGCCAGCACAGTCTTAAATCCCACCGGCCTGCCCTCCTTGGGCCCCAGCCCCTCTCCTGCCACCGTGCCGTCCATCACCGTCAGCACGGTCCGCACCACCTTATTCAAATCCGCCACCGCCTTATTGACGCCCACGTCGTGGAACCGCCGTTTCTCCACCGGCGGAATACACCCTTTCATGTTCTTCATCCCCAGACTCACCTCTGTGATGAAATGGGTCTTTAGCACCGGCACATTGATTACCGCGTTATACTCCAGGAAATTCCGGTTCACCAGCACGTGATCCAGAATCAGCCCGCCCTCCACCGGGATTTTGACGCACTCGCCCTTATTCAAGTCCACCAAACCGCAGCCCAACCGCCCGGCGGCCTCCGCCATGCCGCAGAGTTCCAGCACCTTCAGGCTGCCGATGTGGACCGAGCCGGTCCCGTCCCCGATGTCCACCGCGCCCGCCCCGGCCTCAAGGGCCATCCGGGCCAGGGCTTCCACCACGGCCGGGTTGGTGGTGACGCCCTTTTCATAGGAAGCGGGGCCTGTCATATTGGGCTTGACCAGCACCCGGTCCCCGGGCTTGACAAATCGCTCCATTCCTCCCAGGAGGTTCACCGCCTCCCGGACCTGGCGCGCTACGTCGTCCCCGCGCACAATCGAAACCGTATAAATGCTCATAAGCCTTCCCCCGTCAGCCTGGCGATTGCCTCCGCCAGCCGGTCAATTTCATCCTCACGGATAAACCAGTTCAGCGAAACCCGCACGCCCTCCTTTCCCGTCACCAGGTCCACGGTCCGCCACTGGATGATGATGCCGCAGTCCTCCCAGACCCGTCTCACCAGCTCCCGGTGGTCCGCCCCCGGAATGTGGAACGCGAAAATGGCGGTTCTCAGGCGTTCATCCTCCGGCGAAAGTATCTCCGCCCAGGGCACCCGCTCCTCAAACGCCTTCCGGCAGTAGCGGTGAAGCTCCTTCGTGCGCCTCCTGATCCGCTCTGTGCCGATCTCCCCGGCAAAACGGATAGACTCTGAAAATGCAGCGTACATGGGCGTATGGCGTCCGCCGTACTCAAATCTTCTGGCATCCGGCTTCATCTGAATGGTGTGCTCCGTGACGTCGAAGGAATCCTGCATCCCCACGCCCCCGAAGGGCACTCTGGCCTCCCCAATTCGGTCCTCCCGGATGTAAACCGCCGCCACGCCCTCAGGTCCGCAGAGCCATTTGTGGCAGGAGAGCAGATAGAAGCTGCACCCGATTTCCCGCACATCGATATCGATGTTGCCTGCCGCCTGGGCCCCGTCCAGCACGGTGATCACGCCCCGGGCCTCCGCCTCCCGGCAGATTTCCGCCGCCGGGATGGCCGTACCGTTGGTGTGGAACACATGGCTGATCACGGCCATCCGCGTCCGCTCATTTAACGCGTTCTTGAAATTTTCAATGATCTGTTCCTGGTTCCCCAGACCGCAGAATGTAGCCGTCCTGGTGCCGAAAATGGGCTCCACTGCGAAAAACGGCAGAATGGAAGCCGGGTTCTCCTGGTCGCTGATGAGAATCTCATCCCCCGGCTCCCAGCCGTACATCCGGGAAATCGTATTTAAGCCCTCCGCGATGCATCGGACAAAAAAGATCTCCCCGGGTTTTGCATTGATAAACGCAGCCACCTCCGCCCGAATCTCCTCCAGCATCTCCTTGAGCCAGCCATGGATTTCCACGTTCACCTGGCCCTCCAGAGCCATCCGCCGGAACACGCCCTCCATGCGCTCCAAAACCGGCAGGGGAAGGGGGCCGCAGCCCGCGGAATTCATATAGGTATATTTCTCCGCAGCCGGAAGCAGCCTGCGGTATTCCTCCAGCGTCTTTTCCATCACAGCCTCACCCTCTCCCCTCTCTTGAACACCATCTCCGGCTGCCTCAGATTCAGCAGATTGTCCAGGGGATTTCCTTTCACAAACAGAATATCCGCCTGCCGCCCAGCCTCCACCGCGCCCACGAGATGACCGATGCCAAGCACGCCGGCCGCCCTGGCCGTAGCCGAGAGCAGAACATCCTCTTTTGTCATGTGCACCTTCTCATGCAGCAGATTCAGCGTCAGGAAGAACTCGTCGAACTTCGTGTTCTTGCAGCCCGCGTCCGTGCCCGCGATGATCTCCACCCCGGCGCGGTACATAGCCTCGGTGGTGTCGAAGCGGCTCTTCTGGAACGCACCCCACATGGCCACCTTGTCCGGCAGTGGAGCGGCCTCCTCGGGCGGCAGGACATATGCCTTGCCCATGGCCGGATTCACTGCAATGTGCTTCTCCCGCATTTTCGCCGCCAGCTCTTCCCGGTAATCCGCGCCCTCAGGAGTCTTGAAGCTGCAGTGCTCCAAGGTATCAAACCCGGCCTCCACCGCATTTTCCACACCGATCACGCTGTGGACATGCCCGGACACCTTCTTTCCCCGCTGATGCGCCTCGTACACGATGGCCTTCAGGGTGTCCAGGTCGTACTGGTCGATCAGGGAATCGCTGCCTGGCGTCATATTCCCCCCAGACACCATCACCTTGATGTAGTCCACGCCCTGCTTGCACAGGAGCCGGACCGCCTTTACCGCCTCCTCCCTGGAGTCGCACTCCAGGCCGCAGAAATTGCAGTGTCCCCCCGTGATGGTAAGCGGCATCCCGGCCGCCAGAATATCCGGCCCTTCCAGTTCTCCCCTGCGGATGAAATCCCGCAGCTGCAAAATGGACATGCCCTTAGAACCGCTGTCACGCACCGTGGTCACGCCGCTTCGCAGCTCCATCTGCGCCGCCCGCACCATGCGCAGCAGCACCGTGGCCTCGTCGTCCCCATAGAGCTGGTCCAGGGGCTGGGCGCTGGAGCTGAAGCTCAGATGAAGGTGGGCGTCGATCAGGCCCGGCAATACATAGTTGTCCCCGGCGTCGATGATCTCAACCTTCCCGCCCCTTCGCTCCTCCTCAAAGGCGTCCAGGCGGTCCACCCGCCGGATCAGGCCGTTCTCAATGAGAATCCCGGTCTCAGTCTCCGTCACCTGCGCCCTTCCCCCGGTGCATGGAATCAGATGTCTCGCAATGATCAGTTTCATGGTATTCTCTCCTTCCTCCGTCACATCATGGGCGGGAGCGACGAACAACGCAGCGCCTCAATGGCCTTGTCGATGTGGGCCTGGCCGCCCGAAAGAGTCAGCCTGAAATGGGACGGGATCAGCGCCTCCACGTTCAGACCGGCCAGCTTGCCGATATTCTGCCGGTAGCCTTCCATGGTGGAGCCGTAGCAGTTGATCAGGCTCAACACGCCGTTTAGGTAAATGCTGTCCCCGCTGAACAGGTAACGCTTACCGCCTTTGTCCACCACATAGCAGACGGACTCGACGCTGTGGCCGGGCAGGGTCACCGCGCGGACCACGGCGTCCCCTGCCTGAAACATTTCCCCGTCCTCAACCCGGTGGTCCACCTGGCAGTGCTTGTACACATAGTCCTGAGGATAGGCGCCCTTGCGTTTGGCGGCCGTCAGCCCCAGCTCCTCCTCGGTTCCGTTTTCCAGAAGCCTGGCTTCCCCGGCGGAGGCCAGTACCTTTATCCCCGGAATGTACGCGCGGTAGTCCTCAATTCCGCCCCCGTGATCCCCGTGGGCATGGGTCACGAACATGTAGGTGATCTTATCGATGGGACAGCCGGTCTCCCGGATATTTTCAATGATGCGCCCCGTATCCATGCCGCTGCCGCCGTCGATGAGAAATGCGTCCCGCTCCCCCTCCACCAGGTAGACGTTGCAGTCCTTAAAATTGGAAATTCCCGGACCGCCGCTGCCGCCCGCTACCATATAAATCCCTTTTTCAAGCCGTATGTACATGTTCTCCGCCTTCTTTCAGTTCCACAATCATCTCGATCTCCACCGGCGTTCCGAAGGGCAGCTCGTTGATCCCCAGTGCCGCTCTGGCGTGTTTTCCCATATCCCCGAAAATGTCGATCAGCAGCTCCGAAGCCCCGTTGAGCACATAGGGCTGCTCGCCAAAGCCCGGGGCGCTTGCCACAAAGCCCAGCACTTTGACGATGCGTTTCACCCGGTCCAGATCCCCGATGCTGTATTTGAGGGCTGCCAGACAGTTGCACATGGACTGGCGGGCGCACTCCTTCCCCTGATCCACCGTCAGATCGCTCCCCAGCTTCCCCTTGTAGAGCAGCTGGCCGTCCTTGCGGCAGTCCTGACCGGACACGTACACCAGATTGTTGCTGAACACCACGGACGGCAGGTACGCCGCCACCGGCACCGGCGGCTCCGGCAGGCACAGGCCCAGATCTTCTAAACGGCTTTCTATCAATGACATAGCATTTTCCTCTCTTCTCTGTAAAATTTCGTGTTTCTTATATCAGCCCCAGCATCCTCGGCACCGCCAGCGCGATCGCGGGCACGTAGGTGGTCAGCAGCAGCACCGCGATCTCCACCAGACAGAACGGGATCACCGCCTTCATGGTGCGGGACAGCGGTATTTTGGCAATACTGCTTCCGATGAACAGGCATACGCCGTAGGGCGGCGTGGCCAGGCCGATGGTGATATTTAAAATAAAGATGATTGCAAAATGGATGGGGTGGACTCCCAGGGACACAGCCAGCGGTGCCAAAATCGGAGCGAAAATCAAAAGGCTCACATTTGCGTCGATGCCGCAGCCCAGGATCAGCAGGAAGATGTTGATCAGGAGCAGCACAATAAACTTGTTGGTGGTGACGGAGGTGATAAAGGCCGCCAGGATCACCGGCACCTTCCCCATTGCCACCAGCCAGCCCACCGGGCAGGCCACCGCAGCGATCAGCAGCACGGCCCCCGACTGGATCATCGCCTTCACCATGCAGTCAACCAGGATTTTCAGATTCAGCGAGCGGTAATAAAACACGCCCACAATGATGGAATATAAAATCGCCACCGAAGCCGCCTCCGTGGGCGAACACACGCCGCCGAGGATGCCGCCCAGAATAATCACGGGCATGAGCAGCGCGGGGATGGCCCGCACAAAGGCGTGGGTAATCTGCTTTGGCGTGTATTTTTCCGTATTGCGCGGATATTTGCGCTTGATGCTCAAATAGGTGGCCGGGATCATCAGACCCAGTCCCAAAAGGATTCCCGGAATCAGTCCGCCCATGAACATGGCCGAAATGGACGTACCCAGGGTGGCGCCGTAAAGCACCATGCCGATGCTGGGCGGTATAATCGGCCCGATCACCGAGGAGCTGGCCGTCACGGCCACCGAGAAATCGTCGTCATACCCCTCCTTGACCATAGCCGGGATCAGCGCGCCGCCGATGGCTGAAGTGTCGGCCACCGCGGAGCCGGACACGCCGGCGAAAAACATGGAGGCCACAATATTGGCGTTGGCCAGGCTTCCGGGCACCCAGCCCATGACCACCCGGCACAGCAGCAGGATGTCGTCGATGATTCCCACCCGGGACATCAGCTCGCCCGCCAGAATAAACATAGGCACCGCAATAAACGTAAAGCTATTAATCCCCTGGAAAATCTGCTGAAACAACATGCTGAAGGAGATTCCGCCCCAGACATGGATCGTAGCCGCCAGGCCCATAGCCATGGCAAAGGCAATCGGAACCCCCAGCGCCATAAAGAAAAACAGAAACGCGAATAAATAAACTCCCATCAGGCTGTCTCCCCTCCTCTCCACACGGTTTTACACTCCAGGAGGTGCTTCACAAGAAACTTCACTCCATGGAAAACCATCAGCACAAAACCGATGTAAAGCCCCAGCGCCCACCAGAAATAGGAAATATGGGTGGCGGCGGCCTCCACCTTGGCCTTTAACAACAGCATGTCGTATCCGTATTTCAGCAGGATACACAGAACGATTAAAATGCAGACGTCGCTGACGATCTCCAGGAGATGCCGTACTTTTTTCGGCATAATGTCGGTCAGCAGATTAAACCGCACCAGCTCCAGGCGGTTAAATGCCACGCTGGCCCCATTGGAGGTAAGCCAGAGCATGCACATGCGCGCGATCTCCTCCGACCAGATGGCGGATGTCATAAACGGCAGCCACCTGGTGGCCACCCCCACCAGCAAGGAAAACAGCATGACAAAACCGGAGGCCGTTGCCAGCACGATCCCAACGCGCTCCGCAAAGGAGCTGCACAGCTCCAGCGCGCCCAGTCCCGGTATTTTTTTCAGATTTTTATGTTCCTCTCCCATAAAATCCCCCTTCTATGCAAGCCGGGAGACGAAAATTTTCGTCTCCCGCGCCATCCAAAGCGGTTACTGTCCAATGGCCTGGACTTTGTCGTACAGGTCCTGGGAAATGGTCTTGCCGTCGCCGATGAACTGGGGAACGATCCCTCTGGAGGACTCCAGCCACTTTTCGCTCTCCTCCGCCGTAGGCTCGTACACGCTGACGCCCTGCTCGCGCATCTTGTCCGCCACCTCGGCCACTTCCTTCTCGTTCATCTCACGCTTGATCTGCTCGGATTCCCTGGAAGCCTTCATCACCGCCTGGAACAGCTCGCCGTCCACGCCGCCCAGCTGCTCTACGGCCTGGCCGCTCATCAGGCGGACCGACGGGCCGAAGGAAAGAGTCAGGACCGTGGCGTGCTTCGCCACCTCGGTGAAATTGTTGGTAAATGCCGGCACCGGGCCCGCGTACACGCCGTCCACAGCGCCCTGCTCCATACCGGTGTACAGCTCCTGCCAGGCCATGGGCGTCGCGCCGATACCCCACTCGCCGTAGAGCGCGATCTCGATGTCGGAGCCCGTGGTGCGGATCTTCAGATTGTAGGCGTCCTCCGGGACCTTCACATCCCGTTTGGAGTTGAACAGCCATCTGGCCGCGCCGCCGTCCACATCAAAGGTCACCGGATAACAGCCGATCTCATTGTAAACCTGCATAGCCAGCTCGTCCCTCAAATCAGAGCCCAGCACCTGGTACACGTGGTCCGTGTCCCGGAACATGCCCGGGAAATCGCAGAAATCCAGGATATGGGTGAACTCCGACAAATTGGCCGTGGAGCACTTGGCCAGCTCCAGGGTGTTGGCCATACAGGCCTGCACTACGTCGCCGTCCGCTCCCAGCTGTCCGGCGGGGTAATACTCGATCTTCACCTGGCCGTCGGTGTACTGCTCAACCAACTCGATAAACTTCTCATTGGCTTCGTACTCCGCCGTACCCTCCACTGCGGCGTCGCCCCACTTCAACACGATCGTCTCCTTTTTCTCTTCCGGCTTCTCCTCCGCCTTCGCGCTCTCCTCTTTTTTTGCCTCCTCCTGCTTCGCCTCAGTGGCCGCAGGCGTCTGAATCGCCTTCTGGCCCGATCCCGCGCAGCCCGCTAACCCGAGCACCATCGCCGCCGCCAGCAACACCGAAATCTTTTTCTTCATTTGTAACCCTCCTTGTGTTTTATGAAATATGTACACCAAGCACTGTCTGCTCGCTTACAGAATATTCGATTTAAGACATTTTGTCAATATATTTCATACTTAAAATTTGATTTTATTTATTTTTTCAACAAAATATCAAATTTAATATTGATTTTTATGTGCATATGTATTATGCTCCCTGTATAAGGTCCAGGATATCGGCGGTTTTTTAAAACTTTTTGTTTTATTCATACAGAAAGGAGAATTCAATGGATTCAAACACAATGCGGGAGGCCGTAACTCCCCATGAGACGATTGAACTGCTGAAAAGTCTCGTGCGCATCCCAAGCGTCAACGGCAGCGAGGAGGCCGTGGCCCTGTGGCTTAAGGATCTGTTCCAGAACCTGGGCCTGGAGACTTCCCTCTATGAGGTGGAGCCCCACCGGCCCGCCGTGGTGGGCATTCTTCATGGAAAGCGTCCTGGGAAACGGCTGATGTATACCACTCACTTTGACACCCACGTGACAGACAACATGGAGATTCCTCCTTTTGAACCGGAAATACGGGAGAACCGCCTGTACGGCCGGGGCAGCTGCGACGCCAAGGGCTCCATCGCCGCCATGATCATGAGCGCCGTCCTGCTGCAGCGGGCGGGCTGCGATTTTTCCGGGGACCTGCTGCTGGCCTTCGTGCCGGACGAAGAGTATCTGAATAAGGGAACCACCTATCTGATGGAGCAAGGGATCACTGCGGACATGGCGGTGGTGGGAGAACCTACGGAGATGGCGGTAGGATTCGGCCACCGGGGCTGCACCCACATCGACATCAATGTCACCGGCAGGGCCTACCACAGTGCCTTCCCGGAGCGGGGTGTCAATGCAATCGAAAAGATGGCGGGTGTGATCACCGCCCTGCGCAGCGATTTCTTTCCTACCTACGAGCAGAAACACCATCCCTATCTGGGTCATCCGGTCATCAACCTGGGACTGATCCGGGGCGGCACGCGGATTCACACGGTGGCGGACAAATGCTGCGCCTCCTTTTTGAGAAGGGATCTGCCCGGAGAGACCACAGACGACATTCTTGGCGGAATTCAGGAATTTCTGAACGGCCTGATGGCCCGGGACCCCAAGCTCTGCGCCCATGTTTCCTTAAGCACCATCCAGCAGCGCATCCGCCTGCCTTTCTTTATGGAGCCGGATCACCCTCTGGTGTCCGGGATGTCCGTGAGCTGCCGCAGGGCCGCGGGGAGAGAAGGCGAAAAGCAGGTCATGAACTACTACTGCGACGCCAGCATCCTCTGCACGGAGTCCGGCATCCCCACAGTGATCTTCGGGCCGGGCAGCATAAGCGTCGCCCACTCCGCGGTGGAGTACATCGAGCTGGATCAGCTGACCGACGCGGTCTACATCTACGCGGATTACGCCATGAGCTGTCTGGCCGGAGAGGAGAAAACGCCGTGAGAAAGAGAATCCAACAGGTCAAAGCGGCCATGGCGGCCCACGGCATCCACACGCTTTTGACCTTTGACCCGAAAAATGTGAATTATCTGACCGGCTTTCACACCACGGCCCGTCCCATCTGGCAGATCGGCCGGACCGCCTGTCTGCTGTCCGCGGACGGGACCTGGCGGCTGTTCCTGCCCGCGCCCTGGGACCGGGAGTACGCTCCCCCGCTGGGCTGCGAGACCGTTTCGTACACGGGCGGGGACGAGGGGCTGGCCCGGGCCCTGTGCGGCCATCACCCCACCGACAGCCGGAAACGGACGGCTGCCGATCTGGATGCCGTCCCCGCGCCCCTGTACCGCGCCCTGAACCGTTGCGGCTGGGGAGACCAGCTGACAGACGCCCGGCTTCTCCTGGCGCGCTGCCGGATGATCAAATCCCCCGCGGAGATCGAACTGCTGAAACAGGCGGTGCGTTTGATCGATCTGGGGCTTACGGCCGCCGGGGAGGCCGTGGCGGTGGGCGCAGCGGAGCAGGAGGTACAGGCCCGGGTCGACGCCGCCATGACGCTGGCCGGTTCCCATGGCTGCGGTTTCACCACAAAGGTCATAAGCGGCCCAAACGGCAGCTATCCCCACCATGTGGCGGGGCCGCGGGAACTCGCAGCGGGAAGCGCTGTCATCGTGGACCTCAGCGCTTCCGTGAGCGGGTATGAGAGCGACTCGGCAAGAACCTTTCTGCTGCCGCTGGGAGGCGGTGGGGGTGGGGAACGTGGCGACGAAATCCGGGCTACATATGGTGGACGCCGGGAAATGAACGGCGGGGCCCGGGCAGCATGCACTGGACGCCAGGAAATAAACGGTGAAGCCCGGGCAGCATACGCTGGACGCCAGGAAATAAACGGCGGGGCCCGGGCAGCATACGCTGGACGCCAGGAAGTAAACGGCGGGGCCCGGGCAGCATACGCTGGACGCCAGGAAATAAACGGTGAAGCCCGGGCAGCATACGCTGGACGCCAGGAAGTAAACGGCGGGGCCCGGGCAGCATACGCTGGACGCCAGGAAATAAACGGCGGGGCCCGGGCAGCATACCACGAGCTGCTGGAGATGCACCACGGCATCACCGAACTTCTCCTGTCCGCCGGAAAGCGCATGAAGCCCGGCACCCCCATCCGGGAGCTCCACGATTTCCTCCGCGCGGAATTAACCAGGCTGAATCCGGCCGCGGTCCAGGCGGGCACCATCGGCCACGGCGTGGGGCTGCGCGCCCACGAGTACCCGGACCTGACCGGCGACTGCCCCGAGCTTCTTGCAGAAAACATGGTGCTGGCCGTGGAGCCGGCCCTCTATGTACCCGGCCGGTACGGAATCCGCATCGAAAACATGTTTCACATCGGCCCGGAGGGAGCCGCCGCAATGAACCGGTATCCCTTAAACCGGTACGACAGGGAGGGAGACGATGATGGGAATCTATGAAGAACTGGGCGTTCCCCCGGTGATCAACGCCATGGGAACCTTCACAATCTACGGCGGCTCGAAAATGAGCCCCCAGACTCTGCGGGACATGCAGGAGGCGGCCGCCTCTTTCGTGGACATCCGCCTTTTGCAGCGCAGGCTGAGCCAGGCGGTGGCTGAGCTGACCCACAATGAGGCGGCTTACATCTGCGGCGGCGCATCCTGCGGCGTATACCTCTCCCTCTTGGCGGCTGTTGCCAAAAAGCGCGGCAAAAAAGTGCGCCATCTGTCCCGGGAGGATTTTTACAGGTCCGAGGTCATCCTCTTCCGCTCCCACCGGAATCCCTACGATATCGTGCTGGACCAGCTGGGCGTCAAATTGGTGGAGCTGGCCTACCCCAACCACAGCCTGAAGGACCCCTGCGGGGATATCCTGGCCGCAGTCACGCCGGACACGGCCGCGGTCTACTATCTGGAATCCGGCTGGGTCTCTCCCGGCGCTCCGGCGCTGTCCGATGTGATCCGGGCGGCCCGCACAGCCCGAATCCCCGTAGTTCTGGACGCTGCAGCCATGCTTCCGCCGGTGGAAAATCTCTGGGCCTACACTGCGGCGGGAGTGGATCTGGCCGTGTTCAGCGGCGGCAAGGACCTGCGCGGCCCCCAGTCCAGCGGCCTGATCGTGGGCTCCCTGGCACTGATTGACATTCTGCTGGAGGAGGGATTTCCCACCCACGGCTACGGGCGGATGTTCAAGGTGGGCCGGGAGGAGATGGCGGGGCTTTACTCCGCGTTAAAACAGTTTTTGGCTGCGGATCACGAGGCACGTAAGCGGGATGCCGAGGAACAGGTGGCCCTGGCCCGGAACATGTTAGGCGGCCATCCCCTCTACGAGCCCCTGCGCAGCTACCCCAACGAAGCCGGGCAGCCCATCCCCCGGGTCCATGTCCGCCTGAAGACGGGCACAGTCTCCTCAGGACAGATCCTGGCATTTCTGGCCGCAGGCTCCCCGCCCGTGATCGCGGCGGACAGCGGCCCAGACGGTTTCTACTTGAACCCCATGACGCTGACGATGGCGGAAATGGAATTGATTTGCAGGCGGCTCCTGGATTTCACGGAAATACCGCCTGGGAAAGAGGTGTATACAGATGTATAAAATTGGTTGTATCGGCCATGCCGGCCGCCACGGAGAATTTCTCTCCCGCATTTTCAACCGGGAAAAGCGGTTTGACGGTTACCGCTTTTCCTACGTGTTCGGTGAGGACGAGGAACTCACCCTGGAACAGAAAGACGAGCGCTTCTACCAGGTGGACGGCTACTGCTCCACCGTGGACGAGCTGATCGAGCGCTCCGACGCGGTGATGATTCTGACCATCCCCGGGGAAAGCCATCTGCCCTACGCGCTGAAGGTCATCGAGGCGGGGAAGCCCGTTTTCGTGGACAAGCCCTTCGCCACCTCCTACGAGGATGCGGTGGCTATGACGGAGGCGGCCCGGGTCCGTGGCGTGCCCCTGTTCGGCGGCTCCACGCTGCGGCATCTGAAAAAGCTGGACGAGATTAAGGAGCTGATGGGCCGTGAGCATTTTCCATTTATTTCTATTTCTTACCGTGCTGATCCAGAAAGCCCCCTGGGTCTCTATCACTACTACGCCAGCCATGTGGCCGAAATCTGCATGGCGCTGTGCGGCCCCGATTACCGGGAGGTAACCGTCAGCCGAAACGGCAAAAATCTCTGCTCTGTCGTAAAATACGAAAACACCAGCGCAGTGCTCATGACAACGCTGGATACAAAGCTCGTAAACGTCCATTTACTGGGCCAAAACTCGTATTCTTTTGACTTAAACCAGGATGAATGTTATATTGATGGTACTACCAAATTTATCCATATGATCGAAACCGGAAAACCGCCCGTGCCCTACAAAGAGTTTTGTAATTCCGTGAAACTTTTGCAGGATATCACCCGAAAAATGAGCGCTGCCGCCTGGTGATTTCCCGGTTTCCAAATCATCGCAAGTTGCAAAGGAGGCCCTACATGAATACAATCTACGACAACTGGTCAATGTGGCAGAAGCTGCTCACCATGCTGGAGCATCAGTTCGGAAACAAATGTGAATTTATCCTGCATGACCTGACAAAAGATTACAGCCACACCATTGTTGACATCCGCAACGGTTATATCACCAACCGTAAAATCGGAGATTGCGGCTCAAACCTCGGGCTGGAAGTGCTGCGCGGGACAGTGGAGAACGGGGACCGCTACAACTACATTGTGAATACCCGGGACGGGAAGCTTCTGCGCTCCTCCACCATGTTTATCAGCGATGAAAACGGAAAGACCATCGGAAGCCTCTGCATCAACACGGACATCACGGAAACCGTGCGTTTCGAGGAATATCTGCGCCAGTACAACCAGTACAGCGTGCCGGCCGCAGCCCAGGCCGCAACCGCCATGGCCCCCGCCGCTCCCGCCCAGCCCGAACCTCCCGCCCACGAGCCGGAGTTCTTCGCCAACGACGTGTCCCAGCTTCTGGACTACCTGATCGCCGAGGCCGGAAAACAGGTGGGCAAGCCGGTGGAACAGATGCACCGTGAGGACAAGATCAAGTTCGTGCGTTACCTGGACCAGAAGGGTGCATTTCTGATCACCAAGGCGGCGGAGCGCATCTACGAATACCTGGGGGTATCCCGGTTTACCCTGTACAACTATTTAGATATCGTGCGCAAGGAGACAAACGCCGGCGCACCACCACAGGAGGAATCTACATCATGAATCTGTCTTATATACAGAAACTGTTCTGTCTGGACGGCCGGAAGGCCGTCGTCACCGGCGCCAGCTCCGGGATCGGACGGGCCATCGCCGTATCCCTGGCCAACTTCGGCGCTGAGGTGGCGCTGCTCGGCCGTTCCGCCGAGGGCCTAAAGGAAACCCACCGGCTCATCGAGGAAGCCGGCGGCGTCTGCGAGGACTATATCGTGGACATTTCCAGCACCGGTGAGCAGGAGCGGTTTTTCAAAGAATATATCGGAAAACACGGCCATCTGGACATCTTCATCGCTAACGCGGGCATCAACATCCGCGCCGAGCTGCCGGACGCCAGACTGGAGGACATCGAGACGCTGATCCACACCAACTACATCGGCACCATGTTCGGCATGATCCAGGCCTCCAACCAGATGAAGCTTCAGCGCTCCGGCAACATCGTGGTCATCACCTCCATCAACGGCTTGAGCCCCCTCATCAACCAGGCGGTATATTCCAGCATCAAATTCGGCCTGGAAGGCGCCATGCGCTGTCTGGCCGGAAGCATGGCGGAGTACGGCGTGCGCGTCAACAGCTGCGCCCCCGGCTGCGTCCACCCCGCGGGCAACCGCCACATCTTTGACAAGGAAAATTTCCGCAAAGCCAAGGAGGCCGCCATCCCCCTGGGCAAAATCGGCGACCCCGAGGACATCGGCGACGTGGTCGCCACCATGGTCAGCGACGCCTACCGCTTCATGACCGGCAGCACCATTCTGGTGGACGGCGGGGAACTGATGCGGCCAAAGCAGAAGCAGCCCCAGGTGGATTCGTAACACCGGCCGCGGCATGAATCCCGCCGCCTACGGCCCGCCATTCGCCCGCAGGTTCTTCAGGCGGCACACTGCATCCAGACAATCGCCCGCAGTCTGCGCCAGCGGCCCAATGCATTCAACAAAAAACGAGACGGAACCAGGCTCATATCAGCCCAGTCCCGCCTCGTTTTCCAATTTATGTAATATCCCAGCTCTTCTACCGGAACTTCCAATTCCTAACAACTAATTGCAACGTCCGATTCCCATTATACTCATTCACCGACGGATAATAAATCACATCCATCATCCTGCTTCTCCCCATCTCAGCCACAAACTCGTCCCCATCCGTAAACACCACGGCATCCATTGCCAGACCGCGCTCGTTGACCAAATTCAGCTTCACCACATTCCGGTTCTTCCCCATGACCCGGGAGCCGCGGATCACCATGCCCTTCTGTGCAAACTGTGGCTTCTCATTTCCCTGCCCGAAGGGCTCCAAAAGCTCCAGCTCCTCAATCAGGGCTTCGTTGATGTACTCAAACGGCATGGCCACGTCGATCCATATTTTCGGAATAAAATCCTCCTCCGTCAGCTTCGCGTTCTCATTGAGGCGGCGGCGGAATTCGTCCACCTTCTCCTCCGGCAGGGAAAATCCCGCGGCCATGGGGTGCCCGCCGAATTTGGTCAGCAGGTCCTTCACCTCCACCAGGGCGTTGAACATGTGGTAGGCCTCGATGGACCGCCCGGAACCCTTGGCCCCGTCCTCGGACCGGGTGAGAATCAGCGTGGGCTTGTTGTACCGCTCCCGGATTCTGCCCGCCACGATCCCGGCCAGGGACTCATGGCAGTCCGGCAGGAACACCACCAGCACTTTATCGTTTAAATAGCGCTCCTCCACCAGGGCCACCGCCTGATCCACGCCCTGCTGGGTCATGTCCTTGCGCTGGTCGTTCAGCTCCTTCAGTTCCAGGGCCAGACGGTCCGCCTCCTCCTCGTCCCCGCAGAGCAGCAGGGACAGCGCCAGCTTGGCCGTCTGCAAACGCCCCCCGGCATTTAGACAGGGGCCGATCACAAAGCCGATGTGGTAGGCGCTGATGGCCTTCGGGTCCAGATTGTTCTTCTCGATCAGCTTTCGGATTCCCAGATTCTTCGAGATTCCCAGGCGTTTTAAGCCCTCCTTCACCACGATGCGGTTCTCGTCCTGGAGCTTCATCACGTCGCCCACCGTGGCGATGGCCGCGAACTCCAGCATTTCCAGCCACTCATCCCTGGGCACTCCGGCCCGCTCGTACATCACCTGGATCAGCTTGTAGGCCACCATGGCCCCGCAGATCGCCCCGTTGGGGTAACGGCTGTCCCTGCGCTTGGGGTTCACCAGGGCGTCCGCCGGGGGCAGCAGGTCCCGCTCGCCGCCCGCGCCGTCATCCACGGTCTGGATGTCGTGGTGGTCGGTGATCACCGCGGTCATTCCCAGCTCCTTCGCCAGCTCGAACTGGCTCACCGCCGCGATGCCGTTGTCGCAGGTCAGGATGGTGTCCACCCCGTCCGCCGAGGCCGCCCGGATAATGGACTCGTTGATCCCGTAGCCGTCCTTCACCCGGTCCGGTATCTCATAGTCCACAGCCGCCCCAAGGCGATTCAGGCCCCGGTACAGGATGTAGGTGGAGCAGACCCCGTCGATGTCGTAGTCCCCCACAATGCGGATTCTGGCCCCTGCGGCGATCTTCCCTTCCAGGATTTCCACCGCCCGTTCCATGTCCGGCAGCAGGCGCGGATCATACATCTGGTCCACGTTCCCGAAGAGATAACGCCCGATGGCCTCCTCCCCCACCACGTCCCGGTTGCGGATAATCCGCGCCGTCACCGGGCTGATGTGGAATTTCGTCCCAATCTCATTAAAATCCGACTTTTTGGCGTGCAGCATCCATTTCGATTCTATCATTTGTTCTCCCATTTCTTCTATGTATATGTAATTCAGATATAACAGCCAGCGTTTCCGGCGCGCGGTCAAACGCCGCTCCCTGTCCGTTTCATGCCCAAGGGGAACTCCACGGCCAAACGCGCCTCAGGCCGCGCAGGCGGGCCGGGGAAGCTCTGCGGCGCAGCTTCCTGCACCTCCGTTCCCCGGCCCGCGTCACCATGGCCCTGTCTGCCATTATAGCTGAATTTTGTAAAATGGGCAAGACGGGATTCATTTTCCCTAATCCGTCAACAACTTCCTCGTCTTCCATCTCCCGCTCACATAATACCCCACGCAGATACACCCCGGCAGAATCCGCGAGCAGGCCACGCCCCACCATATGCCGATATATCCCATATGAAACACGCTCATAAACAGCAGGCTGAGGCCGATCTTGCAGATCACGCCGTCCAGCAGGCCCAGGAAAAATCCCAGCTCCACAAACCCGCAGCCGGTTACCATAGCCTGGAAGGACCCGGTCACCGAGGAGGCGAAAAAGTGCAGGATAAAAATTCTCAAAAATGTGGCCCCGAGATCGATCACCGCCTCGTCGTTGGTAAAGATCCCAAAAATCTGATGGGGGAAGAAAATGCACAGGCAGGCGGAGAAGGCGGCGCAGACCATAGCGGCCGTCACCGTGCAGATCGTAGTTTTCCCCGCGCGTTCCGTCTTGCGCGCCCCCAGATTCTGCCCGATCATGGAGGCGGAGGCCGTATCGATGCCCTGGATAAACACCTCCAGGAACTTCTGGAGCTTGTTGCCCACGCTGTTTGTGGCCGACACCACCAGGCCGTAAGCGTTGGCGCTGGAATTCACCCACAACATACCGAAACGCACGAACATGCTCCGCACCACCTGGGGGATACCCAGTCGAACCAGAATCCATAGAATCTCCCGGTCCAGCTTCAGATAAGAGAGTTTCAGCTCAAAATCAAACCGTTCCCGCTTCTTCCACATGAACAGAAACGCCGCGATAAACGCTCCCATCTGGGAGGCGGTGGTGGCGATTGCCGTGCCCGCGGCCTCCAGATGGAATACCACTACCAGCAGAATATCCAGCACAATATTCACCGTGGCCGCCACCAAAATAAAATACAGGGGCCGCTTCGACTCGCCCATTCCCCTCAAAATACCGCAAACCGCGTTGTACCCGAAAATGAACGGATATCCCAGCGCTGTGATCATCATATAGTTAGCCGCCTGCCCCATGGCCTCCGGCGGGCAGTTTAACAGTTCCAGAATCGTCCGGTGAAAGAAAAACGCCGCAAACACCAGGGCCACCGAAATCATCATCATAAAGCTCAGCAGCGTGCCCACCGTCTGCTTGATTTTCCGGTCCGCCTTTGCGCCGAACAGCTGCGCGATATAAATCTGCCCGGCCGTGGAGAATCCCATAGCCACCGGAGTTACCAGATCCGCCATTTCTCCGCCGGTATTCACTCCCACGGTTCCAATATTTCCCACATACTGGCCGATCACAATCAGGTCCACCATAGAATACAGCTGCTGCACCAGATTGGTCAGCACAATGGGAATTGCAAAAAGCAAAAGCCCCCTCATGATGGGGCCTTCCGTCAGGTTGGTCCCCACCTTGTCCTTGCGCACTGCCTGTGTCAACGTTATCACTCCTTTTATCCAATCTTCATGTCGTTAAGCCGTAACAGCCCGGGCAGCATACAGGCGGACCGGCCGCCGCGTCCCATACATTTTCCCGCCAAGGGCTGTTATAACAGGTAGTCAAGAATTTCCCCGATTTGAGTAATGATAACGTCCGCCATCCGTTGATCAATCGCTCCGTCCCGATCCCTCAGGGCAATTACCATGGCCCCCGCGGCTTTACCGGCCCGGATTCCAATGGCGGAATCCTCCACAACCAGACATTCCCCGGGCGCCGCTCCCAGCTGCTCCATGGCGTACCGGTACACGCAGGGGTCCGGCTTTCTGCGCCCCAGGTCAAAGGCCGGCGCGATACAGTCAAAATACCCCAGAATCCCGCACTCCTCCAGCGCCCCGCGCAGCCGCTCCCGGCCGGAATTGGACGCCACCGCAATCTGGATTCCCCTGTTCTTCACCGCCTCAAGAGTACCGGCGATTCCAGGCGTCATGACCGCCCCATAGGCTGGCATGGGCGGCCGGTACCCCAGCACCTGATCCCTCACCTGCCGGTACCGCTCCTGGCCTCCGAAAATCCGGTCCAGAATGGCTTCCTTTTCCCCAATCACTCCTCCGGCCAGGCGGTAAATCTCACGCGAACCGGCCCGAAGCCCCAGCTCCCCGAAATACTCCATCATCCGGTCCAGCTTATAGGTCTCCGTCTGGCAGATCACGCCGTCAAAATCCAGGAGCAGCGCCCTTACCGGGCCGTCACTCTTCCGTCTCATCATAGGCCTGTGCGTTTAAAATCACCTTTACATCCGAAATCCCCGAGCGGGCGCTCTCCACCAGCGCCGCCACATCAATCTCCCCGGCCATGCGGGCGGTCAGAAGCTCCAGCAGAACCGGGAAATTCATCCCGGAAATCAGATCGGTCCGGTCGTCCAGCAGCCGGGCCGCCTGGTTGCAGGGCGTTCCCCCGAACAGGTCCGCCAGAATCACCGCGCCCTCCCCGGTATCCACCTTCTCAATGGCGCGTTTCAATTCCTCCGCAAACTCGTCCGGGGACGAATCCTGCCGCAGACAGCAGTATTCCAGCTGTTCGATGGAATCCCCCATGAAAAAAGTGGCCGCGTCGGCCAGCCCCCGGGCCAGGGACCCGTGGCTGAGTAATACTATCCCTTTCATCGCAACATCTCCTCACTCTATTTCGTTTGTTTCCGCCTGATCGCCAGCGCCAGGAGCGTTCCCCCCGCCGCGCAGGCCGCCACCACCGCGATGGTCATCAAAAGCAGCAGCTTTTCCTCGTAAGTCCCCGCCTGAAACGCCTGGACGCCCACGCCCTGGGCCGCCAGATTGAGAAGCATCGCCAGGGCGCAGCCCGCGCAGACCAACAGATAGGCGTACAACGAGCCCGTATTTATTTTTGTCAGAAAATGTACCACTCCTGTTTTTGCGCTCAAATCCGATCCCTTCTTTCCATTTTTCAGATAAAAGCGAACCTGGCAATTCGGGTTCGCTTTTTGTCACACTTCCTTAAGACTTTTTCAGCGCGGCTTCCAGCATCGGCATGAAGGGGGACGGCGCCTCGGAGGGAACCATCTGGGAATAGAGCTTGTAACCCAGCCCGCTCAGATAGTTGAAATTCTCCACATCCGCTTCCGTCACGCAGATATTTTTGCTCACCCGTTTCTTGTCCGCCCCGTTGGACATGTTGCCCACCGTGATATCCGCCTCCAGCTCATAGCCGCCGCGGATCAGATCGCAGAGGCACTGGGGCGTTTTGGTGACAATGGTGATGCGCTCCCTGCCGTACTTCCCGCTCACCAGATTTGCCGCGGCCTTCTCCGCCTCCAGAACGCTAAGCCTCACCCCGGTGGGGCAGGCGATCTTCAGAACCGATTTGAGGATCGGATCGTTGGCGGACTTGGAGTCGATTACCATAATGCGGTTGCAGTTCCACGCTCCCTGCCACAGGGTGGCCACCTGGCCGTGGATCAGCCGCTCATCAATACGAATTGCACATACGCCCATATTTATTCTCCTAACTGAATATTCTTACGTTTACAGAATCCCAATCCAGGTCAGAACGATGCAGACCGCGATAATCAGCCACACCATCTTGACCGTGGTCATTTTCCTGGTTCCCAGCCCCTTGTAGATCAACGCGGTCACGCCTGCGGGCAGAAGGTACGGGAAAATGGCGTCCAAAATCGCCTGGATCGACTGCTGCGCCTCCCCGTATGTAAACACAAAGGGGATGTTGATCTTGATGGTGGAGGGCACCATACAGCCCACCACAACCAGGCCCATGATGGTGACCGCGGTGGTCAGGCCCTTGATCATATCCTGCTTGGTGGTGATAAAGGAAACGCCCTGTTTGTAGCCTTCCATAAAGAACCAGTAACGCACGAAGCCGTTGCAGAACAGGCAGAGCGCGATACATAAAAGCAGCCCGACCACGGAATTTTCCAGCGCCATATATCCGGCAAGGGAGCCGAAAATGACCTTGGCGCTGACCTTGAAAATGGAGTCCCCCAGTCCCGCGAAGGGTCCCATCAGGCCGGTTCTCAACGCCACCGCCGTCTCGGTGATCTCTGGCGTCTCGCTCTCCTCCAGCGCCAGGCTGGCGCCGTGAATGATCTGGCCCATGGTATTTTCCGTGTTGTAGAAGGTGGACAGGTACTGTTCCGTCTTCTGCGCGATCAGCTCGTCGTCGCCCTCATAAATCTTCTTGATGGCCGGGGTGATAAACTGCGCGAAACCCGCAGACTGCATGGTCTCATAGTTGAAGCTCTGCCACTGGTAGCAGAAGCTGCGCAGCATTGCCCGTTTAATATCGCTTTTTGTCAATTTACTCATCACCGACACCTCCCATGTTCTGGACTTCAGCAATCTTATTGTTGGTGTAATACGCGATCATTGCCAGCGCGATGCCGATCAGGGCCGCGCCCAGCGCTCCGATTCCAAAGTACGCGAACAGCACGAAACCGATAATCACATACTGGAAGTTCCCCTTGATGTTCATGGAGCGCAGCAGGATTGCAAAGCCGATTGCGGGAAGCATATTTCCTGCGTTTTTGAATCCGGCCAAAAGCCAGGCGGGGATAAAGTTGTTGACCGCTTCCACAATGGGAGCGCCCGCCACGAACAGGATCAGCAGTGGCAGGGGCGCGGTCAGAAGAATGCGGGGCCACAGGCCGATATGGATCCAGCGGACCGCCGTGTCCACATCCTTGGCTCTGGCGCACTCCTGGGCCTTGTGCAGGAAGAACGATCCGCTCATCTTCGCCAGCACATCCAGGGTGGAGGCCAGGGTCGCCACCACAATTCCCACCGCCATACCGGTTTCCATGTTGGTCACCGCTCCGAAGGCCACGCCAACCACAACTCCCATATTGTAGTTGGGCACCGTGGAGCCGCCCAACGGGTTTAAGCCGATGTTCATCAGCTCGTAGGTGCCGCCCAGGTAAAAGCCCGTGGCCACATCCCCCATAATCAGGCCGGTTGCCAGCCCGTTTAAGACCACGCCGCCGGCAACCAGTCCGAAGCCCGTGGCGCTTGTGATTACGTTGTACAACGTAAACCATAAAATAATTAACACGATCTGAGGTACCGTAAACATAGTAATTCCCCTCTCCTTCTCTTTTTTACATGGTTGTTATCTGCATCCCCGGCTGCCGGGCGCGGCCGCTCTCCCCGCTGCCGGAAAATCCATTCCTCTTGTCTACATTCCGTCCTTGATGGCGTCGATATAACCTCTCACGTCGCAGGGCCGGTATTTGCTGGCCCTGCAGCGGGCGGAATGCTCCATCAGCTCCGGCTGCAGAATATAGCTTTTATACCCATTTGTGTACCCGCAGATGATGCAGCAGCGGGCCTTGCTGTGCTGTTTCAGCTCAATTCCCAGAGCGGACCCCAGTTCTCCCGGGCTGGACACCAGCTCTAAATCCCCCAGCCGGATGATACTGGAGTACAGACCGATATCCACCTCGTCGAGATCCAGCTTCCGCTTCAGGCTGTTGGCCTCGTCGTACAGCAGCTTCTTCTCCTGCGCGCCCTCGGCCCGTTCCATTTTCTCCTGAAGCCTTGCAATCTCCGCCAGAATCTCCCCGGTGTGATCCTCCGGTATGTAATTCACCCGGTATTTCACCAGACGTTCCCCTTCAAAGCGCAGATCCAGCGGCGTATCGCAGGAAATCTCATGGATCTTCTTTGCGACGCCGGAGGCCAGCCGTTCAAGCTCCCCGTAGTCCGTCCCCTGACGCCACGCCCGGTTGCTGCAATCCCCCGCAGCCCCCACGATCATGGCCGGATAATAGCCCCGCAGCCGGTACAGCTCATTGCACACCGCCCCCGCGTAATCCGCCGTGAGCAGCGTATTTTCCGGGTCCAGCACCGTGGAGTGGGTAGCCCAGTTGCAGAGCGCGGCCACCACCGTTCCGTCCGCGTTCCGGCATTCCGCCAGAATCACCTCGTTGTCCGCGTTCTCCCCGTAAAAGATGCGGCTGCCGTAATAGCCCTCCACCATGCCCCTGCCGAAATACATCCGGCACTCCTCCAGGGACGCGTGGCATTCCTCGTAGGCCCGTTTCACCGTCTCCACGTAAAAATCGTAGTATTCCTGGGAAAACACGCCGGTATTCCAGTGTTTGTGGTAGTCCATCACGGAGTGATGGTCGTGGGTGGCGCTGAAGAGAATGCAATTCTCATTCAACCCGTACTCCCGGGCCATCATCCCCTTGATCTCATCGCAGGACCACTCCTCAAACTCCAGGTAATCCGCGTTGAATATATAAATCTCGGTTCCGTCCACCTCCAGCAAAACGGCTCTGGCGAAGATGTCGTCGTGCACCCCCTGGGCCGGCTTTCTGCGGCTCTCATATCTGGGGCCGTAACCGATCAGATAAAACTCCCCGTTAGGCGTCAGGCGGTAACGGCCTGAGCTCGCTCTAAACATCTATGCCTACGCCTCCTTGATCTGATCTTTTTTGTACACGTTGCGCCGGTTATAGCGGATCGCAGAGCCCTGGTAGATGTATTTCATCATAATCACCTTTGTCTCGCCCGTGGATGGACTGAATCGCTCCGTCATCTCGTCGTACCGCTCCGGGTCTTTCAAAATCGCCTCCGCGGCGTGCAGCAGGTAGCGCAGCGTCTCGCCGGTCTGGTCCAGCATACCGTGTCCCGGAAATACCGCTTCAATCTCGTCCATCCTGGGCTCCAGCTTTTTCAGGGCGTCCCGCAGCGCTTCCACCGTGCAGTTCTCAGCATAAGGTTCCCCCGGCGCCGCGTCGCAGATTCCGCCCGTGTCCCCGGTAAAAATAATATGGTTGTGGCGGTCGTAGTACCCGCTCTGCCCGGGAGAATGGCCCGGAAGCATAACCAGCTCCACCTCATAGCCGTCCCCCAGATCGAAGATGTGTCCGTCCTCCACGCCCACGATCTCGTACTCCCGCCATTTGACCAGATCGTTGCGGTCAAATTCCGTAAACCGGCAGGCCCCGTTCTCATCGAATAAGTAATCCCAAATATGGGGATTGTTCTTTTTCTCCATGCGCGCCACCTCGGCCTCGGAGCAGTAGCAGCGCTCAAACTGGCAGTTGCCGTAGGCGTGATCGTAATGGGAGTGGGTGTTGGCCACGATTAACGGCTTATCCCCCACCAGCTTTTTCACCAGCCCCTTGAAATCCCCTATGCCGAACCCCGTGTCAATCACCATGGCCTTCTCAGGCCCGTCGATCACAAAGGACCAGACGTCGCCGGCTCCATCCAGGCTCTCGGAAAAACACGCGTACACATTGTCCCTCATCCGGTAGACCTCCGCGTAAGGATCGATCTCGGGATAGAACTGTTTCAATGTGCTGAACTCCCGCAGAATTTTGTAATACGGCCAGCGGATCGCCCGCTCCTCGTCCCACACAATACGCCTGGACTTCAAGTCGGACTTGATCGGTCTGGGCAAACGTTTCATACGAACTCCCTCCTTCTCATAAAATTAATACATTTTTTCGTTTCCATACTCATCAATTTGTGAAACTGATGTTATTATAAACAAAAAAACCGGCTTGTTGGGCCGATTTTTTGATGTATCAATAAATCAAATTGTGAGTTTAAATGTCAGCCGATGTCCGGGTAGAGCACACCCAGCGGCTCCCCGCCGCCGTTGACCAGCCGGTCGGCTGCCTCCGCAGAAATGTGGACGAATCGTCTCAGCACGCCGTCCAGCATCTGGTTGGTCTGATAGGAGGCCAGGCGGTTGTAGCAGACGAAAATCCGGGAACGGTTATGATTCCACACAATCGCGTTTTTATTGAGCAGAACCGCAATCTGCTGCTGTTGCATCCCACCGGTCAACACCGGCAGAAGCACCACCCCGTTTTCCCGCTCCATCTCCACATAGGAGTCATTTTCCCGCATATGGGTCAGAAACTCCTGGCGCCCAACGCCGTACTGCTCAAACAGGTCCGCAAGATACTGGAACACCCCTTCTTTGGACTTGAGATTCGTGCGGTAGAAATACTGTTTCTTGAGGATCGTCCATTCGCAGTTTTTCTGCACCTCGCTTAAATAGGTGTCCAATTCTGGACAGCGGAACTGGAACGGCAGAAATTCCACCTGTAAAATCGGAAGATTGTAGGACAGCAAATCCAGATACATTTTCCTGTTTTTTCCAATATCTGTCAGGATCACATCAAACTCCGTGGGCTCGTCCTCCACGTACTCGTAGGCCTCGGCGGGCACCACCGCCCGTATCTCCTTGCCGTAACCGTTGCGGATATTGAGCGCCAGCAGCTTTGCGCATGCCACCCCATACTGGGAGATCACCAGGATTTTCTGGGCGTAATAACAGTAGCCGTCCGCCTTTAAAAGCCTGCTGAAAATATAAAACGCGCTGATGGCGTCGTCCTTGCTCAGGTGGATTCCATGCCGTTCTTCATAGAAGCGGGCGAAACAGATGCAGGAGTCGGCGGAGCGGATTCCCTTGCGCTTCACATAGCCGTAGGCCTCCCAATCCGAATAGATGCGAAATTCCAGCCGGTTCTGCAGCAGGTAGAGGAAACAAACCCAGTCCTCAAAAAAGGCGTCGTCGAACAACCCTTCCGGACAGCCGAATACCGCCGTCAGGCGCTCGGTTAAAGCCCTTGCCTCCTCATAAAATGCTTCATACTCCGGGAGGTCCCGGATGTGATCGTTCCGGGATTCATGGGCGAGCAGCAGCATGGACAGCCCCAGCACATCCTGCTCCGGCACGTTCACATGCCGGCTCTGCGCAAGCCGGTCATAGAGCGTTTTGGCAAAGGCGTACTCCGCCGTGTTCCGCGCCCGTTTCACCTGGGCGTCGGTGAATCGGATGTTGGCCGTCTGCCGGCGGCGGCTTAAGCTCAACTGCATGTAGTGGATCATTTTCGGTAAATACAGAAGGGGCAGGGAAAAATCGTGCTGCTCCGTCAGACATTCCACCATCTGCCGCCGGATATGGTCAAACAACGGCTCCCCGTCCAGCATAAAGAACAGTGTCTTGAACTCGCTCTCCTTATAATGGATTTCTTCCAGAGTTGTCTTATAAATCTTATGCTGATAGATCAGGCACTGCCGGATACTCCACTCGTCCCCCTCCACGGTCAGGAAGCCGCGCTTATTCTTCAGGGTCAGATCAAAGGTCTTTAAAATGTCCTTCACGCTGCCCAGATGGCGGAACATCGTCCCCCGGGAACAGTACAGCTCCTGGCACAGCTCCTCCACTGTCACATGGCCGGAACAGCAGATGCACTTGCGCGTCAGGTAATGAATCTCGGAGGGATACTGGTTGTCCATCCGCTGGTACCGGTTGCACAGGTCCCACACCTTTTCCAGATACGGCCCTGCTAACGTCCGGTCCGCAATCTCGAGATAATTGCCCACCGAGGTCTTGGAGGCGATGGATACCCCATGTTTTTCCATCTCCTCATTGATCAGGGCGATCTCCTTTCGGATGGTATTGATCGCCACATTGCAGGAAAGCGCCAGCTCCTTATTGGAAACCGGATGCTTTTCCTCCATGATATACTTTAAAATTTTCCGATCCAGATGATTCAGCATGTCGTCCGCCCGTTCTTGTGACTGTGGTTGATTGGCCGTCCGCACCCCGGATTCCAGGACGCGGATCTGTATACCCTTTCATTTTACATGTTTTTAACACAGATTACAATACGCGGGCGGTCCATTGCCCCAACTCCGGCAATCGCCTTCAGGGCCGCCCCGTCCACATCCGGCAATCGCCTTCAGGGCCGCCCGTCCGCAGCCGGCAGCCCGGCGTACTCACCTCCCGGCCTCATCCAACGCCTTCTGCGCCGTCCTGCACGCCTCGTCCAGCGCCTCCCGCACCGGCACGTTCTCAATCTCCACCTTGTCCGCCGCGATCTCCAACGCGTCGAATATCTTTCCTCCCGTGGGGTCGATGGGCATGGGCGATGCATGCATGGCCTGACTCAACGGCACCAGGGCCTGGGGATTCTCCTGCGTGTAAGCCTTGTACCCCTCATCCTCCAGCGTGGAGGCGCGCACCGGAATGTAACCGGTTGCCATGGACCATCTGGCCTGATTGGCGGGCCGGGCGAAGAACTTCATGAACTCGTAAACGCCCTGTTTGGTCTCCGCCTTGCCGGTTTCCACCATCACCAGCTGCAACACCCTTGCCACCGGGGCCGGGGGATTCTCCCCGAAGCCGGGCTGTTCCATGGCTCCGACCACGGAAAAATCCAGATCGGCCTGGTCTCCCGAGGAGCCGGTGTAACCTCCTGCGCGGCCCTCCAGCACATCGTCCATGGTCTGATACCAATACTCCCAGCCCTGTCCGCCGGAGTGGATTGCCATGGTTTCCGCGTCGTGAATGCCCCGGCGCACCAGCTCCCAGGACTCCACCCACTGGTCGGAATTGATCGTGACCCGGGTTCCGTCCGCGCTCAACAGGCTGCCGCCGTTACTCAGTGCGATGTCAACCAGATTGTCCGGCCCCCACATAGGCTCCCAGCCATACAGCTTCTCTTCGCCGCCCATACCGCTTACCGCCTCCGCGGCCCGCTCCAGATCCTGCCAGGTGCCGATCTGTTCCGGATCGATGCCCGCCCGGTCAAACAGCTCCCGGTTGTAATACATCACCTGGGTGGTCCCGTAAGCCGGCATGGCGAACACCGCGCCGTCCCCAAGCCTGCACTGGTCATAAAATACCGGCACAAAATCCTCTGTCTCCAGCGCTTCATCGGCCTCAAAATAGGGGCTCAAACCGGCCAGCAGCCCCTTTTCCGCCAGACTGCGCGCCTTGTCCGAGTCCAGAAGGGCCGCGTCCGCCCCGGTTTTTCCGGCGATGGCCGCCGCCAGCTTGGTATAGGTCTCGTCGTAATCCGCCTGCTGGATTCCCGTCACCTGATACTGCTGCTGGGAACTGTTGAAGTCCCCGATCAGCTCTTCCATGACTCCGGCCGCAGTTTTGCCGCCGGAATACCACAGGGTCACCTGCACCCGCCCGTCCTTCACCACATCCGCTCTGGCTCCCGTTCCTCCCGCTCGCGCCCCGCAGCCCCAAAGGGCGCCCGCCGCCAGCACTGCGGCCGCGGCCAGCGCGGCAGTTCGGATTCCGCTCAAGCTTCCAGTCTGTTTTCTATTCATTCTAATCGCTCCTCTCATTCCACAATCTACCCTTTCGTTCCCATATCCGTAATCCCCGCCATAATCCGCCGCTGGGCCACGGCGAACAACGCCAGCAGCGGCAGCACTCCCACCGTCCCGGCCGCCATGACGAGGGGCCACTGGGTCCCGTAGGCCCCGCCCTCGTAGAGAAAGCGCCGCAGCCCCTGGGAAATCAGGCTTTTCTCCGGCGTGTCCGTGATCAGTGACGGCCACATGTAGCTGTTGTAGGTGCCGATAAATGCAAGCAGCATGAACGTGACCACGGACGGCCGCGCCATGGGCAACGCGATGTGCCACAGCACGGTAAAATGTCCGGCTCCGTCCATCCGGGCCGCTTCCACAGCGGCAGCCGGAATCTGGCTAAACGCCTGGCGCAGCAGGAAAATCCCAAACACGCTGACCCCGTTGGAGAGGATCAGCCCCCTGTAGGAGTCCAGTAAGCCCAGCCGCGCCAGCAGCACGTAACAGGGGATATAGGTGGCCGCCGTGGGTACCATGTAGGTGAACAACACCAGGGAAAACAGCAGCCTGCGCCCCTTAAACCGCATGAACACCACCGCGTAGGAGAACAAGGCGCAGCAGACCACCTGCAGCGCCATGGTCAGGGACGCCACAAACAGGCTGTTGAACAGGTAACGTGGAATCGGTGACTCCAGTAAAATCTCCCGGTAATTTCCCCACTGCCAGACCGCAGGCAGAGCCAGCCCCGGCTCCATCACCTCGGCCTTTGTCTTAAAGGAGCTTAAAACCATCCACAAAAACGGAAACACCGCGGCCGCCGAGGCCACCGCCAATACCACATGGTTGACCGCCCGCAATAACGGCCGTTTTCCCAGACCCTTTAACAAAATCCCCGTCATCTCTCTCCTCCCTGCCACTCCTCCCCTTCCCGGCTCCCTGCGCGCATTTTCCCCTGCAGCCACGCCAGCCCCAGGCCCAGCGCCATGAGAACCACCACCGCGGCCGCGGCCTGACCCATCCGAAACTGTTCAAAGCCCAGCTGATAGTAGAGGTACAATAGCGTTCTGGTGCTCCCCGAGGGACCGCCCTGGGTCAGAATCTGAATCTGATCGTAGGCCCGCAGGGCTTCCACCGCCAGCAGCAGCCCCACCATCCGCACCGACGGCGCGATCAGAGGCAGCGTCACAGACCGGAAACGCCGGAATGTTCCGGCTCCGTCCACCGCGGCCGCCTCGCCGAGTTCCGCGGGAACCCGGGAGAGCGCGCCCATGAACAGCAGCATCACATATCCCATATTTTTCCAAACTGTCACCAACGCCACCGCCGCCAGCGCTGTGTCCGAGCTCTTCAGCCAGGCGCTCCCGCTTCCCCCCAGCCATCGAAGCACCTGGTTGGCGAATCCCCTGTCCGGCTCAAAAATCCAGGTCCAGACAATGGACACTGCTACCGTGGGGGTGATCCACGGGGCAAACAGAAAGGCCGCATAGGGGGTGTTTTGGCCCGCCGCGGTCACAAGCGCAGCCAGCGCCAGTCCCAACGCCACTCCCGGAATCACCGTCTCCAGCGCAAACATCAGCGTCTGGCGCAGAGCAGCCGCAAATGCCTCGTCTCCCAGCAGGTTCCGGTAATTTTCCAGCCCCACCACGCGAAAATCCGGCGTCATATAGTCCCAGTCCGTCAGGCTGATCCCCACCGTAGCAGCAATGGGCCCCAGCCAGAACAGTACCAGAAACGCCATGGCCGGGAAAATAAATACCAGTATCTGCAATCTCCGCCGCATCCGCTTACCTCCTGCCCGTCAAACCATTTGTTCATTTTCCATTATTTATTAAATTAATTGAACATCATTGACTATACACATTCATCGCTCGAAAGTCAACATCTTATGTTCAATATTTTTAAATATTAGTATTTTTTGAACATATATCCCATAAAAAAAGCACCTTCCCCGAATAATGGAAAGATGCTTTCAACCTTATACTGTTACCATTCAGTCCTCCCGGCTCCCTGCCAGACTCAGCAGGATTCCCAGCACGCAGCCTGCCGCAGCGGGCAGAATCCATCCCAGCCCCGCCTCATACCCCGGCAGCAGAGCCAGCAGCGCCTCCAGGCGTACCCCGGCGGCCGCGGCCGCCCCGCTTACCGCGTCCCCAAACAGGCGGCCCAGCAGCCACGGCAGAACCTTGTCCAGGAAGCTGCACTCCTCCAGCGCGTAGAGCACGCTGGCAGCGCCCGTGAACAGGATCGCGCAGGGATACACCCGCTTCCAGCCCTTGATGAGCGGATTCAGAAAGGCCAGCGCGATCAGCACGATTGCCACCGGATAGATGGCGTTTAAAACCGGAACGGAAAACTGGAGAATCCGGTCCAGCCCCGCGTTGGAGATCAACAAACTGACGCCCGCAAACACCACCACCCAGAGCCGGTATCCGACCGCCGGAAGAATGGTGGAAAAATACTCGCTGCAGCAGCTCAAAAGCCCCACGCAGGTATTCAGACATGCGATGAAAAAGATCATTCCCAGCAGAATCATTCCCGCTCTGCCGAACAGACTGTCCGCCACAAACGTCAAAATTCTGGCTCCGTTACCGGGATAGCGCATCTTGGCCCCGGCCGGAGCGCCGATGTGGGCCAGCGCCACATAGACCGCAGCCATCAACAGCCCGGCGATCACGCCCGCCTTGACGGTCTCCCGCACCACGGCTCCATCCTCCTGCACGCCCTTGGCCCGGATGTTGAGAGCGATAATAATCCCGAAATTCAGCGCAGCGATGGTGTCCATGGTCTGATAGCCCTCCAGAAATCCCTTCACCGCTGCGCTGTCCGCATACTCCTTGGCAGGCGCCCCATAAGCGCCCAGAGGCCAGATCAGACAGCCCGTAAAGATCACGGCGATCAGAATCAGAAGCGTGGGACACAACACCTTGCCCAGGCGGTCCGTCAGCTTGTCCGGCCGGAACGCCAGCGCCATGGCAATGCAGAAAAACACCACGGAATAAATCAGCTGGGCGCGGCTGCCAAGAGCCGTCCCAAGGCCGCCCAGATACGGCAGCACCGCCATCTCGAAGGAAGTGCTGGCCGTTCTGGGAATCGCCAGGCAGGGGCCGATGGACAGGTAGATCAGCAGCGTAAACACGAACGCGAACCCCGGATGAACGCGCCTTCCCAGGCGGTCAAGCCCTCCGGCCATGGCAACCGCCGCAACTCCCAGCACCGGAAGCCCCACCGCGCTGAGCAGAAATCCCCTCATCGCGTGCCAGGTCAGCGTCCCAGCCTCGGCTCCCAGAAAGGGCGGAAAAATCAGATTTCCCGCCCCGAAAAACATCGAAAACAGCGTAAATCCCACCAACAGCAGGTTACGCCACGAAAGTTTTTGCCTCATAGTTCCTTCTCCGTTCGTTCACCGCCGCTGTTTCACGGCCATTTCTTTCGTCCTTGCTGTTTCACGGTTTCCTGCGGCCGGCGCAGCGGATGCGCGGCCTGATAAATCGTTACCGTAATTATAGCAAATCGTCGCCCACATTACTATCCCCATTTTTCCACCGGCCCCTCTATCCCGTTACGCCGTTACTGTGAACAGCAGCGTTACGCCTCCCTGTAAAACTCCAGCCGCTCCCGCTCCCCGTCGATCCGGCAAATCGCGCCCATCGGAAGCGTACCCATGGGATTCGAGTGGTCGGAGGCCACGTGGTACATCACCGGCACCTTGTATCCGGCGAACCGGTCGTGGAGGAAGGTTTCCAGATCATAGGACGCGTCGTACCGCTCGTTGCTGCATTTGTAAAATTCTCCCAGTACAATCCCGGCCACGCCGTCCATCAGCCCGGCATTTTCCAGATGGGTGATATACATATCCAGCCGCGGAATCGACTCCTCCACGTCCTCCAGAAACAAAATCTTGCCCCGGGTGTCCAGCTGATAGAAGGTGCCAAGTCCCCCGATCACCAGGGATAAGTTCCCCCCTGTCAGCTGCCCCGACGCGCTGCCGGGCCGCAGCATGCGGATCCCCGGCTTGGAATCGGGATTGCGAAACTCCAGCTTCTCCCCGGGCTTCATGCCCATGGCCGCAAACAGGCTCTCCCGGCTGTAGGTGTCAAACTCCGGCACCATCTCCGTTGCCAGCATGGGGCCGTGAAAGGTCACCAAACCGCAGATCTGGTTGAACACCGCGTGCAGGTTGGTGATATCGCTGTAGCCCACAAAGATCTTGGGGTTGGCCCGGATGGTCTCGTAGTCCAGATACTTCAGGATATGGGCGCTGCCGTATCCCCCTCTGGCACAGAAAATAGCCTTGACCTCCGGGTTCCCGAACAGGCGGTTCAGGTCCTCGGCCCGCTCCTTAGCCCCTCCGGCCAGATACTCGTGAAAATTGTACAGATGTTTCAGGCAATCTCCCATCGCGACCTTGTACCCCATGCTTTCCAGCAAAGAGGCGCCGGCATCCCGTTTTTCTCTGCTCACGGGAAATGCCGGCGCTGCCAGCCCGATGGTATCGCCCGGTTTCAGCATTTCCGGAAATACCATTGGTTTTACCTCTTTTCGATTTTCCCGGCGGCCCAGGATGAACCTGCGCCGCCCCGGTTTCCGCTCACGCGGAGTCCGTCACTTCATACTTCAATATATGCCGCTCTCCACGTCCGCGCCCTGCATTTTGGGCCGCGCACCGAAAATAACGGTTTCTTCAAGCGCCCGCGGATCAGGTCTTGTCCGCGCCCCTGAACAGGGTGTGGCCGTTGGCGTTCTTGGTCATGCCGGTCACATTGGGCTTCACCAGAAGGGACGCGTTTAAGTAATACAGCGGCAGAATGGGCATGTCGTCCATCAGCAGCTTCTCAGCCTCGGTGAACAGCTCCATACGCTTGTTGTTGTCCGCCAGGCTGCGGCACTCCTGGATCAGGCTGTCATACTGGAGCGCCTTCTCGCCGTTCCAGCGGTTCTGGTTGTAGGTGCGGTCCTGGGTAAAGCAGTTTAAGTTGGTGTCCGGATCCAGGTAATCGCCGGTCCAGCCGTCGAAGGCGATGTCGAAATTGCCCGCGTAGAGCTCATCCCAGTACACCTTGGACTCGAAAGTCACGATCTCCACCTGCACGCCCAGATTTTCCTTCCACATAGCCTGCATCACCTGGGCCACGTCCTTGTTCTCCTGGGTGTTGGTGATGATAAACTTCAAGGTCGGCAGTCCCTCGCCGTTCGGATAACCGGCGTCCGCCAGCAGCTGCTTGGCAGCCTCCTTGTCCTCGCTGATCAGATCGCCCACAACGGTGCGGAAATCGTCGGTCTTGCCCTCGTAGGGGATGCCGTGCGGCACAAATGCCAGAGCCGGCTGGGGCTTGGAGGGAACCGCCGCCTCACAGATGGTCTTGCGGTCCAGGCCCATAGCCAGGGCGCGTCTCACCTCGGGCGTCATGTACTCATTCTCACAGTTGAGATCGTAGTAACGGGTACCGATCTTGTCAAAGCGGTGAAGCTCGTCGCTGTCGCCGTACTGCTGCAGCGCCTGGGTGGCCACCAGGGAATCGCCCATGGCGTCGATCTCGCCGGAGTTGTACGCGGACAGCGCCGCCTCGGCGGACTCGATGATCACCATCTTAACACCGTCCAGCTTCACGGAATCCGCCGCAAAGTAGTAGGGGTTCTTGACCATCACATAGCTGCTCTGAGGATTGATCTCGGAGATAACAAACGCGCCGTTGCACACATAGGTGTCGCCGGACTTGGTCCAGACCTGCTCGCCCTCCACCACGTCCTTCTTCACCGGGAAGAAGTTGGAGGCAGCCGTCAGATACAGGAAATAGGGGGTGGGATTGTTCAGGGTCACTTCCAGGGTCTTGGCGTCCACAGCCTTCACCGCCACGTCGTCCACGCTTCCCTCTCCCTTGTTGTACTCCTCGCCGCCCTTGATGTAGAACAGCTCCCAGGCTGCCGGTGAGGCCAGCTCAGGGCTTAAAGTCCGCTTCCAGGTGTATTCGAAATCCGCCGCCGTCAGATCGCTGCCGTCGGACCATTTCAGGCCGTCCTTCAGAGTGAAGGTGTAAACCAGGCCGTCGTCGCTGACCGTGTAGGTGTCGCACATTGCGTTGGTCAGAGTGCCGTCCGCCTCCAGCTGGAACAGGCCGGAAAACAGGTTCTGCAGCAGAATGGAAGAGTTGCTGTAGTTGTTCATGGTCGGATCCAGAGTCTCGGGCTCGCCGGAAATGGCGTAGGTCAGAATCTTGCCCTCCGCAGCACTCTCCTGGCCACCCTGAGAAGCCTCCGCCGCCGTGGTCTCCGTCTTGGCGCCGGACGAACCGCCGCAGCCCGCCAGGCTGGCAGCTACCATCGCCGCGCAAAGTAATACGCTCAGTTTCTTCTTCATAATATTCCTCCTTTTTGATCAGGTCTGCGCCTCAGCCCGGGGCCGGAGCTCGCCGGTCCACGCCAAAGCGCTTCCCTGTTAAATGCAGCCGGACGCCGTCTCATCCGGAACCGGCCGATAAATATGATAAACCGCGCGCACTTCCCGCGGCCGATCATTGCTCAATACAAATGGCAGGCCACCATGTGGTCGTCATTGATCTTCTTCAGTTCCGGCTTCTCCCTGCCGCAGATTTCCTTAGCGTAAGCGCAGCGCGCCCGGAAAGGACAGCCCGGCGGCGGGTCGATGGGCGAGGGAACATCCCCCTGAAGCACAATCCGCTTGTTCTGTCTGGCCTGGTTGGGATCCGCCACCGGCACAGCCGAGATCAGGGATTTGGTGTAGGGGTGAAGCATGTTATCGTAAAGCTCGTCCACCTGGGCATACTCGATCAGGTTGCCCAGGTACATCACGCCCACCTGGTGGGAAATATGCCGCACCATGGACAGGTCGTGGGAAATAAACAGGTAGGTGAAGCCGAATTTGTGCTGCAGCTCCTCCAAAATATTGATCACCTGGGCCTGTATGGACACGTCCAGGGCGGAAATGGGCTCGTCGCAGACAATAAACTCCGGTTCCGCGGCCAGGGCTCTGGCGATGCCGATTCTCTGCCGCTGTCCGCCGGAAAACTCGTGGGGATAGCGGTTTAAATGATCCGCCTTCAGTCCCACCATCTGGATCAGCTCCCGCACCCGGTCCCGACGGTCCCCCTCGCTGCACAGCTTTAAGGCCCGGATAGGCTCGGAGATAATGGCCTCCACGTTCATGCGCGGGTCCAGGGACGTGTAGGGGTCCTGGAAAATCATCTGCATCTTTCTCCGGTACGGCCGCATCTCCTGGTCGTCAAAACCGGTGATGTCCGTCCCCTTATATACAATGGAGCCGCCCGTGGCCTCGTAGAGCTTTAAAATCGTCCGCCCCACGGTGGTCTTGCCGCAGCCCGACTCCCCCACCAGACCCATGGTCTCGCCCTGGGCGATGGAGAAGGACACCCCGTCCACGGCCTTTAAGGACCTGGCCTTGGAAAAGATTCCGCTCTTGACCGGAAAATACATCTTCAAATCCGTCACCTTCAGGCAGGTCTCCCGGTTTTCTGCCACTATGCTCATACCGGCCACACCTCCTTCCGATGGATTTTCACCGACTTATTGTGCAGCCAGCAGGCGCTTTTGTGCCCCGGTCCCACCTCGGTCAGTTCCGGGCGGTATTCCCGGCACAGCTTCATGGCGTGGCTGCAGCGCGCCGCAAAGGGACAGCCCGCAGGCGGGTTCAACAGGTCCGGCGGCGTACCCATAATGGGCACCAGCTTTTCCCGGCTCCGCTTGGGGATGGAGGCCATCAGTCCGGCCGAGTAGGGGTGGCCGGTGCGGTAGAAAATGTCGTCCACCGTGCCCTCCTCCATGATTAACCCGCCGTACATCACGATCACCCGCGTACACAGGCTGGAAATCACGCCCAGATCGTGGGTGATCAGGATCACCGACATGTTGTAGCGCTCCTTCATCTCCCCCATCAGTTCCAGAATCTGGGCCTGTATGGTCACGTCCAGGGCCGTGGTCGGCTCATCCGCGATCAAAAGCTTGGGATCGCAGGACATGGCGATGGCGATCATCACCCGCTGGCGCATGCCCCCCGACAGCTCGTGGGGATACTGCTTCAGCCGCTTCTCCGGGCTGGGGATTCCCACCAGCTCCAAAAGCTTCAAAGCCCGCTCGTTGGCCTCCCGCTTGTTCAACTTCATGTGGCGCATCAGGGGATTGCGGATCTGCTCTCCCACGGTGAACAGCGGGTTTAAGCTGGTCATCGGATCCTGGAAAATCATGCCGATGTCATTTCCCTGAATCTTGCGCATATCCTTGACCGACTTGGCGTTCAAATCCTCCCCGTCCAGCAGAATGGCGTCCGCCGTCATGGACGCGTTATCGTCCAGAAGCCGCATCACCGACAGCATGCTGACGCTCTTGCCGCAGCCCGACTCCCCCACGATCCCCAGGCTCTCGCCCCGGTTCACGTAGAACGACACGCCCCGCACCGCCTGTACGGGTCCGGCGTCGGTGGCGAAGGTGGTATGTAAATTTTTCACTTCCAGCAACTTATCACTCATGTGCGATACCTCTGTTCTATTTCTTCAATCTGGGATCCAGCGCATCCCGCAGGCCGTCGCCGATGAAATTCAGCGCAAAGATGGTGATGCTGATGGCAAAGGCGGGGAACAGCATCTGATACGGATAGGAAAACAGATATTCGATGGCATCGTTGGCCAGCGTTCCCCAGCTGGCCTTCGGCACCTGGATACCGATCCCCAGAAAGCTCAAAAACGCCTCCTGGAAAATGGCCTGGGGAATCAAAAATGTCACCGTCACGATGATGGACCCCATACTGTTGGGAATCAGATGGTGGATCAGAATCTGCCACCGGCTCTGCCCGCAGACCTTGGCCGCCAGCGCAAAATCCTGCTCCCGCAGCGTCAGAATCTGTCCGCGGACCATGCGGGCCGTGGTAATCCAGAAGGTAAGGCACATGGCGAGCAGAATACTTTTGACCGTGTTGCCCAGAAACATCATGATCAGAATCAGGTACAGAAGGCTGGGGATTCCGCTGAGCACATCCACAATACGCATCATGATCATGTCCGTGCGCCCGCCCAGATATCCGGCGATTCCGCCGTAAAACACGCCGATCACCATATTGATGGCCGCGGCCGTAAAGCCGATGGTCAGGCTGATGCGGGCTCCGTACATGGTGCGCACAAAAATGTCGCGGCCCATCTTGTCCGTCCCGAAGGGGTGAAGGCGGCTGGGCCACTCCAGCATGTGGGCGAAATCCGTCTGGTCATAGCTGTACGGGGACAGCATGGGCACCGCGATGGCCAGCACCGTTATGACGATAATGACGGCAAAACCGAACATGGCCAGCTTATCTTTTTTCAGGCGCAGCCAGCACATGTTCCAGTAGGAAATGCTGGGGCGATCGATCTCCTCAGGGTCCCGCTCCGCGGCGGAAAGCTCCTCCATGAGGTCAACCGGAATCTCGTCGTCCATGGCGAATCCGCCTTGTCTTAAAGTCTCTTCCATTGTGTCACCTACTTCGTAATTTTTACTCTCGGGTCAATGACCGCGTACAGGATATCCACCACCAGGTTGCAGACGATGATCATGGCGCCCACGAACACCGTAAGTCCCAGGGTGACGGAGTAGTCCCGGTCGTTGATGGCGGAGATAAAATACCGCCCGAGTCCGGGCACGGAGAACAGCTTTTCAATGATAAAGGTTCCCGTGAGCAGCGCCGCCACCATGGGGCCCACGTAGGTCACCACCGGCAGCACGGAATTTTTCAGGGCGTATTTCCCGATCACCTGGAACTCCGGCACGCCCTTGGAGCGCTCGGTGCGGATGTAATCCTGGCGCATGGTCTCCAACATGCTGGAGCGCATGAGCCTGGTAATATAAGCGATCTGGGAGAAGGCCATACAGAATACCGGCAGCACGTAATGCCGCCAGGAATCCAAGCCATAAGATGGAAAGATTTTCCACTTTTCACAGAAAAGGTACATCATGAGCACGCAGATCACGAAGCTGGGCACCGAGACGCCGATGGTGGCAAACACCATCGCCAGGCCGTCGGGAAGCTTCCCCCGCTTCACCGCCGCCACCATGCCCAGGGGAATCCCAGCTGCCAGGGCCAGGGCCACGCCCCAGGCGCCAACGCGGGCGGAGATGGGGAAGCCGTGGGCGATCAGCTCATTCACCGTGGTGTCGCGCTTCTTGAAGGAAGTGCCCATGTCGCCGTGCAGCAGATTTTTCAGATATTTCACGTACTGGACCGGAATCGGTTCGTTGAGTCCGTACTTGTCCGCGATGCGCTCCAGAATCTGGGGCGGCACGTTGCGCTCCTCCGACGGGCTGAAGGGCCCTCCCGGTATGGCGTGCATGAGGAAAAATGTGATGGTCACCAGCACAAACAGCGAAACCGCGCCGGCTGCCAAACGCTTTAATATGTACTTCAACATAAAAATTGACCACTGCCTTTCCGTCCGATTGTGTAAAAAAGCGATGCCCGCCTACTTTCTTCAGCAGCATCGCTTCATCACCGTCTTTCTCTTCATTCTATTCCGGACTAAAAAAGAATCTGATGTGAAAAATTATACCTATATCAGATTTAAAAGTCAAGTCAAAGCCATTGATTTTTACGGCATTCCCTTTATAATATGAATTAAAACCGCCGTTTTGCCGGGAGATTCTTCCATTCGCTTGAGGATTATCCCGCCTGCGGCAAAAGATCATTAAGCGCGCCGCCTGTGAAGCCCGGCCGGAACACCGTTTCCGCCGCGCTTCCCAGAGGCCCCGTAAAGGAGACGAAAATGAAGGTATATATCAGCGTAGATATTGAAGGCACCGCCGGGATCGCATCCTGGTCCGCAACCAACTTAGGCGACCCGGAGCACCGCGCCGCCGCACAGGAGATGACGCTGGAGGCCGTGGCGGCCTGCCAGGGAGCGCTGGACGCCGGGGCCACGGAACTCTATGTAAAGGACGCCCACGACAGCGGCCGCAACATGGACTTATCCCTGTTTCCCAGGGAAGCCAGGGTCATTTTCGACTGGACCCTGACCCCGGACTCCATGGTGGCCGGGCTGGACGGTTCCTTTGACGCGCTGATGTTTGTGGGCTACCACTCTCCCGCCGGGCTGCCGGGAAGCCCCTTAAGCCACACCATGAACCGCGGAAACAACTATGTAAAGATCAACGGGGAGCTGGCCTCGGAATTTCTGCTCCACGCCTATGTGGGCGCGGCCCGCGGCGTGCCCTCCGTGATGGTTTCCGGCGACAAGCTGCTCTGCGGCCACGCCCGGGAATTTGTTCCGGGGATCCAAACCGCGCCGGTGAAAGAGGGCCTGGGCCGCGCCACCGTCAACCTGACGCCCCAGCTGGCCTGCGAGCGCATCCGCGAGGCCGCCCGGGAGGGGCTTCTGCGCCGGGACCGCTGCCACTTGGCCGTGCCGGAGACGCTGACCATGGAGATCGGCTTCAAGGATCACTTCAAAGCCCTGCGCGCTTCCCATTACCCCGGCGCAACTCTGATGGACCCCTACACCGTGACGTACACGGCAGCCTCCGTGGACGAAATGATGACCGCCAGAATGTTTATTCTGTGAAAATTAAATTTTTTCCAAAAAGCTATTGACTTTTGTCCAATCTATAGATATAATAGTTTTTGCTGTTGAAGAACAGCGGATGCGTCAGTAGCTCAGCTGGATAGAGCATACGGCTACGGACCGTAGTGTCGGGAGTTCGAATCTTCTCTGGCGCGCGTGGAAAACCCTGTAAGCGGAAGCTTGCAGGGTTTTTTGTTGCGTGCAATAAGCCGCCGGTCCAAACGGCCGGCGGCGCAAAATTCTCTAATAAACTTTTCCAAACCCGTTGCAGATCGGACAGGTTCCTGAACCACGGCAGCTGAGACAATCGACTTCCTTCCCATCCCCGTTCCTTCTCTTATATCCCCGCCCCGCGCAGCTCTTGCAGCGCCCGTCGCCGTTGCAGCTGCGGCAGGTATAATCATTGGAAAAACCGCTTCCGAGGACGTCGGACGAGCCTGTATCGTATCCGTCCGATCCGGAATAAGAACCGCCTCCTGTGGAATTAGCGTCCACCAGCGCCGCTACCGAAGCCACCTGCTCCCCGAAATAAACGTTAAAAGAGCCGCCAGTGATGGAAACCTTACCGTTTCCGTCAATCATCCTGGCAGTTGCGGAAAATGTCCCCTCCACGTGGGAACCATTTGACTCATTGGACGTGATTGTGATCGTGTAATCCCCTTTTCCAGGCCTGGCGCTATATTGGAAGCCCCCAGGGGAGGTTTTATAGGACAAACTAAAGCCATTTATTTTGTCCCCCTTTTTCGCAGTGGTGCCGGATGAAACGTCCGGATTTATGTTAATTGACAGCCTTTTCCCCAGTGTACCATCCGCCTTAAGGGCGTAAGCCGAATAGTATTTATAACCGCCGGCCGTTCCACCTGTGGACGTCAGATAAAATGTCTCCTCCACTCCGTCGATCGTGGCCTTCATGGTATTTCGTTCCAGGGACGAGGCCGCGCTTGATGAGCCGATTGTTTTTCCATCCCAGACACCGTTGGCATCCAGCCAGTATTTACCGTCCGGCGTAGTGGTATTTGCCAGCATCGCGCCGGAACCGTCCATGTAATACCACTTTCCGCCATCCTGCACCCAGCCGGTGCACATGTAGCCGTCTCCGCCGAAATAATACCATTTTCCGTCGATCTGGGAGAATCCGTTGCTCAGATAACCGCTGTCCGTCGAATACCACCAGCCGTTTCCATCCTGCTCCCACCCCTGGGCGTACGCGGTAAAACCCATCGCCAGACACAGGACCATGGTCAGGATCCCGGTCCCCAAAGCTGCTTTTCGTTTCATAGATAAATTCCTCCTATTTGTTATGATAAAATGAATATATCATAACCCTCCTCTGGAAAATTTATCTTTTTTCCGCCCATCACTCATTTCCGATTTCATACGTCTCCCGCTTCAAAAGCACATGCAGCGGAATCTCAATTCGCTGTCCCACCTCGATCAAATCCGGGTTTTCAATGCGGTTCAACGGATTCCCGCACAGCTCCCCCACATACGCGCTACTTCCCGTATAACGCCTGGAAATCCCCTCCAGCGTATCCCCCTTCACGCACTCATGCCAAAAGGGCAGAATCACAAAGGTGCTGACCAGCTGCTCCCGCATTTTGTAGAGGTCTTTCTCAGACCGGCTGTCCTTGAAATCCTCAAAGACCAGCAGAAAAACAAACTCCTCCCCCTCCCGCATCCTTGGCATATACACCGCCACATTCCGCAGCCCGGTCTCCCCCAGCGCACACTGAAACTCATGGTAATCGCTGATAAACTCCCCGGACATTTCCCAAACCGGCTCCTGAAACAGCATCGGTTTCAGGCGTTCCCGCACCCGCTCCATTTCCAAAAGACGGGCCAGGTCCGTTTCCCCTTCCCCCTCCTTCTCAAACATTAACAGGTAGAAACGCCCCAGGTCCGCTTCCCGGTTCTCCGGCACTTCCATGTCCCAGGTCCAGGAGCGCGGGTGGTACGGCTTTGTCTCCGTGTCCGGAATCACCATGTCCATCGACACCCTGTCGTGGTAGCAATAGTAGTAGTCCGACGGGAACCGGAAGGTAAACAGATTGCTGCTGACCGCCCAGCCGCCCCCGTAAGCCGGACGCCCCGGAAAATCCGTCCGCAGCCAGTCCTCGCTTAAGTAGGTGTAAACCGGCCACACCTCAGACTCAAGCGCATTGGGTGCTCCGGCGGTCTCTTCCACCTCCCGCCGGTATTGTTCATACAGCGGGTCCCGTTTCCTGACGCTGTCCACATACGTTTCCCGGTACGGAAATCCCCAGCCGTCCAGCCCGGAATAGACGGTGCACATCGTGTACGGGGGAATCCGGTAGGGCTCTACATAATCCTCCCTCGGCAAATACTCCCCCTTCTGAATCGCCTCGTAGCGCGCTGGCTCCCACCGCCTCATAAAGGCCAGCTGTTCCTCATCCACCTGCGCCTCCAGTTCCCGGAGCGCCGCCTCCGAATAAGCGGAAAATTCGATTTCATGCAGCGGGTAATAAGACTCGAAATAATTCAGATTAGTCCCCTGATCGCTCTCCATGAACCGCACCTGCTGACTGAGCTCCAGCCCCAGCTTCTCCTGGTGCTCCCCCAGCTTCCGCCAGGCCTCCCCAAACGCCTCCATACAGCCATGGAGATCCCGATACTCCCCGTAGCTGATTAACAGGCTGCCGGAATAGACGCTGACCGCTTCCTCCGCCCCGTAGGGCGGCACGTGGCCCCGGTGGCCAATCACCAGGTCCTCGCTGAAGGCGTACTGCGCCGTAAGCTCCTTGACATAGTCGCTGTCACAGACATATTTCCCGCCCGGTTCCACCTTCACCCAGATGTGGAAAAATAAAAAATTGCCCTCCGGCGTCCATCTGGTGCAGTCCAGCACCGCGGTTCCTGAATCCGGGAAATCCTCGTCCGCATCGGAAACCCAGCTTGGATCCAGGAACTCCCCCTTGGCCAGGTAAGGCTTCACGCCCTCAACCGCCTCCTGCCACAGGCTGCGCTCCCACTCCGTCCCGCGGCTCCGGTAGAATTCCGCCCAGCTCTCCCTGGCTTTGACCGCCAGATATCCGTCCTCGGTCAGGAAAGGCTCCTGCTCCTCCCCGCCCGTTTCCCCAGCCTGTTCCTCCGCATATTCCTGCAAGACCGCGCAGCCCGAAAGCTGACAGCAGGACAATAGGCCGATCAGAACGGCCGCCGCAATGCTTCTACGCATAAAGACCTCCCTCTGCACGCCGGGAGACGTTTTGGCCAGAAGGCGCGCTGCCGGGCTTCGGCCACGCCTCGTCTGACTCTCAGCTCCCCGCTCCGTCCTGCTCCATGACCTCCCGAATAACCTCCAGCATCTGCGGCGTCACCTTGATCACGCTCATTTTACGCTGGGCCTGGTCGGCCGCTTCGTAAAAACCCAGCTCGTCGTCCAAAACCATCGCATCCTTCAGCGTTATGTAATACATCAGCAGGAAGGTAATCTCCTCACCCGGCAGGCGCTCCGCCAGCGCGCTTCTCACCCGCTCCTTCTGAGCCTCCCCGCCCGGGAATACCCGCTTGTAAAACGCCTTGTAATCCCGTTCCCGCTCTTCCTTGCTCCTGAAGTCAAACACTCCCGATCCCATACGATCTCCTCCGCATCTTGTCCATTTCCCCACAGTGTCCACACATTTCTCCGGCTCCAGCTCCAGTCAGGCACCGTCTCCGCCCCAGTATCCGGCCGCCAGGCGCCGCCATCCGGTATCCCGGCACCGGTTACCGTCTCCGCCCCACCAGCGCCCGGAACAGCCCCTGTGGCAGTTCAAACACAAACACGATCCCCAGCACAATGGCAACCGCCACCTTCACCGCCGTGTAGCCTGTCTGCACCGCCAGATACAACTGGTCCGTCACCATATAGTACACGGTCCAGTAGACCCCGGCCCCCGGCACCAGCGGAAAAATGCCGGAAATCAAAAAAATCGTCACCGGGCACCGCTCCTTCACCGCCGCCAGACGGGACAGCAGAATCACCACAATGGTGGCCGCCAAGGCCGACTGAGCCGGAGCCCAGAGGAGACCTGCGGCGCTGTACACGCCCCAGCCCGCGCCCCCGATCAGTCCGCAGTAGGCATAATATTTCCGCGGCACGCCGAACAATAGGGAAAACGCAATGGTTCCCACCATCGCCGCCAGAATTTCCTGTATCACAGCAACGCACCTCCCGTCACCCGGCTGATAAACGAAAACGCCATGCCCACGCCGATGGCGATGCTGAAAAACACCAGCAGCGCGTCCAGCATGCGCACGGAGCCGGAAATATAATCCCCGTCCGCAATATCCCGGATTGCGTTGGTGAACGCCACCCCGGGGATCAGCGGCATGATGGAGCCGATGATCATAAAGTTGAGATGCGCCCCTGCCCCCAGCAGATAAAAACCGCTGCAGATGAACGTCACCAACGCCCCGCCGCCGATATTTCCCACGATCTTGGACAGCCGCGGGGCGCTGACATAGAGCACATACAAATAGAGGACCAGACCGGCGCACAGTGCGCACAGCGTGTCCCCCATATTTCCGCCGAACAGGTAGCAGAAAGCCGCGCTGCCGACGCCGGAGGCCAGAACCTGGGTGCTCTTACGCTTGCCCGGCATGTTCTTGATGTCCTCCAGCGCCTGCGCCGCCGCCTCCACCGTGTATTGTCCGCTCTCAATCTCCCGGGAGAGCTGGTTCACCGCCGCCACCCGGTTTAAATGGGTGCCGCTCACCGGGATGTGCTGCACCTTGGCAAAATACCGCTCCCGCTCGCTGCCCGCAGTGGCGAAAATGCCGTTGCTGAGCACAAAGGCGCTCCCCGACCGCACCCCGTAGTGCTTGCAGATCCGGTCCATGGTCTCCTCCACCCGGAAAATCTCCGCCCCGTTCTCCAGAAGCAGGTGCCCGGCCTGAAGGGCCAGCTCCATGACTTCTTTTTCTTCCTGCTCTCCCATACCCTTACGTTTCCCCTCAAACTTGATCGCTGTGTAACTACGATCATTATATCGGGCGTAGGTGGGAAATGCAAGAAGTTCCCCGCAATTAAGCGGTATGGAAGCGGTAATACCCCCGCGCCTGTCTGTTCCCCGTATACAAGCCAAACGCTTCGACCTCCACCTCCGATTCTGCAATGCGCAGCCGGACCGCGTTCCCCTCCGTCCAGGTCTGGGGAACCGAAGCTTTCCCTGCCTTCATCGTCGTTTTGCGGATGCTCCCCGCATTCAGGTACAGATTCTGCCGGGAAGCTTCCCACTCCACACAGCCGGGCCGGTTGTTCAGCGAAAAATGGGTGTGGCCGGAGATAAAGATCATGTTGTGGTGCGCGTCCAGTATACTCTGGAGTTTTTCATCCCGGCTCAGATAGGCCGCATCCTTCCCCGGCATTCTCTGGGGATTGTGATTTAAAAGCGGAGCGTGGCAGAGAATGATATGCCATTTCAAATGATCGTTTTCATCCAAATGCTTTTCCAGCCATTCCAGTTGCGTGCCGTCGCGAAACACAAAGCGCCGGAAATGAGATACGCACTGAAGGCCGATCACCTCCAGATCCGCTCCCACCTTCACCGCGTAGGCCCCGCTGTCATGCTGGTCCCAGTCGTACCCCACGGACTCTGCACGTCTCTCAAGCCATTTCTGGAAAACCGGATACCCGCCCTCCCCGGCCGCATTTATATCCGGCAGCGGTTTTAAAGGCACGTCGTGGTTCCCGCAGACGGTAAAAATCGGAAGAAAAATTCCAAATTTTTTCCAGCTTTCCGTCACACAGTTCCTCATAAACGCAAACTGTGATCCGGTTCCGTCATTTACCGTATCCCCCGCCAGCAGAAGTCCGTCCGATCCCACCGCGCATTCATAGAGCCGCGAAAACGGAGCCGGTTTATTCGAGATATGAAGGTCGCTGGCGACCGTAAAACAGTACCCGCCGCCAGCCACCGTCCTTTCCTCCGCCGGAAAATCCGCCGCCATCTCCGCAGGAAAATCCAACGCTGCCTCCGTCGGAAAATCCATCACCTGCTCCGCCGTCCGGCCGTCCCCGGAAACGGCACGGCAAAGGACTGCCGAAGCGCCCTCCGGGACCGCAAGACTGTCCGGAAACACAAGGCAAGCTCTGCCGTCTCGCAGCGGTTCACATGCAAACGAAGTCCAACCCGGCAGCACCTTTCCGTCCCCGCCGGCCCAAAACAGTTCCGCCGCCGAAAACCCCGGCGCGTCAATCCGAAACGTTTGTCCCCCGCCTCCCGGCTCTCTTTTCTCCACTGTCAAGCCAACCTCCTTCACCCCTGATGCACCCTGAATAACCACATGCCCGTAAACGCAATCGCTTTTAGTGCAAATCTTCCCAGCGTCACTTTCCTCATCTCCTTTCGATCATTCCCGGCCAAGAAATTCCTCGGCGGCAATCTGTGCGGCCTCGCGCAGCTCCGCTTGAAATTCCTCTGATTCCAGGTAATCATTCCACGTCCGATCCACATAGAGGGATACAAAATACCGGAAATTTTCTTTGGCCGTCCGATAAAACCGCACGCCGTCCAGCCGCTCCAATATCCGTCCGGCTTCTTCCTCTGAAAATGGCTCCGACATCCTTTTTCCGTAAAATCTCGTTAAATTTTCCAATGCAAGGCGGATCACATACTCCGCAAACATCACGAGTTCCTTATCGTCAAACCGTTCGACCAGAAAAAGCCCGGAGCATCGCCTTCTAAACCGGATATAGCGGCCTCTGGCCCGCCCCTTTTTCTCCTTCGCTGCCGGGCCGGCCGTCTGCGCCCAGATTCCGCTCAATAACCGCTCGCGGCATCTCAAACAATAGCGCAGGTAGATTCCGTTTGGCCCGGAGACATGCTCGCCGATACCGGCGGATATAAGCTTTAAAATCCGGTTATGGAGAGCTAAAAAACTGTTCTCCTCATCGATATGCGTTTTCCAGACCGAAACGCCCTCGCAAAACCGCTCATACATCCAGGCGGCCATATGACGGCCGATGTATTTTTCGGCCCTTTGTATCTCCGCCTGATAGGCCGATCCAGGGGATTTTCTGCAGCCAAACCCTGTCCTCCGGAATCTGCCAAGGCCCGCACGATCCCTACCAGGCGCCCTGTAAATCATAATAATAGCTTGCGAGCGAATCGCCTCCTCCGCCTCCCTTTTTCAGTTCGTCCAGGCACTCAACGGCAACTTCAATTCCGGCGATAACCCCGACCGTCAGTCCGGCTTTCACTCCGGCAAGCAGATACACGCTAAACCCCAGACTTCCGCCTAAAACGGCTCCTGTCAACGCCGATATGGCGATCTCTCCTTTTGTAAACTTTTGTTTCTCATCCTTTTTCATAATTTTCCTCCATTCTGAAACGTGTCCGCCGTCCGTCACCACTCAACCGCCCTGCCGAGATACCAATCAAGGCTTTGATCCGGCCGGATATGGATGTATTCCACCTTGGAACCGATCATTGTGATCCAACGGCGCTCGCCCTCCGTCACATAATGCCATTTCCCCGGATTCCCATCATATCCGATGGTGCGGACAAAGCTGTCGGGCGGCACGTCGACACAGTCCCCCCACGCGTCCGGGCCATCCTCCCGGACATTCAAAACCTGCTCCCGGCAAGAATAGTAAACATCCTCATAAAACAGCTCTCCGGCCCTCATCTCAAACTCCTCCGGCAGCCTCGCCCCCACATAACCGGCATAGTTCTTTCTTTCCATCGCCTGCGCCTCCTTGCGTTCCATTATTTTCTGCAATTTTATTTTACTCCAATCTCCCCCAAAAAAATTGTACTTGTTTCCGCCGCAAGGTGACACCTTGTCACTTCAATTTCCGCATACCACAGTCAACGCCGTCCGGGCAAAAGCCGGTTGCCCCGGCGCATAACCGTCCAAACCTTCGCATGGCCTATCCGGTTTTTACAGAATTTCCCCCGGGAATTACACGATACAGCCCTTTATATACGTCATCTGGATTCTGAACGCGCCTTCCGGCCCCGGCACGGGTTTTAGATTCCGGTCATAGTATTCTGTTTTAATCACATTGTGGAAGGAATCATAAATCTGCCTGCAACACGCCCACCCATCCCGTCCATCGGTCAGATTGTTGTCCTGATCCAGCCAGCCGATCATGGTCAGATCATCTCTTTCATCATAGCGGAACACCAGCACGTAAACTCCATCCACCGCAATCCGCTCCACATGGGCATCCACAAAATACATCCCTACCCTTCTCCCCTGCTTATCATAAAAGCATTCGACTCCCGCCACCCCCGCCATGTCAACCGCGCAGTTTTCGCCGCTGCCGCCTTCCAGATACATGGTATACTTTATATAACCTCTGCCGTCGTAATACTCTTTGATTCTGAATACATCCCTTCTTTGATAGAGAAGCGGTCTAAGGCCCAGCTCCTCAATCGTAGCGGGCGCCCCGTCCCTCAGCAGGGTGCAAATCCTTGACAGGCCCCGTTCCGTCAAGGTAAAGACCCCGTCGTACTGCTGTTGGTGGCAGACATCCCCCCTGCTCACCTCGATTGTCTTTGCCGTTCTCTTCCCGTCGTAAATGCCGCAGCCCTGCAAACGAAAGGTCTGGACCGGGGGGTCGTCCGCAGTCGAAAATGCGCTCCGTTTCTCCCTCCCCTTTTGAATCACCGATATCTGAAGGTCCTCCCCGCCGTCTCCGGACGTTCTGAATTCCAGGTAAGTATTCACGCAGTTTAAGTCGCCTGCTTTCAAAGGGTGGATTCCAACCGGAATTCCATAGACCTCTGTCATATACAAGAAATAAGAAATGCCGTTATAACCGGCTGTCTCCGGCCCGGAAGCTCTCGCTTTTTTCTTCTTTTCCTCCACAAATATTCCATATAAATCGCAGGCGAACGAAGCAACGCCGTAGGCGGCAGCCAGCAATTCCCCCCATCCCGCCGCCGTCTCCTTCAGCTCTGCCGCCGTCACGCCCATTTTCTTATCATTCTCACCGGCCATCTTCACCAGGCAGCTCTTTATGTTGTCGTGAAACAGCCGGTAGCTGTCCTCCCCGCATTTGCACAGCAGGGCAAGGCTCAAAAGCTGGTTTACCACATATCCGTACCAGCGTTCCTTTGTCCATCCGGCTAAAAGCTGGTCCGCCGAATCCCGGTATTCCGGGAAACGCTCCACGAATTGCGCCTGTTTCAGTCTCTCGTAGCTTTTTTGCACTGCTCCGGCCAGCCCGGTTCCTGAGATGCGGTAGCTGGACCCCATCTTCTTTGCCACGGCCGGCAGAACATGGGTCAGAATATAGGCGTCCCTTAACTGTCCGTCCGTAGTCCCGTGATGTCTGCGCTGCAGGAAAATCAACTGCCGTTCAAGATAGAGGCGCACCAGATCGTCCGCGGTCAGAACCGCTTCCTTTTCTGTCTGTTTTCCCACACCCTCCCTCTCGAATCCGGCCACCCGGATATATAACTCCAGCATCATGGGATTCCTGAGCAGCTCCCTAAGCGGGAGCGCCTCCGGGCTTTTTACATGTCCGGCGGCCAGCGCCGCCTGGACGGCGCGGCTATTTAACGGCTTCAAAACAGCGCTTTTAAACCCGGACAGGGCGTACCGCAAAACCTCGTCGCTCCGGTCCGTGACCAATATGGAAACCCCGCTTTTTCTGCTCAGCTCCTCGATTTCCGGAAGTAAGTTTTTACCGCTCTCCTGCGCTTCATTCAGGCCGTCCAGCATTAAAACCAGATTCACCCGGCCGTCCAGCCTCTGATCCAACAGCCGGTCCAATTCATGCGTCATATCGTCCATCGTCCCGGTTTGCCCAGAAAAATTCAGATACCGCATCAGCTGCTTCCGGATATAGCCCTCCCCCTTATTCTCTCCCTGGTATTCTCCTAACCCGATATAAAAAAATACCGGCAGCTCCGGGTCATACTGCTGCGTGCAGACCTCGGCAAGCTCCGAGAGAAGCCTTGTTTTCCCCATACCGCCCGGCCCGTTTAACAGAATATCCGCCCCCTTTACCAGCTGCGCGAAAAGCTCCTTCGCGGAAATATTCCGGTTTGCCATTTTTCCCGGTTCATTTGACGAGACGATTTCAATATCCTGGCCTATGTAGTCCAGGGGATCCGCAGCCGGACGCTCCCAGGCCGTCCGGCTGCATTCCCACAGCGCGCTGTGGGAAACCCCCTTGTGGTCGATTCTCAAAATCAGTTCATCCAGCTGCTCCGTCAGCTGGGATATGCTCTGATACCGCCCCCGCGCGCTGGCGTCCAGCCCTTTTATAAGAATCTCCGCCGTCTTTAAAAATGCGGTCAACGGTTCTCCCTGAAAAACCGGGCATTTTTCCAGACTGCGGAAAATTGCCGCTTCGGACAAAAGCCCGCAGACCTCGTCCGGACGTTTCCCGGTCAGCAACTCGAAAAAAACGGCGCAGACGGAATAGAGATCCGTCGCAAAACCGATTGAATCCCGTTCCTCCGGTACACAGATTTCCGGGGCGGTATATCCCGACTTTTTGCTGAACGAGCCGGATTCCTGCGAAAGCTGGTCCATACTCCAGACGCTGTCAAAATCGATCAGAAGCGCCCAGCCCCGGAAAACCAGAATATTATCCGGGCTGATGTCCAGATAAAGCAGCCCCCTGTCATGAAATGGACGCAGGCCCTCCAAAATCTGCTTCAGGATCACGGCCGCTTCCCGAAGTCCCGGCCCCGCTCCCGTCTCCAGGCGTTTTTGCAGAATTTCGCCTCCGTGGAGCGGCAGCACGGAATAATAGGTACCGTAGGCGTGACAATTCACTAAATTGCCTGAAATCTGCGCGGGGTGATCCTCCAGCAGCTCCAGATTCACCTCGTTGCCTTGCAGAAACCGCCCCATACTTCTCTGCTGTTCTCCGGAATCACGCCAAACGATGATCCCCTGATCATTTCGAACAACGGAAGAATCCCGGGTGCAGGGATACAGCTCCTTGATCAACACCCAGTGCTTCCGGCCCTCGATCAGAGAATCCCGGTAAAACGCCCGGTATACGATCGAGCTTCCTCCCTGCCCTTGTGTACCGGCGATTTCATACTCCCGGTTCTCCAGACAGAGCCGATCCCCATTTTTTCTCAAAATCCGTTCGTCCTGCATCCTGCACCTCCAGGCTGGGTTATCAGCCGTTCCGATTTTCCTGATCCTCCAGCGTTTCATCCATCAGTTTTTTTAATTTATCACTCATCGTTTCTTCAAACAAATCATAGGCGGCCGTCATCGCATATAAGATTGCGCAGTCAAACGGGTTTCTCGGATCCAGACCGGTCATACCGCACTTTTCCAAAAACTGTTTTAGCTGCTCCATACGGCTTATCATGCGGTCATACGGCGTTTTCGGAATCAGGAAACCCAGCCTTTTCCGATACTCCGCCGGGATTAAATCGTTTTCGGGCAGCGGCACCTCCTCGAATATATCAAGCGCCAGAGATAACATGATCATCACCTCCCGCGATACGTCCTTTTCTCTGCGCATCATGGCGCCCAATTCGAAACCATCGGGCCAGTTTTTGCGGATCGCCCTCATCATCGGTTTCTGTTTCGTCGGAACAACCGCGTTGAAATAGCGGGCCGCAATATCGTTCACATCGTCGCTCAGCTTTTGGGATCCATCCCATTTTTCCTCCTTGACCACATCATAGTATTCTCTCTGAAGTAACTCCATCATTTTCTTAAATTCCCGATAGGAGGTTTCATGGAATTTCTCAAGCTCATTACATCTGTATCCATAAAATTGAATAAATTTCTCTTCATCGCCAGCCGCATCAAAAAACTCGTCCCTGAGCGTTTCACTATATACGATCTTTTTCCGTCTGGTCTGCTCGTCCAGTTCACGCTTCTGTTGCTTCAGCTCGATCTTGTACGCCTGGATCTCATCCTGATACGTTTCTTTTACATCCTCTGTGACGGTTTTCTTTTCCTGTCTCAGCCGTATGAGCTCCTCCCGCCCCTCGTTAATCCGCTGCCATCTCATACCCGGGGTATAGCGCTGGTCCAATTCTTCCTTTAATACCTGCACCTTCCCCCAGCTCAAACCGTTCCAAAGGCCATAGGCCCAAACAAGCTCTTTTGGATTGCGGTGGTGGATCGGCATTCCAAACGCGCCGATCACCTCCTCCGATTGAGAATAATCCAACCCCAGCGCAAAGCATATCTTAAATAAGTTCTCGCGACTCGGCGTATTGCTGTCATTCAGCCAGTTGTTCACGCTGTGCCGAATCCGCTCCCTCTGTTTCTTCTTCTCGCCGGCGCTCTCTGTTTCATAAAATTCCCCTCGTATTTTTTCACACAAATCCTCTGCCGGGTATGCATTTTTTAGTATATAGAAAAAGCGCTTTCGCGATGCCCTGACCTCATCCAAAACCTGTTTCGTTTCTTCGGTCTTTAAGCGCAAGATAGAACAAAATTCATTGATAACCGTGCTCCACTGCGAAAGCAGCTCTCCGTTTTCGTCCAGACAATTTTGGGTGGATGTATCGAGAAGCGCCGTTATTCCGCTCCGCCGTTCATCCGCCCCGGGATATCCATTGCGCAGCCTTTCTTCCAAATTGCCGCGCAAATACACATGGCCTAATATCTCTCTGATTTTCTTAGGTTCAGCCTGCAGTTCCCGTCTGATGCCGTCCTCTGCAGCCTGACTCAGCCCAAGGGCGTGAAAAATCCGTCCCATTGCGTCCGGAGCCGGTATGAGATCGTCATTCAGCCACCGGTTCACCTTATAATCGGTCATTTCTCTCTGCAAAGCCGCGCCTTCCATCTCCATAAGTCCGCCGCGCAGCTTATCCCTCAGATCCGCTCCCGGATACACTTTTTTTAATATGTCCGAAAATTTCCGTGGCTCCAGCCCCTTCTCCAGAAATTCCATAATTTCCTTCGCCGGCATACCACTGCCCAGCTTCTCCAGGTTTTCCCGACTTCTAACAGTAAATTGCTCCATCCCGTCAACCCCTCCTGCTATAGGAACTGTCCTTATTTAATAATCATTGTAAAAGAATCACGCGGAAAAAGTCAACACAAAATAGCAAAATTACAAGTTTTTTCAGATTTAAGACGAATTTTATCGGCTGATATTCGAACATTTCAGACAATTCCCCCCTGCAATTTACTTAAAAAGGGAACCGGCGCCTCGCAATTCATAATTGCGAAAACACCGGTTCCCTTTATTTTACCAATCCATAGGTTTTCAACCTTCACGGAATCACGTTTTGCCTACTCCAACGCAAACATCCCCATGGCGCTCAACACATCCTTCTCCATCCCATCCACCGCCGCGCCCGCCAGATCGTGGAAATACTTCACGTCCTTCTCAGCCAGCAGCTCCTTCACGGCGCGCACGCCCGCGTTGGACATGTAGGAGAAATAGTTGATTTTGCGGATGCCGCAGCGGATAGCCCGCTGGGTGTCCTCAACGCTGATCCCGGAACCGCCGTGCATCACCAGGGGCAGGCCGGTCAGCTCCTTGATCTTCTCAATCCGCTCGAAATCAAGCTTAGGTTTGGTCGCGTAGAAACCGTGAACCGTGCCCACCGAAGCGGCCAGGGCGTCGATCCCTGTGTCCTTTACAAACCGGGCCGCCAGCTCCGGGTCCGTGTAGGCCGCTCCCGGCTCCTCGATGTGGAATTCCTTACCCTCGTGGCCGGTGACGATGCCGATCTCCGCCTCCACGCTGGCCCCGTACTCCTTCGCCAGGGCCACAGCCTCCCGGGTCAGGCTCACATTTTCGTCGTAGGGTTTGGAGGAGCCGTCGATCATCACCGCTGAGAATCCCAGCTCCAGGGCTGTCCTCACGTAGTCCATATCCTCGCCGTGGTCCAGCATGGCGCAGACGGGCACGCTGGACTCCTTCGCCATGTGCACCATGATGGGGCCGATGATGCGGATGGGCATCTCCGGCTCGTGGAGCTGGGCGTGCTGGATGATCACGGGCTCGTTCCGCTTCTCGGCCGCCCGGAGCACCGCCATGAGAATCTCCAGGTTGGGCGTGTCAAACGCGCCCACGCAGCAGCCCTTCTCCTCGGCGTAACGCAGGATTTCATTCATATTTACAAGCATAGATCCGTCTCCTTACTTTTCCTCGTACAGCTCGACAATGGCGTCGTCCCAGATCACAAATGCCAGACGCACGCCCGGGCCCAGCTCCAGGGGGCCGAAGATCACCCGGTCCGCCTGGTTCGCGTAGTGCTCCAGATCGTCCACCTTGTAGGCCACATGGGGCTGCTTGGACAGAATTTCCGGGAAGGGGGTGCCCTCCTCGAACTTCAGGTACTCGATCTTGAAATCGTAATCGTCCACGTTGCTCACCCAGAACTTCATGGCCTCGTTGTAAGTCATTCCCTCTTTCCGGTTCAGCACCGGAATTCCAATGTGCATATATTCGGCTGCCATAATCGTTTTCCTCCCCGGATTATTTCTTCATGTAAGGCGTGTTGCAGGGCGCGTTCCAGTAGTGCAGCAGCTCGTCGTCCATTCTCGCCATAAACATCTGGAAACCGGCCTGCTCCTGAACCGTCAAAAGCTCGCCCACGTAGTTGGCCACGATCTCGATATTCTTCTCTTTTAGGTAGGAAACGCACTTGCGGTAGATAATGAACAGCTCCATCAGGGTGGTGGCGCCCGTGCCGTTTAAGATCAGCATGATCTTCTCGCCGTCCTTGATGTCCAGGTCCGCCAGCAGGCCGTCCAGCATGATTTTCGCCGTCTCGTCCGCGGATTTCATGGGCTGGCGTCCGCCGCCGCCCTCGCCGTGCTGGCCCATTCCGATCTCCATCTCGTCCTCGCCCAGGTCCGCCAGCAGGCTGCCGGTGGCCGGATGGGTGGCTCCGTTTACCGCCACGGCCAGCGTTGCCATGTTGTCTGCAAAGCGCTGGGCCACCGCGGCGACCTCCTCCAGGCTCTTGCCCTCGGCAGCGGCCGCTCCCGCGATCTTGTAGGTGGGAATGCAGCCCACCAGACCCCTGCGGTCGTCCGCGTTGGAGCGGGGCGCGTTGGCGATGTCCTCCTGGGTCACAACCTTAACCACGTTTAAGCCTTCCTTGGCGCATTTTTTCATGGTCATGTTGCCGGTCAGCATGTCGCCCGCGTGATTCAGCACGATGTAAAGCACGCCCTTGCCCTTGTCGGCCATCTTGATGGCGTCCACGCAGGCCTTGGGGCCCGGAGCCGCGAACACGTCGCCTACCACGGAAATGTCCACCATACCTTCGCCCACGAATCCGCTGATGGCCGGCTCATGGCCCGATCCGCCCTGGGTCACGATGGTCACCCGGTCCGCCTCGTCCAGCTTGCGGTTGATCACCATGCGCTCGTCGCCCAGCCGCACCAGGTCCTTATGGGCCTCCACAAAACCTTCCAGCAGCTCAGGAGTCAAATTCTCAGGATCGTTGATAAATTTTTTCATTTTCATAGCGCTTTACCTCTCCTCTTTTATTCCCCAAACGGCATCCGGCCCGTTCCCGGCTTTCCCGGCTCAAACGTCCGCCCTTGGGGTGGTTTGCTTTTTTAGAATCCGACGGGGCCGCCGCGTCCTGCGCTCACAGCAGCAGGGGCGCGCCGCCGCCTTTTCCATGGTTCCACATTTACTTCAACCCGTCGCACAGCCCCGCGAAAAACAGCGACGTACTCACCGCGCCCGCATCCGGCGTTCCAATGGTCTGCTCCTTATAGCTTCTGGCCCGGCCGAATTTGGAAACGTACTGTTCGCTCTCCTTCGCGCCCCTGGCCGCGGCCTCCTTCGCCGCCTCCAGAATCGCCAGGCAGTCGCCCTCCGCCGCCTCGGCCGCCGCCACCGCGGGGATCAGCGCATCCATCATGGTCTTGTCGCCCACCTTGGCATTGGTGATGTCCTCCATGGCGGACTGACACTCTGTGAACATTTCCTTTAACAATCCCTCGCCGATGGCACCGCCGCCGCTCAAAGGCCCGGACAGGCCGCCGATCAGCGTGCCGTACAGGGGGCCTGCGCTGCCGCCTCCGATCTCCATGGTGCTGTCCCCCAGGTCCTCCAAAAATTCCTCGATGTCGTCGTCCTCCCAGGCCGCCAGCTTCTTCTCGATCAGGGACGCGATCTTGCCGATGGTCACCCCGTGATCCCCGTCGCCGAAGCGGGAGTCAATCTCGCTGAGATAATCCTTGTTCTCCTGCCAGATTTTCGCCACCTTGTGGAACATTTTTTCAATTTCCGGCTTCGAAAGTAACATATGTAACCTCCTTTCATGCGCTCTCCGCCTTTTTCCATAGCACAAGCGTACCATTTGCACACGTAAATGTCAATAAATCCAATGGTTTTTCTTATATTTTTACCGATATGCACAAAAAATGCGCATGGCAGCATTCCGCTACCCGCGCATTTTTGGTTACATATGTAACTTCAGACCTCCATAGCCGCCTGCATCACGTGTTCCGGAGCGATCACATGGTTGATATACCCGGTGCGCAGCGCGCCCCTCAGCGCCCGCCCCTTGGTGTTGGCGGAACAGATTCCCACCACATGCCGGACCCGGCCCAGCAGCTCCAGCGGAATCTGCACGGCAAAGTCCATGTCGGAGTGAATCACCCGCCCTTCCACGTCCACAAAATAATTCAGGATTCTCCCAACCGCCTTGCGCCGCACCAACAGGTCCCCGAACCTGGCTTCCGTGGCGAAATCCGGGACGGAGGGAAAATTTCCAATATTCACCAGTGCCACATCCAGCCGTTCCCAGTCATTGTAAACGGTCCGGTAGTTGTCCAGCTCCCGGATCAGGCTCAGCTCCTGCTCCGAGGACATGCAGGCCGGGGAGTAAAGGAACTCCGGCTTGGCCTGGCTGTGCTCCGCGATCACCCGCACCAGCTCATTGGAGTGGTAATTCTTCAGGCCCACTCCCCCGTTGCCGATCAGCGGGCACACCCGGCTCCCCACCTTAAGCGTCCGGTTCTCCCGCTCCACATAGGCCACAAGGTCCCCGATGATATGTCCCCAGCCCAGCCCCAGGCTGTCCTCCTCCAGACTTTCCAGATAGCAGAGCGCGGTCTGGGAAACAGCCGCGTTGGTGGCGCTGTCGCTGGCTCCGTCCGCCACCGCAACTCCGCCGTACACCCCAAAGGTCCTGCGGACCTGCTCCACTAACGCTTCCTGGTCCCCGGAGCCCTCCGCTGGGTTCTTGATGCGGATCGTCACAATCCCCAGCTTCCTGGCCTCCTCCAGCAGCTTGCTGACCATGGGCCGGGAGATCTGATAGCGGGAAGCGATCTCGCTCTGCGTCTTATCTTCCTCATAATAAAGCCGGGCGATATTCACCAGCCGGCTGATTTTATCATCCTGTTTTCTCATTTGGTATCTGTCCATGCTCCCTGTTTTTGTTATGTACATCATACCCCATCCGGGCCGCAAACACAAGTTTTCTGTGAACCGCAACCGCACAAGCGCCGAATCAGTCCCCGCCTCCCTTGCCACCGCCCCGTCCATGCGCTATACTGTTCTATAATACATACTGTCAAGGAGGTCCGCCCATGGATTCCTGTTTTTCCACCAACTACATCACCGGCCTGGAGGTCCTGCGGGACCAACTGCCCGCCGACTCCTACACGCTTGCAATCCCGGCCCTGCGGAGTCTGGAAAATCTGGACTTTCCCTGCCCCGTAACCTTCTTTACCGGGGAAAATGGCTCAGGCAAGTCCACGCTTCTGGAAGCGGTGGCGGTGGCCTACGGCTTCAATCCCGAAGGGGGTACCAGAAATTTCCAGTTCTCCACCCGGGACACCCACTCGGATTTCAGCTCCGCCCTGCGCCTGCGAAAGGGCGTAAAAAAGCCCCAGGACGGTTTTTTCCTGAGGGCGGAAAGCTTTTACAACGTGGCGAGCAAGGTGGACGACTACGCGGCGGAGAGCATCGGGCGGATCAATTACCTGGATTATTACGGCGGTCGCTCCCTCCACTGCCAGTCCCACGGGGAGAGCTTCCTGGCCCTGATGCAGAACCGTTTCCACGGCAACAGCATCTTCATCCTGGACGAGCCGGAGGCCGCCCTCTCCCCCCAGCGCCAGCTCACCGCCCTCCTGATGATCGGCCGCCTGGCAAAAGAGGGCTCCCAGTTCATCATCGCCACCCACTCCCCCATCCTCTTAGGCCTGCCCGGGGCGCAGATCCTCTGCTTTGACGACGGGGACCTCCACCCCATCACCTACGAGGAGACCGAGGTGTACCAGGTGATGGAAATGTTCATCAACAGCCGGAAAGTTCTGCTGGAAAAGCTGTTTTCCGACTGACCTGCATGGTTAAACCGTGGAATCCGACAATTTCACGACCACAATGTCGTCCATTTTCCGGATGCTGCCCTGGGCCGGCCATGACGGCGCGGACTCCATGTACTCCGTCGCCCGCAGATACAGCTGCGGGTCCCCGGACACCACCTGCATGTCCATGCCCAAAATGGTGAACAGACGCCCCACTCTGGCCGATACCCCCACCGGCGTGTGGGCCTCCGCCTCAAACATCGAGCGCCCGGCCAATTCTCCCAGCACCGCGGGACCCTTGATTCCGGCGCTTTTCCCTCCGGTAAAGATCACCGCGGTGTCCTGAATCCTGTCCGTGTCCGCTACCCGGCATATATCCGGGTACATTCTGACCGCGGTCAAAACGTCGTTGCGGTACACCTCGTAGGAGGTCTGAAAAAGCTGCGCGGTGGCCATTCCCTGCCTTGCGCCGCAGAACACGCACACCGCCGCGGCAGCGGATACAAGCGCCCGGCCTCCGCTTCGCAAAAATCCTGCCACCTCCGGCATTTTCTCCGGCAGAACCGTCAGATGCGCCAGAAACAGCGCCGACGTAATCGGGTAAACCAGCTGCGTTCTGACCGGCTGGGCCGATCCCGTCACGATATTGATGTAGAACGGCGAGAGAATCAGCAGCGCCGCCCCCAGCAGGAACCACAAAAAATTGCCGGCTCCATCCTTCTTGTTCCAACCGTACCAGCAGGCCTGAATCAGGCACAGCACCATGGCAGGGGTATAGTATTTCCGGTAAAACACGGACGTGCTCATAAAAATATTTTTCATACTGTCCCGGATCGCCGTTAAACCGGCAGAACCGCCGTCGATCTTCCACCTCACCATGCCCGACACATAGACGGAATCCGTGCCGCTCATGCGCCGCGTTACCCAGACCGCCGCAAGATACAGGGCAATACCCGCCGCAAAAAAACAGACCTGGCACAGCGCGTACCGCAAAGCGGTGGCTGCCTTTCCGTTCAGATACCCCAGAAAGAACGCGGTCAGCACAAGACAGATGTATAACGGCACCATTGCCTGATAGGTTCCGAAGGACCATACCAGCAAAACAAGGCCCAAAATCCCCCAAAACCAGCTCTGCCCGCGGCGGCAGAACCCGTCGCTGCGGCAGAACCGGTCGCTGCAAAATGCCGCCAAAATTGCCGCCAGTATCCCAAAGCTTATCTCAAAGGATTGTAAAACAAAAAGATACTGCTCCACAAATACCGGAGCGGTGACGAACAGAATGGGAAACAGCCGGGTAAAGACACGGTAACGGCGGGATTTCCCCGTCCACTCCCGCGCGCAGAACGCAAGCGTGATCCCGCAGCACCACATGGTGCAGGCCATCAGCACATTGGAGATCCAGGGGCTGAGGCGGTGCAGCCCGAAAATGCGGCTTGTGGCAACCATGCCGAACCGGTTGCTTCCCATCCACAGATACCACATGGATTCCGGATTCAGAATCATGATCTCGCTGTCCAGGAAAAAATCGTCGTGGATGACGCGCCCGCCGTACACCAAAAGAATCACAAGCCCCAGCGCCCAGGCAAACCTCCGGTACTCCCGCCAAAATTCGTTCAGTTCCTCTTTCAAACCAGCTCTCATCCTTGTCTCCCCTTTAAATCCGTTTTCGTAATTGTACCACAAACACTAAGCTCGTGAAAGACCTCGCTAAGTGTTTCGGCATGTATTCTCACCAGACTCGAAAAAACCTCGTTAAATGTTCATACGATACCACAAACACGGCCCAAATATCAATTTCAACCTTCTCCCCTCCGGCATCCCGCAAAAAGCGGCCGGCCCGCGTGCCCCAGGGGCTGCCGCGGACCGGCCGTATTGGCTTTTTAAATCATTTAATTCTCCAGACTTCTCCACTTGAAGTTTGGCACCACGTCGGACCATTTATCGATCCCGATAATGGACTTGGCAAACTCCGTCGATTCCAACGTGCTGTTTTTCTTGTCGATATTTTTAAACACCTCCCAGATTTTGCGGCGTTTGGTGGCCACGATCCGGTTGGGCTGGTTCAAATCGCACTCCCACAGGCCCTGGGCCGTCCCCAGCACCACCTCCGCGGGACCATCCACCTGGCGGCTCAGCAGGTACGCGTCGATGTAGGGGTTGCTGTCCACCAGATAATAGGAGTAGGCGAAGGCCGCCGCCTGGATGTAGGGCACGTCGCCCCTGGTCAGGCTCTTGGCCGTGAAGCCCTGCTCGGTCAGGATGATGTGGCGCACGTGGCCCGCCGGGGTCCGCAGGGTCTCCTGGGCGAAATAATCGGTCAGTGTGTTCAGGTTCTTGAAATTGATAATCGGCGAGTTGAAGTCATTGGTCACCAGCCCGGACTGGTCGTCGTCCCAGAACTCCGGTTCCGTCATGGGATAGGGATAGGGGTGGTAGGCCAGCCCCCAGTCGAACTGCCCCTCCACGTTGGCGATGGAGTTGAAGGAGTCCACAATATTCTTGCCGCCGTATTTCAGTTTGCCGTCGATCTCGTTGTTCCAGTTGTAGTCCAGGGAAATGTACACCCGGTCGCTGGCACTGGCCGTCTTGATGGCCGTGTAGAATACCCGAAACGCCTTCAGATAGGTCCGCACGTAGTTGGTCAGGTCCATGGGCCCCATGTAGTTCCAGTCCTTCTGATTGTTCACCTCGTTTCCGATCACCCAGTTGGACACCTTGCCGTAGTTGGGGTTGGAGCCGTCGTAGCGCTCCGCCAAAAAGGCGGCGATGGCCCGGGTCTGCTCATAACCCGCAGGCGTAGCCACGTTGAACATATAGTGGTAGGCGCTGCTCGTCTTTTTGACTCCCGGGTAAACCAGATCCGGCGTGTTGTCGCTCCAGCCGTTTAAGATCACCGCGGTGACGCTGATGCCCTTGTTCGACAGGGCACTGATGGTCCGGTCGTAATCGGCCATCACCGGCGCGCTGAAATGGTAGGTTTTTCCGTCGTACTCGTAGGTGATGCCCTCGCCCAGAATCTGCTGGAACATAATGTCCGTGCCCGCGTGCTTCACGCCCAGGTCCATGGCGTCGTCCAGCATGTCGATCTGGATGCGCAGGCCCTTTTTGGTCAGAGCAGCGTTAAAAGGCTTCTGGTTCGCCGCCACCACCTCGGGATTCGTCACATAGTGAGGCGCGCTGACCTCCACAAACTTCTCGCCGTCGTACACAGCCGCCACGTAGGAATCGTACAGCCGGTCCGGGGAGTTTTTGCTCCAGTTGGCGGGCAGGGTGAAATCGATGGCCTGGCCCACGGACGTCTTCCACAGGTAATCCCGCCGTTCCCCGATTCCGCTCTCGTAGGGCTGCAGCTCGAACATGTAAATATTCCCGTCCGTGCCCACCGGGTCCCCGCTGCTGCTCCCCGTAATATGGATATTCTGTTTATCAGAAGTGACCGTGCAGGAATTGATCTGTGCGCTCACCTGTATCTCCGGTTTCTCAGGGGCCGCCGTCTCCTCCGCGGCAGTGGTCTCCCCCGCGGCTGCGGTCCCATCCGTCACGTCCGCCCAGGCGGTCACCGTACCTGCGCCGCAGACCGCAGCCGTAAGCAACAGCCCCAACGCAGCGCCAAACATTTTTTTCATCAATATTTTACCTCCGCATCTTAAAACTAGTAACGTTTACATAATACCCCATTTCCGTTCCTGAGACAATAAAGTTTTTATTACGGTATTGTGAATATTCCCATCTGTCCGCCGTGCGCATACACCCCCGCCTCCCGCTCTTCTGTTCCCCTTACAAGGTCAAAAACAGGCTGCACCGGCGCCGCTTAGCTCCGGTACAGCCTGTATTCGATTCATATGCTCTGTCCGCCTGTTTAATACAGGTTCATGGCCAAATCTCCGTTCTGCCCCGCGCCGTCCACATATTTCCGCAAAAATTCCTCGCAGTTGCCGCAGGTCACCCGATAGCCGAAACCCTGCTCCAGCAGGCGCTCATCCGCCTGACCTTTGAACATCACGTCCAGCATCCGGTCGCCCACCTGGGGCATATAATGGCTGGTCTCCAGGTAGTTGTCATTGTTGGTTGTAATGTCGTTGATCCCGCTGAAATTATAAAAATCCGTCACCTGTGCCAGCCCGGAAAGGAAATCCCGGTAGCCATTCTCCACGGCCTTTTCATAAGTCAGGACATGCATGGGATTGGTAAAAATTACCAGTTCAATGTCGTTGGCATCGCACAATTCTTTGAGCTGGCGGATCTCCTCCAGGGCCTGGGGCGTCCGGTTTGCATACTGTACGGTCCAGTCCGCCTCCGCCTTGCTCCAGTCCGTGTGGGACTCCACGCCGTAGTCCAGAGTCCAGCCCACATCATAAATCTTCTGGTCGTAGGCCACCACCCGCGGCTCAAAGTACGTGGTCTTTAAGGATTCCACCGCCATGATAGGCTCCAGGTATTGCAGATAGAACTCCTTTTTCTCCTCCCGCGTCATGGGGTAGGGGCAGCGCAGGCGGTTGTCCTCGTGAATGGCCGGGTCGATCATGTAAGAAATGCTGTCAACTCCCACCAAAACCATTTTCGGCCGGACTCCGTGTTCCAGCATGACCTGTAAATTCTCCAGATGCTCCTTGGGAACGCCCTCGGAGTAGGTCATGTTATAGCAACGGTAGCCCTCGATCCGGTCCGAGTGGATGGAGGACACCCGTGAGGAGCCGAACAGGAAGGCGTCGAACCGGTCCGGGTGGCGGATCACATACTCGGTTTTCAGGAAGTTCTTATTGGGTTCAATGCCGTTGTCCCGGATATTTTCCACATGGAACACATTGTAGGGGTCTATGGCCACCGGCACCACCACCATGAGCAGAAAGATCCATATAACAAACGGCAGAAGTTTGATCAGAAATCGTTTCATCGTTCGTATCCTCCAAATCAGAACTGGAAGTAAATAAATGCCGACTCCGTAATGGAGCGGTTAAAAATAATGAAGGTCACCAGCCCGAAATAAACGAGATAGCGCACCGCCGCCCTGCGGCTTCCCACCCAGGCGATCACATCCCGCCCGAGGGAGGCGTAGTCGTAGGCCATGAGGATCACCAGGTAGAGCGCCAGCACGGCGGCACGGCCGATCCAGATGTTCATGTCCACGCAGGCCTGCACCGCGTACAGGTAGGGATCGCCGATGCCATAGAACATGTGGGTCAGCAGGTAAAATGCGTCGTCCAGGGTATTGGCCCGGAAAAACACCCAGGCCAGGCAGACGATGATGAACACGCCGATCACATTCAGCCACCATTTGAGGCCGTGGCGCTCCCCAGCCTCCGGCTTCTTTTTCACCAACCCCAGAGCCTGCTCTCCCACCTGCAAAACGCCGTGGATTCCGCCCCAGATCACAAAGGTCCAGTTGGCGCCGTGCCACAGGCCGCTGACCAGGAAGGTGGCCACCAGGTTGAAATAGTGCCGGGATTTTTTCACCCGGTTGCCGCCCAGGGGGATGTACACGTAATCCCGAAACCAGGTGGACAGGGAAATGTGCCAGCGGCTCCAGAATTCCTTGATGGACGTGGAGAAATAAGGGCTTTTGAAGTTGGTCATCAGCTTCACACCAAAGAGATTGGCCGTGCCCTTGGCGATGTCCGAGTAGCCGGAAAAATCGCAGTAGATCTGGAAGGCGAAGAACACGGTGGCCACCATCAGGGAAAGGCCCTGGTAGAGATGGATCTGATTGTAAATCCGGTCCACGTACACGGCCAGGTTGTCGGCAACCACCAGTTTTTTAAAGAAGCCCCAGGTCATAAGCTTCATGCCGTAGGCCGCCTGGTCGTAGTCGAATACGTGCTCCTCCCGGATCTGGTGCAGCAGGTTTTTGCTGCGCTCGATGGGTCCGGCCACCAGCTGGGGAAAGAAGGACACGAAGGTGGCGTAAACGCCGAAATGCCGCTCCGCCCGAATCTCGCCGCGGTAGACGTCGATCACGTAGCTGAGGGTCTGGAAGGTGTAAAAGGAGATTCCAACCGGCAGCATCAGCTTCAGCGTCACCGGGTGCATGGGAATGGAGACGGCACGGCAGAGTTCGCTGATGGACTGGCTGACGAAGTTGAAGTATTTGAACACGAAGAGAACGCCAAAACAACTCACCAGGGCGGCGGTGAGAATCAGGCGTTTCTGCCGGGGAGCGTCCGTCCGCTCCAGGAGTATGGCGCTGGCGTAGGAGATCACGGTGGTGAACAGGATTAACGCCACGTAGCGCACGTTCCAGCTCATATAGAAGTAATAGCTGGCGGCAAGAAGAAGCCACCAGCGATGCCGGTGGGGAAGCAGCCAGTATAGGGCGAATACGATGGGGAGAAAAATTGCGTAGGATAAGGAGTTGAACAGCACGGTGGGGCCTCCGGGATTTTCTGCCTTGAGGGGGCAGGTTATCGTTTGTATGGGATTTATTATACTACAGGGG
>OJKJ01000064.1_pt1 | contig 90238 bp, 84 predicted proteins | sample 1596491 | NCBI WGS metagenome assembly OJKJ01 (sample SAMEA4350160, study PRJEB24818) | metagenome | biome: human; feature: gut; material: faeces | place: Denmark | collected 2013-09
GCGAATACCGAATGTACATTCTGACTCCACACTATCCGCAAAAAGCTCGTAGTTCACATCCTGCATGACCATATAGGAATGCCGCAGGCGAACTTTTTGAGCCATGGACAGACCGTTCCAAAAGAATTGACCATCACAGGCCTTATGAAGCCCGCACAAAGCACGGGAAAATGTCGTTTTTCCGGCCCCATTGTGGCCAACGACACCAATTACCTCTCCCTTTGCAGCTGTAAGGCTGATGTTGTGCAAAACGGTTCTCTTCTTATAGCGAAGGGCTACATTTTTAAGTTCCAGGATAGGATCTGGAGCAGGCGCAAGGGAATGGTCCCGCGGCGGGAGAACACGATGCAAATCAATCGCTCGAAGGCCCATTCGTTCTCGGGTATCCTCCGATAGCTGCCGAAATGCTTCCGGCGTAAAGACCTGTGTGATTTTCCCATGTTCCAAATACACAATCCGGTCCACCAGATCCATCAAATAGTACAACCTATGTTCTGCAATCAATATGGTTTTTCCCTGCGATTTGATCAGCCTGAGATGTTCTCCCAATTCTTGAATGGAACGCATATCCAAATTGGAGGACGGTTCATCCAAAAGATATATTTGAGGATTCATCGCATAGACCGAGGCAAATGCTATCTTTTGCTTTTCTCCACCGGATAACTCGAAGATATTGCGATTACGGAGGTTTTCAATGTGCAGTTCTGCCGATGTACAATCCACGCGTTCTCTCAGCTGGCAAACTGGAAGTGCTTGATTTTCAATACCAAAAGCGATCTCGCTGTCTGTATCCACATTGAAAAACTGTGTCCTTGGATTTTGAAACACCGATCCAACCTTTGCGGCAATCTGGTGCATGGGAAGATCACTGACTTCCTGACCATCCACCAGTACGCTGCCCGCCAGTTCTCCTGCGTAGAATTGCGGGATCAAACCGTTTACAAGCCTCGTGATGGTGGTCTTCCCGCAGCCGCTCCGGCCACAGAACAGCACACATTCTCCGTCCTCTATGGTCAGGTTGATGTCTTGCAGCCCGTCTCCTTTTTGTCCTTGATAAGTAAATGACACATGCTTTAACTCAATCATCCCAGCACCCCCTTTCCATAAAGCCCGACAACCAACGCGCCTGCAAAGCAAAAGACTGCCGCAATGTCCATCAAACCAATATGGATCTGCACCAGACAAGTTCGAGGCTTTGGGTTTTCAATGCCGCGGGTGATGGAAGCGATGGACAGTTCATCCGCCGCTTTGGATGCCGCCATCATCAACGGAACATAGATACACTCCACCGTTATTCCGGGATGTGTCAGGAGCCCCTTAAGCGAAGGTGAGACGTCCCGCATCCGCATCGCATCCTTGATAAACCGCCAATCCTCCTGAATGGTAGGGATATAACGCAGCATGACCGCCAAGGGGATTACCAGCTTTTGGGGTGCATGGATGCGATTCATCGCCGAGAGGAATTCGCTGACCTTTGTAGTGGAGATGACAATGCCGGACAGCATCCCGCAGGGGTAGACCTTATGGAACAACCCTAAAAAAGCGATAAACATGGTGCGCCAAGTTCCAGTCATGGTATCCATAATCCAGAAGGTGAGCAGAACGATCAGCGCGTAGAACAGCACTCCTTTCCAGGCATACTTCCACTTTCCAAAGCAAATGCCGAGCAGCCCGATCAGCACCACAAGACCCAGTTCATAGAATAAGGATGGAGCCATCATGGCAGAAAGGATACACAACAGGAGCAATAATATCTTCGTTCTGGGGTCCAGCCACAGTCCACGCCTGGATAACGCTCCGCCAATCATGCGGTGATCCCAGCCTTTTCAAACTGCTTTTTCAGCAACTTTCCACCGATCCAACCACTGAACGCAGCAATCGCCAGCGTTCCGATAATGATAACAGCCAACAGCCAGGAAGGAGCAGACGCGCTCATTGTGTCAATATAGGACTGTTCCGTGCCGTTTTCCAGCATCGTGCTGGCCCAGCCTTGCGGATCAATAAAAAACACCACATAGGTATAAACGCTGCCCAGCGACATCAGCATATAGGACAGCAGATTGACTACCTTGTTGCGGTAATGTCCCGCACCAGCCACCAGATCCGCAATGATTCCCATCCCGATATAGCCTAAAGAAAAGGCCCAGTGCATTCCGGTAACAAACCAGATGATTCCCATAACGATGCCAAGAATGGTGACACTCCACCGCTTCTGCACCTTAGCGATCATCAGAAGATACACGGGACCACACAGCAGGGCTGCGCCCATCGGCATATAGAATGTCAAAACCGGGTTTGGCGCGAATAAAATACTGCCGATTAGGGTAAACACCAAGAAAATTGCGCTGAAAATGCCGGTCGTCACAAGATCTTTGACAGTGAGGCCCTTTTTTGCGGGATTGATTCGGTTGTTCATGTTGATCCTCCTATTTTGTAATGCGTTGACTTTATGGGATAGGTATGCTATCCTTTGGTTAGATGTGGCTAACCGTTATATATAATTACACCATGCACAACCTACTTTCAATCGTTTGGAGCGAGGTTCGTCCTATCATTTCAAAAATTCGTCTAATCATTGCAAAACAAGGGAGGCGTATCTATTGTAATGACCGGTATCATCGAGCAATACTATGCGCCATTACTGAAAAAGCACGGTTTTGTGCCTGCACCAGATAATGATCAATATGGTCCTCTGGGGCTTTGCTGGAAACTATCTCCGGAAGTTGGCGAAGGTTCCTATTGGACCTACGGACAAAGGGATCTATTCGACATCAAGATACACAACTTCTCTTTCAATAAGGATTTTATGCTGGAATTTGATCTCCCGGAATGTCTCAGTATTACCCGTTACGATTCTATCTCCGGTGAAGAGTTGTCGCCGTATCGCCGGTTGTCAGCCGGATGCATCAAAACCTATGTGGGCGGATACAAGCCATATCAAGTAATCGTCCACAAAAATATACCGGTTCGATCCATCGGCATCGAGATCACCCCCGCATATTATGAGGATTATCTGAAAAAACAGTATCCGGAAGAATATCTGAATCCCATCGAGGCTTTTCGGGAAATCGACCAAACAACAGAGTTCCCGGAAATGTACCGGCTTCTATCAGAACTACAGAGCTACCGTGGAACCGGAATTGCAGCCAAACTCTATTATGAGAGCAAGGTAGCCGAGGCGCTCTCTCTTGTGGTTGAATATCAAAAAAAGCGTTCAGTTTCAGATCACAAACTGGCTTCTCAGGATTTGGAACGGATTCAAACCGTAGCGGCCTATTTGAGTGATCATTATGCTGGTGAAGTACCCATAGAACGTCTGGCACAAATCGCCTGCATGGGTACGACAAAACTCAAAAGCAGCTTCAAGAAGGTCTATGGCTGCACGATCACAGAGTATATACAGCAGCGCCGCATGAGTCAGGCAGAATATCTGCTGGCTCATACCGATCTGCAAATTGGTCAGATTGCTCAAACGATAGGATATTCTACATCCAGCCGGTTTGCGGAACTGTTTCGAAGAAGCACCGGCTTGCTCCCGCTGGAGTACAGGAAAATGGCAAAGCGAAAGTGATACAAAGCCAAAATCCAAAGAATCATTCCAAAACAGTATGTGGGGAGGCATATCTGCCTCCCCACATACTTATTTTATATCCGCCAGCCCTCAGCCCGCTGTCGGATCTCGATAAAGTTCCGGTAAATTCCCTCCTGGCTCATCAGCTCCTGATGGGTGCCCTGCTGAGCAATGCGGCCATCCTCCACCACTAAAATCCGGTCTGCGTTTTGGATTGTAGCCAGACGGTGGGCGATGGTGATGATGGTCTTTCCCCGCACCAGAGCAGAGAGCGCCTCCTGGATCTCATGCTCATTCTCCGGGTCCACGCTGGCGGTGGCCTCATCGAGAATGATGATGGGGGCATCTTTCAGCAGACACCGGGCAATGGAAATGCGCTGCTTTTCTCCGCCGGAAAGGTTGGAACCGCCCTCTCCCACTATGGTGTCATACCCTTGGGGCAGCGCCATGATAAAGTCATGGCAGCGGGCCGCTTTAGCTGCAGCGATCACATCCTCCTCGGCAGCATCCGGACGGCCAAAACGGATGTTATTGCGGATGGTGTCGTGGAACAGATACACATTCTGAAATACCATAGCAATGTTGCGCAAAAGGCTGTCGCAGGTCATCTTCCGGATGTCATAGCCGCCCACGGTGATGCGTCCCTGATCCACATCATAAAACCGGGCCAGCAGTGCGCAGAGTGTGCTCTTCCCGCTGCCGGACGGCCCTACAATGGCGGTGGCGCTGTTTTGCGGCAGATGGAAGGAAACATCGTGGATCACCTCCCGTGTTCCGTAACCGAAGGAGACATGGTCGAAGCAGATGTCGTAATGCTCCAAAGAGATGTCTTTCCCATCCTGATCCGGCAGTTCCGTTCCCTCCAGTTCTTCCAGACGGTCCAGCACCGAGTCCGTGACAGAAAGGATATGGGCGGCGTCGTTGATGGACTCCACACTGCCGAAGATCGTGAAGGAAAACATGGCAGCCATCAGGAGCACCGGCAGCTCCAAGGTTCCGTTCATAGTCTGCCAGCCGGCGGTGAGCACCAGGCCAACAGCTGCGGCCTTCAGAGAAAACAGGTGCAGGCAGTTCCAGGGCACAAAGCCAAACTCATTTTTGATACGGATGTCCTTATTGGCCCGGCACGCCTCAAAAAACCGCTGGGAGGACACCCCCTCCTGGCCAAAGGATTTGACCACGGGCAGGCCATGGATGTACTCAATGACCGCCCCGGACAATGCCTCTTGGGCCCGATGTCCCACCGGAGCGGTGCGGGCACTCTGCCGCCCGATGCCGCGGAGGGCAAAGGCGGACAGCAGCACGCCCACCACTGCCACCAGCGCCGCCTCCGGGCAGAAGAACGCCATGCACAAAACGATGACCAGTACCTGCAGATAGCCGTTGATGACTGCATCCACCATTTTCATGCTTTGCAACTCCAGGGTACTCAGTTCCGTAGTCAGAGCAGCCAGAATGTCGCCCAGGTTATTCTTGGAGAAATACCCCAAGGAAACCCGTTTGAGCAGGTCACCAAGTTCCAGTCTCTGCTGCGCCGCTCGCTCTGTTCCGATACTCTCCTGGAGCCGGTTTTTCCAGTAAGCACACACGAAGCGCAGAACGATCAGCAGGATGATCCCGCCCAGGCACAGCCAGGGGAGCTTGGCGTCCAGCGCCGTCCCCTCCTGGGCACTCTCGATGACCAGCCCAAGGGCCCAGGCCGCCAGCATCACCGGCCCGGCGGCGGCCCAGGTGGCAAGAAACGAACAGAGGCTTCCGAGATACAGCCGTCTGTGGTACCCCTTTGTCCAACGCAGAATCCGATTCATACTCTGAAACATCGTCAAGCCTCCTTTCCAACTGCCCAATTCTGGGCACCCACATGGGCCTGCCATAGCTTTTGATATAGCGGGCATCGGCTGAGCAACTCCGGCTGTGTGCCTTTGTCCACAATACGGCCTTTCTCCAGCACCACGATCTGGTCGGCGTTCTGAATCGTGCTCAGCCGGTGGGCAATAACCAGCAGCGTTTTCCCCCGGGAGAGCGCCATCAGGGAACGCTGGATCTTGTCCTCATTCTCTGGATCGGTAAAGGCGGTGGCCTCGTCCAGAATGACAATGGGGGCGTCCTTCAGAATCGCGCGGGCGATGGCGATCCGCTGCCGCTCCCCACCGGAGAGCTGCTTGCCCGCTTCACCCGCTGGGGTATCCCATCCATGCTCCAGCCGTCCTAAAAACTCCTCACACTGAGCAGCCCGGGCAGCCGCCCAAACTTCCTCCTCCGTGGCGTCCGGCTTCCCCAATCGAATGTTTTCTTTCAGAGAGCAGTCAAAGAGGAAATTGTCCTGTGTCACGAAACTGACCTGATCCGCCAGCTGCTTCAGTGTGAGATTCCGAATATCCACACCGCCTATGGCAATGTAGCCATCCGTCACATCCCAGAACCGAGCGATAAGCCGGGCTGCTGTAGATTTGCCGCCACCGGAGGGACCCACCAGAGCGGTGAAGGTGCCGGCGGGAAGTTCCAGATCAATGTGACGCAGCACAGTGTCCTCTTCTTTCCCGCTATACGAGAAGGACACATCCCGCAAAGTGATACCGCTGCCGGAGAGGCGGGCGGGCTCGGACGCCTCGGGCAGCGCCTCCAGATCCAGCAGATGCCGAGTGTCCCGGACGGCAAATTCCATGCTCTTCATGGAATTGAGAAAGGCTGCAGCCTGCACCAGCGGGGACACGATACCCAGCACCAGCATCAAGCACAGAGCCAGCCGGGCCGGGTCCAGGACGCCGGTCTGATACAGGGCGATCCCAACTGGCAGGGTGGCCAGCAGCGTGGTAGGCAGGATAGACAGGCACAGGTTCATGGACTTCCAGGTGCAGCGGAACCAATCCAGCGTGAAGTCACGGAAACTGGTCACTGCCCGGACGAATTTCTCATAGGAGGCACCGCTCTGGTTGAAAGCCTTTACCACCTCGATGCCCTCTACATACTCCACGATGATACTGTTGACCTGAGCATTGGCTGCCATATAGGCGGCATACTTTTCGTTGTAGGTCCGCAGGCTCGCCGCCATGGGGATCAGCGCGGCCGGGATCGTAGCAAGGGAGGCAAGGCCCATCCGCCAATCCATGGCAAAGAGGGCGATCACCACCACGATAGGCAGCAGCACATTGGAACTCAATTCCGGTATCATGTGGGCCAGCGGCGGCTCAATGTCCTCGATCCGATCCACGATGGTGCTTTTGAGGGAACCGACGGGCTTCGACAGCACACTCCCCAAGGGGGCGTGCATCAGCTTATGGGCCACTTGACGGCGCAGGCCCTCCAAAATGGTGTAGGCAGACACATGAGCCAGCATAGTAGAAAAGGCGTAAAAAGCCACCTTGACCGTATATCCCGCCAGACACACTCCAGCCCATCGGAGAAGCTCCGTTCCGGAGGCCGACTGATGGATAAACAGGCGAAGGATCTCATAGACCCCCAGATACGGCACAAAGCCCCCCACCACGCTGATAATTGCGCATATAACAGACAAGACCAGCTTTCCCCGGCAGGGACCGGCAAAGGAGAGCAGGATGGCCAGCCAGCTGCGTTGTTTCACAAAACCACTCCTTTCAAAAAATAGGGCATGGTGAGACATCTCTCACCATGCCCTATTGTATCGGTTCTTACCCGTGCTTGCCGCTCCGCACAGCCAGCGTCACTCCGTTTCGTCAGGAAAAGAGAGAACGGGATTCCCGCCGCCTCGCCGGTATTCCAGCGGAGTTTGTCCCTTCACCGCCCGAAAAGCCGCGGCAAATTTGCTGGAGCTGTCATAGCCCACCGCTCCGGCGATCTCTGTAACGCTGGCCTCCGGTTCTTTCCGAAGCAGCAGAGCCGCCCGATCCATCCGCAGTGCCCGCATATAGGTGTTTACCGGACTGCCATATACACTTTTGAAGCAGGCCTTCATGGTGGTCAAAGGGATCTGGTACTGTCTGGACAGAGCCTCCAACGTGATATGCTGATCCAGATGCTCCACCAGATAGGAGCGGATGGCCTTTACCGTTTCCACCTGGGAACGGTAAAAATATGGTTTTTCCGTTCCGCTTCCCAATTCCAGGGCGTCGAGATACAGCAACAACTCCAGAATCTTTACCCGAAAGTAGGGCATTTTGATCCGCTCCGGTACGGTACACAACTCCTGAAAAATGTGATCCACCGAGGGTGCTCCGTGAATGACCCGTGGCCGGGCATCCGGGCAGAATTTCTGCTGGATGGCAGCCAGATCCAAAGGATAGTCTCCCGCCAGACGAGCCAGCTCCATGGGGATCATGGACAGGTCAAAGCACATGGAGATGCCATGATAGTGGGACAACGGGAGAGAAAAGTATCCTTTGTGCTTCAGGCGGCGATCCACTTTCAGGTCACCTGCCTCCACATAGGAGAACGCATCGTTGCCCACAGCGTATTCCATCCGGCCCTCCCGGCAATAGTCGATGCAGAGGAGATCCTGTCGGGTTTCAAAAGAGGAGTCGCAATAGGCCATGTGGAAATCGTTATACAGGATGGTAGCGCCGGGGAACACCTCATAGACGGTCATGGTTCCCTCGCCGCTCTCATTTCGCAGCTGATAAACGCTGCACCCACCACTCTTGGCCAAGAGGCACAGATCCGGTTGGCTGTTCTGTAAAAATGCCACTGCGGCTCAGCTCCTTTCTCAAAGTTCCAGGACTCGATCACAGGCGCACTGGAGAAATTCGCGGTCATGTGTCACCACCAGAACCACCCGGCCCTCGTCCGCCAGTTCCCGTGCGCAACAGGCCACTTCCTGCATTCTTGCATAGTCCAGACCACTGGTGGGCTCGTCGAATACCAGCAGCGGCTTTTGGGACAGCATGGCGGTAGCCACCGCCAAACGCTGTTTCTGGCCGCCGGAGAGAGACATAGGGTGCTTTTCCCGGAACGCAAGCAAATGGAGCCGCTCCAACACCTCCTGGATGCGCTGGTCAGAGAGTCCTTCCATAGCCAACTGACACTCTCCCCATACGCTGTCGGAAAAGAGCTGATGGTTCACATCCTGCATGACGCAGTAGGCAATCCGCTGCCGCTGCTTCGCACCAAGGATGCGGCCGTTGAGGCGGATCGTTCCGGCACTCTCCCGCATCAGGCCGCACAAGCAGCGGGAAAGGGTGCTTTTTCCCACGCCATTGTCACCCGTGACGGCCAGCACCTCTCCCGGGCGGGCGGAGAAGGAAAGGTTTTGAAATACCGGCGGCTCCCGCTTGTACCGGCAGCTCAGTCCCTCCACAGACAGTCCATCCTGTTCCCCCGCGGCGCGGGAGGGCGGCAGAGTCACCTGAGTAGGCGTGAGTGTGCGAAGGCCCAGAGCGATCCGTTCTGTCTCAGCCAGCCGCCGGAATTCTGCTCCGCTCCAGATCCGCTCCACGATCCCGTCCCGCAGATAGACAGCCCGATCTATGAGATCCGCCAGAAAGTACAACCGATGCTCCGCAATGAGAATGGTGTGTCCCCGACTTTTCAGGTATGCGATTTGATCATGGAGTCTTTCGATGGTTTCCCGATCCAAATTGGCCGTAGGCTCATCCAGAATGTAGAGCTTCGGCCCCATGGCATAGACCGAGGCAAAGGCCAGCAGCTGCTTTTCTCCGCCCGACATGGCGAAGATGTTCCGCCCCCTCAACCGCTTCAGATGCAGGCGGTCGGTGGTATCATCCAGCCGACGGAGGATCTCACCCCGGGTCATACCCTGATTTTCCAGGCCAAAGGCCAGCTCACTGTCGGAATCCATGTTGAAAAACTGACTTTTGGGGTTCTGGAAAACAGACCCCACCTGCCGGGCCAGCTGGTAAAGAGGTTGTTCCCGCACCGGCGCGCCGTGGAGCAGGACCTGTCCGGTCAGCGTGCAGTCCTCCGTAAATGCCGGGATCAGGCCGTTGACCAACTTCGTGATGGTGGTCTTTCCGCAGCCGGAAGCGCCGCAGAGCAAGACACACTCGCCCGGTCGGATGGTCAGATCCACATGGGTGAGGGTGCCCACTTCTTTTGTATAGGAAAAGGACACATCTTGCAGCTCTACCATGGAAACACCCCCAATTTGGCCGCCAGAAGGGCAGCAGTCAACCCCACGCCCACGACAAATGCGGCGCTGTCCACCGGCGAGGCCCGCAGCTCCACCAGACTGGTCTTAGGCGCCGGGTCCTCGATTCCCCGGGTTACTGCCGCTGCGGACAGCTCCTCCGCAGTGCCGGTAGCGGAGACCATCAGGGGAACCATGATTCCCTCCAGCTTTGCCAATCCCCGGATGCCCCGCAATCGCATCGCATCGCGGATATAGCCTGTCTCTTCCCGAATGGCTGGGAAGTACCGCAGCGTCACCGAGACGGCTACGATCAGCCGCTGAGGGAAATGGATCTTCCGCATTCCAGCCACCAGATAAGGCATAGGCGTCCGGCGAAGCATCAGAAAGCCGAGCATCAGGCAAGGCATCATTCGGCGGGCATAGTTGGCAAAAATAGAGAAGCTGGTAGCAACCCATCCCGGCGCAGCCGGCAGAATCCAGTATTGCAGGCACAGGATTCCTCCGAAGATCAAGAGGCTTTTCCCCACCATGGCAAAGCAGCGATGGAGCAGCATCAGGAGCAGGAGAAAACCGATCCATATCATTTCCATCCAAAAAGGTTGCTCACTAAAGGCTGCCAGATTGGCGAAAACCAGCAGAGCAAGACCCACCCTGGGGTCGAACACCAAACAGCGCCGTGCCTCCTCCATGTTACAGAATCCCCGCCTTCTCAAAGTGCTTGCGGAACATTCCCTTGGCCAGCAGGATACCCAGTATCGCTCCTACAATAGGAGCCCCCACCAGAACCACGATCATACCCGGGGAGGTCAATGCTGCCAAGGTAGAGACATAGGCTTCCGGCATTCCCTGCTGGCTGATTTGCGCCAGGAAACTGTCCCGCATGATCCAGACAGGCAGCGGGGAGCCGATCATCCCCAGCGAGAAGAACACATAGGCCAGAGCGTTGCCGCGGAAAGACCGGTAATGGCTACAGATCCGGCAAAGCTCCGCCAGGATGCAGCTCACCGCAAAAGCAATGAGAATTACCACCGTGAATTGGCCAGTAACAAAGTAGATCAAGGCCGTAATAAAGCCCATCAGAACCACCGCACCGGTCTTTGGCACCTTAGTACACATCATCAGGAATGGGATACCCGCAAATATGGCGATCAGGCCAGGCATCAAGATCCAAAGCAGAGGATGCAGACCGCTGAGAAGCATAAAAGCAAAGTTAATGACAAAGTAGATGGCGGAGAAAATTCCCACCGTAATGATGTCCTTTCCCGTCATCCCTTTTTTCTGCGTATTCATGATGTACCGCTCTCCATTCATGTGGTTAGATTATGCTAACCATTATTTCTGAGAAAAGGCGCTCAGCGCGCCCCTCCTTACTGAGTATAGCGGCACATCGCAGTTCTTTCCGCTCCGATTGGACGACTTTATCCTGTTTGGTCATGGAATTTAGCGCTGTGACAGAGATGTACCATCTTCACCATACAGAATCGGTCCGAAACTGCCATGCTGACCTTGGTGGACAGCTTCAATCCGGTTCGGGTGATATGGCGGTAATAAGGCTCCTCAGCCAGCACCCTGACCCCACTGCCGATTTTTCCGGCCAGCACCGATGCGGAATCCACATAGAAAAACATCTGCGCATCTCCGTGGCCCACTTGCTTCATGTACTTTTTCCGCATCATGGCCATACCGCTTTTGCTCACGGTATCAAAGACGATTTCAATCTCTCCAAACCCCGTGAGCATCCGCAGGAGGCCCACAACCTTGCTTTCCTCAAAATAGTGGAACAGGCCGCCGGCGGTGACCAGAATAGGAGCATCCGGCACATCGGCGCGGATTTGCCTGATCCAGTCCTCGGCAAAGGCGTCTCCGGCGAGATAGGTCTCCCGCTCCGGCTCCGGCAGCAGCTCTCGCCGGTACTCCACCACATGGGGCAGATCCACGGCATACCAGTGCGACCTTCCATTGTCGCAGCGGTAATAGGCCGTCTCCAGACCGCAGCCGAGTTGAACGATCACACCGTCCGGCCTGCGCTCCAGAAACGCCCGGATGTACCGATCCATATTGGCGGACCGGGCGGCGGAGGCCAGCAGAGTATACTGGCTCTGTCCGTCCTGCTCCGGCAGGCTGGAAGGCAGTTTCTTTTTCAGTTCCAGCGCCTTTGGATCGTACAGGATCTGCGGGCAGTACTCGCTGGCATAGATCCTGCCCAGCATGGGGACAAACAGCGTGTCCTCTACAACACCCAACTTGGACATGGTCAACCCTCCTATTTGGACGAATTACTTTCTGCCCACAAGCAGCCGGGAAGAGCCCAGCATCATCATGGCAGCCCGGCGGTGGGAGCCGAAAGCTTCTTCTGCGGTATCAATGAGCCGGACGTCCTGATAGCCCATCTCCCGCAGTTTTTGGGCAAAGACATCCATATCGCCGTACAGCTTGGGCTTCATGTCATCATTCAGAGCGAAGACGCCGCCTTTTTTCAGCACCCGCAGGCTCTCCAGCAACAGTTTGTGCATATCGGCTCCCATGACATTGTGGTAGACATAGTTGCTGATGACCGCGTCAAAACTCTCATCGGGGAAATCCAGATGATTGGCGTCGCCATGCCGGAACACACACCGGGAGGCCACGCCTTCACTTGCGGCGTTTTTCTCACAGAGGGCCTTGCTGTAATTGTAAACAGCTCCCCAGTAGTCCATGCCAGTGACCTTTGACTCCGGCCAGGTCAGGGCCGCACGAATCGACAGGGCTCCGGAGCCGCAGCCGACTTCCAAGAGACTGCCCTGGCCGTCATAGTCCAGATGAGAGAGAACGACCCGGTGAACCTGTTCCATGATCCCGCCGCCGCCAAAGGCATACTGGCGCCTGATCCATGTGATCCAGACCAGCAGGGCTGCCAGCGCCGCCGTAACAACTGAGAACAGAACGCCGAGAGCTGTGATGTGGAACACCGAAAAGGAGAGTATGGCCAAAACCACGGCCAGAGCCGTGATGCCGCCGATAATATAGAACACGGGATTGGACATCCAGCTCCCGTAGTCTTCGCCGTGACTGCCGAGACGAATTTCTGCTTGTTGATTACGCTTTTGCTGCATTTGATTTTCCTCCTGTTGTTCAATATTTGTGTACAATTCGTTTACGGGTGTTTCTCCTTCGCCTTCCGGCAGACAAAGGACGCCATGCTCTGAACGGTGCGAACCTTTGCAGGCCCGAATGTTTCCTCCAGACGATGCCGCAGGCTCTCCGCCGTCTCAAAGGGCGGGGTGAACCAGCCCTTTGGCACATACAGCCTGCGGATTAGCCAGTCCGTGCGGCGGTTTTGTCCCCGCACATAGAAGCAGCCGCAGAAAACTCCGCCGGGCCGCAGTACACGAAAGATCTCCCGCCAGGCGGCCTCCTTGTCCGGAAACGCATGAAAGCCGTTGAGCGAGAGCACGATGTCGAAGCTGCTGTTCCCAAAGGGCAGCGCCCCCACATCCCCCTGCTGAAAGCGCACATGGGCAAGTCCCTCGCCCCGGGATTTTGCCCGCTCCAGCATCTCCGGCGAGTAATCCAGGCAGGTGATCTCCGCCTCCGGCATTTCCCGATAGAGGGGCATGGTCAGTATGCCGGTACCCACGGGGACTTCCAGCAGTCTTCCGGAAAAACCCTCCGGTATTCCGGAAAGGGCGGCGCAAAGGTAGTCCTGGGTTTCCGCACGGCCCATTTCCCATACCAGACTGCACACCGCCCGGCCTAACAGGGTGGAACAGGTGATCATGCCATCATAAAATGTCCGTTTGCCTCCCAATCCCCGGTAGGCGTTTTGAATCCGCTCTTCTTGTCCCATTTTTTCACCTTCACTCACTCAAGCACCCAGCGCCACATCCAGCGTCATCATGAGGGTAAAACCGACTGCAAACAGAATAGTCCCTATATTGGAGTGCTTTCCCACTGACATCTCCGGGATCAATTCTTCCACTACCACATAGACCATCGCTCCGGCGGCAAAGCTCAGGGCGTAAGGCAGTACCGGAACCAAAATCCCCGCCAGAAGGATGGTCAGAATCGCACCTATGGGCTCCACTGCGCCGGACAGCGTCCCATACAGGAAGGAGCGGGATTTGGAGACCCCCTCCGCTTTCAGGGGCATGGAAATGATCGCGCCCTCCGGGAAGTTCTGAATGGCAATTCCCAGAGAAAGAGCCAGCGCCCCCGCCAGCGTGATACCGCTGTCTCCGTAGAGCCACCCGGCATAGACCGCCCCGACCGCCATTCCTTCTGGAATATTGTGCAGCGCCACAGCCAAGGTCAGCATGGTTGTTTTTCCAAGACTGCTTTTGATGCCCTCGGCCTCCGCGCTGCCGCGGTGCAGATGCGGGATCAGCCGATCCAGCCCCAGCAAGAAAAAGATTCCCAGCCAGAAACCCACAACGGCGGGGACAAAGGACCACCGCCCCATGTCCGCTGCCTGCTCCATCGCGGGCAGCAGCAGGCTCCAGATGGAAGCCGCCACCATGACCCCCGCCGCAAAGCCGGTGAGCGCACGCTGTACCATCTCACCCAAATTGTTCCGCATAAAAAAGACGCAGGCCGCCCCCAGCGTCGTCCCGGCAAAGGGAATCAGTAGCCCTTGCCATAGTTCAATCGGCATATTCTCCTCCAATCTTGCCACAGTGGTTTTCTGCAAAGTCGATCCGGATGATTCGGAGGCACATCGATCTGTCGGTCAGCTTTGCCAGTGGCTAACAGGTGCAACCGAACACTGTATAAGAATCTCCGGTACAGAGCCCTTATCAATTTTACATTTTTCCATAGTCGCCTTTCAAAAGGTATGATACTCTATGCTTGATTATAGTTAGCCGTCGCTAACCAGTCAAGTCATTTTCCGTTAGGGACAGTTAATTTTCCTATCAGCTGTGTAGAGTGTTACGCAAACTCTCACCTGTAACCTTCAAAGTGTGCGAGATTCAGGGTTTCTTTTTTCTTTCTCTGGGCGTAACGCAGAGTTTGATATGCTCCGCCGCTGGAATGATCCACACAGAATACCACAAGGTCGCTTCGATCCACCATCTGCCGGTTGCGAATCTGAATGGCACCCTTCGGATGGCTGCCAGCGGCGGCGCTGCACAGTTCAATTTCATCATAATATGCTTCAAAGTTCTCCAAATTGTCCCGCAGCTCTGCCGTCGGATACGGAAGTACCAAAATCAGGGCGCTATTGTCATCCCGCACACGGCGCTGTTGGCGCTTGACGGCAGAAGAAACAATCTGATCAAAGTCTCCGTTACGGCCAACCAGAAACTCCACATATTCCTTTTCCAAAAGCAATGTGTGGATCAGCGACTCCACACGCTCTTCCGCTTTCCAAAATTCCGGAACGGTCCGATGTCCAAAAAAACTGACGGTAAATAGATCCATGTCGTTCTCGTTGGCATTTTCTGACCAACAGCTCCCTCAAGTAAATGTTTCACCTCTTATTATATATAAACATTTACTTGAAGTAAATAGTCCTCTAATTGGTTTCAATTATATTTTACCTATTCTGTTGGTAGCATAATGTCGGGAGGTGAAGTGATGCAGACAGAGTTTCCGGAACGATATATCACTCTGGGTTTAAAAATCGCCTATTACAGAAAAAAGGCGGGATTGACGCAGGAGGTTCTTGCTGAACGGATCGGAAAAAGTGTTAATTTTGTCGGCCAGGTAGAAGGAACAGGAACAATTCGGGGTGTATCCTTGGAGACCCTGTTCAAAATCGCCCAAGTATTGAAGATTCAGCCCTCCAAACTGTTGGAGGACGACTGATTAGCATTGTAAAAAGAAAGCGAGTGCTGCCACCGGGGATATATCCGGTGACAGCACTCCTCATTTATAACGGTTTAGGCGTTCCTTCTCTCAGAGCTTCCACTGGCCGGACTCTTTACGGCCGGATACGAACGCTTGATACAGGCCCTCCTGGGCCATGAGCTGGCTGTGGGTGCCCCGCTGAACGATCTGTCCGCCGTCCAGCACCAGGATCTGGTCGGCGTTGCGGACCGTCTTCAGCCGGTGAGCGATCATCAGAATGGTCTTATCCCGGGTCAGGGCTTCGATGGCCTTTTGCAGCCGGTCCTCATTCTCCGGGTCTACATTGGCGGTAGCTTCATCCAGAATCACGATGGGAGCATCCTTCAGGATAGCCCGGGCAATGGAGATGCGCTGCTTCTCGCCGCCGGAAAGACTGGAACCGCCCTCACCGATGACGGTGTCATAGCCTTGGGGCAGGGTGAGAATGAAGTCGTGGCAGCAGGCCTTCTTCGCCGCGGCCACCACCTCCTCGTGGGTGGCATTGGGGCATCCAAACTTGATGTTGTTTTCCACCGTGTCAGCAAAGAGATAGACCTTCTGAAATACCATGGAGATTTGATCCATCAGGCCCTCCAGGGTATAGTCCTTCACATTCTGACCGCCCACCAGGACGGCGCCACTCTCCACATCCCAGAACCGGGCGATGAGATTACACAGTGTGGTTTTCCCGGAGCCGCTGGGGCCCACGATGGCGGTGGTGGTTCTGTCCGGGATGGTGAAGGATACATCCCGCAGGATGGGCCGCTGGTCATAAGAGAACGAAACATGGTCGAAGGTAATGCCGTGATCCCTGGGCGTGCCGACCCGACCGGTCTCTGCCAGCTGAGGCATGGCATCCGTCTCATCAGCATGGGCCATGCAGCTGCTGACGATACGCAGCAGGGACATACCGCTACCCGCCGAGGAGATCTGAGCAAAGACCAGGAAGGACATGATGACCACCATCAGGGCGTTGGCCAGGATCATGGTCCCGGAGAGATAGAACCATACCGCTGAGAGCATCATGGCCACGCTTCCCAGCTGGAGCGCGATCCCCTGCGCCATAATATAAGGGGTGAACATCTTTTCGATGTTCAGGTTGCTGCGGCAATTGTATTCCAGGGCTTCCTGCAGGGTACGGTCGCCCCGTCTGGTGAGGTTGAAGGACTTCACCACGCTCATGCCCTGCACATATTCCAGCACCGCCTCCACCAACTTGGCCTCGGACTTCTGACGGTGCGGGGCGAGGGCGGCGGATTTTTGCTCCATGGCGGAGGTGATGAACAAATAAACTGCGGTGGCTGCCACCACAATGAGACCGATCCGCCAGTCAAAAGTCAGGATCATCACCGTAAAGACCAGAGCGTTGAGCATCCCGCCCAGCATGGTCACCAACACCATGGGGGCCACAGTCTCCACATTGTCCAGTACAGTGGTGCAGACCCCGGTGAGCTCTCCCAGGCTGTTGTCGTTGAAGTAGCCCATGGGGACGGATTTCATCCGCTGCCCGATGGCCACGCGCTTATTGGCCGCCATGAAGTACCCGGCGTGGGTCTGCTGAAGCTGGGAGAAATACTTGGTCACGGCGCTGCCCAGAATACTGACTGCCAACAGACCCAGCGCCTGCCACGCCGTGGCAGGGCCGGTTTTTCCATCCAGCAGAGCCAGGATGGTGTAGTAGATGGCGGCGATCTCAAACATATGGAACACCGCATTGAAAAAGCAGGCGATCACCGAGCGCCGGATGTTGCGCTGTTCCTCTCCGGCAAACCGCCAGATACCTCTGAATGTCTCGATCATACCGTTTCTCCCTCCTTTACGCCCATGTGCGCCTGCCACAGATCGGCGTACAGCGGGCAATGGCGCAGCAGGTCTTCATGCCTGCCCTGCGCCTCGATGCTTCCATCCTTTACCACCACGATCTGATCCGCGCCGGTGATGGTGGACAGGCGGTGGGCAATGACGATGACCGTCTTACCCTCCACCAGTTTTGCCACTGCCCGCTGGACCACCGCTTCATTCTCCGGATCAATGTAGGCGGTGGCCTCGTCCAGAATCACCACAGGGGCGTTTTTCAGCATGGCCCGGGCGATAGCGATACGCTGCCGCTCTCCTCCGGAGAGATGGGCGCCTCCGCCGCCCACCCGGGTGTCATAGCCATGCTCCAACTGGCGGATGAAGCCGTCGCATCCGGCGGCTTTGGCGACTTGTTCCACTTCTTGATCCGTGGCATTTACCCGGCCCATGCGGATGTTTTCCCGGATGGTATCATCAAAGAGGTAATTGTCCTGAGAGACAAAGGCCACCTGGTCGTAGAGTTGTTCCAGAGGGATACAGCTTTCCTCCACGCCGCCCAGGGTGATGCGGCCCTCGGTCACATCCCAGAAACCGGCGATGAGCTTGGCGATGGTGGACTTGCCCGAACCGGAGGGTCCAACCAAAGCGGTGAGGCTGCCGGCCGGAATGGTGAGGGAGATGTTGTGGAGGATCTCCTTGTCTTGGGCATATCCAAAGGAGACATGATCCAAGGCGATATCCGGTCTTCCCAGCTGTGCCGGCTGTGTTCCGTGATCCTGCTCCGGCTTCAGGAGGATCTCGTCCACCGAACCTACGATGGTACCCACCTTGGCAAGATTATCCACAAAGCCCATGGCGGCAATGAGAGGTCCCACAATGCTCATGGACAGGATGATGGTGGTGAGAAATACCTCTGCGGACAAGCTGCCGTCCGTGTAGAAGATCCAGCCCACAGGCAGCACCGTAATAAGCGTGGTGGGAGCGATGGCATAGGCCAGCGCCATTCCAAACTGGCATTTCTTCATCCAGTTGTAGTAGTAGGCAGCATTGGCTCGTACCCGGGAGGAGAACTTCTCATAGGAGTTCTTTCCCTGATTGAAAGCCTTGATGACCTCAATGCCGCCGATGTACTCCACAATGGTCTCGTTCATGGCCTGGGTCGTCTCCACCGCACCCTCATAGTCCTTGCCATAGCTGCCCATGATGGCCATCATAAAAGCCATGCCCACAGGAATGGACACCAGACTCAGCAATGCCATGCGCCAGTCCAGCGTAAACAGATACACGAGAACGCATACCGGCGCCAGCAGATTGGAGGTCATCTCCGGCAGCAGGTGGGCCAGTGTCGTCTCCATACTCTCCACCTGATCTACCACGATCTGTTTGAGCCGTCCGCTGGAGGTGTCCAGAATGTCTCCCAAGGGTAAGCGGGGCATTTTGGACAGAACCATCTTCCGGATGTCCCGCAGGATCTGGAAGGTGGCCTTGTGGGAGAGGGAGAGCGCCAGATTGTAAAGCAGAGTTTTGGCCAGATAGCCACCAAGGGCCACCATGCACCACAGAAGATAGAAGTTCCAGTCCCGCTGCCCGGTGAGAAGCGCTACCAGGATACGCCCTGCCGAGAGATACGGCAGCAGACCCAGCAGGACACCCGCCACCGCGCAGAAGATGGCGGCAATCAGGCCGCCGTGATGTTCCCTGCCCAGCTGCCACAGCCGCAGCAGCGGGCTTTGCGTTTTCTGCATAAATAAGCCTCCTTTAGTTAGTTATTGCTAACCTTTGGTTCTATGAAAAGGCCGCCGGGAAAGCGGCCTTTTGCACTACCGGAAGTTTTCAGGATGAAATATTGTCTCAAATCCTGCCATGTGATAGCGGTTGAGCTGGCGGATATAGTGGAGCGCCCGGGCCTTATCCATGCGGTGCCGCACCGGCTCAAACATTCCGTTGAAGTAGGCGGTGGTAACGATATGGATCAAGTCCTCGGTGACCTGACCGGAGCGGACGCTCTCACAGCCGATGACCTCCATGTATTTGTAGGTGTAACTGACTTCGATCTCCACCAACTCGTCAATATAGTGGGCATATTCCGTCCCGGCGGCCCGGCGGAGCAGCAGTTCAAACTCCGGCAGGTGCTCATAGATGTAGTCAAACAGTCCCTCCTGGGCATGGGCAGTGTAACGCCCCATCTCCTCCTGCTGGGTTTGGCCGTCAAACCGGTGAAAAGACTCCTGAATCTCCAAAAAACGGCGCTTCAGCTCTCCGGCAGCAGGCTCCACCAGGGCGCGGAACAATCCAGCCTTGTCGGTAAAGCGGGTATAGATGGAGCCGGTGCTGGTTCCCGCCGCCTTGGCGATGTCCCGCAGGGAGGCCAGAGCAAAGCCTTTTTCCAAAAATTCCCGACGGGCGCAGCGGAGTACATTTTCATAGACCCCTTCGATCTGCTTTGCCATGGTATCACCTCTCAATTCAAAACACTGTTTCATAACGATGTTTTGAATATACAACCAAAAAGCAAGTTTGTCAAGAGAGGATTTCTCCTTGACAGTGATAGAAAGTGATGCTATATTGATAATTAGATTATCGGTAATCAAATTATCAATCATTGGGAGGGATGTTATGGCAAAACCGGATACTTCCATTGACCCTCGGATCATGGACAGCGCCAAAGAGGAGTTCCGGACGCTGGGCTTTGAGAAGGCTTCCCTGAAATCCATCTGCCAGCGGGCTGGGGTGACAACCGGCGCCCTTTATAAGCGTTACGCCGGAAAAGAGGAGCTGTTTCGCGCTGTGGTGGCGGATACGGTGGCGGATTTGGATGCTGTTTATGAGGAGCGGACGGCGGTGCCGGCATCCGCTCTCTCCGACGAAGATCTGATCCGGGCGTGGTATATGGATGAGGAATATATGCTGTGGTGGTTCCGCTTTCTCAATGAGCGGCGGGATGGCTTTGTGCTGCTGCTCACCGGAGCGGAGGGCACCGCCTACGCCAACTTCCAACACGACTGGGTGGAGAAAATGACGGAAGGCACCTGGACCTACTACGCCGAGGCCAGACGCCGGGGCTTGTGTACGGTGGATATGACGCGGGAGGAGCTTCATGTGGTCCTGTCCGCCTTCTGGACCACCATTTACGAGCCCTTTATCCACGACTTCACCTGGCCGGAGATCCAGCGCCACTGCACTTTGGTCTGCCGTCTCTTTGACTGGTACGCTGCCCTGGGATTCCCCAAGGGGTGAAAAACGCCTCTGCGGAGGCTTTTTTCTCGCTAATAAGTTAGCAATAACTAACTAAAAAAGGAGTGATACTGTGTTTCAAAAAGTCCTGCGCTACACCGGACGCCACCGGAAGACGACTTATGCCTCCATTCTGGTACTGGTGGCCGGCGTGGCCATGAGCGTGCTGCCCTATTTCTTCCTCTACCGCCTGCTGAGACCCCTGCTGACTGGGGGCAGTCTCACGTTGGAGGAAACCCTGTTCAACGCCGGGGCCATGGCTCTGTGCATGGTCCTCTACAGCCTTCTTTATGTGGAGGGGCTGGCTCTGTCTCATCGCTCCGCCTATCATACTTTGGAAAACCTCCGGCTCCATCTCCAGAGCAAGCTGGAAAAGCAGCCCCTGGGCGCGATCCAGGAGAAGGGCGTTGGAGTCTGGAAGAAGATGTTCATTGACGACATTGAGAGCATGGAACTTCTGCTGGCCCACGCCCTGCCGGAAGGGCTGTCCAATCTGGCGGTGCCGGTGGTGGTATTTGCGGCCATGTTCCTCACGGACTGGAAGCTGGGTCTGCTTTCCCTCTGCTCCCTCCCGCTGGGCGTGCTGGCCATGGGCATGATGTACCGCTCCGGCATGAGCAAGATGGGAGACTACTACGCCGCCGGGCAGAAAATGAACAACACCATCGTGGAGTACATCAACGGCATGGAAGTCGTGAAAGTCTTCAACCGGGACGGAGAGTCCTATCACCGCTTTGAGACCGATGTAAAAAACTACCGGGATTTTACTCTGGATTGGTTCCGGGCCTGCTGGCTGTGGATGGCCCTCTACACCAGCATTTTGCCCTGCGTGGCGCTGGTGCTGCTGCCGGCCGGCGGCTATCTGGTACTCACCGGCGCCTCTACCTTGCCGGATTACGCGCTGGTATTGTGCATGTCTTTTTCCGTGGGACCGCCTCTGATCCGAGCCATGAACTTTATGTCGGTGCTGCCCCAGCTGAGCTACAAGATCGACCAAATGGAATCTCTGTTCAATATTCCGCCCCTGAAAGAAGGAAAAACGGATTTCAACGGAAACGATTTGCAGATCTGCTTTGAGAATGTGCGGTTTTCCTACGAAAAGGACGAAGTCCTCCACGGCGTCTCCTTCTCTGTCCCACAGGGCAGCCTTACCGCTTTGGTGGGAGAATCCGGCAGCGGGAAATCGACCCTTGCCAAGCTGCTGGTCCACTTTTACGATGTGACGGACGGACGCATTACGCTGGGGGGGCAAGACCTGCGAGAGATGTCCCTCGCCTCTCTGAACGAGCAGATCTCCTTCGTCGCGCAGGAGCAGTTCCTGTTCAACACCAGCCTGTTGGAGAACATCCGGCTGGGAAGACCCGGCGCCACCGACGAGGAGGTGCTGGCGGCGGCGGAACGGGCCCAGTGCGGAGAGTTCCTGGAGCGGCTGGAAAAAGGGATCTATACCATGGCCGGCGACGGCGGCAAAGGGCTTTCCGGCGGGGAGCGACAGCGGATCGCACTGGCCCGGGCGATTTTGAAGGACGCTCCCATCGTGGTGCTGGACGAGGCCACCGCCAGCGTGGACCCGGAGAATGAGGAAAAAATGAACGCCGCCATTGCCGAGGTGATCCGGGGCAAGACGGTCATCGTCATCGCCCACCGGCTTCAGTCCATTGTAGGCGCCGATCAGATTGTGGTGCTGGATCAGGGCAATGTGGCAGGGATTGGCCGCCACGATACATTGCGAAAGACTTGCCCCGCCTATGAAAAACTGTGGCGGGCTGCCGAGGGAGCCGCTGCCTGGCGTGTCTCTGCGGAGAAAGGAGGCGACGAGGCATGATCGCGCTGATGAAACGAATCCTGTCCGTATCCGGCCCCTATCAGGGGCGGATCAAGCTGGCCTTTGTCTTTGCGTTCCTGAAGGCCATGCTGTCCAAGGCCCCCATCGGTCTGTCCTTCCTGGCCCTGAGCGCTTTTCTCCAGGGAACCATGACGGCACGGCTGTGCCTGTGGCTGGCGGTGGGCACGGTGGGTTGCGTTCTGCTGGAGTGCCTGTGCCAGAACATCGCCGACCGGCTCCAGGCCGCGGCGGGCTATATGGTATTCGCCGATCTGCGCATGGAGCTGGGACGGCATTTGCGCCGCCTGCCCATGGGCTATTTCACAGAGGGCAACATCGGCAAAATCAGTTCCGTTCTGTCCACCGACATGGTGTTCATTGAGGAGAACTGTATGCACGACATTGCCAACATGATGAGCTATACCTTTGCCCAGGCTATTCTGGTGCTGTGGCTGGCCTTCCTGAATCCCTGGCTGGGACTGGCCGCCTTGGTGGTGGTGCTGATTATCTGGCAGCTGGGCCGCGCATCTCTGGGGAGCACCCTGGCCCACTCCGACATCCGACAGGAGCAGAGCGAGGCGCTCACACGGGCGGTGCTGGACTATGTGGAGGGCATCGGCATCGCCAAGACCTTCAACCTGCTGGGAGAGCGTTCCGCGCAGCTCACCGAGAATTTCGCCCGGAGCCGCAAGGTCAGCATCGAGTTCGAGGAGAGTCAGGCCCCCTGGATGCGGGCCCTTTATCTGGTGTGCGGTCTGGGCTCGGTGCTGATGATCCCCCTGTCTCTCTGGCTCTATGGCCGGGGGCAGCTCTCCATCACCTTCCTGCTGGGTGTCCTGCTCTTCGTCTTTGACCTCTTCGGCCCCATTAAAGCGCTCTATAGTCAAGCCACCCGCCTGACGGTGATGAACGCCTGCATGGACCGGATCGAGGCAGTGTTGGCTCAGCCGGAACTGCCTGACCGGGGCCGGGAGTCCTTCCCCAAAGTCGGCAGCGCCCCAGAGGTGGAGTTCCGAAATGTCACCTTCGCCTACGGGGAGAAAGAGGTTCTGCATGATGTCTCCTTCACGCTGGAGAAAAACCGGATGCTGGCCCTGGTGGGGCCTTCTGGCGGCGGTAAAAGTACGGTAGCCAACCTGCTCTCCCGGTTTTGGGATGTCAAACAGGGACAGATCCTGGTGCGGGGCAGTGACATCCGCGATATTCCTCTTTCTGATCTGATGGATCAGATCTCTATGGTGTTCCAGCGGGTCTACTTATTCCAGGATACCGTCTATAACAACATCGCCATGGGACGGACAGACGCCACACGGGAGGAGGTCTATGAGGCGGCCAGAAAAGCCCGATGCTATGACTTCATCATGGAGCTACCCGACGGCTTTGACACTGTCATCGGCGAAGGTGGAGCCAGCCTATCTGGCGGAGAGAGGCAGCGAATCTCCATTGCCCGCTGCATTCTGAAGGATGCTCCCATCGTCATTCTGGATGAGGCCACTGCCAGCGTGGACGCCGACAATGAGAGCTACATCCAGGAGGCCATCACCCAACTGTGCCGGGGCAAGACCCTGCTGGTCATTGCCCACCGGCTCAATACCATTCGCCACGCCGATGAGATCCTGGTTATCGACCAGGGGCGCATCGTTCAGGCCGGCGACCACGACAAACTTATGGCGGAGGAGGGCATTTACCGCCGCTTCATCACCGCCCGCTCCAATCCCACCGGTTGGTGCCGGTAAACACAGTGAGCCGAACGAAACGGAAAGAATGGCCGGGAGATGTATCCCGGTCATTCTTCGTTCTCGCTTCTTCCCTTGATTTATCCCAGAGAACATGCAAAACCAATATGGCGGCATCTTGCAATTTCGTGCGACAAAGAGTATGATGTAGTTAGCAATCGCTAACCATCATTGAGGTGACCATATTGTATGGATGACAACAAGCAGTTTTGGGAGCGGTTTTCACGGCATTACTCCGGTTTCATGCGCCGCTCTCAGACAACCTATCAGCAGATATGCAAAGCAATGCGCCCTTTTCTGAAACGGGACATGGATGTGCTGGAGTTGGCCTGCGGAACTGGTCAGCTGTCCGTGCCGCTTTCTCCATGTGTCCGGAGCTGGGAGGCAACCGACTTTTCAGCTGAAATGATCCGTCAGGCCAAAAAGCAGGTGCATTCGTCTCGGCTCCATTTCTCCGTCCAGGACGCCACCAAGCTGCCCTACGGCCCGGAGAGCTTCGATGCGGTCGTGATCTCCAACGCCCTCCATGTCATGCCTCACCCCGAAAAAGCTCTGGTGGAAGCCTGGCGGGTTCTGAAGCCAGGGGGATGGCTGTTCGCCCCCACCTTTGTCTGGGGCAAAAGCCGCAGCGCCAGACTCCGGCTCTGGTTCATGGGGCTGTCCGGCTTTCGGGTATACCATGTCTGGACTGCCGGGGAGCTGATGGCATACCTGTCCGAGTGCGGCTATTCCATCGTTCGCCATCAGCTTCTCGGAAGTTCGTTGGCGCCGCTCTGCTGTCTGATGGCCAGAAAGATCCCGGATGAACGGACCGCGGCACAGCAGGCCCGCATCCGATCTGCGCTGCTCGATCATACAAAAGTCAAGAAGGAGTGAGAGAACATGTGGAAGTACACAGTGGAAGTCAATGGAATGATGTGCGGGATGTGCGAGGCTCATGTCAATGACGCCGTACGCAAAGCCTGCCCGGTCAAAAAGGTGAATTCTTCCCGCAGCAAAAACCAGACCGTGATCCTCTCTGAAACAGAGCTGGACACGGAGGCTCTTATGAATGCTATTCGCAGCACGGGGTATGAGGTCGGCACGATCCAGAAGGAGCCGCACAAAAAAAGAGGATTTTTCGGTTGAGTTCATTGGCGGCAGCGATCAGAAAAGAGGCGTGAACATGAACACGGCAATGCAGTCATTTGGATATGGATTAACAGCTTTGCTATTTTGCATCGCTATTCTTGGCGTGTGCCATAAAATCAAAAAAGCTGCCCGAAAGATTCTGAAAAGTAACCAGCCACATCATAAGGATATTTTATCGTAAGTGCTTCCTCACTCGTCAAGGCAAGCCGGAGAAAGGCGGCGGCTTCCTCGTCGGTCATGGTCTTGGCTTCCGGCACAATGCTCTCAAAGACTGCGCCCCGGACGATCAGCCGGTGGCTACGCGTCCGGCGTTCCTCTTGGGACAGCTTTTGCCGCAACACCTTTTCCCGGTTTTCAAGCTGCCGGATTTTCTTCTTCCCAGCCTCAATCTCGGCGGTCACTTCCTCACGGGTTTTCTCTCTCAGTTTCGTCATGGGTGGTCGCTCCTTTCTACTCCTGGGCAAAAGAAAAGAGCAGCCGCTTCAAAATTGAAATGGCTGCTCTTGGCAATAGGGAAAGGTATCTTTACTTGAAAGTGTCAATCAGTTCTTTCAGATAATTTGCCGGGTCAACATTATCTTCGTCAACAAATCCGCCAACGGAAATGTTATACAGAATGCCATCATTCACGAAATAGGCGCTTGCTCTGCCAATAGTATCGTAAACAGCAAACTTAGCAGCTATGCCATTTGTTTCGCTCACATATTCGGAGAGAATTGCGTCCTTTTCCATCAACTCCGAGTTTAGTATCTGAGCAATCTGTTGGTATGTGTCAGATGTACCGATAGACACATACACAGACATATCAATATAGCCGGACACCGTTGCTCCGGTATCATGCCTGCTATAAAGAGTAATAGAGGTAATCGGTCTTTCACCTTTCAAATAAGAGCCTTGAATATCGACGCCTTGGCCAAATATTGTGTTCTCAAGCTGCTCACTAATCAGCAGATCCACATCCAGATAGTTTTCCACTTCACCGTATGTTGCTTTATAGGTCTGATATGGTTTGACTTTGAGTTCTTCCAAAGCGTCTGCGGAGATGGTTTTAGGTTCTACCTCTGCACTCACTTCATAAGACGGCAATTCGGTATCTCTGTTAGTGATAAACACATGGTAAAGGTATACCGCTGCCGCAACGGTGGTAAATGCAAGTGCCATAATTACAGCAGCAATCAGTACCGTTTTCAGCTTTCGCCTCAAAGCAAAGGCGTGAAAATCGGTGTCTACTTTGTTGTCAGCACGATAATCATAGGTGGCAGCTTCCTCATAATATTTGTTATCGACTTCGGTTATTGCTTCGGAAAATAGCTTGGTGTTCATATAAGCACCTCTCTTTCTATCAAATATTGTTTCATCTTCTGGCGGATCAGAGCGAGCCGGACGGATACATTTTTTTCGGATATACCTACGCGCTTTGCTATGTCCGCGTAGGGATCTGCATACGCATAGCGGCGCATGAAGATGACGCGTTCTTTTGCGGTCAGCGTATCCAAAAACACCTCAATGATACGGGCTAACTCTCTGGCTTCAATTTCATCTTCTACGGTTTTCTGGTCTGCGATACAGGCTTCAATTTCCTGCATGGCGATTGTGTAAATGCTGTTGCGCTTGGCAGCTTCCTTTCGCCAATAGATTTTAAGGGAAATGTTCCGAACGATTTTCACAATGTAAGACAGTAGCGGGTTAGGTCTTGTCGGGGGAATGGCGTTCCATGCGCCCAAGTAAGCGTCGTTGACACATTCCTCTGCGTCCTGCCTGCTGTTCACAATGTTATACGAGAGATTGTGACAGATTTTTCCGTATTTAATGTCCAGCTCCCGTATGCCCTGTTGGTCGCGCTCGAAAAACAGGTCTATAATTTTTTCATCATCAATCATTTCACCGCCTCCTTTCTGGCTTCACCTATGTACTACGGTTTTATCGTCAAATACTAAATGAAAGAGAAAAGTTTTTCAAAAAAATTATACCATGCTTTTGATAAAACCGCTTGCGGTAGCTTTTGCCGCTTTACTGGCAGCTCTCCGGCGTTCCTCGCTGTATGGGGCGGTCAGAAGGAAAGAGAAGCGGCCTTTCTCGATGTCAAATTCCATGCAGCCCGTTTCCGGGTCTGCGTTGGTCTGCTAGCAGATCGCCGGGCAGCATCTGTCAATTCCTCACGGGTTTTCTCTTTTGGTTTCGTCACAGCTGGCCGTCCATTTTTGCCTGCAAACACGGGAAAAGGGCAGTCGATTACTCGGCCGCCCCCCAAGGTTTGTGAACTACTTGTATATGCCATTGCTTAATAACAGTCCGCCAAATTTGCATAGGCTCATTGCCCGTGAGCATCTTCCCGCATTTTCGTTACCTGCTCCAAGTGCGCCTGCACCGCCGCAAAGGATTTTTCGCTGATCACATGCTCAATCCGGCAGGCATCCTCGGTCGCGGTCTTCTCGTCCACACCCAGTTCCATCAGCATCTGGCTCAACACTGTATGGCGGGTGTACATCGTCTTTGCAATGGCAAGCCCGGTCTCCGTCAGGGTGATCGCACCGTCGGCGTCCACATTCACATACCCGTCCTTTTTCAAAATGGACATGGCTCTGCTGACGCTGGGTTTGGTGAAGCCCAGCTGTTCTCCCACATCGATAGCCCGAACGAAGGCGCTGTTCTGAGAGAGAATATAGATGGTTTCCAGATACATCTGGCCAGACTCGTGAATCGCCATAGGAACCTCCATAAAAAACGGGTGTTTTGCATATTATAACACAGGTATCTGATAAGCGCCATTTTTTCTGTCAGCAAAATCCATACATCCTCTTGACAAGCGAATTTGTCCTGTATATAATTGCATTAGTTAGCTACCGCTAACCAAAGGGCGGCAGCTATCTTTTCGACGCGTTAGTTAGCTATCGCTAACCGTCTTAAATTGTCAGTATTCAACATTTCACCGCACTGTCCGCATATGGACATGATTTTGTGAGGGAAACGCCTATGTCAGAGGATCTGCTGATTCGTCACTGCTCTCCCACCCTGGCCGGAATCAAGACGGGAAATCTCTTTTCCTGCGCCTGCCCCAGCCGGAAGGATCTGACGCGAGACTTGTGCCGGCTGAACAAGAAACTGGTGCCCAAGGGCATTCGCATCCTGCCGCTTCGGGTTTGCAAAGGCCGCGCTTTGATCTACGCCTACCGGCCCCATGCGCTGGAGAACGATCTGACCGATCACCGCGCCAGAGCATTGCTTCTCAAATACGGATATGTGCCGGAAAATCCCAATGGCTGTGTGGTTCACCTGATCCACCGGCTCCGGAGCGAGGGGGAATTCCCCCATGAGATTGGCCTGTTTTTGAGCTATCCGCCGGAGGATGTGCTGGGCTTCATCTGCAATCGGGCGTGCAATCACAAGTGCGTGGGCTGCTGGAAGGTCTACAGCGACGAGCAGACCGCCAAAAACATCTTTGAAAAATATGAGATGTGCAGCAAGATCTACTCCCGGCAGTGGCAGCAAGGGAAATCCATCGAGCAGCTCACCGTAGCTGGTTGATGTTTCTACCATAACAAATCCAGAAAGAAAGGTCGCTAAAATCTTATGAGTAAAGTTGCAGTTGTGTATTGGAGCGGCACAGGAAACACCGAGGCCATGGCCATGGCGGTAGCCGAAGGCGCCAAAGGCAAGGGCGCCGAGGTATCTGTGATCACCGCCGCAGAGTTCTCACCGGAGCAGGTCGGCGAGTATTCCGCCATCGCTTTCGGCTGCCCCTCCATGGGGTCGGAGCAGCTGGAGGAGAGCGAGTTCGAGCCTATGTTCACCGCCTGTGAGGGCAGGCTGAGCGGGAAGAACATCGCTCTGTTCGGCTCCTACGGCTGGGGGGACGGCGAATGGATGCGCAGCTGGGAGTCCCGCTGCAACGACGACGGCGCCAATCTGGCCTGTGAGAGCGTGATCTGCAACGAGGCTCCGGACGATGACGCTCTGGTAGCCTGCCGCGAGCTGGGCGCATCTCTGGCCTGACAAAAACACCGCAGAAGGCAGGAGGATCTCGTCTCCTGCCTTCTCTCTGTATCCCCAGCCAGCATAGGCGAAACCAATTTCGAACTCAGAGAAACAGGTCGTGAGAAATCATGCTGAAGGAATATTTATTGAGCCAGGGCTCCGGCACGGGCCGCTGGAGCCACGGTATGCCGGGGGTGCAGATCTGCCGCTTTTCCCTGCCGGAGCCGGTGCAGGAGCCCTTGCGGCCCATCCCGGTGTGCGGCGCACCGCTCCAGTTTGAGGTGCTGTTCTGTTTGACCGGCCGCCTTGCCGTCCGGCCATTACAGGGGACTTCCTACACGGTGGAGGCTCCGGCCATTTTCCTCCTCTCCGACAGCTCCGCTCTCCGCTCGTGTCAGTATAGCGGAAATCTGGGCGGCATTTTGATCGCCGTAGACGCCAAAGCCGCAAAAGAAAGCCTTGTGACGGTCTGCTCCACCCTGGGGATGAGGTTGGACACCAGGATCGTCAAGCAGAAGATGACGGCGAGGAACGGCTGCATGGCCCTGTGCGGCACACCTTGGACGCAGTCATTTTTTGAAACGGTTCGCTATCTGTCCGAGCAGGAGCAGGAACGCTACTCTGTTTTCAAGTCGGTGGAACTGCTGTATCTGCTCTGCACCGAGGTATCTGAATCGGACGAATCTTTCTCCGGCTCAGGCTGCCCAGTATCCCACAGTCTGTTGGAAGTCAAGGTATACATCCAGACGCATCTGTCTGATAAGCTCACCATTGCGTTCCTCTGCAAACAGTTTTCCCTTTCCCCGACCTTCTTGAAAGAAGGTTTCCGCCGCGCCTATGGCATGCCGATTCACAGCTTTTTGGTTCAACAGCGCCTCCGTCGGGCACAGGAGCTGATCTGCACCACCCGGATGCCCATTCAGCAAATTGCGCAGGCTGTGGGGTATGAGGGTATGAGCCAGTTCAACGCAGCGTTCAAGCGGGAGTATGGCATGACCCCCGGCCAGTACAGAAAAATGTCAGAAACCGCAACTCTGCGTCCGTTTTGACAGCGACAAACACCCACCTTTTCTGCTACAATAATCAGACATTCCAAAGCATTCAAAGGAGTGACAGCGATGAAACAGCATCGTTTTTGGGCGTGGGGCGCTGTGATCTGCATGATTATGGTCATGGTCACCGGCTACAAACGGAAATAAGGGAAAGGAAGGATCACAATGAGCGTTTATACGAAACTTGCCTGCTTTGCGGGTGGTGCGTTGTTTGGTTCTTTTGGCATCAAGCTGCTGTCCAGCAAGGACGCCAAGAAAGCCTATGTCCATGTCACGGCCGCCGGCCTGCGGATGAAGGACTCGGTCATGGGGACTGTGACCACGGTGCAGGAAAACGCCGCGGACATTCTGGCCTCCGCCAAGGAGCTGAATGAGGACCGGGCTGCGAAGGAAGCGGAGGAAGCCGCCGCTGCCAATCTGGAGAGCGAAGAAGCCTGATTGACCCAGAGGGAGCCGCCAGCGGCTCCCTCTTTTCGTGAAGGAGGAACCTATGAACGCAACCATATTGCACGAAAGCCGGGGGCGCATCCGGTTCCGGCTGCGGCAAAAACAAATGACACTCGCTCAGGCGGATCTGCTGGAGGCATGGATTCAGGGAAAATCATGGTGCCGACAGGTCACCGTCCATGAGCGAACCTGCTGCGTCATCCTGTACTACGATGGGACTCGCCAAGCCGTGCTGAACGAAATTCGGCATTTTTCCTGGCAGGAGGCGGAGCAGACCACCGCGCTGCCCGCCCACAGCAGCCGGGCGCTGAACCGGGAATTTGAGGAGAAGCTGGTGGCAAAGGTGGTGTGCAAGGCCGCCTGCACCCTGTTTCTCCCGCCTCCGCTGCGCCTTGCCCGCATACTCTGGCACATGGTCCCCTTTGTGCGGCGGGGCATGGGCTGCCTGCTGCGCCGCCGCGTCAAGGTGGAACTGCTGGACGCCCTGTCCATTTCCATCTCGGCGTTCCGGGGCGACTTTGATACCGCCGGCACCGTCATGTTCCTGCTGGAGGTGGGTGAGCTGCTGGAGGAGTGGACAAGGAAGAAATCTGTGGCGGATCTGGCCCGGTGCATGTCGCTGAATGTGGACCGGGTCTGGCTGCGCACAGCCCAGGGCGAAGTGCTGGTTCCTGTGTCCCAGATCCAGCCGGGGGATGCGGTAGTCGTCCGCGCCGGAGGCATCGTCCCCGTGGACGGCCTGGTGCTGGAGGGGGAGGTCACCGTCAATCAGGCGTCCCTCACCGGCGAGTCCATCCCGGTACCCAAGCGCCCCGGAGGCGCAGTCTATGCCGGCACTGTGGTGGAGGAGGGTGAGTGTGTGCTGGAGGTGAAGCAGGCCTCCGGTCAGAGCCGCTATGACCAAATCGTTCACATGATTGAGCAGTCGGAGCAGATGAAGTCGGAGGCTGAGAGCAAGGCTGCCAATCTGGCGGACAAGCTGGTGCCCTATACCTTTATAGGGAGTCTGCTGAGCTTCGTCCTCACCCGGAATGTGGCACGGGCTTTGTCGGTGCTGATGGTGGACTTCTCCTGCGCATTGAAACTGGCTATGCCTCTGGCCGTCCTCTCCGCCATGCGGGAGGCGGGACGGGCCCATATCACTGTCAAGGGCGGCAAGTTCCTGGAGGCGGTGGCTGCGGCCGACACCATCGTTTTCGACAAGACCGGCACCCTGACCCACGCCTGTCCCCGGGTGGCTCAGGTGGTGTCCTTCGGCGGCAAAGAGGAAGCCGAAATGCTGCGGCTGGCTGCCTGTCTGGAGGAACACTTCCCACATTCCATGGCCAACGCCGTGGTGGAGGAGGCCAAACGCCGGGGCCTGCGTCATGAGGAGTACCACTCCAAGGTGGAGTATCTGGTGGCCCACGGCATCGCCAGCACCGTCGATGAGGAGCGGGTCCTCATCGGCAGCGCCCACTTTGTCTTTGAGGATGAGAGCTGCATCATTCCGGAGGGCGAGCAAGAACGCTTTGACGCCCTGCCGCCGGAGTATTCCCACCTGTATCTGGCGGTGGGGGGACAGCTTGCCGCTGTGATCTGCATCTCCGACCCGCTGCGTGAGGAGGCGAAGGAAGTCCTATCCGCCCTCCGCGCCCTGGGGATCACCAGTACCGTCATGCTTACCGGAGACAGCCGCCGCACCGCCGAGGCCATCGCCCTGCAAGTGGGGGTAGACGCGTTTCGCGCCGAGGTACTGCCGGCGGATAAGGCGGACTATGTGGCCCGGCTGCGCCGGGAGGGACATACTGTCCTGATGGTGGGCGACGGCATCAACGACTCGCCGGCCCTGTCCGAGGCGGATGCGGGCATCGCCATCAGCGACGGGGCCGCCATCGCCCGGGAAATCGCGGACATCACCATCGCTGCCGACAGTCTCTGGGAACTGGTAGAGCTGCGCCGGATCGCCATGGCGCTGATGGCGCGCATCCACTCCAACTACCGCTTCGTTATCGGCTTCAACGGCACCCTGATTGCCCTTGGTGTGGCCGGTGTTCTGCCGCCCGCCACCTCTGCCACGCTGCACAATCTCTCCACCCTGGGCGTCAGCCTGCGGAGCATGGGCCGGCTGACTGCTCAGACGCAGTCCGCTCGGGGCAACAATTCGCATAATGGATAAAAAAAGAATCCTTTCCGCTTGGTAGCTTGTGCTTTTTGCGTGGTTGCACACAACTAACTCCGTGTGCTATAATACACTCACGATGCGCAGTGCGTGATGCATGGTAAGTCCAATCGCCGCTGCGCATCGTTTTTTACAATACGGTTAGCCATAGCTAACCGTATTGAAGAAAGGGGAGGATTGTATCAGACCGTATCGTTCTACCATAGTTTTCTTGGCTCTGTTGCTTGTCTTGTCCTGCTGCTCGCTGTTTGTAGGTGTGATCGATCTGACGCCGGGCGAGCTTCTGGCAGGCAATTTTGAGCAGCTGGAGATTTTCATCATCTCCCGGCTGCCCCGTCTGCTGGCCATTTTGTGTACCGGCATTGGCATGAGCGTGGCGGGGCTCATCATGCAGCAGCTGTGCAGTAACAAATTCGTGTCGCCCACCACCGGCGCGACAATTTCCTCGGCGCAGTTCGGCATCCTGCTGGCTCTGCTGTTTATGCCGGCCTCCACCCTGTGGAGCAGGGCTATCTTCGCCTTTGCCACGGCGATTCTGGGCACCTGGATCTTCGTCTGGTTCATTCAGCGCATCCAGTTCAAGGATGTGGTGATGGTCCCTCTGGTGGGCATTATGTTCGGCAATGTCATCGGCGGCATTACCAACTATCTGGCTTACAAATATGAGATGACCCAAGCTCTGTCCTCCTGGCTGGTGGGCCACTTCTCGCTGGTGCTGAAGGGCCGGTATGAGATTGTCTGGCTGACAGTCCCGCTGGTGGTACTGGCCTTCCTCTTCGCCAACCATTTCAATATTGTGGGACTGGGCAAGGATTTTTCCAAGAACCTGGGTGTCCCGTACAACCTGGTCCTCTTTTCCGGGCTCACCATTGCTGCCATGATCACCGCCAGCATTGTGGTGGTGGTTGGTTCCATCTCCTACATCGGACTAATCGTGCCAAATGTGGTGGCCATGTACAAGGGCGACAAGATCCGGGGCACGCTGGTGGACACTGCCCTGTTCGGCGCTCTCTTCGTGCTGGTGTGCGACATGATCGGCCGGGTTGTGATTTTTCCCTATGAGCTGCCCATCGAACTGATCGTGGGCATCCTGGGAAGCCTCATCTTCATTGCTCTGCTGTTCTACCGGCTCAAGCATGGCCGCAAGGCCATCCGCCTGGGCAGCGCCGGGACAGGCTGCTGCTCCGCCATACCTAATCTGAAGGGAGGTGCGGACCAGTGAACGCTGCTGCCGTGCGCGCCAACCGGCGCAAACTCCTGATCCTGACTGCGATTGTTCTTCTTTGTGCGGCAGGATATATGTTGGTGAATGTCAACTTTTCTAATCCCAAGCTTCTGGCCTACGCCATGAAGATCCGCACCCCAAAGCTCATCGTCATGCTGATCACGGCCTTCGCCATTGGCGGAGCGTCCATCGTGTTCCAGTCCATCATCAACAACACCATCGTGACTCCCTGCCTGCTGGGGATGAATTCCCTCTATACACTCATCCATACAGCGGTGGTGTTCTTTCTTGGATCTGCCAGCGTGGTGGCCTCCAACGCCAATCTGTCCTTTGCAGTGGATGTGGTGCTCATGGGTATCGCCGCCACAGTAATCTACAGCTGGATATTCAAAAAGACAAAGCATAATGTGCTGTACGTGCTGCTGGTTGGCACGGTGCTGACCTCCTTCTTTGGCAGCATCCAAACCACTCTGACCCGGGTGATGGACCCCAACGAGTACGACACGCTGCTCAATACCCTGGTGGCCAGCTTCAGTAACATCAACTCCGAAATCATCGTCTTTTCCCTGATCCTTCTGGCAAGCGTCATCTTCGCGCTGCGAAAAGAGCTGGCCCTGCTGGATGTGCTGACATTGGGCAAGGAACAGGCCATCAATCTGGGCGTGGACTATGACCGCTGCATTCGCCGCCTGCTGCTGGGCGTGACCCTCTGCATCGCCGTGGCCACCGCCATGGTGGGACCCATCTCCTTTTTGGGGCTCATCATCGCCAACCTGTCCCGGCAGCTCCTCAAGACCTTCCGCCACACCCAGCTGGTGCTGGGTTCGGCCCTGTTTGGCATGATCGTGCTGGTGGGCGGGCAGCTCATCGTGGAGCATGTGTATTCCTATTCCGTGCCGGTGAGTGTGTTCATCACCGTGGGCGGCGGTCTTTACTTCCTCTACCTCCTCCTGACAAGAAAGAAGGTGTGACCATGCGTGTACAGGAATTGACAAAACAGTATGACGGGAAAACCGTGGTGGACGGCGTGAGCTTCGCCATTCCCAAGGGCAAGGTGATTTCCCTGATCGGCCCCAACGGCGCGGGCAAGTCCACCGTCATGGGCATGATCTCCCGACTGATCGCCCACGACAGCGGACTGGTAGACTTTGAGGGCAAGGACATCGGCAAATGGAAAAGCAAGGAGCTCTCCAAGCGTCTTGCCATCCTGACCCAGTCCAATAACATCCAGATGAAGCTGACCGTGCGGGAGCTGGTGACCTTCGGGCGCTTTCCCTATTCGGGAAACCGGGTCACCCCAGAGGATCAGCAGATCATCGACCGGGCTATTCACTACATGGAACTGGAGGAGTTCCAGGATCGCTTCATCGACGAACTCTCCGGCGGCCAGCGGCAGCGGGCTCTGATCGCTATGGTCATCGCCCAGGACACCGAGTATGTGCTGCTGGACGAGCCCACCAACAACCTGGACATCTACCACGCCACCAATATGATGAAAATCGTCCGCCGCCTCTGCGACGAGCTGGGGAAGACGGTGATTTTGGTGCTGCATGAGATCAATTATGCGGCATTCTATTCTGATTACATCTGTGCCTTCAAGGACGGAAAAATCGCCAAGTTCGGCACTGTGGAGGAGGTGATGACGAAAGAGAATCTGTCGCAGATCTATCAGGTGGACTTTGAGATCCTGACCATTGCAGGTAAGCCACTGTCCATCTACTATTGACCCTTATTTTCAGTACTTTTCAGAAAAGGAGTAACCAAAAATGAACATGAAAAAGATGCTTTCTCTTGCCCTGGCCGGTGTGATGGCCCTGAGCCTTATGGCCTGCTCTGCGCAGAACGGCGGCGATTCTTCCGAGAATACCTCCTCGCCCAGCAGCAGCCAGTCCAGTGAAGAAACACAGAACAACGAGACCCCCGAGTCCGTGACCATCACCAGCCTCAATGCCAACAAGGAGGCGGCGGAGCTGGAAGTGCCTTACGATCCCCAGCGCATCGCTATCCTGGATATGGCGTCCCTGGACATTCTGAACGCCCTTGGCGTGGGCGACCGGGTGGTGGGCACCGCCTCCACCAGCCTGGAGTACCTCCAGGACTACATCAATGACGATATCGCCAACCTGGGCACCATCAAGGAAGCCGATCTGGAGGCTGTCATGGCTTGTGAGCCGGACGTCATCTTCATCGGCGGTCGCCTTTCCTCCAGTTACGACGCCCTCAGCGAGATCGCTCCCGTGGTCTATCTGGCCACGGATACCGAACTTGGCGTGGTAGAGAGCGTGCGACAGAATGCTACCACCATCGCCTCCATGTTCGGCCTGGAGGATAAGGTGGATGAACTGATGGCTGACTTCGATGCCCGTATCACCGCTCTCCAGGCCGTCTCCGAGGGCCAGACTGCCATCGTGGGTATGTGTACCAGCGGCAGCTTCAATGTGCTGGGCAACGATGGCCGCTGCTCCATTATCGGCGTGGAAGTCGGCTTTGAGAACATCGGTGTGGACGCCAACATCGATACCTCCACCCACGGTAATGAAGCTTCGTTCGAGTTCATCGTGGACAAAAACCCCGACTACATCTTCGTTATGGACCGGGATGCCGCCATCGGCACTGACGGCGCGCAGCTGGCGCAGGATATTATGGAAAATGAGCTGGTGATGGGCACTGAGGCCTACAAGAACGGCCATCTCATCTATCTGGCTCACCCCGCCGTGTGGTACACTGCCGAGGGCGGTATCACCGCACTGGACATCATGCTGCAGGATCTGGAGAGCGAGCTGCTGGGTTAACGCTGTTTCAGTAGAGTATTACGGCCTTTCTCCAAAGAACTCATATATCGTTTTCATCCAACTTGACTGCTAACAAAGGGAGCGCATACCATGGATCAGGAAAACAGAATGCCTCTTATTGGCGACAAGGCCCCGTCCTTCGAGGCTGTCACTACGCAGGGCCCTATCAAATTCCCGGAGGATTACGCCGGCAAATGGGTGATCCTCTTCTCCCATCCCGCGGATTTCACCCCGGTCTGCACCACGGAGTTTATGACCTTTGGCTCTATGATCGACGAGTTCAAGGCGCTCAATACTGAGCTGGTGGGGCTTTCGGTGGACTCTATCTATTCCCACATTGCCTGGCTGCGGAAGATCCAGGAGCTGGAGTGGAACGGCAAGAAACACATCAATGTGACCTTCCCTCTCATCGAGGATATCCGCATGGAGGTGGCCAACAAGTACGGTATGATCCAGCCGGGACAGTCCAACACCCAGGCGGTGCGGGCGGTGTTTGTCATCGACCCCAACGGCGTGGTACGAACCATCCTGTACTATCCGCTGTCCACGGGCCGCAACTTTGACGAGATCAAGCGCATCGTCCTGGCGCTCCAGAAGGCAGATGCCGACGCCTGCGCCACCCCGGCCGACTGGCGACCCGGCGATGATGTCATCGTACCCACCGCCGGCAGCTGCGGCGTAGCCAAGGAGCGGATGGACAACCAGAACGAAAATCAGTATTGTCTGGACTGGTTCATGTGCTTCCGCAAAGAGTCGAAATAATATTAAGTTTATTCTCCAATAACAGAAACCCGGTCGAAATTTCATGCACGAGATCTCGACCGGGTTTTATAATATTTTCAGTTATACTTTTCAAAGCGATAGCCATATCCATATACAGTTTGAATCGCATTGATATTTAGTTTTTTTCGTATCTTGCATATCCTGCTGGTGACGCTTTCCGGGCCAGCAGCAAAATCATCCGGCATAGCATATTGATAAAGCTGCTCTCGGGTAAAAGTCCAACCGGGATGTGAAGCCAGATAATACAAGATGTTAAACTCCATTGTAGTCATCTTTATGACGCGACCATTTACATAGACTCTGCGTTGGTTTGGGTCTATACACAGATTGTCATAGTGCAGCACTGCCATCCCGGTCAACAGTCTCACCTCCCCCATTATTTCTTTTCTGTCAAAGTCTTTTTTAAGTGTTGAAAACTACTCTCGCTGATGACATGCTCAATCCGGCAGGCGTCCCGCTCGGCAGTAATGGGGTCTACCCCAGCATTTGTCAGCATTTCTGTAAAGAAGCGGTGCTTTTCGTAGATTTGCTCGGCCACTTCCCTACCTGCATCGGTCAGGTGAAGGAAATAATCCTCGTCCATTGTGAGAAATCCACCGTCCCGCAGGGTCGCCACCGCATGGCACACGCTGGGCTTGGACACCTCCATGTGCCGAGCCACATCCACGGAGCGTACCATGCCCATCTTCTTGTGGAGAAGAAGTATGGCCTCCAAGTAATCCTCACCGGAAGCGTACAGTTTTTTATCCGGAGGCATTGCACACACCAGCTCCTTGCTTGCGGGAGAAGAAAGCCCGCAAGAGCCCTACAGCATCCCCGTCCATCGGCCGATGCCACAGCACCTTGCTCCCCTGAATGAACAACAGGTAGGTGCAGCACTTATAAATGAGCTCCGGGTCATGCGTAATCAGAAACAGGCTCTTTCCCATCTTTTTCAGACGGTTTAAGTTGTCCGATACCTCCAGCATATGACGGTAATCCAATCCGCTGGTAGGTTCGTCAAATATCAGGACCTTTTTGTCCGATGCTATTGCACTGCCAATCGCCACCCTCTGCTTTTCTCCTCCGGACAGGGACATGGGGTGCAGTTTTGCTTTGCCCAACAGGTCAAGGCTGTTCAGTATCTCCTTGGCGCGGGCTGTGTCTGCTTTCTCGTCCTCGCCATCCATACTAAGCATCAATTCGTCCAGTACATCTTCTGTGAATAGCTGGTGATTTACATCCTGCATGACCATATAGGAGATATGCCTGCGCTGCTTCGCGTCATAGGAGGCCCCATCCATTTCAAGCACACCTTTCGCTTTTTTATCCAGACCGCACAGGCACCGGGCGAAGGTAGATTTTCCCGCGCCGTTGTTTCCGATGATGCCGATGATCTCCCCTTGGGGCAGGGTCAGGTCTGGAATATCCACATTGAGGGGGCCGTGCTTTTCATAGGAGAACTGGAACCCCTTGATATGTAATTGCGGAGCGGCCAGCTTGGGAGCGGCCTCCGGGGACAGGTGGAATGGGTCCAGTGCCCGCAGCCCCATTCCCTGCAATTCATCGGGCGGTAGTTTTTGAAACTCCGCCCCGGTAAATTCCCGTACAATACTTCCGTGTTTCATATAGAAAATTCGATCTGCATAGGGAACGAGATAATAAAGCCGGTGTTCCGCGACAATCACGGTCTTTTTCTCAGACTGCCAGTGCCGGATCACACCAATCAAATCTTCGATGGTGGCAATATCCAGATTGGAGGACGGTTCGTCCAATACGAAAATGTCCGGGCGGATTGCGTCAGCAGATGCACAGGCAATTTTTTGCTTTTCCCCGCCGGACAGGGCAAACAAGCTCCGGTTCAGCAGTTTTTCCAGCTTGAGGCTGTGGGCGGTTTCCTCCAGACGCTTCCGCATCTCCGGGACCGGCAGGGCCATGTTTTCACACCCAAAAACAATCTCGCTGGTGGTATCTACATTGTAGAATTGTGTCCTTGGGTTTTGGAATACAGATCCCACCCGCTGCCCGATTTGATAAAGAGGATAGTCTTTTAACTCTTTCCCGTCTAAAAGGACTTGCCCGGTCAGTTTCCCTCCGTAGTAATGAGGGATCAGACCGTTGATCAGCCGAGTCAGCGTTGTCTTGCCACATCCGGACTCTCCGCAGAACAGAATAGTTTCGCCATCCTGTATTGTTAGATTTATATGGCTCAGGTTGTTCTCGGTTTCCCCGCTCTCATAGGTAAAGGAAACATCTTTTAATTCGATCACAGTATCACCTCCTTACCACGGACTGAAAAAGTATGTGGAGAGCAGTGCGGCTCCGGCAATCAGCACCGCCAGCAGATCCCAGCCAGTAAAACCGACCTTTGTGATATTGGTGCGCCGGACCGGGTTATCCAGGCCGCGGGTCAGGGCCGCCGCGGAGAGATCATCCCCAATTTTGACCACCGAGATCATCAGGGGAATAAAACGGTATTCAATCAGGGCAGCGGGGTTTTGCCAGAATTTCTTTGTCCCGAACTGGACCTCCCGCATCCGCATGGCGTCCTTGATGGCGGCCGACTCCTCCTGCATGGTAGGGATAAAGCGAAACAGGACGGAGAGCGGAATGGTGATCTGCCGCCCAATGTGCATCCGGCCCAGTGCGGTAATGCACTCGCTGGCCGTGGTGGATTTGATGATGTAGGCCCCCATCATAAAGGCCGGAAACAGTCGCAGGACCAGTCCCACCAACAGGACTACCAGCATATTGACGATCATGGGAAACTGGACGGAGTTCTGGATGGCCTGCACAAACAGCCCCGCTGCGAACAGACAGAAGAACACTGTTGCTGTCTTATACTGTCGGTTAGTCAAGAACAGGACAAAGGGAATCATCGCCACCGCGATCATAAAGGCGGTGTGGCTGTATAGAAATTCTGCGGTAGCGACAACGGCCATCAGCAACAGCTTGGTTCGTGGGTCCAAGCAAAAGCCTGTTCTATTTTCAACAACCGCTTGAAGCTGCTCCATTACACAATTCCAGCTCTCTCAAAGTGTTTTTTCAGCATTTTATGGCCCAGCAGTGCGCCCAGAATACCACCCACAAACAGCAGTGCAAGGCCCACATACAGCATCCAGGAAGGCATCAGGGATTGCAAGGTGTTTGCGTACTGATCACCCATGGAGGTGTGGATGTTTTCCCAATACGCTTCGCCGGCAAACCAGAGGTTGGCGGGGCAGCCCATGATACCGAGACAAAAGCAGGCATAGCTCAGAACAGTGACCTTGAATTTCTGATAGCCTCCGATTTTAAGTACCACATCGCTTAGAATGCCGCCGAGCACCCAGCCGAGAAGGCCGATCCAACCGTAGCCGATCAGATAGAAGAAGATGCCGCCGATGATACCTGTGATAGTCAGCATACCAAACTTCTGAATCTTGGTATAGTAAAGCATCATAGGAATGCCGCAGACAATGGGCCAAATTATGAACAGGAACGGGTAGACCACAGGCAGTGCGGTAAGCAGACCGACAACAAAGAAAATAACGAGGGTCATGGCTGTGTAAATGCCGACATTGATGAGATCTTTACCTGTGAGTTTCTTTGTGTTTTCCATTTTTGAATATTTCCTTTCTGAAAAAATTAAGTGTTGAAATACCTTGTGCGAATGAGACGCTGCGGTTTCACCTCCACATCATTTGGTTAGTATATGCTAACTATTGTGCAAAAATTTTGGGGATCAGATCCCCAAAACTGTCTGCCATCCGGAGTTGAAAAAAGAGGCAAGCGTGTGAACATATCTCAGTGCGGCCTCCTTTGGGAAGTTGTGCATGACCACTTCAGCCAGGGATGCAAAATACGCATGGAGCAGAATATGCCACTCCTCTTCCGCCAATTCGCGGACCTGGATGCCCCGAGATTTCAGTTCCGCAAAGAACTTCAGTGTGACCCGGGTTTCCAGACAGACAACATCATCCAAAAAGGAGGAATACCGCGTGCCCTCCGCCCGCATGAGAAGCAGACGGAACACATCAAAATGTTCATAGATGTATTCAATAATGACCGACAGCGTTTCCTCCGACAGTTTCCAGAGGGATTTTAAGTCGTCCGTCTTTGCCAGTTCTATGTGCTCATTTACCGACGCCTCATAGATGGCCTTGACCTCCTGGACAACAGGCTCCACCAGCGCGCCGAACAGAGCTTCCTTATCGTCAAAGTGGTTATAAAAAGCTCCGTTAGTCACATGGGCGTCCTTGCAGATCTCCCGGATGCTGGCCCGCTCAAAGCCATATTCCAAGAAGTGCTTTTGGGCGCAGAGCAAAAGATTTTCATGGGTCTGCTGAAAGTCTCTTGACATTCGCCATCCCTCCGTCCTATACTAAAATTACACTGTAATATTACGATGTAATTCAAATTTTAGCACAGGGTACTTGAAATTGCAATACCCTCCTTGTATTTTTTGTGCCTGAAAGGAGGCTGGTTATGAAGTCGAAAGAACCGGGAACGATTCGGCAGCTATTCGCTTTCGTGGGAGAGAGCAACGGTAAAATGCGCCTCTCCATCTTCCTGGCTGTCTTGGGAGAACTGTTTGGCATGGGGCCATTTCTAATGGTGGCTGTCCTCGCGGACGCCTTGTACCAGGGGACTGCAACGCCCACGCTGGTATTGTTTCTCTGTGGAGGCGCCGCAGTTTGCCAGATCATAAAAATGCTGCTTACCTGGCGGTCCTCCCTGATGTCCCACAAAATTTCTTTTACCATACTAAAAAATATCCGGGAGGCTATTACCGACCGGATGGCGAAGGTCCCCATGGGCATCATGCTGGAAACACCCACAGGGGCTTTCAAGAATCTGATCGTGGACAATGTGGCAAAGTTGGAGGACTCCATGGCCCATTTCATGCCGGAACTACCCTCCAACATCGCTGCGCCCCTATGCAGTATTCTTCTGATCTTCCTGCTGGACTGGCGGATGGGGCTGGCCGCACTGGTGACAATTCCGCTGGGCACCCTCTTTTTTGCCGCCATGATGCGGGGATATGGGCCCCGCATGGAGAACTACATGCGATCTGCCAACGAGATGAACAGTACTCTGGTGGAGTATGTCAACGGCATTCAGGTCATCAAGGCGTTCAACCGGTCTGCAGCTTCCTATGGAAAGTATGCCGATTCTGTCCGCTATTTCCACGATTCCACCATGGCATGGTGGAGCCAGTGCTGGCTTTGGAACGCGGCGGCCCGGGCGGTCCTCCCTTCTACGCTTCTGGGGACCCTTCCAGTGGGAGCGTGGCTCTACATGGAGGGAAGTCTTTCTCTCCCTGTCTTTCTGGTGGCCTTGGTGGTGCCTCTGGGTTTTATTGCGCCGCTGATGAAGGTCTCCGCGGCTATGGAGCAGGTCAGCATGATCAAGGGCAACCTAGAACAGGTCACCACTTTTTTGAAAACCCCGGAGCTTGTCCGCCCCACAGAGCCTGCGGAGCTTGGGGAGCGGTGCTATCAATTTGAGGATGTCCATTTTGCTTACAATGAATCCGAAGTTCTCCACGGTATCTCATTCCAGACACAGCCCGGTACCATGACCGCCATTGTTGGGCCATCCGGCTCCGGGAAGTCTACGATTGCCAAGCTGATGGCCGGCTTTTGGGATGTAACCTCCGGTACAGTACGCTTTGGCGGGCAGGATATTCGCAACATTCCGTTTGGACAACTCATGAGTGAAATCAGCTATGTAGCCCAGGACAATTTTCTCTTTGACAAATCCATTCGGGAAAACATCCGCATGGGAAACCCTGATGCCAGCGACGGGGAAGTAGAGGCTGCGGCCAAGGCTGCCAACTGCCACGACTTTATCATGCAGTTAGAGCAGGGCTATGATACCATGGCTGGCGATGCCGGGGACCGCCTCTCCGGCGGAGAACGGCAGCGCATCACCGTTGCGCGGGCTATGCTCAAGCAGGCGTCCGTCATCATTTTGGACGAGGCGACCGCCTATGCCGACCCCGAGAACGAGGCGCTGATCCAGCAGGCTATCAGCAAGCTTGTGGCGGGAAAGTCTCTGATTGTCGTGGCCCACCGGCTGAATACGATCCGCAATGCCGACCAGATATTGGTTGTTGCCAATGGAGAGATTGTGGGCTGGGGCCTCCAGGAGGAGCTTCTGCAGAACTGCCCCCTTTACCGAAAGATGTGGCAAGACTACGCCGGCTCTATAGAAGGAGGCGCAGAAGATGTTTGAAATGATTCGCCGTGTCTTTAAAATTGCGGGAAATAGCCGGGGAAAGATCGTGGCAGGCATCGTCTGCAACATACTGAAATCGTTCTTCAACGGTTTTATGATGTTCGGTGTGTTCTGGATTTTACTTCATCTGGATAATCTGACACCAACTATTATTGGGCAGGCATTCTGCGTAATTCTAGGCAGTGTACTGGGCCGCTTTTGCTTCCAATGGATGTATGATCGCACCATGAGCGGGTCCGGCTATGACATTTTCCGGGATTACCGTCTGAAGATTGGGGATCGGCTGAAGCAGGCACCAATGGGATATTTCTCAGAACAAAATCTGGGCACCATTCAGGCCATGCTCACCACTACGATTGCCGACCTGGAGGGGTACTCCATGTTGGCTATTGAGCAGATGACCAGCGGTGTGGCTATGGCTGTACTGATGTCCGTGATGATGTTCCTTTTCAGCCCGGTGATTGCGGGATTGAGCCTTGTGGGGCTGGCACTTGGGATGCTGGTCCTGCGTTGGGTGAGGCTTCGCGCCGCCCAATATGCTCCCATTTACCAGGAGGCCCAGGAGCATCTGGTCGGTAAGGTGATGGAATACATACAGGGTATTTCGGTGTTGCGTTCTTTCTCTAAAGGTGAAGAAGGACAGCGGGAAGTCCGCGCTGCGTTCCAGAAAAAATGGGACGCAGACTACGGCCAGGAAAAGGCTACGGCTGGCGTCCTCCGTTTCTATGGATTGACCTTTAAGCTCATGAGCTGTGTGCTGATTGCGGCGGCGGCTCTGCTGTATCTGGCGGGGCAAATCAGCCTGCCTTATTGCCTGACTTTCTTGTTCTGCGCTTTCACAGTCTATTCCGACTTGGAGACGATGGGCAACAGTGCCTTTCTGAGCAAGAAGATCAATACGGAATTGGATCGGCTGGAGGAGGTCACCGACATTCCAAAAATGGATACCAACTCGGAGAAACTGGTTGTGTCCCACTATGATATTTCTCTGGAGCATATCTCATTTGGCTATGGGGACCGCCGGGTGATTCATGACATTTCGCTGGAAATCCCGGAGCACACCACCTGTGCGATTGTAGGCCCCTCCGGCAGCGGCAAGACCACACTCTGCAATCTAATCGCCCGCTTTTGGGATGTGCAGGAGGGGATAGTACGAATTGGCGGGAAAAATGTGAGAAACTATACCGCAGACAGTGTGCTGGAACACATCAGCATGGTCTTTCAGAATGTATATCTCTTTCATGATTCTGTGGAAAATAACATCCGGTTTGGACGGCCAGAAGCTACCCATGAGGAGGTGGTAGCGGCTGCAAAACGAGCCTGTTGTCACGACTTTATTTTGACCCTTCCAGATGGGTACGATACGATTATCGGGGAAGGTGGCTCCACCCTCTCAGGAGGTGAAAAGCAACGCATTTCCATAGCCAGGGCTATTTTGAAAGATGCGCCTATCATCATTCTGGATGAAGCCACCTCCAGCGTCGACCCGGAGAATGAGCAAGCGCTCTTGTCCGCAATTCAGGAGCTGACAAAGGATAAAACTCTAATTTCTATTGCTCACCGCCTGAGTACCGTTCGGAATGCTGACCAGATTATTGTAATAGACCATGGACGGATTATTCAAAGAGGAACACACGAGGAATTATTGTCAATAGACGGAATGTATCGAAGATTTTTATCTCTGCGCACAGAAGCTGCTGGATGGCATCTATAATGGATAGCACACTATAAAGGATGGCTGTGGTGGTCTTAGTTCCACCACAGCCATCCTTTTTACTTCTTATAGTAATAGTCATATCTATTTGCGATATACTTTTATTAACCTATTCTACTAATTTTCCCCGTATTTGGATGAATCAGCACAAGCGGCAGTCTGCGGGTCTTTGCAATCCGCATTGCTACCCGTATGCTACCCGCTCCCTGCGGATCATTATTATACACTGCCACCAAGCAGTCGGCGCATTGCACCATGTAAACTGTGCGCTCTTTATACCCCTGCGCTCCCACTCCCCTGCTACCCATTACAAATTGGTCGCAGTTCTCCTTTAGGCGATGCAACCTTTCACGACTTTTGGGGTCCCATCGTTCGTCATGACCTGGAAAGGGATACACAAGCACAATTTTCAATTCCGGGCATTCTTCCTGCCATCGCATTTCCAACAGGATCTCACCGGCCCATAGATCGACACCAAGTGCTCCACCGACATAGTACCGACGTACTCCACGCCGATACAGTTCCATAAAAACATCATGCAACCGCTTCTTCAGACGCTTGCACGAAGTCATATATTCTTGATATTTGAATTTAAACTGCGTAGGCCGTTGACTAACAACAGCACACGAATAAAACTTGTCCATCTCATCTCCTCCTTTTTCAATAGTACAGTAATATAGCTCATTATACCTGCTATGGCTGAATAAGTTCAACTATGGCCGCTTAATTTTTTGTGTTATGGCGGATAAAATATAGCTATAGCATGGAGGGCTGCCAATGGGTGAATTATTAAAAGAGATGGGCCAGCGAATGCTGGATCGCCGCAAACAACTGAGATTAACACAAGAAACTCTGGCTAAAATGGCACATGTAACCCCGCAAACTATTTCAACTGCCGAACTGGGAACAAAAGCCATGCGGCCTGAAACTATACTGAATGTCTGTGAAGCATTGGACATCAGCACAGACTATTTACTGCGCGGTCGGGTCATAGAAGACGATGCACGCCTGCTTCATCAAAAGATTTCTTCATTGACACCCAGCCAGTACCGCCATCTGGAAGATATTATTGACAGTTATATTGCTGCCATTCAAGAACAGAAAGAGGTATAGGATGAGGCTTTATCTGTCTCCCCTATACCTCTTTCTTTATTATCTACGGAATGCAGCCATTGTACTGGCTATCAGGTTGCGGGTCACATCATCAATCTCCGGCGCTTCTCCCACTTCCGGTATATACTCTGGCTTCTGCGCCTGTACATTTGATGTCGAAGCCGCTTTCCCTTCTTCCATTCGGCAGACGCCCGAGGCAGGAGTAGGCTTTTCGGTTTGTCCTGTCTCTTGCCGCATGATCTCACGTACAATGGCTTCGATGGCGGCTCTGTCAATGACCGGAGCCATCGCTTTCAAAGGCTGTGGGTCATCTGCAAAATTCGCATTATAGTATGTGATTGCGTTGGCAATATACTGGGATTTGCTATGAGGAGGCTGAAGTTCCAACAGTTCAACGGCAGCCCGCTGTACGGGGTCGCCAATATTGAACCGCAGAGAAAATCGCCCCCGTTCCTTTTTGGCCGCCATACCCATCACCTACCCGCCGTTTCCAGTCGATAGAGGTATTCAAAACCGGCCGCATTGGCATTGATGTTCGTGACGAACAGCGGCGTCCCCACCTTACCAGAAGCTTCAATCTGCCGGCGCAACAGGATCGCGCCGCCGCCCACAAAGACCACCTTACTGTAGCGAAGATCCAGCATCCGCTCCCGGAGCGTACTGAACAGGTCGTTTACAAATTCCTGTGCCAGCCGCTCCACCAAGCGCACGGCTTCAGCCGGATACGAGGTCTTCCTGCCAGCAAGAATTGCATCCACATCGCTTTCATCCAGCAGCAGATCCAGTTTCGAGTTTCCTCTGGACCTGATCTTATTGTAGAGCAGAATCACGCCGTTTTCCAGCGAATCGCAGGAGGTAAGATCAGCTTTTCCGTTTTTCAAAAGAAGATAATCCGCCGTGAAACCGCCGATATCCAGCACCACCGCTTTCGGGTCATCCATGAGCGTGTGAAGCATGGTTGCCGCCGCCGCGTACGCCTGAGGGTAGCAAACCACATCGGTAATACGGATGGCGTAAGGCTTATCCCGGTACACGAATTCCACGATTCCATCTCTCTTGAAATAATCGGTAAACTTTTTTGCCTGGGCGCCAAAATGTGCCGGCGGCAATCCTACCGGCAGCTGGATATTGTAGAGTTCCTGCTTACCGATTTGACGCGCCTCCAATTCCTCTGCGATAGCAATCAGCGTAAGTACAAAGAAGCGATCATCTTCCGTCTTGTCCTTCCGGAACGGGATGCGCTCGTTGGAAAGCGTGTAGTAATTTCCCCGGTATTGCAGGCTCTGGCCAAAGGGTTTTGTAATGCTCTGCTGCAGGCCGGAAACAAACGGGCTGCAGTGGACGGTTTTGATTTGCTTGTTGCCATGATCGACACCAATCAACATAGGTAGTTACCTCCTTTTTTGCTTTATACATATCCTTTACGCCTGGATGACGCCTTTCTCAACAGGAGGACAAAAAAACACAAAGCCTATACCATGGTAAAACAACGATACCGCCGGGAGAAGAATTTTTTCTTCTCCGGCGGTATCGCATCCATCCGATGTAAATCAGTATATATTTTATGTGTGTACGCTGTATCGAGCCTTTGCTATGTCTTCTATTCCATGCAGGATGACGGCGCCGCAGATTCCTCTGCCATAAGGCGTATACTCCTCAAAAAAGAAGCTGTACGGCTGGCTGTCATCATAGAGGACAATCTTTTCCGTGCCGCGCCACTGGAAATGCTGTTCCAGGATCTTCCCCAATTTGTGACGCAGAAGCCGGCACCCGGTAACCTCATGGAGATTTTTTCGGCAGCGGAATTCATATCGGCGTGTTACCAGTTCCGGGATGGAGAGCTGGCGCCACTCGGCACCATCCATATCCTCTCCGGCCCCTGAAAAGGCGCGGAATGGCTCATAGGGAATCCGCACACCCTCTTTCCAGCCATGCACCTTGTCGTTGCCATCTTCCTGAAGCCATGTGAACCGGATTTCCAGAATCTGTGTACCATCCGGCCCCTTTGTCAGCCGCAGACTGGCAAAGGAACCGCAATCACTCGTCAGTACCCTTTTATTCGGCTCCTGCTCCAACTTTTGCAGTTCGCTGCGCAGGATGGCAAACCGATGCGGAGACTTTTTCTGCCATGAAATGGTGCGAATATAAAGCAGTTCCTTGTCGCACCGCACTTTTATCATAGTCCGGTCATTCATATGTTCATTCCTCCTTTTCAGGGAGCGCCCCTGCGGTATGCAGGGCCGCCCGTTCTACCAAAAATGCACCTTCCACATATTTTTCTTTGCGAGAGGTCGTTGCTGCGCCGCCCAGGGAATCGAGATACTGCTGCCCGTTCTTAGATTTAGAGATATACACATAAAACGGGCTGCTGACATACTGATCCCGTGCATAACAGTTGACATACCTCCTTGCCAGAACAGAGACTGCCCCCAGCTCCGCAGCCTTCTGCGTTGCCAGAGCGACGGCCATCTCCATGACCACTTGTTGCTCATCGTCATTGATGCCGGTGGTGTAAATGCGCTCCAGAAACAGCACCAGCTTCTCACTGACAATACGACCGCTCTCGGTTGTGTTCTCTCCGGCCAAATCAGCAAAAGAAAGCATCAGTTCTGTCGGCTTTTGAAACGCCCCTTTCGTCAGGCGAATGCAGGCGCGGGCCACGATCTCATCACCTTTTCTGATCAGGATGATTTTCTTGTTGGAATCAAAAGCCGCCAGCAGGCACTCTCGTTGGCTCCCCGTTCGGTAAGACAAGCAGGTGCCATAGGGCAGCTCGCCTATCTGAATGGTGTGGTAGAAATCATCCGCTTCTTCGGCAATAAACTTGCCTCGCTCCAACGCAAGGTTCTTTTGCCATGCGGTCTCCTGCTGCTCACTGATTGGGTGGTTAATTTCCCTGCGCAGATCGTCTGCGAAATATTTCAGCACATAGAACTGGCCCATGAGTTCAGCCTGCACGATTCTTCTGAGTGCCTCGATAGCCGCATCGTTTCCCTGCAGGTAGTTATATAGCGGAGTCACCAGGCTACTGCCTCCTCGAAGCAGGAAGTCTGTGATACGATTTTGGTTCTGTTTCACAAACTCGTCTGAAATGGAGAGGCTTTCTTTCAACTGGGCCCAATCCATATCCGTGGTCAGGACAGAGGCGCGAACCTGCGGCCAATTTTCACACCCGGCAAGCAATGGCAGGTTTCTGGCCGCAAAGACCGCATCCGTTTCCGTCTGGAGATCTGGGACAAAGGGGCAAAGCTGGGTGTAATGAAACAGCATTTGCATAGCTGTCCGCCTCGTCAGCCCGCGAATATGTCCGAATCGCTTCCGATACCATTCGCTGAACGGTTGCTCCAGCAGGCATTGAGCCAGCTGAGTCAGTTGCTCATCCTCCGTGTATCGGCTGACCAGATCCCGCTTGAGGAGCTGGCGAAGCGTGAGCATACGCTGGTCTACCGGGAGCGGGGTCAGCTTTGCATACAGGCGGACATAGATTTGGTCCTGCTGCCACAGCAGCCGCATCTCTTCAAAGGTGTATTGCTGTCCTTCCTCCAGGCAGTCAAAATAGCTGTCTGTGCGCTTTGCAGCATCGCAATCCTGCAAATTCTTTTCTGACAGGGAATTGAGATTGCAGTGCTCACAAAAGCAATCTTCAAACAGGAGCGCATAGCGGCTCAGAGAAAGGAAAATCTCACTGTTCTGATCCACCAACTGTAAAAAGTGCTTTTTCCTGTGTTCCACCGCATAGACAAGGATTGGAAACTGATACGAGCGGATCGCGTCAAAATCCAGATGGAGGCAACCGGCATACAGCGCATTCAGGTAACTGACCTGGTTGCACAAGATTTCCTCACGCTGTTCTTTGTTCAGCGGTGCTTCCTGTCTGATGAACCAGTTCAGGTCATACTGTCCCGCACGGTTTTCAAACCAGCGTTGGAAAAAGATACTCAAATCATCTGCATCATGTTCAAAGACCTCCAGCAGCTGGCGGAACTTCCCGATATCGGTCTCCCGCAGCCATTGAAGCGCTTTCAGCCGGCCAGAATCAAGAAACACGGTCACGCCCTGCTGGTACAGCAGGCCGAGGATCTTCTGCAGCGGTGTATTCTGCTCCAGAAGTACCAGCGTCTCTTTTTCGTTGCTATGCCAGTTGAACAGGCAGGCGCCAAGAAATGGAAAGCGCATCATGTCCCGCTGATGTGCGGTCAGTGAAGAAAGCCCTTTCCAATCTGCAACAGGAAAAAGCCAGAGATTATCCAGAATAGCTTTTTCCTCTTCTTCGTACTTGACATAGGGCAAATAGTATTTCAAATACTCAAAAGTCAGCGCCGTTGGAACATTCAAAGACGCTGCCTCCAGTACCTGTTCCGTCGGATACTGTGTCAGGCTCTCATGGCAGTCATCTGCCGATTTGAGCATCGGTTCGATCCTGTCATCCTCGATCTCACAGGTACACAAAGCATGGTACAAATCTGCGAACTCACCGCATTCAACCAGTTTCCGCTGAATTTGGGAGCTCCTGTTTTTCTTCAGCCGCGCCTGCAGTTCCAGCCGTTCGACCTTTTCGCACGCCCCGTCCAACTCGTTCTCAGAAAACAAGCCCGTTAGGCTCAGCATCAGGCCGTCAGTTTCCATGCGGCCCAGCAGAGACAAATGTTTCATCGTATTGGTCATGCTGCTGCACCTCCTTCGATCATGTTTTTCACCATATCCAATAGTTCTTGTTTTGGCCTGGTCTCGTACTTTGCCAGCATTCCGCACAGCACAAAGAAATTCTGTGTGTCTATCGGCGTCAGTTCCTGCACACAGCCGGCAGGCCATTCCAACAGTTTTTCATAGACCATATTCATGGCTTGCTGTTTATCTTCTTTGTAATAATACTTGTCTGCAAATTGAACCAAAGACATCGCACTTCCGTTATAGATCTGTGCCAACTTTTCCTTTCTTTTCAAAAATTCCTGCTGCTTTTGCAGCATCTGCTCCTGCTCTTTTTTCTCTGCAGCGGCTTTTCGGTCGGCTTCAAGTTCTTTTTTGGAATAGAACCGCTTTTTCAGGCAGTTGCCATCATAGCCTCCGCTGTTGCCCCGGGCAATCAGCTGCCGCAGGACAGAGGCCAGGGTGGGCCTGTCGTAGAGCCGCTGAATCGTCGGGTCCTTCAGTGCGCTCCAGACAAATGCCGTATAGTGTTCCGGCTCCATTTGAAAAAACGAAGAGTCCACCCATTCGTAGAGCTTTCGGTGCTCCTCTGGGCCAAGGAAAGGCCGGGCAATTATGGTGCGAAAATTCTCGTTTCCGTAACCACCAGTATTCTCGCAGAAAGAGCGGTGAAAATAGAACCGATCTCCGAAAATCTCCTGCAGCTGTGTAAATCTGTATTGGTTCAGTAACTTTTCGACAAACCGATAGCATTTCCAGCTGGAAATACGCAGGGCATAGTCCCGAAGAAGCTTCAAAGGGTATGCGTATTCACCCTCCGCTCGGTGTTTCTCAAAAAAAGCCCACAGGTCGATTTTCTTCGTTTCCACCAGAAGGGTAAACGCCTCCTCGGTGTGCTGCCGAAAGCAAGTGAAATACTCCATGTAGTCGGCACCGGTCAGTTGCTTATACCGGGCAAGCCACTGTCCAGTAGTTGCCGATCCAAGCGAGCGAAGCATTTGCATCGTGAACAATTCCAAATAGGTGTCCCGCTTTAACTCGACTGCCAGGCAGTCATACTGCGGATCAAACACATCGAACCGATAATTAAATGACTGCTTGATGTTTCGGTTCATCCAAAGGATAGTTTTGGGGGAAGACGGTGAAAGGCTTGAATTTACAGCCGCCCACAAATCCCGATTGCCCTCATATTTGATGGAGAAATCCTTGTAGCGGGTAAATAGCCAGCCAACATATCCATAGAGCGAATCCGGCAATGCTTCCGGGCAGTTGAGCAACATCTTGCAGCACGCCGCCGCAAGTTTCTCGGCAGGAATGCTGTTAGAGGATAGCCGATAAGAAATTCTATCCATCCACATTGCGAGTGAGTTTGTCAGAATGATTTCATCTGCTCCGTACCCAGCTGCGGTCAAAACTGCAAACTCCCGGCTGTCCTGTTTCATATTCATACAAGGAAGCTTTACCAGTGTTCGCAATACAAGATCTGCCTTTGACCGGCAGGCCTTCACCTGCTCAGCGTATGTGCGGATAAACCACTCCAGCACACCACAGTTAAAAGCCAGCGGCATCGTCCGCTCCGGACCAAACAACCGGAGCAGCTGTGCGTGCATCACCTGATATCCTTCCTCCCGGTCATCAAACAGAGAAAGGACAAACAAGGCTTCTTCTGTCTTGGTGTATTCCGTCTTTGCCAGGGCATCCAACAGGGCACGCTGGCGCACAGTATCTTCCTCCAGATGATACAGAGCACCGCTCAGGTACACATCCCCATCAGCGATTCGCCGGATTTTCTGGAGAAAGCCACTACGCTGACTGCCCACAAACATCTGGTCTGCGTGGAGTGTGCGTGTAACGGCAAGTGCCAGTGCCAATGCACGGACAATACGGATATCTGTGCCCAACTTTTCCTCAAACCGCTCCAGCACCTCTCCAGGATAGCGCAGGCTATACTGCTCAAAATAGATAGAGACATCCACATCTTGCTGCCAAATCTGGGCACCTTCAATCTGGCGATAGTGCATCCTTGCCTTGTCGTCCTGAGAAGTCTGTACCACCAGTTCGGCAAAAGCATGATACAATGTCAGATCAATGGCTTTCTGATAGGCCGCGTATGCCGGCATGATTTCTTGATTCACAGTTGTCCCTCCTTTCGTGATTACCTGGGCCAGTGGCCCCCAGTGGAGTAGTTCCATTCGATGGTTCCATCGTCGTACTGGAGAATTCCATGCGCCTGCAGGCTCCAGCCATCGCGCACTCGCGTGAAGAGCGCTGTCGTTTCACACGGCCGGATTGCTTCGGCAACACTGGTGCAGCGATATTCACTGCCGTTGCGATTGGTATAAGTCTGGTTCACGATTGGCGTGATATAGGTTCTATCCATATCAATTCCTCCATAAAAACAGGGGGAGAGCGCCGATTTTTGGCGCTCTCCCTGTTGTTATTGACTGGCCGGGTGTTCAGGCCACGCCTGCCATACGGAAAAATTCCTGCGGTTCCAGCACAGGGATACCCAGCTCCCGCGCCTTGGACAGTTTGCTGCCGGCCTTCTCGCCGCAGACCAGATAGTGGGTCTTACGGGTCACCGAGCTGCCAGCAATCGCCCCCAGCGAGGCGATCAGGCTGTTCATCTCATCGCGGGTGTAGGGTTCCACCTTTCCGGTCACCACAATGGTTTTCCCGGCAAAGGGATTGTCCTGCGTGTTGTTTTCCGCAACCGGCTGCACCGGCTTCTGGATCATCATCATCATCTGCAATTCCTCCCAAATACAGAAATTTTCTTCTTTGCTGAACCACTCATGAATATTATTGTGCAGCGTATCTCCAAAGTCCGGGAGCTGCCGGAAGTCGTACCCGGCATAAACGGCATCCCGGAACTCGTCCAGATTACCGTGGAATACCTGGCAAAGAACGCCGCTGGCGGTGTTGCCGATCATGGGGATGTCCATAGCAATTACATACCGCTCAAAGGTCGTATTCCGGCTCTGCTGAATAGCACTCCAAAGGCGCTGCCAGGATCTTTCTCCAAAGCCGTCCATACGCACCAGCTCGTCTTTATGCTGATCCAACCGGTAGATGTCCAGATAGCTGTGAATCCAGCCCCGGCCAATCAATTTTTCCAGCGTTGCTTCGGACAGTCCCTCAATATTCATCGCCTTTTTGCCGACAAAATGGACAAACTGCTTGAGCTTTCTCGTCTCGCAGCCAGCATTGTCGCAGAACAGCGTCTTGATCGTGCGTTCCTCGCCGTTCTCATTGCGCCCTCTGGTTTCGTGGATACGGGTGGGTTCCCCGCAGCAAGGGCACCGGTGAGGGTATGCGCTTTCCAGCACAAAGCCGCCGCGGTCCAGATTGTCTTCCACATGAGGAATGATGAGATTCCTTTTCGATACCAAAATGCGGTTTCCCGGCATCAGCTCCAGATCTTCAATAAAGGAAAGATTGTGCAGGCTCGCTCTGGACACCTCACAGCCATCGATTTCCACCGGCGCAAAGACTGCGACCGGGGCAATCTCGCCGGTGCGTCCGGGCGTCCATTCAATCATCTGAAGCTTTGTTTCAAACAGATCATCCTCAAATTTGAACGCCAGTCCGTCCTTATAGTGGTGGCCTGTACGCCCGCAGCTCTTGGCGAAGGCCACATCATTGTAGGTGACAACGATGCCGTCGATAGGAATATCCTTGTCTCTGGCATACTGCTGCAGCTGCTTGATTCCATCCTCCGCCTCTGCCTGCGTCAGCGTTCGCTTGGTCACCAGATACTTGCAGGGGGTAAATCCCAGCGCAGAGAGCTCTTTCAGCCGCTCCGACTTGCGCGGCAGGTTTTCAAATCCCTCCAGCACAGTGAACGGCATGAACATCAGACGCCGCTCCATACAGGTCTTGGCATCCAGCAGGCGTACCGAGCCAGCCGCCAGATTGCGTCCGTTTTTGTAGGTCTCTCCGTTATTGTCCACCAGCGAGGCCTTCAGCTGTTCAAAATCGCTGGGTCGAATGAATGCCTCTCCAGTGATCACCAGACGATCTTCATATCGGATATGCGCAGGTATGCCGCCAATGGCGCGGGTATTGTGGGTCACGATTTCGCCCACTTCCCCATCGCCTCGGGTAGCAGCTTCCAGCAATTCGCCACCCTCATAGGTTAACTTGATGGTGAGCCCGTCCAGTTTGAGCATGAACATCACCTGATGCTCGCCCATGAAGCGGCACACCTCCACAATGTTTTTTTCCTTATCCAGCGACAGCAGCGGGATTGGATGGTTGGTTTTCTCCAGCTTGCTGATTGCCGGATACCCCACCGTACTGGTAGGAGAGTTCGCCATCTGGATGCCCGTCTGCCGCTCCAGGTCTTGAAGTTCCTCAAACAGCCGATCATAGACAGCATCACTGATGCTGGGCGCATTGAGATTGTAATACTCATGGCGATAACGGTTGAGCCGGGCAGTCAGATCCTGCTGTTTCCTTATCAATTCCTGATTCATCACGCTACCTCCTCATTCAGTACACGAAACGCAATGATCAGCGTTTCTTTTCTGTTGCCGCCGTAGGTGAACGAACTGCACACACCATTTTCAAATGTCCAGGTGCTGGCCGGCCCCCACCAGAGCATGGCGCCGCGGCCATTATTGCCGGCATCGATCTTGTCAGCCGGCTGATTCAACACCTTCGTGCAAAATCCATTTGAGGTAATCCATGTGACCTCACGCAGTTGATTGATGCACTCCGTTCGGCGATGATCAACGATTTGCAGACGGATTCCGGGCCGCAGCGCGCGTTTCAGCTGATTCAAATTTTCGATCATGCGACATTCTCCTTACTGTTCCGTTTTTCCTTGATAGCGTAGCGGCCAAAATTCAATTCATGGATAATGCGTTGGATCACTTCGTCATCATCCCATGCGGCAAAAAGAGAAGTCCGCTCCGGCCCTTCCCCCACATGGACACTCACCTGTCCACCATAGATCTGCATCAACACATCCGTGCGTTGGGCACAGACGATTGACAAATTTCCAAGCTGTTTCATAATTTCTCCTTGTTCACACAACATGCAGCCAAACCATGACAGGACGGCGAAGGTCTGCAGTCGCATAATGCTTTCTGATATTGACAGGACGGTAGTGCCCATCCAAATCGCATTCAACGCTTTGCTCCACTCGGCCTTTATCCCGGGCCAGTTCTTCACGAACCGCCTGCAAAATACATAGGCGAGTTTTCAATGTGTCGCTTTCTCTGCAACGAAGCGAAGGGCAATACACATATTCGTGCGGGTTCTCTTTGAGCATGAAGCCATAGGTCATATACTGACGGCATTTACGCTCCCGCTCCCGCTCGATGTGTTTCACATAGTCCACGGCGCTTTTAACCCCCTCCGTCAAACAGAGGTATCCCATCTGCTGGCGCTGTTCATCGGACAAGGGAATCTCTTTTTTCTTTTGTCCCGGCAGCCCCTTATAGATGTGGAAGCTCTCGGGAGCATAGCGATAACCGCGGATGTTGTACTCAAATTTCAATTTGCTCAATGTAAAACCCCTTTCTTAAATGAATGGCCGGACGCCCCAAGGGACGCCCGGCCATTGAACCTGTCTCACGCGACTGCAGGGAGTGCCTGCGGCTGTATGACTTCCGTATTTTCCATTAAGTCGGCCAACAACACATCTGCCAGCAGACGGCCAGCCAGATGCCCAGTGTGGATAATCACACGGTCTTTCTGCATCTGGATAAATTCTTCATTCCGCAGCTCACGGCTCCGCTCGGCCAGCTTCAGGTCGCGGCCGGTAAGACGGGCTGCTATGACCTTCTGCCACTTCAGCAGGAATTCCGTTGCCTGTTCGATGTCCTCATATTGGCGGTCAAACAGGGTACGTTTCTGCCTCACAGTACCATCCGGCTCGATTTCAAGCGTGTAATAGGGGTCTTCCGGTTCATCCGTCCGGCGAAGGAACATGATGAAGCTCTCCCGGCGCTCGATGCGCTCATAATACCGCTCGCCGCTTCCGTCATTTCCGACGCAATGGTGGAGCATACGCCCCTCTTTGATGATGGCAAAGATGTTTTGAGGCGCAAGCACTGTGTAGTCGCCATCGCTGTAGGCATATTTTTCCTGCAGTTCCATGCAGATGTCGTTGACATGGGGATATTTCGCCGCCATTTTCGATGCCTGCTCCTCCAGACTCCCAGCTTCACTCTGAAGGACCAGTTCATCGTGCCGCTGGCGCAGTTTGCGCACACGGTATACGATCTCATCACTGGTGTCATAGTGCAGCCGTTCTGCCATAGCAAGGTAGTCCTGCCAGGTGGTCAGCGCCTGCTGGCAGCTGCCATCGAAATACTTCTTTTGCCGTTCCAGATAATTTTTGATCTGTACCACGCTCATGCGGTCTGCGATAAACACCAGATCCCTGGGGCTGATCCGTTCTTTTTTGCTCCAGCACAGCATTTCATTCGTGATACACTGTCCCGTCCGCTTCTCAAGTTGCAGCCAGGCTAAAGTTTCTGTATCTCCGTCCAACTGGCGCAGGCGGCGGAATTTGGGCGTATCCAGACCAAGAGCTCGAATCAACCCTGGCTCGTTCGGATGCAGAACCAATTTTCGCACACGATCACAGGAGTTGAAGCACTCGTTGGTCAGCTTCGGCAGTCCAGCCTTCCAGATCTGCTCCATCTGGGGAAGTTTTTCCCATACCGCCAAGTATTTTTCAGGATCAGTGATGGGATGGCTTCGTACCCACTCAACCAAGCCGGTCTGGCGAAGTTCTTTTTTCCCCAGGCTGGGCAAAGTCTTTCCATACACCCGGCCAGACTGATTCCAGCTATAGTTGTAATAGCAGGGGCTTCCCATGATCCAGCGCACTTCTCTTTGGCAGTACATTCCCCAGTAATAAGATCGGATTTCTCCGCTGCGGTCATAAATCGAACGCCGGATCTCATGCCAATAAGGTTCACTATTGGGCAAACTGTGCTTTCGATAGGTCCTGTTCGCCCAGAATTCTCGGACAACAAACCCATCTCTACACCGCTGGATAAGATAAGCATAATGCCTCTGCGTCTGAAAATAGCCAGTGCGGCCCAGCGCCTTAAAAACAACGGGATGCCGGCAACGGATGCAATGTCCCTCTTTGTTGTGGTAGGGATGCCCGGAAATAGGCACCTCCTTCCCGCAGAAGGTGCAGTAGCCGGTTTTTGCTCCGCCGCGCTTGTAGTGGTAAAATATAAAATTTTCCCGCACGGCCACCTTGTCGGCCCAACGGCCCCAGTCTTTCGGCAATTCCGGTACCTGAGCAAGATCTTTGTCCCACGGGTCGGTGATTCGCCTATGACGCTGATCCAGCTGTTCTTCTCTCACTTTTCTTTGAAAATCGAGGATGCCGAAGTATCCGCCACGTTCGCTGGAAAAATACTGCTGCACCATATCTGAGTCTCCTGTACTCACCCAGCAAACCGCATCATAATCCTGTCCAGGCCATTCCAGTCTGTCCAGCTTTGCATCTCGCCACTTCTTATCCAAATAGTCATAGGTAAGGAATTGGCGCTTCTTTTTATCAAGAAACACCTCATAGGCGGGATTGTCCCCATCCAATCGAAGATGATCCGGCAGATAAAGCGCCACCTTCAAAATGCCGTTCTGAACCATGCAATTCATATAGCATTTATACTTCCGACGAATGCGGGTGTACCCGGAGTAGGTTCTCACTTTTTCCGGCTCGTCTTCAAGTGCCACTTTTTTCATTTCCGGGGATGCCGTCAGTTTTGGCATCCCCAGAAGAATAGATTTCTTCAATTCATTTCACCGTCCTTTTTTCAAGATCGGCTCCATACCACTCATTGGGTCGGAGTTTCTTCCCATCAATGGTCGCCACCACGATCTGCTGGATACAGCCGGTGACCGGATCTTCCTTGGCAAACGCTAACACATCACCTTTCCGGCTGCCTTGTGCAACAGGGTCAACACCACGCACAACAGCGTATCCACAACACGCCACAGCTTTGTCCTTCTTCACATGGCTGTTCCATTTCCGTTTCGGATGATCGGCCATAAACGCAAGGCCAAGGGTGAAAAGTTCTTTCTTGGTCAGCCGCCTAAGAACCGTCAATTCAGTGCAGGAAATCTTTGAGTCGAATTCGTCTTCATCAATGTCGCCGCCAGCGTTGACGATATAGTATTCCGAGTGATCCACATCACTGTAATAACTCAGACAGTCCAGTGGGTCTTCCGCGCAGTGAAAACCGTTTTGGCGGCAGTTGGCTTCTTTGGTCACGTTCAATCCCATCTGGAACTGATAGCCGATACAAACCATGCCAGGATGAAACCCTTTGTACGCGATCATACGCTACCTCCTTACCCAGCTTTTGCCACGCTGAAATCCAGCAAAGACATCTGGCCATCAGTAGAAGGCTTCTTTTCCGGCGCCGGTTTTGGTTCCGGCTTTTTCTTTTCGGCGGGCTTCTTTTCCGCTTTCTTTTTCTTGCCGGTATTTCCGGTAGTCTTGCCAATATAGGGCTTCGGCACAAACTTTTCCTCCTGCTCCTGGTCCTCCTTGGCATCCGGGTCGCGGAAATAATCTTCCGCCCACTGGTAGCACAAATCGTCAGGAATATCGCAGCCATAGCCTTGGCCGCCCTGTCCGGGCTGGACACCACTGGCCCTGAGCTCGTCCTGAACATAGTCCCACGCCTTCCGGCTGATGTACTGGAAGCAATGGATCATGGTTTTCTTCGGGTGCATGGTGAGCCGGGCAAAAGCCGGATCATCCAGGCAGATCGTCTGGATATACTCCGAAACACACTCCTTCATGTTCCGACGGGTCAGCTTTTCCACATCCTTACTGACACGTTGCATGGAGGCGGATACCACTTCATCATCGCTCATAGCGGCAAGGCGGTCCATCTGCTCCTGCAGGGCCCGCTTTTTTTCTGCCTGCTTGGCCTCCCATTCAGCCTTGCGTTTTGCTTCGGCAGCCTCATGCTCGGCACGGCGCTTTTCTTCATCGGCATCCTTGGACGCACCATTTCCGACGGGCACATCCGTTTTGATGTCAACTGCATCGTCACACCCGCCATCCTCTTCCATGGGGTCATCCTCCGGCGCTTCCATCATCTCAGCGGAAACGGAGGAAGCCGCATCAGAACCAGGCTGTGGTGCAGCTTCGTTCAGGGGCTGGACAGACGAACTGCTGACCGGAGGCACCGGCAGCTCGTCAAAGCTTTCCTCTTCCTCAAAGGCATTTTCGCCCGTGAGTGCAGTTGCCGACGGTTTGCGTCCCTCCTGCATATCCAGCGACATCTCTGAAAAATATCCCATAGTGAACTCCTTTCTGTAAACAAAAAACGGCATGGACGGGCCAAAGCCCATTCCATGCCATCGTTACCTGTATCACAGCACATAGAGCAAAGTGCTGAAGCTGTCAAAGCAGTAGCAGACCACATTGGGGTACTGCTCCGCCCATTCTTTGATTTGTTCCTGTACTGCCTGCGCCACCAGCTGTGCCGAAATATTCCAGGGCGGCGGAACTGTCACCGTGAAATATCCCTGTTCTATGCTGGGGCGAACATCCGCATTCAGCTGAACGCATTGCTCCAAAAGTGCTTCCAACTGTCCCTTCTTCGTTCCTTTTACAACAACCATCGATCTGCTCATGCTCCTCCCGAAACCTTCTTTTTGGCAAGCATCGGAGAAAACTTTACCTGCTGAAACTGTGTATCTCCGTTCACATAGTAGTAAATTCGTTTCATGGGATACTCCAGCTCCACAACATCAGAAAGAGACATTGGCCGTCCGTTGCAACCCTCCGGTAATTCCACGCTGAGTTCTGAAAACAGGCGCTGCAATATCTCGGTATCGCTTTGGCCTGTAGGACAATAGACTTCTCCCGTCCAGACCATGCGATATTGAGCCGCAGGCGGCTGCTCATAGCCGGCCTTTTTTACCGCTTCCATATCCTTGAACGCAAACGGAATCGCTTTCTGCTCGTCCAGTTCCAGCTGGTAGAGCACAAATCGCTGACTCCTGCGCTGGGGTTCCAGAAGGACGCCAAGCGCCTCCCGGCCATGGCGCAGAAATGTTTCATGCTCTTCCCGGGTCAGACCCAGATATTCGGTCAAACCGATGTTACTCTCCGCCCGGTGTTGCCATTGCTCGGTGCAGTCCTCAATATGCGCCAACTCACACCAGCCATTGAGGTACTGTTCTTTGAATGTCTTTCTTTCCAACTCCTTTCTTCGCTGATTTTCCCGGCGCAAGGCAAGCTGCCAATCATCAAACCCCTTATAGTTGGGGTTCCAAGTCAGCCGCCTGCAATTCATTCCGTACTTTCGGGCTGTCAGATAGATTTTTGATGCTCCCGCCATGGTCATTTGGTTATTGTACTTGTCCATATCGTGGGCTTCGATGATCTCCTCTGTACCGCTCTGCGCCAGAAGGGCAAATAATGGGTCCAGCGGACTTGTGTTATTGGCTCCGGCAATCGCAGCAAATGTGCGTCCAGTCAAACAGTGGGATATGTCGGCTTTCAGCAACCCCTCAATGACATACACCACACGGGCAGATGGATCACCAACCAGGTGTACCGGGCTTCCCGATGAAGCGCCGTCCCTCTTGGAAGAAGAAGAGAACCAGATGTATTTGGCGCCAGCTTTTTCCGGCGGGTCATCTTTGTCCTTCAGCGGCACATCCAGCATGATTTGAAACCCCTGTAATCTGCCGTCAAAACCAACGGCTGGAATCAAAATTCCAGATGTTTTTTTATAGAAGGCCATGGTCCAGTAGCCGCAGTCATCGCGGTAGAACCCCGGGACACCTTCCACCTTACAACCCATTTTTATCAGACGCGCCGTAATAGAGCGGCACAAAAAGGGCGGTGGAGTGCTCTTAAAGCCCAGCAATTCGATTTGTTCATCAGACAGCCCGCGCTTGGGCGAACGAAGATGCTCCCTATGAGCTGGCCGCAGTGTAAGCTGGGCCAACAGCAGTGACAGCGTCTGATGGATCTCCGCAGGACTTGCTTTTTCTGACTGCGGCACAGTTTTTCGCTCGGAAGTAGAATGACAGCCGGCGTCAGCCCGGGCCCCCGAAAGCGAGGACCCGGTGCTGACCGTCAGCTTAGGAGCTTCATTCCCGGAGCGTATATGTTCTTCATGGCAGTTGTCGCACAAAGCTTCTGCTATTTCCCAATAAGCGTCCGAGGTCGTCGTATTGTTGAGCCGTGCATACAGCCCAAGCATTCCGCCATGCTCGCCGCAGTAATTGCAGCGCCACACATTTTTGACGAAATTGACATTCATCTTGCCCCGACGGTCGCCACAGAACGGGCAATCCACATAGACACTATTTGACTGCTGGCGCCTGATACGCAGGTGCAGCAGTTCCACGACATCCATGATATTGAACGGAAATTCATCCGGGTATGAGCCCATCTGTCATTCCTCCCTTTGTACCCACGCTGGGGTTCATATCAGCCGGCCTTCTGGAGAGAATCGAGCACCAGCTGGGCGGCAGCGCGCACCAGGTTGTTCTTGCTCTTGCCCGGAATGAGATAAAAGCGCAAATTGACCGGGCGTTTCTCCGCCACCTGTGCAATCGTCATGCCACGGCAGATGCCATCATCCACAACGACCTGTCTGGCCTGTTCCAGCGTCATCACCTGCAGAAGCTCTTCCACAGGAGTATTCTGCGTGTAGGCCGGAGCCTCGTCCTGCGCAGGCGCATCGTTGCCCTTGGGTTCGATTCGCATCTCAGCCTTTTGGGCGGGCAGCGGCAGTTCATCCGTCTGCTCCACAGCTCCCGGTTCAGCGGCAGCCATCACAGTATCCGTGGGCACCACTTTCTCCGCCTTAACAGGCTCCACCGGCAGCCGCTGTTCCACCGACTCCACAGGCGGGGCCGTCACAGCCGTTTTCGGGGCCACAGACGCCCTCTGCTGCGCTTTAAGGTCGCTGGCAGGGGAATCACCAACAGCGGGCGCAACAGGCTTCTGAGGGGCGTTGACAGGCGCCTGACGCGGTTCCGTGCGCTCCACCTGAACAGGGACAGTCTCAGCCGCCTTTTTCTCGGCGGCGTTGGCTTTTTTCTGCTCGGCGGTGACCTGTGCGTCGGCGTTGATGAGCTGAATACCGAAGCCGGCATCCGTGAGAGCCTGACTCAAAGCCTCATTCTGTGCGCCTCGGATAAAGTCACGGTTGTCCTGAAGCTGCTGTTGGGCCACGCTCATGCTGAAAGGCTCGGCATCGCCACGATCCAAAAATACCCGGGCCTCGAAAATCGCCATCTGTTCGGTGATCCGCAGCGCCGTCACGCGCATACGGCCATTGGGATGGGCCATACGGAACCACAGCTTCTGATAGGGCAGATCCAGTCTCATGCTGTCCTTGGTGCGGCGGAGGAACTTGAGCGGGTCAAAGCCCGGCACCTTGTTCAACTCTGCTACGGCGGGTACGGCCTCATACATGGTTTTGGGATTGCTGCTTTCGTTCATCTTGCAAACTCCTTCCTGTTAAATAAAATAGGAGACGCACTGTGCTTTTTCTGCACTTTGCGTCCCTTTTTAACCTGCATGTTTCAATTCTTTTTTCGCTTCATTCGGGAGCGGAATACCGGCACGTCTGGCATATGCCTTAAAGTACATGTCGATGCGTGCGCCCAGCAGCGTATTTCGCTTGCTGATCTCGTTGCGGTGAATCGCCATGAACAGCACCTGCTTCTGTCCAATCAGCACCACACGCTTTTTAGCACGGGTGATTCCGGTATAGAGCAGATTGCGGTAGAGCATGATGCTATGCGCTTTCAAAAGCGGCATGATAACCGTTTCATACTCAGAACCCATAGACTTATGGATGGTGGTGGCATAGGCAAGGTCCAGATTGACCATATCCTCTACGCTGTATTCCAATTCCCGGCCAACTCCAAAATCGAGGCCCACACGCTTTCCGTTCTCCCCGTCTTTGATATAACGGATAAAGCCCAGATCGCCATTGGATACCTTTGCTGTGTTCTTGGTCTGCATAATACGGTCATTGACCCGAAAAACCTTGACACCGATTTTGATCTCGTCTTCGGCGGATCGGAATGGGTTGACCACTTCACGGATAGCCTCATTGAGCTGTTCCGCCGATGCCGCACCTTCTGAGCGAAAGGGCGACAGGATCTGCACTCGGTCGATGCCGCTTTCTTCAATTTCTCTGCAATAACGGGAGATGATCCGCTCGGCGGTATCCGCCTGGTTATCGCTTGCCATAAACATAAAATCCGGCCCATAGTACAGCTTGGTATTGCCCTCGTTGATGAACTTGGCATTGTAGGCAATCAAGCTGTCTTTGGACTGACGGAAAATCTGATCCAGCACGGTGACAGGCACCAACTCACAGTCGATCAGCTCACGGAACACATTTCCGGCTCCCACGCTGGGGAGCTGATCCGGGTCGCCTACAAGTACGATTCGTGCACCGTCCTTGATGCGCGAGAAGAATTTATCTGCCAGCCACATATCTACCATGGAAAACTCGTCCACGATGATCAGGTCAGCCGACAACGGCTCCTGTTGTTTGGTTCGGTTGACATCGTCCTCTTCGCTGACGAGACCCAACCCGCTATGAAGCGTCCGGGCCATATCAAAGCCGGTGCTCTCTGCCATACGACGGCTGGCTCTGCCCGTCGGCGCCATCAAGACGATTTGGCCGTCAGGGTGCAGCCGGCGGTATACCTCCAGGATCGTTTTCAGAACCGTCGTTTTGCCGGTACCGGGAGAGCCTGTGATAATGGAAAGATTGTGGCGATACGCCGCATAGACGGCAGCCTCCTGTTTGGAGGACAACACCACACCCATCTCACGCTTGACCCGTTCCAACACCCGCTCAATCCGCTCCGGTTCTGACGGCTCCACCAACCGCATGGCAATGCGGCGGGCGGTTTCGTCCTCCTGTGCAAACACCCGGGGCAGATAGATGTTATCCTTGACTGCCACCACTTCTCCTTTAAGGATCATGTCTTGCAGCACATCTGCGACTTCCTGCGCCTGAAGGCGAAGTGCCGGCACCGGAATCTTGTTGTTGAGCAGCCGAAGCGCCTCTTTCTGTAGGGTTTCCCTGAGCAAGAACAGGTGCCCTTTAGCTCCTTTACCATCTTCCAGCGCCCAGAACAGCGCACCCTTGACCCGCATGGGGGCATGAAGGTCACCGCCGTTCTTCTGAACAATGGCGTCTACACGCAGAAAGCCGAACCCGGATATCTGGCACAGCTCAAACGGACTCTTTTTCAAGATGTCTACGCTGGCAGGCCCGAAATACTGATAAATCTTGAGCGCAGTTTTCGGCGTGATTTTGAACGGGGAAAGCAGGGTCATCAGATCCTGCAGCATCCGGCTCTCCGCATAGGAGGTCTTGATGTCCTCCAGCTTGCTTTCCGTGATACCTTTGATTTCCAAAAGCCGTTCCGGCTGGTTTTGCAGAATATCCAGCGTGTCCTCGCCAAACCGGGCGACAATCAGCGCGGCGGTTGCGGGCCCGATGCCTTTGATAAGACCCGATGCCAGATACCCCTCCACACCGCTTTTGGTGCGGGGGACGATCTCGCGCCACTGCTCCACCTGAAGCTGCATACCATACTTGCCCTGCTTCCATTCACCATCCAGTTCCAGCTCCACCGCATCCGTACGGGGCAGTTCATAACCGGTCGCCACAAAACGGATCAGATGGTCTCTGTACCGCCGGGTAGAACGGGCCTCCTGCGGCACCTCTTTGTCGGCAGTCTTCACACTAATAATGCAGAACCGATTTGCCGGGTTGTGATAAATCGTCCCGTCATAAGTTCCTCTGTGGATCACTTCTTTTTCCCTCCTTTAAGCCGCCTTGGTATCAGCTTTCACACTGAACCGGCGAAACTCCGAAATTGTGACATACTGCTCGTAGATATCAGGATGTTCCAGTTTCAGCCGGATCAGATTGTCCTTGTCGATGTTAGGCTTCCGCACCGGATTGTAGGTGACCGTATAATTTACGCCATCCTGCTGGCAAATAGCTTTGCAGCTCTTGCCCATTTCGGCAATCAGTGCTCCCTTCAGTCGCTGCATATCCGCATCGATTTCCTTGCTGTCCTTTTCAGCACGTTTCTTTTCTTCTTGAAGCTGGAGATACCGCATCAGCTTGGCAGTCAGAGAATAATCAAAGGTCACCACAGGGGCGTCCTTATCCGCAGGACCCGTATGCCGGCGCACGCTTTCAATTACAAGATCGCCATCCTCGGTATAGGGCGGCGGTGTTTTGGCAAGGACGTGGTTCTCCCAGAAATGCTGTTCCAGAAAAATCATCTCATCCTCATAAGCTTCGTCACGGCGAATCTCACGAATGATGGTTTCTTCCTCGTTGTTGCCATACAGGCAGCAGAAGAAGCAGCGATCCACATCCATGACCGCCATATAATGCCGCCCCTGGGTTTCGTAGTAGACCGGAACAGTTTCTTCCCCATCCAGCCACCAGTGATCCTTAGCATTGTAGTTTGTGGTTTTGATTTCCAAAATTGCGGTCGTGCCATTCGGAAGTTCTACAAAGTAGTCCACATCAGCCAGCATCCAGGGATACTTGGGGTGCTGGAACATCTTCTTGACCTGATAAATCTTGTAGCCGGTCCGATGCTGAAAAATCTTTGCCACCAGCGGCTCCAGCAGATGCCCCATTTCCAGAGCAACCCAGTTGTTTTCGTTGTCCTCAACCGCTGCAATATTCAGCTTGTCGTAGTAGAGGTCACGGGCCGTCCGCCAGGGCGATATCCCCAGCAACGCAGCCACATCACTGCCGCCAATTCCTTTTCGCCGATAAGCGAGCCATTCCTTTTCGGATAAGCCTGCGGTCTCGACCAATACCTGCGGTTGATGTGTTTCTTTCAATGCCGCACAGCTATCCGGCATACTCAGCACCCCCTCCTCGTCGGGCGAGGAACGACGTGCGCCTTCATCACCGGGCACCGTCTCTTGATAGGCTGCTGCTGTCTCTTGGACTGCCTCCAGCTCTCGTTCAATTTCTTCTCTTTCACCATGATTTCCTGGTTCGACATTTTCGCGTTCATCTGTATACCTGCCTTTCTTATTTTTGATATATCCTCAAAGCCGTTTCCGGCGTTTGGGCAAAAAAATAAGCGAGGCTGACTGCGGCATACGCCTGATGTCCACAGTAACCTGTGAACCAAAGTCATCCTCGCAAATAGGGAATGGATACTCCCTGAAAATAGAAAAAGCCAGTAATATACCGTCCCATACGGGCGCAGTAATACTACTGGCACAAGTACAATCTTAACTGCGTGTGCAATGCGGGCTTTCGGCCTGCGGTACAGAACATCGGTCTGTATCCCATACGGGAAGCGCACAAAAATCAATTACAAAGCAAGTTTAGCACAATATATAGTGTTAGTCAAGCATTGCAATCTACATATGGCGTTTCAATTATTTCTTCGTATCTGTTTGAGTATAAAAAACGAGAATCTGCAGAATTCAACCCGTTCCGTCCCTATATATAAGGCGTATAGACATGGCGTGTGGTTCCACTGCCTGTCTGTACGCCTTTTGTACCTTGACAGCCCCTATAAACCTTTTCCATTGGAGTTATACAGGCGCTGCGGACAGTGTGCTTCTGCGCGCCCACAGCTTAATTGCCGCATAGCGGCTGCCTGAAAATACGCGGCGGAAAAGCCCGGCGCAGGAAATGGCCTTTGGAAGAGTCCTGATACTTCCCGATGAATTTTAATGACTTCATTGTTTTTGTTGAAAACCTTTCCCTACAAACAGTAGAGGATATATGTAATTGCAAATAAAGGAGGGCAATTATGGAGAAAAGAAAACCCAATGACCTTTCGCCTGAGCAGTGCTTGGCGGTAGATACGGAATCGCTCTGCAAACTGCTCGACTGCGGGCGGCACACCGCCGTTCAGATCGGCGACCTTGCCCATGCTCGCATCACCATGAATTCTCGTGTCCTTTGGAGCGTTCAGCGCGTAAAGGAATATCTTTACGAGATCTCATGCTGACAGAATCCTGCCCACCAAGGGCGCAACAGTACACCAACCATCGGGAGGTATCAATCTATGCCAAAAATCAGAAAAGACAACAAAGGCCGCAATCTGCGGCCAGGTGAAACCCAGCGATCAGACGGCAGCTATATGTTTGTCTACAAGCTGGGAAAAAAGAAAAAGTACATTTATGATTCCGACTTAGCTGCTCTGCGTGTAAAAGAAAAACAGCTCACGAAAGATGCCGATGACGGCATTCGTACCCAAGAGGCCATGAAAATCACCCTAAATGATATGTTCAAAGTTCTCATGGATACGAAACTCCAGTTGAAGGCTTCCACGCGAGCTAATTACGAATACCTTTGGAGCAATTATGTTAAAGACGAGCCGTTTGCTAACATTCCCCTGCCCAATATTCGTAAAAGCGATATCCTGGCATTTTACACGAAACTCTTGAAAAAGGGCTTTGCAATCAACTCACTGGAAAACATCAATAATCTGGTTCATCCTGCACTTGAATTGGCAGTCGATGATGACTACATCCGGAAGAATCCCAGTAAAGGCATATATCATTCCCTAAAAGCAGAGGGTTCCGGGAAACCTGCGAAAAAAAGGATCGCTCTTACGATGACGCAGCAGAAGAATTTTCTTCGCTTTATTTCCAAGTCACCGATGTACAGCCACTGGCTACCAGTCATGGTCGTACTGCTCGGTACGGGACTGCGTGTGGGAGAGTGTACCGGGCTAACCAAAAACGATGTGGATCTGGAGAACAACACTATCTCTGTGAATCACAACCTGATTTATCGAGTTATTGATGGAGAAGCAGGCTTTCACATCACCACTCCTAAAACGGCGAGCGGCACACGCACTATTCCCATCCTGTATCCGCAGGTTGCCGAACAGCTCCGCGCTCTGATTGAAGTGATGGACGCCTTGTATCCGGAGGATCTCGTAATGAATGGATATCATGGGTTCCTCTTCCGCAACCGCTCTGGCTATTTTCTCAGCGCCCATAACATCAATCGGGCCATTGAGCGCATCTCCATCGCCTATAACGCTGAAGAAATGGATCAAGCAGAATTGGAAGACCGTGAACCGAATCTCTTGCCTCATTTCAGCGTACATAATTTACGGCACACCTTTTGCACCAGACTTTGCGAGAAGACAAACGACATTAAGTTCATCCAGCAAGTGATGGGACATGCTGATTTCTCCACCACCATGGATATCTACACCCATATCACGCAGGAAAGCATGAAGGAAAAAGCTGAAGTGATCAAGGACGATTTGGTACTAATGTGAAAATTACAAAAAAGGGCAAATCCGCATTTCAAACGCGGATTTGCCCTTTATTTTGGCCCGTCTGGTGTCGTCTGGTTTCAAGCAAAAGTTGTAAAAAAGTTGTAGTAACACGAATTCCAGTGTTAAACGACCTCTTTAGTACAGCTTCGCTCCCGCCGGGATATTGTCATCCAGCATCAGAAGATTTAAGCCTTCCCGTCCGTCATACTCGTACACTGCGGAAATCAGCATACCCTCGGAATCAATCCCCATCATCTTCCTCGGCGGCAGGTTTGTGATTGCCACACAGGTCTTACCAACCAGTTCTTCCGGCTCGTAATATTCATGAATACCGCTTAAAATCGTGCGTTTCCGGTCTGTTCCGTCATTCAATGTGAACTTCAGGAGCTTCTTGGACTTCGGTACAGCCTCGCAAGCTTCGATCTTGACCACTCTGAAATCAGATTTGCTGAATGTTTCAAAGTCTACCTCATCTGCAAACAAAGGCTCGATTTTCACCTTGGTAAGATCAATCTGTACGCTCAGTGCGGACACGCTTGCAGCCTCCGCAGATACGTTTACAGCTGCATTTCCAGCCTTGCTTTCATCCCGTTTTTGCTCCAGTGGCTTCATTGTGGGGAACAGCAGCACGTCGCGGATGGCCGCGGAGTCGGTCAGCAGCATCACCATGCGGTCGATGCCGTATCCGATGCCTCCCGTGGGCGGCATGCCGATCTCCAGCGCGTTTAAGAAGTCCTCGTCCGTGTGGTTGGCCTCCTCGTCGCCCTGAGCCAAAAGCTCCTCCTGTGCCCGAAAACGCTCCCTCTGGTCGATGGGATCGTTGATCTCGGAGTAGGCGTTGGCCATCTCCCAACCGTTCATAAAGAACTCAAAGCGCTCTACAAAGTCGGGGTTGCCCGGCTTTTTCTTGGTCAGCGGGGAAATCTCCACCGGGTGGTCCAGCACAAAGGTGGGCTGGATCAGGTGCTCCTCGGCGAATTCCTCGAAGAACAGGCTTAAGATATCGCCCTTCTTGTGGCGCGGCTCGAACTCCACGCCCTTCTCCTTGGCGATGGCTCTGGCCTCCTCCAGGGTCTTAATCTGGTCGAAGTCCACGCCCGCGTACTTCTTCACCGCGTCCACCATGGTGATGCGCTCAAAGGGCTTGGACAGATCCATCTCCACACCCTTGTAGGTGATGGTGGTGGTGCCCAGTACCTCCTGGGCCACGTAGCGGTACAGGTTCTCGGTCAGCTCCATCATACCGTTGTAGTCCGTGTAGGCCTGGTACAGCTCCATCAGGGTGAACTCCGGGTTGTGGCGGGTGTCAAGGCCCTCGTTGCGGAACACGCGGCCGATCTCGTACACGCGCTCCAGTCCGCCCACGATCAGGCGCTTCAAATACAGCTCCAGGGAGATACGAAGCTTTAAGTCCTCGTCCAGGGCGTTGAAATGGGTCTCAAAGGGTCTGGCGGCAGCTCCGCCGGCGTTGGACACCAGCATAGGGGTCTCCACCTCCATGAAGTTCTGGCTGCTCAGATACTTGCGGATAGCCGCGATAATCTTCGAGCGCTTCACAAAGGTGTCCTTCACCTCGGCGTTCATGATCAGGTCCACATAGCGCTGGCGATAGCGCATATCCGTGTCCGTCAGGCCGTGGAATTTCTCAGGAAGCACCTGCAGGCTCTTGGAGAGCAGGGTCAGCTCCGTGGCATGGATGGAGATCTCGCCGGCCTTGGTGGTGAACACGGTGCCCTTCACGCCGATGATATCGCCGATATCCATCTTCTTGAAGCCCTTGTACTCCTCCTCGCCGATGTTGTCCCGGGCCACGTAAATCTGGATGCTGCCCTTCAAATCCTGTACATTGCAGAAAGAAGCCTTACCCATCACACGTTTGAACATCATGCGGCCGGCGACGGACACTTCCTTCCCCTCCCACTCCTCATAATGCTCCTTGACGTCCGTGCTGTGTGCGGTAACGTCGTACTTCGTGATCTCAAACGGGTCCCGGCCCGCTGCCTGAAGCTCCGCCAGCTTCTCCCGGCGGACCTTTAAAACGTGATTTAAATCTTCTACCTGCCTCTGCTGCTCTGCCACTTTTTACACTCCTTTGTGATAATATAAAAGATGAGGCGGTACGGTTCACCCTGTGAACCGCAGCCGCTTAAGATACTCTCTGAATGTTCAATACCTTGTACTGGATGGTGCCCGCCTGAGTCTCCACGTCCACGGTCTCGCCCACGCCCTTGCCCAGCAGCGCGTGGCCCACGGGGGACTCGTTGCTGATCTTGTTCTGAAGGCTGTTGGCCTCGGTGGAACCCACGATGAAATACTCCATCTCCTCGTCAAACTCCACGTCCAGCAGCTTCACCTTGCAGCCGATGTTGATCTTGTCGGTGTCGATCTCGTCCTCAACCACCACCTCGGCGTTCTTAAGGAGCTTCTCCAGCTCCTCGATGCGCAGCTCGATATCGCGCTGCTCATCCTTGGCAGCGTCGTACTCCGCGTTCTCGGACAAGTCGCCCTGCTCTCTGGCCTCTTTAATCTTCTGCGCAACCTCTTTGCGCTTTACCACCTTGAGGGTCTGTAACTCGTCCTCGTACTGCTTCAAACCTGCATATGTCAAAATATGTTTCTTATCCGCCATAATCCCTTAATTCCTTCCTTCTTCCTTTTTATTCCGGCCGCAGAGCGGCAGGCCCTGCGCGCCTCATCCGAAAAATTCTTAACCTCCGGATTATTTTCATGTTCGTACATTCAGTGTATTATATAAGAAAAAAACCGCATTGTCAAGCCGTTTTCTCAGGGCAAAACCGTTCAAAAACGCCGGTCCAGCAGGTCGGTTAACCCCTCCATGGTCTCCACGCTGTTGATCTCCCGCCGTATGGACGCGGAGTGGGCAAGACCGGAGGTGTACCAGGCCATATGGCTTCGCATCTCCCTCATAGCCACCCGCTCACCCTTGTAATCCGCCAGCATGCGGCTGTGGCGCAGAATCATTTCCCGGATCTCCTGCACCGAGGGGCCGGGAAGCACTTCCCCGGTTTCCAGATAATGGTTAATCCGGTGAAAAATCCAGGGATTACCCTTGGCTCCCCGGGCCACCATGATGCCGTCGCAGCCGGTTTCCTCCAGAAGCCTTCCGGCATCCTCCGGCGTAAACACGTCGCCGTTTCCGATCACCGGAATCTTCACCGCCTCCTTCACCCGGCGGATGATGTCCCAGTCCGCCTTTCCGGAGTAATACTGCTCTCTGGTGCGCCCGTGCACGGCCACCGCCGCCACGCCGCAGCTCTCCGCCATTTTGGCGAACTCCACCGCGTTTACGCTCTCATCGTTAAAGCCCTTGCGGAACTTCACCGTCACCGGCTTCTTCACCGCCCGCACCATGGCGGATAGCACCGCCTCAGCCCGTTTGGGGTCCCTCATAAGCGCCGAGCCCTCCCCGTTGTTCACGATCTTGGGCACCGGGCAGCCCATGTTCACATCGATCACGTCGTAAGGGCCGTCCTCGATCTGAGCCGCGATCTCCGCCATGATTTCCGGGTCCGAGCCGAACAGCTGCACCGCCGCGGGCCGTTCCTCGGGCCGCACGGTCAGCAGCTCCCTGGTATTTTTGTTCTTATATAAAATGGCCTTGGCGCTGACCATCTCCGTCACCACCATGCCGCAGCCCTGCTCCCGGCAGAGCAAACGAAATGGCAGGTCGGTTACACCTGCCATCGGCGCCAGGATGACGTTGTTGTCCAGCGTCACCGTTCCGATCTTAAGTCTCATACCTCCTGCGCCTCCGCGGTGAAATCCACGTCCTCACCCAGGAAAAACGCACGGTAGTACAGTTCCAGCGATTCCAGCAGTTCCCGTTTCTCCTCCTGGTACTGCTTGATCTTGAGCACGCTTCCGATCTCGTCGAAGAGGTAGTCCTCTTCCGGCGCCGTGACCTTAAACTCCAGGTTCCCGTCCGGCTCAAACTCCAGGGTCAGAATTCCGCCCACGTCCTCAGTGTAGAGCACGCACATAACCTGCAGTTCCCGCTTTACCGACTCCGGAAGGGAGTCGAAATCCTGGTTAAAATAGTATTTCTGCTCGTAGGAATTGGCCCCGCAGAGCACTGTGTTTTCTTCCATATATATTTAACCGCCTTCATGCTTCAAAAGTCCGCGGCCAGCGGCAGCGGACTTTATGGTGTTTGATTGACGCCGGTGGCTTCTAACGCACCAGCAGCTTTGCAACCTCGTACTGCTCTTCCGGGATGTCCTTGACCATGTTGAGGGCCTCCTGGATATCGTAATCCACGAACTCGCCGTGCTTGTATGCCACCAGGCGGTTGCTCTTGCCCTCGCTGAGAAGGATTGCCGCCCGTGCGCCCATGATGGAGGCGTACACGCGGTCCTTACAGGTGGGGGTGCCGCCCCGCTGCATGTGGCCCAGGATCGTGGCTCTGGTCTCAATGCCCGTGGCCGCCTCGATGCGCTTGGCCATGGAGCTGGAGTGGCCGATGCCCTCGGCGTTCACAATGATGTTGTGCTTCTTGCCGCGCTTGCGGTTCTCAATGATCCGGTTGATCAGCGCCTGCTCGTCGCCGTCGTAGCGCTCCGGCAGCAGAATGTCCTCTGCTCCGTTGGCGATACCGCACCACATGGCGATGTAACCGGCGTTGCGGCCCATAACCTCCACGATGCTGCACCGCTCGTGGGAGGTGGAGGTGTCGCGGATCTTGTCGATGGCTTCCATGGCCGTGTTCACCGCAGTGTCAAAACCGATGGTGTAGTCCGTACAGGCGATGTCCAAATCGATGGTGCCCGGCAGCCCGATGGTGTTGATCCCCAGGGCCGAGAGCTTGCCCGCGCCGCGGAAGGAACCGTCGCCGCCGATCACAACCATGCCGTCGATGCCGTGCTTGCGGCAGATCTCCGCGCCCTTCTGCTGGCCTTCCGCCGTGGTAAATTCCTTGCATCTGGCGGTATAGAGAATCGTGCCGCCGCGGTTGATGATATCGGAAACGCTGGTGCTGTCCATATCCACGATTTCCTCTTCCAGCAGGCCCGCATAGCCTCTCATAATTCCCTTTACCTTAAGACCCTTGCTGATCGCCACTCTCACCACCGAGCGGATGGCTGCGTTCATTCCCGGCGCATCCCCGCCGCTTGTGAGTATACCGATGGTCTTTACTGCCTTTGCCATAGCAATTTACCTCCTTTGATTCTATGAGCGACAAGCGCTCCCAATGCCTTCTTGACATGAATCTTTTTTCTCATTAAATGCTCAACGCTATTCTAATGCATTTTCCCCTGCAATGCAAGTGGTTTTTCCACGACTTTGACATTTTTTTCACCAAGTTTTCTGGAAAGCTCTTCCACCAGAACCCCGGTTGCGTCTACGTTCCAGGAGACCGGAAGCATCTTTTTCGCCCGCTCTTTTCCCAGGTAAATCACCACCCGGTCCGGTCCCTCGCTGGTCTTTAAGGTCTCCAGCAGCTCCTTCTCCCGGGACACGTACTGCTCCTTGTCCGCGAACTGGATCCACAGCTCCCGGGGGATCTTGGAAAATGGCACCACCTGCTCCAAAACCAGTTTTCCCACCGGATCGTCCCCGATGGAGACCCGTCCCCGGATGAACAGCTTGGCGTCCTCCACGAACAGCTCCCGGTTGGCCTCGTAATCTTTTGGGAAAATGATCACCTCCACCGAACCCATCAAATCCTCCAGGGTGATGAAAGCCATAAGCTGGTTGGTGCGTGTGGTCTTGACCGTCTTTCCGGCCACCAGGCCGCCGATCACCACCCTGGCTCCGTCCGTCACCCTGGCTCCGCCCGCCTCCTCGTCCACGACGAAGTCCGAAGCGGTGGCCGTGACGGTTTTCTGCCACACGTCCTTGTAGTCCTCCAGGGGATGGCCGCTGATGTAGACGCCAAGGATTTCCTTTTCAAATACCAAAAGCTCCTCCTTGGTGTACTCTCCCACCTCGGGGAAAGTGATCTGGAAGTTTTCCCGCTCCTCCTCACCGGCGATGTCGAAGAGGCTTAACTGGCCTTCGATCACGGATTTGCGCTCCCTGGCCTTGCTCTCTAAAAGCACCGGCATCACAGCGATCTTCTGCTTGCGGGTGCCCGGCAGGGTGTCAAGGGCCCCGGACTTGATGAAATTCTCCAGGGTGCGCTTGTTGACCTCCTTGTGGGTCATGCGGCCCACAAAGTCCTCCATGGAGCGGAAGGGACCTCCGGCCTCCCGGTCGGCGATAATGGTGTCCACCACGGACTTGCCCACGCTCTTGATGGCGGAGAGGCCGTAGCGGATGGCATTGCCCGACACGGAAAAGCCGCTCTCCCCCTCGTTGATGTCTGGGGGCAGGATGGGGATTCCCATGATCTGGCGGCAGGTGAGAATATACTCGGAGAACTTGGTCACGTTGTCCATCACCGAGCTCATCAGCGCCGCCATAAATTCCAGCGGGTAGTAATACTTCAGGTACGCGGTCTGGTAGGAAACCACCGCGTAGGCCGCGGCGTGGGACTTGTTGAAGGCGTATTTGGCGAAATCCGTCATCTCATCGTAGATGTGGTTGGCGGTGCGCTCCTCCAGGCCGTTGTTCACACAGCCCTTTACGCCCTCCTCCTCATTGCCGTAGACGAAGTTTTTGCGCTCCTTCTCCATCACCGAGGCCTTTTTCTTGCTCATGGCCCGGCGCACCAGGTCCGAGCGGCCCATGGTGTAGCCCGCCAGGTCCCGCACGATCTGCATCACCTGCTCCTGGTAGACGATACAGCCGTAGGTGGGTCCCAGAATGGGTTCCATCTGAGGGCAGTCGTAGGTGATGGCGCTTCTGTCGTTCTTGCCCTTGATGTACTTGGGGATAAAGTCCATGGGGCCCGGCCGGTACAGGGAAATCCCGGCGATGATGTCCTCCAGGCTGCCGGGCTTAAGCTCCTTCATGAAACTCTTCATGCCGCCGCTTTCCAGCTGGAACACCCCCTCGGTCTTGCCCGTGCCGATGGAATCCAGAACCTTTTTGTCGTTGTAGTCGATGTTGTCCAGATCAATGGTCACATGGTGGTTCTTCTGGGCCATGTTCACCGCGTTCTGGATCACCGTCAGGGTCCTAAGACCCAGGAAGTCCATTTTCAGAAGCCCCAGCTCCTCGATGGTGGTCATGGTGAACTGGGTGGTGATAGTGCCGTCCGCCGCCCTGGACAGGGGCACGAACTCGTCGATGGAGCGGCTGCCGATCACCACGCCCGCCGCGTGCATGGAGGTGTGCCTTGGAAGTCCCTCCAGACGCTTGGACATGTCGATCAGGTTGTGAACCGTCTCATCTTCATTATACGCTTTTTTCAGATCGGGATTCATGACAAGGGCTTTATCCAGCGTCATACCCAGATCGTTCGGAATCATTTTCGCAATGGAATCGCAGAGAGCGTAGGGCAGATCCAGCACCCGGCCCACGTCCCGGACCACACCCTTGGCCGCCAGGGTACCGAAGGTAACGATCTGTACCACCTGATCTTTTCCATATTTTTCCACTACATAGTCGATGACCTCCTGCCTCCGCTCGTAGCAGAAATCCACGTCGATATCGGGCATGGACACGCGCTCCGGGTTCAGGAAACGCTCGAACAGCAGATTGTAGCGGATGGGATCGATGTTGGTGATGCCCAGGCTGTAGCTGACAATGCTGCCGGCCGCGGAGCCCCGCCCCGGCCCCACTGAGATCCCCTTGGATCTGGCGTAGTTGATAAAGTCCCAGACAATCAGGAAATAGTCCACGTATCCCATGGTGCGGATTACGTCCAGCTCGTAGTCCAGGCGCTCCTTAAGGGTCCCGTCGTCCTCCGGATAATGGCGGTTAAAGCCCTGCATGCACAGGTGGTTTAAATAGGTCCAGGAATCAAAGCCCTCGGGCACCTCGAACTTTGGCAGCTTGAGCACGCCGAACTCGATCTCCACGTTGCAGCGCTGGGCGATCTTGTGGGTATTTTCAATGGCCTCCAGAGCGTAGGGGAACAGGGCGCGCATCTCCTCCTCGGACTTGCAGTAATACTGCCCGCCCTCGTAGCGCATGCGGTTCTCGTCCGCCACCTTCTTGCCGGTCTGGATGCACAGCAGGATGTCGTGGGCCTTCTCGTCCTCCGCGTAGGTATAGTGGACGTCGTTGGTGGCCACCAGGTCGATCCCCAGCTCCCGGCTTAAGCGCAGCAGGCCCTGGTTCACCTGCTTCTGCGCGTCCAGGCCGTGGTCCTGAAGCTCCAGGAAGAAATTCCCCTTTCCAAAGGTGTCCTGGTAGCGCAGGGCAGCCCGGCCCGCCTCCTCGTACATCCCCCTGGAGAGGTAGCGCTGCACCTCGCCCGCCAGGCAGGCGGACAGGGCGATGATCCCCTCGTGGTAGGTCTCCAACAGTTCATAGTCCACCCTGGGTTTGTAGTAGAAACCGTCCACAAATCCCTTGGACACGATCTTCATCAGGTTTTGGTAGCCCTGGTCGTTCTCGGCCAGCAGCACCAGGTGGTAGTAGCGGTCCTCGCCGTTTACATTCTCCCGGTCGAAACGGGAGCCGGGGGCCACATACACCTCGCAGCCTAAAATAGGCTTGATGCCCACTTCCCTGGCCGCCTTATAAAAATCAATCACGCCATACATGACGCCGTGGTCCGTGACCGCCAAGCTGTCCATTCCCAGCTCCTTGGCCCTGGCCACCAGCTCGCGGATCTTACAGGAACCGTCCAGCAAACTGTACTCCGTATGGACGTGCAGATGTGTAAATGCCATTGGTCTTCTCTCCTTAGTAACTTATGAAAATAAGTCTATCATAAAACAGACAAAAAATAAAGGCCCTGCCAAGCGGCACGGCCTTTTACCATCTATGAGATCTACTGGTTATTCAGATACTTTTCAATTTCAGATACAGCGGCCGTCTCGTCGTTGCCGTCCGCTTCCACCAGGATGTCCATTCCTTCCATCAGTGCCAGGGTCATCATACCCATAATGCTCTTGGCATTCACGCGCTTGGAACCCGTCTCCAGATAGATGGTGCTCTCATACTGGCTTGCAACCTGTACCAGCATGGCAACCGGCTTCGCCTCTGAACTATTCTGTCCCTCGATTGTGATCACTTTCTTTAACATAATTATCCTCCTCATTGCTGTGAATGGGCCGGGGCACTACACGCCCCCCATTCTGATGCCTTTACTGAATGTACCCGTTCCTACTGTTTCACGGAACGCTCTCTCAGATCGTCCGCCAGAATTCCCAGCTTTCTGAGCCGGTGATTCACACCGGATTTGCCAACCGGCGGATTCAGCGCCTCTCCCAGTTCCTTCAGCGTCGCGTCCGGCCGTTCCAGCCGGACCAGGGCCATCTCCCGCAGATTGTCAGGAAGCCCGTCCAGACCGATCACCGCCTGGATATAGCGGATATCGTCCATCTGCTTCACCGCAGCTGACACGGTCTTGTTGATATTGGCAGTCTCACAATTCACCTGGCGGTTCACACTGTTGCGCATCTCCTTGAGAATCCGGATGTTCTCCAGCTCCATCAGAGCCACCGGCGCCTCCATCACGTTCAGGATGTCCACGATCTGGCTGCCCTCCTTGATATAGACCACGTAATACTTCTTACGCCGGACGATCTTCGCCTCGATATCAAAGGTGGCAATCAGCTCCCGCAGCTGCTCTGCCTTCGGCTCCGCCACGCACGCAATCTCGAAGTGGTAAAACTTTTCCGGATCACTGATCGAACCGGAAGCCAGAAATGCGCCGCGGATAAACGCCCGGCGGCAGCAGGTATTCTGCACCACTACGTTGCGCACCACCGACAGATTCTCCGAAACCTCGCCGTACTCGTTGAGCAGCTTGGCGGCCTGGAGCACCCGGATGGCATCCTCATGTTCCCGGACTGCTACAATATATGTTCTGTTCCGCTTCAGATATGCACCTCTGCGAATCGAAACATCAGTACCTATATTAAATGTTTTTTTTAATAATGTAAAGTACTTTCTTGCAACTGCCACATTTTCTGTGTGAATTTCAATGGAAAAATGATCCTGATCCGAAATTTTTATTTTTCCGCAGAGACTTAAGATCGCGGCGATCTCCGCGATCTGGCAGTGCCGCGCCGGGTTAACCTGGCGCGACAGCTCATCCTTAACTTTTGAGGAAAACGACATTTCTTCACCTCTTTTTATCTGTGAAAAGCGCTCAGAACTCGCCCCAGCGCCGCACCTCCATCTCCAGGTCCACGCCGAAGTTCTCCTTCACCGTGGCCTGCACATGGCCGCACAGCTCCAGCACGTCGGCCGCGGTGGCTCCGCCGCGGTTGATCACAAAACCGCAGTGCTTTTCCGACACCTGCGCCCCGCCCCGGCTGACGCCACGCAGGCCGCTGTCCTGAATCAGCTTCCCGGCAAAGTATCCGGCCGGGCGTTTGAAGGTGCTGCCCGCGCTGGGATATTCCAGGGGCTGCTTTTCACGGCGTCTGGCCGCCAGATCGTCCATCCGGGCGCGGATCTCCCCCGCGTCCCCCGGCTCCAGGGCCATCACCGCCTCCAGCACCACGTAGTCCAGGCGGGCCACGCAGCTGGTCCGGTAGCCGAATTCCATCTGCTCGTTATCCAGGACATGGATTTCTCCCTCCCGGTCCATCACCCGGACAGAGGTGACCACGTTCTTCATCTCCGAGCCGTAAGCGCCCGCGTTCATCATCACGGCTCCGCCCACGGTTCCGGGAATCCCCGCGGCAAACTCCAGGCCGGTCAGGGAATGGGATAACGCCAGGCTGGCCGCCTTTGAGAGCAGCAGCCCCGCGCCGGCCCTGAGGGAGTTCTCCCCCTCCGGGCCGCCGTAATTCCAGTTTTCCTCCATGGCAACCACCACGCCGGAAAGCCCCCGGTCGCTGACCAGCAGATTGCTCCCGTTGCCCAGTATCCGCACGGGCACGTCCCGCTCCCGGCACAGCCGCAGCAGAGCCGCCAGCTCTGCCTCATTTCCCGGCGCAGCGTAAAGCGCAGCCGGTCCTCCGATGCGGAAGGTGGTATGCCGGCTCATGGGCTCCATTTCCTTCACGAAGGACCGCTCCGAGGTCAGTATGGCCTCAAGTTTCTGTTTCAAATCTTCCATCCGTTTTACTCACTCCATCAATCAACTTTATTCAAATTAGCCTGCACTCTCTTGTACAGCTCCTGGGCTGCGTTGTAGCCCATCTTTTTCTGACGGTAGTTCACGGCTGCGGACTCGACGATAATCGCCAGATTCCGTCCCGGCCGGATGGGGATGGTATGGCACACCACCTGGTTGCCCAAAAATTCCGTATACTGGTCCTCCAAGCCAAGGCGGTCGTACTCCTTCTCCTTGCTCCAGTCCTCCAGTTTGATCACCATGTCGATGGACTGGGTATCCTTCACGCTCTCCACGCCGAACAGGGTTTTCACGTCGATGATCCCGATGCCGCGCAGCTCGATAAAGTGCTTGGTGATGTCCGGAGCGCAGCCGATCAGAGTGTCGTCGCTGACCTTGCGGATCTCCACCACGTCGTCGGTAACCAGACGGTGGCCGCGCTTGATCAGCTCCAGGGCCGCCTCGCTCTTGCCGATGCCGCTCTCGCCCATGATCAGCACGCCCTCGCCGAACACGTCGATGAGCACGCCGTGGATGCTGATACAGGGGGCCAGCTTGACGTTCAGCCAGCGGATGATCTCCGCCATCAGGGAGGAGGTGGTCTTGTCGGACACCAGACAGGGAACGCTGTAGTAATTGCAGTATTCCAGCAGGTCCTCATCCGGCTCCTGGTCCCTTGAAAATACCAGGCAGGGGATCTGGCTGGAGGTCAGCTTGTCGTACATCTGGCGCTTGTGCTCCCGGTCCATGGTATTAATATATGCCTGCTCCACGTATCCGATGATCTGAACCCGCTCCCGGTCGAAATGGTCGAAAAAGCCGGTCAGCTGCAGGGCAGGGCGGTTTACGTCCGGATGGGTCAGCACGATCTTCTCCGCGTCGATCTCCGGCGTCATATTCTTAAGTTTGAATTTTTCAATCACTTCCGCAATGGTTACTCCATGCATGATGGTACCCCCTTTGGTTTTTAAATTCCCGCGGTATGCCCCGGGCGTTTGCCCGCGCTGCGGACCGCGGCTTGATTTTCTTCTATCTATCCTATCACAAGTTGTGATGCTTGTCATGTGTTTCACAAATTTTCCGGCGGGTGGAGCGGGATTTGCGGATGACGGGACATGGATTGCCGGCTGGCGTTGCGGGACGGGCTTGCGGGCGGCCGCTTATGGTTCGCCGGGTCGCTCTTCCTCCGCGGCGGCCGGCTTGCGGAAGAACTCGTAGACCTGGCGGGCCGCCCGCTCGTTCATCTGGGGCACCTTCGCGAGATCCTCCACCTCCGCCGCGCGGATGGCCTCGATGTCCTTGAACTCCCGCATCAGCGCCTTGCGCCTTGCCGGTCCGATGCCGGGGATGTCGTCCAGCACGGACTTCACCTGGCCCTTGCCCCGCAGGCTGCGGTGGTACTCGATGGCGAACCGGTGGGCCTCGTCCTGGATCCGGGTAATCAGGCGGAAGCCCTCGCTGTGACGGTCAATGGGCACCTCCACATTGTTGTAGTAGAGTCCCCGGGTCCGGTGAAAATCATCCTTCACCATGCCGCAGACCGGGATGGACAGTCCCAGGGAGTTCAGCACCTCCAGGGCGATGTTCACCTGGCCCCGGCCGCCGTCCATCATGATCAGGTCCGGGAAACGGGTGAAGCTGCCCGCGGACAAATCCTCCCCCGATTCCCGGTGTTCCTGGACCTCCCGCAGGCCGTGGGAGAAGCGCCTGGTCAGCACCTCCCGCATGGATGCGTAGTCGTCCGGCCCCTTGACCGTGCGGATCTTGAATTTGCGGTAGTCGCTGCGCTTGGGCCTGCCGTCCTCGTAGACCACCATGGAGCCCACGGATTCCACGCCGCTGGTGTTGGAGATATCAAAGGCCTCGATGCGCCGGACGCCGTCCAGGCCGATGAGCCCGCCCACCTGGTTCATGGCTCCGATGGTGCGCAGTTCCTCCTTCTTGATGCGCTCCTTATCCTGGGAGAGCACCAAAGCCGCGTTTCGGGCCGCCAACTCCACCAAACGCTCCTTCTCGCCCTTTTTGGGCACCACGATCTTTACCTTCTGCCCCCGCCGTTCGGTGAGCCAGCGGCTGATGACCTCCTCGTCCATTACCGGCACCTGAAGCCACAGCTCCCGGGGGATAAAGGGGGTTCCTGCGTAAAACTGCTTGATAAAGCTGTCCAGAATCTCCCCGTCGTTTTCCGCCGTGGCCGCCTGCAGATGAAAATGGTCCCGGCCGATCAGCTTGCCCTCCCGGATAAAGAACACCTGCACCACCGCGTCCTGCTCGTCCCGGGCCATGGCGATGATGTCCCGGTCCTCCCGGCCGCTGCTGGTGATCTTCTGTTTCTGGGCCACCTGCTTTACGCTGTTTAACAGCTCCCGGTACTCGATGGCCCGCTCAAACTCCATATCCTCGCTGGCCTGATTCATTTTCTCCTCTAAGGATTTGATCAGGGGCGCGTAGCGGCCGTTTAAGAAATCCAGGGCCTGTCCGAAGGATTTCAGATAGTCCTCCCGGGAAATATAGCCCTGGCAGGGGGCGTAGCACTGTTTAATGTGGTAGTTCAGGCAGGGGCGCTCCTTGCCCGTATCCCGGGGCAGGTTCCGGTTGCAGGTGCGGATGCGGTACAGCTTGTGGATCAGATCCAGCGTGTCCTTCACCGCCCCCGCGCTGGTGTAGGGGCCGAAATACCGGCTTTTCCCGTCCTTTTTCATGTCACGGGAAAAAAGCAGCCGGGGAAATTCCTCGCCTACCGTGGCCTTGATATAAGGGTACGTCTTGTCGTCCTTGAGCATGGTGTTGTACCTGGGCCGGTGCTCCTTGATCAGGTTGCACTCCAGCACCAGGGCTTCCAGCTCCGAGTCCGTGAGAATATATTCGAACCAGGCGATGTGGGACACCATCTGCTCAATTTTGGCCGTCTTGTTGCGGCTGCTCTGGAAATACTGCCGCACCCGGTTCTTTAAGCTGATGGCCTTGCCCACATAGATTATCTCGTCCCGGTTATTGTGCATCAGATAGACCCCCGGCGAGGCCGGAAGTTTTTTTAATTCTTCTTCTAAATCAAACAACTGTTCATCACCCTCTACTATCTTAACCTAATTCAGCCGATCCCGCAAGCGGGAACCGTCGTAGCGGCGCTGCATTTCCAAATATTTCCTAATATCCGTCAGCTGTTTGGATATGCTCCCGCCGCCCGGTCCCATCTCCAGCACCACCCGCAGGCAGTCCACCTCCTCCTGGCCCACGTGGCCGTCCATGGCCATCAGAGCCGCCAGCTGGCCGTCGGCGTTTTCAGCTTCCAGAAAGGCCATGAGGTAGGGGTTGGGGATTGGGTCAGAGGGTTGGGCGGAGACCGAGCCGGGTTCCGGGCCGCGGGTTGAGGCAAAAGGTTGGGCGGAGACCGGGCTTGGTGCTGGGCCGCGAGTTGAGGCAGAGGGTTGGGCGGAGACCAGGCTTGGTTCCGGGCCCTGGGTCGGGCGGCCGGAGGAGTCCAGGGAGGCGGACTGGGCGGTTACCGGGATATCTGCGTCTGCGGTCTGGGGCGCAGACGATGCACCCGTAAAACCTCCCTCCGCCCCCGGTACAACCCGCTCAAAGCGGTATTTCTGGGCAGCATCCGGGTATTTCTCCCGGTCCACCTCGCTGACAAACATATTCAGTGGGCGCACGTAAAGGCCGTAATCCCCGTAGAGCGCCTGGTACACCACCATGGCCTCCCCTGTCTCCGAGTGGGCCGCAATTCCGATAATCTGATAAAGCTTGTTCTTAAAATGCCGGTAAAATTCTCCCGGCCTGGGTGTTCTGTCCATCTGTGTCCTTCCTCTCTTCCAAAGCGTTACACGCAAATGGGGCAGAAACAGGGGGACTTCCCTGAAATCCCCCTGTCTGCCGTATATTCATCGTTACTGATTTCCTGTTCCGTCTGCCGCTGCCCCGCTCTGCGCCGCCGCGCTGTTCTCCGCCGCCCGGCTTTCCTCCAGCCTGGCCTCCTCGGCCCTGGATTCCTGAATCTCCTGTTCCTCCCGGGCTGCTTCCTCCGGCGTCAGCAAACCGCCGTAGTGGTATGAAACCCCGGCGTCCCACAGAATCCATTCGTCGTAACCCGCGTCGTAGACCGCCTGGATCTGGGCGCGCACCTGTTCGTCGCCGTAGTCGATGTAATTCTTCAGGTAGGAAGCCGTAAAGTCCTGAAGCCATGGGCGCACAATGGCCTGTCTGCCGTTTTCATTCTCTGCCTTTGCCTTGGCCAGCACGTCCTTGGAGCCCTTCAGGGCGTTCAAAATCGTGTCGTAAGGCTGCGTATCCGGGTGCTCGATGCCGAAATTCCCATCCCCGTAGTGGGAGGGGTAGATCATGGGACACAGGTAGTCCAGATGTCTGGCCATCTCGCCGTAATCCTGACCCACAGCCTGGGCGTCCTCGCCGCTGCGGATAATGGTTCCAAACACGTCCGCGGACACCATCAGGCCCTCCCGGGCCAGAGCGTCGTAGGCGTAGCTGATGAACTCGGTGATAGCCTCCTCCTTGCTGCGCCCCTTCGTGTCCTCCGGGTCAAAAACCACGTCCTTCATGGTGCGGTCCACCGCAAAGCGGATGTAATCGAACTGAATCTCGGAAAATCCGATCTCCCCCGCTTTCTTGCCCACCTCCACCAGGTAATCCCACACCTCCTGGCAGTAGGGATTCACCCAGGCAAGTCCCTTGTTGTCCCGATAAATGCCGCCGTCCGCCACATGGAGGCTCCACTCCGGCTTCTGCTCCGCCAGGTAGGGATCCCGAAAGGCCACCACACGGGCGATGGGGTAAATATTGTGATCCTTCAACTTTTGAATTAGGGCCGGCATATCGTTGATAAACACTTTGCTCGCCCCGATTTCATTGACCGTTGGTGAATCCATGGCGAATGTAATCCTGCCCTGGTCGTCCTTCACGTCGATGACCATGGCGTTTAACTCCGTCTGGTCCATCTGCTCGATAATGCGGTCAATCATATCGCCGGTGCCGGCCACATAGGCCGAGACATAAATCCCCTTCACCTTCACGCGCTCCCGCTCCGGGTACGCGGAGATGGAGATCACCGCTTCCTCCCCGCCTTCCGTCTCAGCCTCGGTGCTCTCCTGAGCGGCCTCTGTGGCGGCGATACTGTCGTACTCTATGTCTGGGAATTCCTCCACCGGTTCGTATCGGGTGCAGCCGGTCAAAGCGAGCGCAAGCACGCCTGCCGCTATCCACTTTCTCATACGAAACCTCTGTCTTTCTCAATATTCTATTTCGCCCTGACGGGCATTTGAAATCTATATTAAAAGGCAAATGCCTGTATTTTCAAGCGGATTTCACCCCATCCGTCGTTTCTCAATATAATATCACAGTTTTTCCAATTTGTACATGAAAATATGACAAAAGCATTACAAATTCATTAAATCCATCCCACATTTCTGTTAAAAACAGCTGGTTTCCGTTCTCCCTCCTCCACCCTTTCCGGCTTTTTACAATCATCTCCGGCAGCCCGTTGCGTCAAAAAAGGAACCCCCTCACACGGAGGGGATTCCAACCATCGCCAGCGGTCCGCGCCGGCGGTCTGTCATATCCGGTAAAATGAACGGTTCCAAACAGCGGTTTACGCTTCAGCCAAATGCTTTTTCAGCGTTGCTCTCACAGCGCCGGGGCCGGCGGTCAGCTCGGTGAAGATTCCCTCCACCGTCTCGCCCAGGCCAACCTCGTAGAGGTTTACGCCGAAGATCTTGGCGTTGCTCAAAATCGGCTCCAGGACCTTGTGCACGTCGCAGGCTTCCCCGATCTTTACGCCCTCAAGCTGCTTTGCCAGGGACTCGTACATGGGATCCGGGCTGACGGTAAAGGTGTTGCCCTCGTCGTCCACGCCCAGCAGATAACGGCACCAGCCAGCCTGCACCATGGGAATGAATTTCAAATCGGAAACCTGTAACTCCGGTCTGGCGGCGTACTCCTTGATGGTCTCACCGAAGCGGATGGACAGCTTCTGGGAGGTGTCGCAGGCGATGCGCTGGGGCGTGTCCGGCATAAAGGGGTTGGGAACACGGATCTGCAGCACCTCGTCGATGAACTTTTTGGGGGAGAGGATGCCCGGGTCGGTCACTACCGGCAGGCCTTCCTTGTATCCGATGATCTCCACCAGCTTCACCAGATCCTGGTCCTTCATCTCCTCGCTGATCTTGGTGTAACCCAGCAGGCAGCCGTACACGGCCAGGGTGGTGTGCAGGGGATTTAAGCAGGTGCAGACCTTCATGCGCTCCACCTTCTCCACAGTCTCCCGGGTGGTGAACATCACGCCGGACTTTTCCAGAGCCGGACGGCCGTTGGGAAATGCATCTTCAATCACCAGGTACTCGGCCTCCTCCGCATTCACAAAGGGCGCCACGTAGGTATTCTTGCTGGTCACGATGCTCTCGGTGTCCGTGAAGCCCACTTCCTCCAGCATCTTTTTCACGCTGTCGTCCGGCCGGGGAGTAATCTTGTCGATCATGCTCCAGGGGAAGGAGACGTTTTCCGGGTTCTCGATGTAGCACAGAAAGCCCTCGTCCACCAGGCCGTTTTTGGTCCACGCCTCAGCGTATGCGTGTACCGCGGCGTAAAGCTTGTCGCCGTTGTGGGAGCAGTTGTCCATGCTCACAAGCGCCAGCGGCAGCCTGCCGTTTGCGTAGCGGTGGTAGCAGAGCGCCGCCAGCTTGCCGATGTAGCTGTCCGCCTTGTCCGGACCGGCCTCAAAATCCGCCGCTACATCCCCGCGGTAGTTTCCGTCCATCCCGGTCAGGCTGTAGCCCTTCTCAGTGATGGTGAAGCTGACCATCTGCAGGCTCTTGCTGGCAAAAATCTCTTTCAGCCGGTTCCAGTCCGCCTCGTCGTGGCGATCCACGGTCAGGGACTGTGCCAGACTGCCGATCACGGTCTTCTCAATGGTCCCGTTGGCCTTCAGGGTCACCAGCAGGCTTAAATCATCCTGGGGACGGTAAGCCTTTTTCACAATCTCATAGTCGTAACCCTCCGCCACGATGATACCGGTTTTCTCCACTCCCTCGTTTAACAGCTTCTGCTGAAGGGCCGCCGGAAACGCCCGGAAAATATTGCCCGCGCCGAAGTGTACCCACTGGGGGCATTTCGCGGTCTCCGCCTTCATCACCTCACGGTCAAACCCGGGCAGCTCAATGCCGGCTTTCTCCCATACGCTCTTGTCTTTCAACTCACCATCCAGTAAACGCATAACCTTTTCCTCCTGATTCTTGTTGTGGAAACTTCCTGTTTCTGATGGTTCTATCTTACCACCTCGCCGTCCGGGAATCCATATCCGTTTTTGTTGATTACATTGCAAAAGTTGTGCTGTAGGCCGGGGATAAAATGGGCGGATGGGAAAATATTTCCCAAAATAAAAAATCGGGAGCGCAATCTCTGCGCTCCCAACTGCATTTCAAGCTCTGACATCATGGGGTTTCACAAGATGTCCGGCACACGGTATCCTGAACCTCATACGGTTCCGTAACCTGTGCGTCCGCTGCCACGGCGTTGAATAAAACCAACCCTGCCGCCAGCATGAACCAGGCGACGCCGCCCAGTATTTTACGGATTCTCATACACTTCTGCCTCCTGGATGCATAAGCCTCACCTTTGAGTTGCTTACCCTTAGTCCGTTTCCCATTATACAAACTTTGCCAAAAAAAGCAAGTCCTTTTTGGTTACACAACCTTACATTTTCCTTAAAGGGCGCGGCCGCCCGGAGAGCCCGTCAATGGATTTCGATCCTGGGCAGCACGGCATCCAGATCCACCGCGTAGTGATCCGGCCTGCCTTCCTCCAGGTACACCGGAATCTGCAGCCCGGTCAAAAGCCCGCTGGGATCGAAATTCAGCCCGTCGCTGCGGAATATGTGCATGGTGCCTCGCTCGTCCATATACCGGCAGCTCACCCTCCACAGGTATCGCCCGTTCACCGAGACGGAAGTGTCCTGATAGATCTCCGCCAACTCCGCATAGACGCGGCGTCCATTTTCAAGCAGATTCTTTTTTCTGCGGGCGCGGAATATCTGAAACAGCACAATGGTGTATCCAATCGCCGCAAACAGGCCGCCAAGGCCTGTAAACAGCAGGTTCACAAAGACCGGCGCCGCCGGCTGCGAATCCGCGTTCAGAAATCCCACGAGCCCTGCCACCAGAAAGATGGTTCCCACTGCGGCCCAGATTCCGCCAAACAGATACATAAAGAGTGCCATCCCGTTCATTTTCCTTTTTCTGCCCATCTGTTCTCCCTCCCTTTACCGCCCGATCCGTTCCTCCGCCAGCTCCATCTCATCCGGCAGCGGCACAAAACCGCAGGCCGCGTAGAGGGGCCTCCCCATTTTGGTGGCCTCCAGGGAAATCCGCATCACGCCGCGGCCCACGGATTCCGCCACCAGAAGCTCCACCATGCGGCGGGCGATCCCCCGCCTGCGGTAGCCGGGTTCTGTGTACATGTTCATAATATATGCCTTTTGTCCGCTGGGATTGTGGCAGGTGGGCAGCACCTGGAAAAAACTCACGCCCCCGGTTCCGATCAGCACGTCGCCGTCATAGGCCAGATAGGCCACATGGCTCCCGTCCGCCAGGGCCCGCCGGTAATACGCGTCAGATTCGGACTTCACCTCCGGAAGTTCCGCCCCTTCATCCAGTCCGTTGGCCGCCCGAAGGACCATCAGACGCGAACGCACCAACTCGTGCAAATCCCCTATATCCGCTTTTCTGTACCTTATCTCCATGGTTATCCCTCCGTCGTTTATAGGTGTCTATTATACCATCCCCATGCCGCTTTGGCAAACAGCGCTGAAATTTATCCTGCAAAATTGTGCAAAATTTAAATTGACTTTTTCCGATTAACGCGGTAAAATAACCGCAACAAATTGAACAGCTACAGCAGGCTATGACGGGGAAAAGTATTCGGACCGCCTCCTTACAGAGAGCTGCCGGCAGGTGGAAGGCAGCAGGAGAATCCGGTGAAAATCACCCCTGAGCTTTCGGACTGAACGGTTTTCCTGTAAGTCCGGACGGTTGGCGGCCGTTACACCGTCACACATTGTTGGATGTGGCTAAGTGGCTGCCTTTGGCAGCAATCAGAGTGGTACCGCAGAGGAATCAAGCGCCTTTGTCTCTCAGAATATGAGGGACAGAGGCGTTTTTTGTTGAATGTAATGGGCCGGGACCCCCCGGCTCTCCCCCTCTCCGCCCGTCTGCTGCGGCAAATCAAGGGAAACTGAAAGGAGAAACAAATTATGAACGCACTGAAAAAACTCAGCAATCTCTTCGGAAGGTACATGGCCGTCATTGTGATCGCCGTGGCGGCCCTGGCCCTCCTGGCCCCCGGGACGGTCAGCTTTATCAAGACCTCCTACGTGAACACGCTGCTGGGAATCGTCATGTTCGGCATGGGCCTTACCTTAAAGCCCGGCGACTTCAAGGTGGTATTTTCCCGTCCCAAGGACGTGATCATCGGCTCTATCGCACAGTTCACCCTGATGCCCCTGCTGGCATTTCTGCTGACTACACTCTTCCGGCTGCCGCCGGAGCTAGCAATCGGCGCCATCCTGGGGGGAACCTGCCCCGGCAG
>OJKJ01000065.1_pt1 | contig 89810 bp, 79 predicted proteins | sample 1596491 | NCBI WGS metagenome assembly OJKJ01 (sample SAMEA4350160, study PRJEB24818) | metagenome | biome: human; feature: gut; material: faeces | place: Denmark | collected 2013-09
TGCCTGCATTGAACAGGCAAAAGACTTGGGGTTCGACGCCGTGGAAGCAGTGGACTTCGTCAACTTTGACTGCGTACCTGAGGAACGATTGGAGCGGGCAGCGGAAATCCGCAGCGAGGCAGAACGGTTGGGCCTGGAAATATCGGCTTTGGCGATCGGCGCTGACTTTATCAACGGCAGCGATGGCGACACGAAAAAGGAGATTGAGCGCGTGAAGTCCTATGTTGACGTAGCCGCTGCGCTGGGCGCGCCGCGGATGCGGCATGACGTGACCCAGGGATATCCAAAAAATTCCGGAAAATACTGCAGTTACGAGAGCCTGCTGCCGAAACTCGCAGAAGCCTGCAGGGAGGTTGCAGAGTATGCCGCCTCCAAAAATGTGATGACAATGACAGAAAACCATGGATTCTACTCTCAGGATTCCGAGCGTGTAGAAAAGCTCTATACCGCGGTAGGACACCCGAATTTCGCCCTGTTGTGCGACCTGGGCAATTTCCTTTGCGCCGATGAAAACCCCGCCTTGGCGGTGTCCCGCGTTGCGCCGTATGCACGTTACGTTCACGCGAAGGATTTTATTGTAAAAAGCTTTTTCGATGCCGATCCCGGCGAGGGCAGCTTCCGCAGCCGTGCCGGCAACTATTTGCGCGGTACGATCATCGGACACGGAAACGTACCTGTCAAGCAGTGCCTTCATATCCTGAAAAGCGCCGGTTATGACGACACCATTTCCATTGAATTTGAGGGGATGGAGCTCCCTGAAGACGCTCTGCGCATTGGGCTTGCAAATCTGAAAAAATATTGGAACGAGGTTTAAACGCAATGAATGTTAGAGAACTGTTTCTTGATCTGGTCTCCTATCCTTCCGCTTCTGATGAAAGTGCCGTCTGTACTCCCAGTACCCCCGGCCAAAAGGTATTGGGCGCCCGCATCGTGAGCCTGATGAAAGAGATCGGTATCGAAGATGCTTTTCTGGACGAAAAAGGATATGTTTATGGCAGCATCCCTGCAACGGATCCCAGAGAGCATACAATTGGATTCATCGCTCACATGGATACTTACGGCGGTGTCAGCGGGGAAAATATTAAGCCGCAGATTATCGAAAACTATGACGGATCGTCTATTCCGCTGCAGGGCGGACTGTGCCTTTCTCCCGAAGAATTCCCCTCTTTGGGGGAACAGGTCGGAAAAACACTGATTACCACAGACGGCACCACTCTTCTCGGCGGCGACGACAAGGCCGGGATAGCAGAAATTCTTGTTGCCGCTGAAGAGCTGATTCAGGAAAAGAAACCTCATGGGTCTGTCAAGATTGCCTTTACGCCGGATGAAGAGATTGGAGCCGGGGCGGAGTATTTTGACGTGAAAGGCTTCGGATGCGACTACGCTTACACGGTAGACGGCGGCGGCCTGGGTGAACTGGAGTATGAAAATTTTAATGCAGCCTCTGCCGTCGTGGAAATCTCTGGATTGAGCATCCATACCGGCGCCGCGAAAGGAAAGCTGGTTAACTCTATGTCCATCGCCATGGAATTTTGTGGGCTACTCCCCCAAGCTGCAGTACCGGAACATACTGAGAACTATGAAGGGTTTATCCATCTGGATGCCATCCATGGGGATGTGGAGAAAACCGTTATGCAGTTTATCATCCGAGATCATGACAGGGCGCTGTTTGAACAGAAAAAAAACTTGATGAAAGCTGCTGCAGACTTCCTCAATGAAAAGCATCCGTCAAAGCCGGTAACACTGGTTTTAAAGGACACTTATTCCAATATGAAGGAACAAATCCTTCCTCATATGGAAGTGATAGAGACGATGCGGCAAGCTATGCATGAAAATGGCGTAACCCCTGTTACCCTGCCGATCCGCGGCGGTACAGACGGCGCCCGGCTTTCCTATATGGGTCTTCCCTGTCCCAACATCTGTACCGGAGGCGCCAATGCGCATGGAAAACAGGAATATGTGGTAGTAGATGATATGGAAAAGATCAAGGACATTATTAAAACTGCAGTTTACATCACCCCGTAAGCGAAAAGGAGAATGGTATGCTGAGATTTGGCACAATCGGCTCCGGTTGGATCACCGACGAATATATTCACGGTGCAAAGGACAGCGGCCTGTGGGAACTCACTGCCGTCTATTCGCGTACTCCTGAGAGAGGCTGGGAATATGCGAAAAAGCATGGAGCCGCCGAAGTCTTCACTGATATCCGGGCAATGGCCGCTTCCGATTGCATCGATGCTGTCTACATTGCCAGCCCCAACGTGATGCATTATGAGCACTGCAAAGCTTTTCTGGAAAACGGCAAGCATGTTATCTGTGAAAAACCGCTGTGCGCCCAAGCTGAAAAAGCAGCCGAGCTCTACAGGCTGGCCGAAAAAAATCACGTGATTTTTTTGGAGGCCATCATGTTCCTTCATCTCCCACAGCGCAAGCTTCTGGAAGATGCATTGAAGAAAATCGGCGATATCTCTATGGCTAAAATAGATTTCTGCCAGCGATCCTCCAAACTGGATACTTTCCTGAATGGGGAACTGCCCAACATTTTCAACCCGCAGCTGGAAACTGGGGCGCTGATGGATCTGGGCGTTTACTGTGTCTATCCAGCTCTCCATTTCTTTGGAAAACCACAGAGTTTTCATATTGATACGGTACAACTGAAAAGCGGAGCAGACGGCTGCGGTGTGATCACCATGCGTTACCTCAACAGGCTTGTCACTCTCACGTATTCAAAGCTGGGGCAGGCTGGAGCCAATACAGACTTCCAGGGGACAGAAGGCAGCGTCCGGGTGGATTCTATCTCCCGAATCGCTGGCGTCTCCCTTTGGCACAAGGATACCACTGTGGAAACGCTTTGCGGAGATGATGAGAAGTACCGGCTCATGGGTTGGGAAGCAAAGGACTTCTACCGCTATATTACAGAGCCTGAAAAAAGCCGTGCAGAATATCAATACTGCGTAAAGCTGAGTATAGATGTGGCCGAATTCTTGGAGGAGGCCAGAAAGAAAGCGGGAATCCGTTTCCCGAGCGACCCCAAATAGAAAAACATCCCCCGATGACAAATAAAACCGCTGCTTCAGCAGCGGTTTTATTTTGTTACTTTCAGATAATCTTTGATCGCTTCATATCTCTTCTTCCCGATCCCTTCCACTTCCATAATTTCCTCCACAGAAAAGAACTGTCCACACTCTTCTCTATACTGTACAATTTTTTGTGAAAGTTTTTCCCCGATTCCAGGAAGACGCTGCAACTCTTCCGCAGTAGCAGTATTGAGATCGATACAGTCTGATACGGCAGTTGGCGGCAGTGTTGAGGGAGCAACCCCCTCTTGTGCTGAGGAAACATCTGCGGAGGGCTTCGGCTCCGTCCAATCAATTTCAAGCGCCTGAAAAGAAGATGCATTTCCCACCAGCAGGGCTGCACAGGCTAACACAGCAAAAGCTCCCAACAGGAATATCTGAACTCTGCATTTCAACTCTTTTCGCCTACTTTTCTTTCAGTTTCGAGAGAAAATCGGTAAAATAACTCGGAAGCGGAACAGAAAACTCCAAATAAGTATCGCTTCGCGGATGTTGAAAACCGATCAAACCGGCATGCAGACATTGGCCGCAAAGAGAGGTGATTACTTTCTTGGGGCCGTAAACGGGATCTCCGGCAACAGGATGCCCCAAATAGGCCATATGGACCCGGATTTGATGAGTCCGGCCAGTCTCAAGCCTTAGCCGAAGCTGTGTAAACCCTTCGAACCTGCGGACCACAAAGAAATGTGTCACCGCATTTCTGCTGCCAGCAGTTGAGGGGGGCATCACAGCCATTTTTTTTCGTTCTATGGGGTGACGGCCGATTGCGGCGTCTACCGTTCCCTGTTCTTCCCGGATATTTCCATACACGACCGCGTTGTATTCGCGGGTAAAGGTATGCTCCTGAATCTGCAGCGCCAATTTTTGATGAGCAAAATCATTTTTTGCCACAATAAGAAGGCCGCTGGTGTCCTTATCAATTCTGTGCACAATTCCCGGACGCATTACTCCGTTAATTCCAGAAAGGCTGTTTCCACAATGATATAGCAAAGCGTTTACAAGAGTGCCGCCGTTGTGACCGGGCGCCGGATGTACCACCATTCCCTTCGGCTTATTGACTACCAACAGATCTGCATCTTCATATACAATTTCCAGGGGAATATTCTCCGCCTCAACATCCAGAACTTTGGGCTCCGGAATCCGGACTGTAATTCTGTCTCCACGAACGGGACGTGCACTTTTCAGCACTGGTTCACCATTACAGAAAACTAAACCCTGACTGATCAAATTCTGGACAGCTGAGCGGGTCAGTTCGGGAAGTTCTTCTGCAACCAGTTTATCAAGCCTTGCATCCCCCGTTTGGACGATCCATTCGATTTCCTTGCTCATGCCTGATCCCCATGCGTTTTTCCCATCTCTTTCTTCTCTTCTCTTGTACAGAACAGGACATGGATGACAAAGAGCACTGCACTGACCGTAATGCAGCAGTCGGCAAAGTTAAAAATGTAGTCAAAAAACAGAACATGGATAAAATCCACCACATAACCATAGAGGAAACGGTCAACCAGATTGCCGAATCCGCCTGCCAGGATCAGCGCTGAAGTGGCATAACTGAAAAAGCTGTGATTGCGGTATCGGAAGAGCAGGACAATAATCACAGCAGAAGCCACCAAGGTAACAAGTACTACAAACCAGATATGGCCTTTAAAAAGGCCGAAGGCCGCACCTGTATTCTCTGTATAAGAGAATTCCAAAAAACCTGGAATCACCGGAATTGCCCCCATAGGCTTCAAATATTGCAGAACAAAGTATTTGGTTACTTGATCCGCTGCCAACAGCAGTGCAGCAGCCGTCAGCACTATGAAAGCGTGAAATCCTTTTCGACTTATCTTCTCCTGTTCCAAACTGCAAACTCCTTTTTGAATGGGATAACGAAAAGGCGCAAAGAGTCTCTGTTTGCGCCTTTTTTCAAACTGATTTACCTGCTCGCCTGCCTTCTTTACCTTTTGTGCTTTTTCTTTCCGAATTCCAGTCCCTCTCCAAATTCCAAGTTGCTGAAATGAGAACTTTTTTCTTTTCGCAGAGTCTCAGGAATATCGGAATAAGCCCTTACGTCAATGCCTACGTCGGTAAGATCATCGTCAGCTGGGAAATTCGTGTCAGTGGAAGCAGCTTGTTCCTGGGCGTAGTTGATACGATCATGCAGGGTAGGCTCATGCGCTTCATATGAAAGAGCCTCTTCAAAACTCATCTGCTGCCGCTGGAGAGCCTCCTCTTCCGAAGTATCGTCTTGGGTACTGCTTTCTGAAACCACCTCCGGCTGCTCTTCGAACTCAGGTTCTTCCTGAATTTCCCTTTCAGGTTCTTGTTTTTCCGCAGGGCGGACCGGTGGATTTTCTTCTTCAACAGCCGGAGCAGGCTGTTCCTTTTGGCGAAATGCCGGAATATGATTGATACACTCCAAATGCTTCTTGTACATTTCCAGCAGGGAAACCCGGAAAGCCGAAACCTGGCGCTTTATTTCTTCCAATTCATTCTTCTTATTTTCCGCTTGTGCCATATAATCCTTGGCTGCTTTGGCAGCATCCAATTTGGCATTGTCCATTAGCTTTTTAGCGCTGCTCTCCGCATCTTCCAGAATGATCTGTGCTTTATCCTTTGCTTCCCGAACAGAATCCTTCGCCAGCTTTTGCGCGCTGAGAAGCGCTTCCTTGATACCATCTTCCTCGTTGCGATAAGATTCGACTTTTTCCGCCAGAATGGAAAGCTTTTTTTGTAAATCAGAATTTTTCCCCTGCAGTTCAGAGAGCTTTGCAGTCAACTCTGCCGATTTTTTGGCAGCCTCATCCCGTTCCGCTATGAGTTCCTGAAAAGAATCGACTACCTCGTCGATAAAATTATCGACGTCCTCCGGTTTATATCCGGAAAACCCAGCTTTTCCAAAACTCACCTCATTGATTTCCTTCACAGTCAACATCCCGCTGTCCCCCTTATCTATATTTCCTGCACTGTACCGACAAACGTCCTTTGCCAGTCAAAGGACCGAGCCGGTCAATTACGAATCTTCCCTTTCCACGAACAGATATCTGGTCGCCTTCGCTTGTCTTCATCGAAACAGATAGCACTTCCAGATGATTCAAAGCAACCATCCCTGATAAAATCAATCCGGAAGCCTTTTCGCGGCTGGTTTTGCACAATAGGGCCACGATACAGTCCAATCGCTGGGAGGCGACCACTCCCGAAATTTCCTGAAATTCATGTCCCAAAGGCAGAGGCATTTCCGCCCCTTCCTGAACCCGAACACCCACATTTCCAATTTTTCTGAGATTGAGGCAGAAATAATCTGCCAGTTCTGACCGAACAAACACCACACAGCGGCCGGATTCCGGAAGGATATCCCCCACTACACTACGCTCCACTCCCAAAGACATCAGAGCTCCCAAAAAGTCCCGGTGTGTAAGGGCGTCCTCTTTTCGATAGAAAAAAGTCAGCGGCATAAGGGGAAATAAATTCTGATCCGGCTCCAAATAATCTGGAAAAAGCCCCAACAGCTTTCGCTCTGCTTCCTCATAGCCGCCCCAGAACATTGGGGTGCCAGCAGCAGCGCCGCGTTTCAAAAAATCCCAGGCAAAAGCGGACTCATTCTCATTCAAAAAGCCCAAAAAGCAGGGCCTCTTTTGAGACCGCTTTCCGGCGTCTGCCAACTTTGCCAAAAGCAGCTCTTTCTCATTCTGTCCCATCGTTAAAAATAGAGCCCGCTGTTTTCCAACTCATCCAGCACATCATCACCGGTGAGATCCACGTTATAGGGCGTAATAATAAAAGTATTTGTTGCAATCCTCTTGATTTTCCCGTTGTTGGCATAAGCAACGCCGCTGAGAAAATCTACAACCCGGCGGGATACGTCCTTCTCTGTTTTCTCCAAATTTAAAACCACGGTATGACGCTTCAACAACTCGTCCGCAATGGCACGCGTCTCTTCCCCAAAGGAAACCGGCTTAAACAGTACCACCTGAAGCTGTGCCTTGGCATTTATATTGACAACCTTATTTTCCTGCGGCGTCCGGGACGAAAAAGATGAAAATGAGGTACGGCGCACCGGTTCGTCATAGGAATGATCATATTCCTCTTCCGGTTCATCTTCATAATACTCTTCATACTCATCATCCGGCGGATTCCACATCTTGTGCAATTTATCGACAAATCCCGGCATGTTATCAACCTCCCGAAACCGGTGTATAGTTTGCTCAGCGTAACTTTCTTTTTCCAAAAAGAGACGAGCCTATACGGACCATGGTAGCGCCGCAGGCGATCGCCTCCTTATAATCGGAAGACATTCCCATTGAGAGACAATTCATATTAACATTATCTATTTTTTTCGCTCTTATGTCAACATAATATTGATGCATGGAAGAAAAATACGCATAAAGTTCCGTACTTTTCTCACAAATGGGAGGAATTGCCATTAAGCCATTGATCTGCAGTCCCGGCAGCGCCGCCGCTTCGCTCACAAAGTCAAACAATTCCTCCGGCAAGACGCCTCCCTTATTCTCTTCACGCCCGATATTTACCTCAACCAACGTATTTATCATGAGGCCCGCCCGGTTTGCCTGACGAGATATCTCCTCAGCAAGTTTCATACTGTCCAAAGATTGGATACAGCTGACTTTCCCAACCAGGTACTTTACCTTGTTTGTCTGCAGCTGCCCGATAAACTGACAGTCGCACGATCCCAGCTGCAGCAACTCATATTTATCCAGCAACTCTTGTACTCTGTTTTCCCCAATACAGGTAAGCCCCTGGGAAATAGCGTAATTGATCACCTGAACGGGCACCGTTTTGGTTGCCGCAAGCAAGGATACCTCGTCCGGATTTCTTCCAGATTTTAACGCTGCTTCGGCTATTTCCTGCCGGATTACAGCAAAATTTTCATCAAAATATCGATACTGTTCATCGAACGAGTTTTCCATCATAGAGATCCGTCCCTTCCGTCACCACTTCATCGTAGAGCTGAATGGTGGAATCTGTTACCAGCCTGTCCCGGTCTTCCTCACTGAGCTCTGTTTTGCAGATCGCATATCCGTTAACTGTTTTATCGGAAAACACCTGTACAAATTTCAATGTACTTCCGTATTTGACAAAAACGCCCATGACATCTTTTTCAATTTTCGTCACCGGATTTCCTGCGTCATCTAATACGACTTCCCCGTCTTCATCGTATAGCGTATACGCAACGTCTCTGAAACGCAGCGCTTCCTTTCTGACCAGAACTCCGGAATATGTTTTTACATCAATCTGAATGGATTCATTTCTCAACAGCGCAATTCCCGGATCCATATAGGAACATTCAAAAATCACCGCTGTTTCCCCTGTTGATTTGTCTTTATTGGAGGCTGCAATCGTTGCAGGAATTTGTTCCGTACTGGCAAAGGGGATTTCCAGATACACATTCGTAATCCCTTCCAGCTTAACCATGTCGCTTTCGGAGAAAACACAGGCGAGATACCAATTAAAATCGCTGCAAATCTTTCCTATTGCATCTGTTTTCTTTTCTGAGGTAACATTCTCCTGCTTCTCTTGCAGCGTCCTGATTTCTGTAACTGTCAATTTCTTCACTTGATCAATATCTACTGCATTTTCAAAACCGTCAAGCGAGCTTACAAAATATCCTGCAGTATCTGCCGATATCACGTCTACCTTATCTCCCGCCGATGCAACCAGGGAATCCCTTTGCGATTGTAACGCGGCAATCCGCTGCTCATAGTCCTCTCCGCTTTCATCTCCCGTGAGCAGCTGTTTACGGTTTAAAGCCGTTTGCAGTTCTTCCTTCAAAGAAGCAATCTTGGAAAAATCATTTTGGCGGGCTTCCACCAGAATCTCACCCAGAGCAGTATAGATCTGTGTGCCAATTACAGAAGGATTGGAAGCATAATAATCGCTTGGTCCGGTCAACAAGCTCAGGTTTTCTATTTCCCTGTCAATACTCGCAAGTTGATTTTGAGCTGCTGCATCGCTTTCACTGGCATAAATATCGGCGATAGCCTCCCCCTTTGAGACCCGGACTCCGTCTGCCACATGATAGCTTAGAATCCCGCTGTACGCCTCATGAATCACACTTTCCTTCCGGACAGCAAAGCCTTTTGTCTGAAGTGTATCCGACACCGAGGCATACATGGCCGTCTCGGTTGTGATTTCCTTGTGGCGGATTGTATAGACCTGATATCCCACATAAATCAGAACCAAAATGGCAATTGCCATAGCTGCAAATTTTCTGATCTTTTTGCTGTTCACCTCTGCGTTCACTCTCCTTTTTCAGAAAACAGACCGGATTGCTCCCAAATTCTAAAGGCTTCCTGTAGAAGTTCCTGCTCATCTTTCCAATCATCTACATAGAGAAATATTGCATCCTGCTCTCTGTTAAACCAGGTGAGCTGCCGCTTGGCGTAGCGGCGGGTTTCGCGCTTTATATTTTCTACCGCTTCCTCAAGAGAAAGTATGCCGTCAAAAAATGGAAAAAGTTCTTTATAGCCGATCGCCTGGGCAGCCGTAAGCGGACGGCGAGACTCCCGTACCACCTGATAGAAGGCCTTGGCCTCTTCCTCCAGTCCTGCGCTCATCATGGCTTCTACCCTGCAGTTAATCCGGTCATATAGCTTTTGCCTGTCGCGAAAGGATAAACAGAGCACCAGGGAACGATAGCGCGGCGGCACCCTGCGGGAACGCTCTTCCTGCTCGGAGAAGCGTTCCCCTGTGGCAAGACAGAATTCCAAAGCCCGAATAACCCGCTTCTCGTTGTGGGGATGGATTTTTCGGGCTGCCTGGGGATCCAACCCTGACAGCCTTTCATAGAGCGGTTCAATACCGTTCAGCGCCGCCTCTTCTGTCAGAGAAGACCTCAAAATCTCATCTCTGCCCCGCTCATCAAAGGACACTCCGCGCAGAAGTGAACGTGCATACAGGCCGGTCCCTCCCACCAAAATCGGATGTTTACCGGCCGCGCATATCTCATGGATCGTCTGCTCTGCCATTGTCACATATTCAGAAACGCTGAACGCTCTGTCCACATCACAGAACCCAATCAGATGATGGGGCGCCGCGTTGAGCTCATCGGAAGACGGTTTCGCAGTTCCAATGGACAGCCCCCTATAGATCTGCATGGAATCGCAGGAGACAATCTCGCCGCCATACCGGCGTGCTAAAGCAATTCCCAATGCAGTCTTGCCAGAGGCCGTCGGTCCCAGCACTGCCGCCAATGCTATCTTCTTTTCCAATGGCAGCTTCTCCTTTCCCAGTCAGGCCCTTCCAAACTGCCGTTCGATATCCTTCTTACGTATCAGGATAAAAACCGGACGGCCATGCGGACAATATCGAACCTGCGGATTTTCCTCCAATTCTCTGGCCAACGCGATCAATTCTTCCCGGGAGGAAGTATCTCCCGCCTTGATGGCGGCACGGCATGCTACATTGTGGTATACCCAATCAAGTCGTTCCGTTGTCAAATCTGTTTTAAAAGATGCCAGATATCCGGCAATCTCCATGATTGCTGCGGAAGCATCGGCGCCGTCCAGCAAAAGAGGTGCGGAACGGACAAGTACGGTTCCCGCTCCGAAATCCTCCACTTCAAATCCAACCTGATACAGTTGTTCCGCATGCTCCAGAACCGCTGCATACTCTTCCTTCGCAAGCGTCACTGCTACAGGCTCCAGCAAGGTCTGCGCTTCTCCTCCATTTTCCCGGGCTTTCAGCTTTTCATAAAGCAGACGTTCATGGGCGGCGTGCTTATCGATCAGCATCAGGCTTTCGGAATCATACTCCAGGATGAGATAGGTGCCGAAAGCCTCTCCAAGCAGCCGGACATGAAATTCCTTTCCAGGCTCATTGGGTTCTGGGCACTTTTTTTCTTTCGGATCTGCAAAAGAAGCGGCTTCTTCCCTTACAAAAGCAGGATTCGATTTATTCTCAGAAACCGGCTTTGCATCGGCCTCTGAACTAAGAGCTTCCTGCTGGGGAAGCGGCGCAGAATCCAAAACATTTTTGAGGAACCGTTCAAAAGAAGAAGGCATCTCCTGTGCCGGCCCAATCGCTCCGCTGTCCTGCAGCAGACCGCCGTTGATGGCCTCCCGCTGCTGCGGCGCCGCTTGTTTGGGGAGTTCGGATGCGGAGTGGGAATGTATCGGAGGCTGGGGCTGATGAGGCAATTCAATATTTTGCGACATATTCTGGCCCTGCCGGGGAAAATGAAGCTGTTCCTGATGCTCTGCAGGCGTTTCAAAGGGTAAAACCGGCTTGCGAAAACTCATAACTTTGGGTTTGTCTCCCACAGCCAGCGCTGATTTCACCGCATGATAGACAGCGTCAAAAATTGGCCGCTCATTGACAAAACGTACTTCCAGCTTTGCTGGATGCACGTTGACATCCACCGCCTCCAAAGAAAGTGACAGATGCAGGACACAAGCAGGAAACTTTCCTACCATAATGGAACCCTTATATGCCTCTTCCAGAGCGACCCCTGCCGTCCGGCTTCTGATATAGCGGCCGTTGATAAAGAAATTCTGCATGCTGCGGTTGGGCCTGCTGCCCGACGGCGCACTGACAAAACCTGCCACCTTGATATGATTGAGTTCATACTCTACAGGAAGCAAAGTGGAATAAAATTCCTTCCCATAGACCGCATAGATCGCAGAAGAAAGCTTATTGTCTCCGGGCGTATGAAGCTGCTCTTTACCATCCCGCAGAAAGCGGAAGGAAATTTCCGGGTGAGAAAGCGCAATTTTATCTAAAATTCCAGCAATGGCATTGCCTTCCGTGGAATCCTTTTTTAAAAATTTCATCCGGGCCGGGGTATTGAAAAACAAGTCCCGCACGAGAATTGTCGTCCCTTCAGGACATCCCGCCTCTTCCAGACTGGGGGCTTCTGCACCTCCGCCTGTATACCTGCAGCCGGTTTCAGCGCCTCTGGCACGTGTGAGCAGCTCTACATGAGCGACTGCGGCAATCGATGCCAGAGCCTCTCCACGAAAGCCCAGGGTCCCTATCGCGTCCAGATCATCCTCGCGTACAATTTTGCTGGTAGCGTGCCGGAGGAATGCCGTGGGGACGTCTTCCGGAGCAATTCCGCATCCGTTGTCTGTCACCCTCATAAATGTGATCCCGCCATTTCGGATTTCCACGGTGATGACGCTTGCGCCGGAATCCACAGAATTCTCCACCAATTCCTTAATTACCGAGGAAGGTCGTTCCACTACCTCCCCCGCCGCTATGAGCTCTGCAATCTGTTTCTCCAAAACCCGGATTTTAGGCATGTTTTTCCCCCTTTCTGGCAGTCTTTACGACAGGTCTATCAATTTGAGAAGAAGCCCGGTACTTTCCGAAGGAAAGGCGGGCATTTTATGCCCGAGGGCTTCTTCCAGATAAGGGCTGAACCACTGTGAAGCCCTTATTTGAGCATATTTCTCAATTCAAACAGCACATTCATACACTCGATGGGCGTCAGGGTATTGACATCTACACTGCGCAGTTTCTGCAAAACTTCTGAATCCACCGAATTCATTGTCAGCTGAACCGGTTCTTCCAGGACATGCAGTGAGGCACGGTATTCTGAAGCAGCAGGATCTGCAGCCTCTAACTCGGCAAGCACCTGCTTGGCCCGCCGAATCACCTTCTCCGGTACCCCTGCCAGCTTGGCCACTTCAATGCCGAAGCTGTCGTCAGCACCACCCCGTACGATACGGCGCAGAAAAGTGATATCGTCACCGCGCTTTTTCACGGCTATATTAAAATTTTTCACTCCCGGCAGTAAGTTTTCCAGCTCTGTCAGTTCGTGATAATGAGTCGCAAACAGAGTTTTCGCCCCTACCAGCTTTTTGTCGTGGACGTATTCCAACACTGCCCTCGCAATGCTCATACCATCAAAGGTAGAGGTTCCGCGTCCGATTTCATCAAAAATCACCAAGCTGTTGGACGTGGCATTTTTTAATATATCAGCCACTTCTGACATTTCGATCATAAAGGTTGACTGACCGGCCGACAGGTCGTCCGAAGCACCAACACGGGTGAATACATTGTCGACAATCCCGATTTCCGCTACGGTAGCCGGAACAAAACAGCCTATCTGCGCCATAATGGTTATGATGGCCGTCTGCCTCATAAACGTGGATTTTCCCGCCATATTGGGTCCGGTAATAATTGCCACCCGATTGTCGTTCATATCCATATCCACGTCATTGGGTACAAAGGGAGTGTCCTGAAGCAGAGCTTCCACCACGGGGTGGCGGCTGTCCTTCAGATACAGTTTTCCGCTGAGATTGAGCACAGGCCGAGTATAATCGTTTTTGACGGAAACAGCGGCGAAAGACTGAAGTACATCCAGAACAGCGACCGCTTTTGCAGTTTCCTGCACTCTGGAAAGCTGCGCGGCAATTTGTGTACGCACGTCTTCAAAAAGTCTGGATTCGATGGCAATGGAACGGTCATGAGCCCCCAAAATTCTGTTTTCCAGTTCTTTGAGCTCCGGCGTTATGTAACGTTCTCCGTTTGTCAAGGTCTGCTTTCGGATATAGTCGTCAGGAACCTGGTCCTTGTAGCTGTTGGACACCTCGATATAGTAACCAAACACCCGGTTATAGCCTGTTTTCAGCTTGGGAATTCCAGTTCGTTCCCGTTCTCGGGACTCAACGGCAGCAATCAGATCTTTGCCTCCGTTCATATCATGGCGTACCTCATCCAGTTCAGGATTATAGCCCTGCCGTATGATACCGCCCTCCCGAATCGTGAAAGGCGGATCATCCACAATGGCGGCTTCCACCAGCCGGCAGATATCCTCTAAGCCATCCATCTGCGCATTGAGATTCCTCAAAAGAGTCGCATCGCAGCTTTCCAGCAGCTGTTTGATACCGGGTATCCGGCTTACCGCCGTGCTCAGGGAACGCAGCTCTCTTCCGTTTGCAGAGCCATAAACAATGCGCGTCATGATTCGCTCCAGGTCATAGATACCTGTCAGCCGTTCGGTGAGTTCATCTAAAAGCGGACGGTTTTGTGTCAGCTCTTCCACTGCATTGAGCCGCAGTGTGATTTTTGCGGGACTCAAAAGCGGCTGTTCCAGCCAAGCCTTAATCAGCCGTTTCCCCATTGCGGTTTTCGTTCGGTCCAACACCCAGAGAAGGGAGCCCTTCCGCTCCTTATTCCGCAGGGTCTCTGTCAGCTCCAGATTTCTTCGGGCATTGAGATCCAGGCCCATTACCGCTGAGTCGGAAGCCAGCTCAAGTTCAGACATACGTTCCAGACCAGTAATCTGCGTGCGGGAAAGGTAATCAAACAATGCGCCCAGAGCCAGTACGGTAAGCGGCCTCTCTGACAGAGAAAGCTCTTCCATGCTTCTTCCTTTGAACTGATGCGAAACCGCCTGCTGCGCCCGAGCTTCGGTATATACTTCAAAATCCAGGCATTCAACTGCGGCAGAAAGCTTATCTCTGAGAAAATCCTCAAGTCCCGATAGGTCGGTGGCCTGAGGATTCAGCAGGATTTCGCTCGGCATGTAGCGCGACAGTTTGTTCTGCAGCGTATGGGTCAGGACATCCAGATCAGGAGCATGGCATTCATCCACATAGAGCTCTCCTGTGGAAATGTCGGCAAAACAAAGCCCTGCCGCATTTTCCTCATAGTAGAGTGAACAGATGTAATTGTTCTTTGACTCATCGAGCATGCTGTTTTCCAGCACCGTGCCTGGGGTAATTACCCGAATGACGTCGCGCTTTACCAGTCCTTTGGCAAGCTTCGGATCCTCCATCTGTTCACAGATTGCCACCTTGTAGCCCTTTGCAACCAGCTTCGCTATATAGGTTTCCGCACTGTGGAAGGGAACGCCGCACATGGGCGCCCGCTCCTCCTGACCGCATTCCTTCCCGGTCAGCGTCAGTTCCAGTTCCCGGGAAACGGTCTTCGCGTCGTTATAGAACATCTCATAAAAATCCCCCAGCCGGAAAAAGAGGATTGTATTGGGATATTTTTCCTTCGTTTCAAAATATTGCTTCATCATCGGGGAAAAATCCGCCATTTTTATCAACCATTCCTTTCGGGGTAAGCCCAATCCCTTTTCACAAAACCAGTATCAGTGACAGCCGGCGCAGGAGGCGCAGTTCCCGCCGCAGGAGGCAGCATCATAATCACAGGTTTCCGGATCTTCTCCTTCCGCACACATCGTGATAATTGCCGTGAGACGCTGTACCTTGGCGTCCAATTCCGTCTTAGCATCATTATAGCGCTGCATGTTTTCATTCTGCATGATTTTGGCATAAACAGCGCGGAATTCCTCGTTCAGGCGTTTTAAAGTTTCCTCGTCTCTATCTTCCTTCTGCGCTTCGTTGTTGATTGCCATTCTTTTCAAATTGAATTCTCCAATCGCATCCTGCAGCGCCTGATCCTCATCGCTTGCCTGGCGCGCCAGCTGCATATTGAGATAGCTTTCATCCTTCTGAAGCTCTCTGCCGATTTCTCTTGCCAGTTCGATCATATCCATTTTTTGTTCCTCCAAGACTATAAAAAATTTTAAAATTCTTACTTTTCCCGGTATCTTGCAGCCATAGGTCGCTAGTCAACGAATCAGCTCGCCGTGCAGTTGAAACCCTCTTGCATCGGTAACTGTAATTTCAGCGAAATTGCCGATCAGCGCATCTTCCCCTGAGAATTCCACTGTATGGCTGCCGCCTGTTCGCCCTGACAAAAGACCGCTTTTCTGGTTCCGGTCCTCTACAAGCACCCGTTCATTAGTCCCCACCATTCTTTTACTCCGCCGGACAGCTATTTCCTCCTGGGTTTCAAGCAGTTCGGCGAACCACTTTGTTTTTTCTCCGTAAGTGACGGGATCCGGCATTCTGGCAGCTCTCGTACCCTCGCGGGAGGAATATATGAAGGTGAACAGATTCGTAAATTCCACCTCACGGATTAACGAAAGCGTATCCTGAAACTCCGCGTAAGTTTCTCCTGGAAAGCCCACAATGACATCGGATGTAAAGCTGATATCCGGCATGACTTCTCTGGCATACCTGATGAGGGACAGATACTTCTCTCTGTCATATTTCCGGTTCATTTCCCGCAGCACCCTGTCGTTCCCGGATTGGAACGGCAAATGGATATAGTGGGGAATATGCCGGCTGTGGGCCATAACGTCGAAAAGCTCTTTGGAAGCGTCTTTGGGATGCGAAGTCATAAAACGGATACGGTAATCCCCGTCAATTTCGTCCAGGCTGCGCAGCAGGGAGGAAAAATTCACGCCTTCCTCCAGACCTTTTCCATAGGAATTCACATTCTGGCCAAGCAGCGTGATTTCCTTATAACCCGCTTCTACCAAAGAACGGAACTCCTGATAAATCTCTTCAGGCCTCCTGCTCTTCTCCCTCCCCCGTACATAAGGGACAATACAATAGGAGCAAAAATTGTCGCATCCGTACATGGCTGTAACCCAAGCCCTGGTTTTCCCATCTCTGCGAACCGGAATGCCCTCCATGATTTCCTCTTCCTCATGTCCCTGAAGAAAAACACGTTCAGAATTGACTAAAACATCTCTCAGCATTTCCGGGAGCCGGTGAATTACATGCGTGCCAAAAACCAAATTCACGAAAGGAAAGCTCTGCTTCAAACGCTGTGCCACGCGTTCCTGTTCTGTCATACAGCCGCAGACCGCTATAATCGTGGAAGGATGACGGCGTTTCAGATTTTTTAGAGCCCCGACATTGCCAAACACCCGGTCTTCTGCATGTTCTCTCACCGCACAGGTGTTGAAAAGAATGAAATCGGCGTCCTCCGGTTCAGAAGTAAAGGAAAAGCCCATTTCAGCCAACAGCCCTTTTATTTTTTCCCCGTCCGCCACATTTTGCTGGCATCCATAGGTGCGCACATAGGCCAAAGGATTTTCTCCACGAGCCCGTACCTTCATAATCTGAGCTATCTCTGCAGCAAATAATCCCTGCCGCGAAAGTTCTTTCTGTGCAACGGCTTTCTCCAAAAAACGTACACTCCTCTGATTTTGGCATGTTATTTAATATACCACAAACTGCAGAAAACTGCAAGATAAACACTAGCAATAGCATAGCATATTTCTATGGAACTCCCTGTGGTATTGCTTTCGAAATCTTATCTGCAAGCACACTACAAAAAGACGCTTTTCCCGCAGCTTCTGGCTGGTTAAAAGCGTCTTTTGCTCCCGTTATTTAAGAAATGCCGTTCCGCAGCAAAAAATGTGAAAGTTTCTTTTACTCACCTTCCTCATCTCTGATTCCCCGTTGGTTCCTACGATATTGCGCGGGCGGAATTCCGTTGGCATTTTTAAAAATTCGATAAAAATAGGTGATATCCTGAAAACCAACTTATTCAGAAATTTCCCGAATGGGCAGATCAGTTTCTTCGAGCAGCCGCCGTGCATTCCCTATCCGCACAGAGACCAAATATTCCGCCACCGACTGGTTCATCTGTTTTTTAAACAGCCGGCCCAAATAGGCTGCTGACATTCCCACTGCCGGAGCCACATCTGCCAGTGAATATCCAGGATCTTGATAATTCTGATCCAACAGTTCTTTCACAGAAAGGGAAATCATATCCTGTCGAGCGCCGCGCTTTTGTTCGTAAGCTTCCTGCAGACGCGCCATGATCTGCTGCAATTCTTTCACGATATCTTCCGCTGTCTCCAAAGTGGACAGCTGGAACACCTGCATGTCAAAAGCTCTTCCGTTCCCAATAGCGTTATTTGACAGAAATTTCTGCAAGGCGTCATCTAAGTCAATAATAAACTGCATCAAATATTTACGGTAAAGATTGTAAGAGCATGCAGTTAAAAGGGAGAAAAAAGCCTGAATTTGCAGAAAAGCTTGAGAAAATTTGCCGGTCATCTGTTGGAGCAAGCTACCTCTGGCTTCGGAGTCCGGATACAACAGATCTGCCTTTGATTCCCGTTCCTCCAGTTCGCGGGACCAACACACACTCTGTCCGGAAAGCAACTGCTGGTAAGGCAGCATATCTCGCAGAGCGGCATATTGTACCGCCGATCCATAAAAATTGTTATAAACGTCCGACACAAACACCGACAATGAAACTTCCAAGGACTGTTTTACCTGTCTCAGTACCTCTTTTAATCTCTGCCATGCCAAGACGTCCTGACCCATCTGTTCAGTACTGCAGATTGCGGCGATGGTTCCGTCATTTTCATATACGCAAAACACCGCTCCGAAAGGCTGTAGCAGCTCTTCCAGAATATTACAAATTCCATACTTCAAAAGGCTCTGCTCAGAATTTGTAGCGTGTTCTACCAGGAAGCAAGAACGATAACGGTCTATTGAAAATAGAAGTACCCTCCAGTTCCCAAACGTGTCTGGAAACTCCTGACATAAAATGTCCCGGCTACCAACGCCTTCATTCAAAAATTTAAGATAGACTTGCCTTTGTTTTTGCTGCGCATCCTTCCGTTGCTGTTCCTCCGCCTGAAGTATCTGCTGTTTTTGCTTGTTAAAAACAGCCAAAAGTCTTTTTGACAACAGGAAGAGCAGCCCCAGCATCACAGACCCTCCCACGGCCAGCCCCACAAAAAGATAGGTACGCTCCTGCAGGTTCAGCAGATCATAAAAACTGCTGCAGGAAGCGCTGACCACCAGCAAGTATTGATCGGAAAAAAAATTTTCCCAGCAGACAATTTGCTTTTTTCCATCCACCCTGGTGATCAGATATTTTTTGTCTTGATTCTGCAATACATCGCGAATCACCGGCCTTTGGGAATAATCAGAGAACAATACGCCTTCTTCATCTGGCAGGAAAGCGGTTCCCTCTCTGTCAATCAGAGTAAACGTTGCCGGAACCCCTCGAAAGGAAAGAGCAAATTCCTTCAAAAAGTCTTCTTGCCGGACATTGATCATCACGATATCGCCCCGTTCAGAGGGTTCCAGGGTATCATAGCGTATAAAAGAGACCAGGTTGACCGTCTCATATTTTGGATAAGCCACCGTCACTTGGCGGAAAACCGGCTGCATAAAGCTGTAATTCCGGTGATTTTCAATTAACTCCCTAGCAGACACATCGTAGAAATCCTGTAGCTTGTAGAGAGAGTAGGGGGCATTCCCGCTGGATACATAAACAGTTTCACCAAGCGCATTATATACATAAATAGAGTCAATCCAGGCATTGGATTTACGATAAGCGGTCATCTGCTTCAGCCCTGAAAGCAGTTCTGAAGCTTCCACGGAATCATAATTGGAGAGGCGAAACACTCTGCTGTCTGAATAAATCTGTTCATGCACGTTTTTTACAGAAGAAGTGATCGCTTCTCCGCCATTCAGGCTGTAATCCAGTTTAGTCCGACAGAACAGATAGATCTGGTGCTCCATAATGCCGGTAAACAATGCATACATAGCATAAAGCATCAAACCGACCAACAGCATCAGGCAGAGCGCCCATGCAAGAATTTTTCTATAAAGCGGTTTTCTGTCCTGCAAACACACTCTCTCCCTTCATCCCTTCCAGCTTTGCGGTTCATCCTAGCACATTTCTCTCAGGAAAGTCAACCGGTCAAGTTCCACCCTACCCTTTTGTACCAACACTTTGACTGCTCCCTTCTCCGCTTCGTTTAAAAAGAGTGGGGCCGTTTTTTGAAGCGTTTCACCGGGCTGCACCGACAGAGTGCCAAGGGGGCTTCCATCCTGGGTCAGAGACAGTTCAGCTTCTTCCCGACAGACCAATTCCAAAGAAACCTGGTCGCCAGCCTGAAGTTCCGCCGCTGTGTAAACAGCGAACTCCCCTGTACGCAGCTCGAGAGTGTTCGAATCCCAGCCACTGTCAAAGCCCCGCTTTTTTCCCTTTTCTCTGCCGCGCAGAATCCCCATGCCGGTACCCATCCGGTACTGCATCCAGTTGTCTTCCTGGCGCAGTCCGCTGAAGGAAATTCCCTTTCCGGGAAATTGGTCAAAATCCACCCCCAGGATGGCAAAACCTGGCCTGCGGCACACTGCGTCAGTTATATAACGGTTCTTTCGGCAATCCTCAAAACGGATATTCTGCAGGTATTCTGTAAAAATCTGCTGTGCACGCTGGTAGGAAGGCCGTGGTCCCCCTGCTGTATAGCCGATAATTTCCTCCCAACCCTCCGGACGTTTTACCGATAGGGGCGAGCAATCGCTTTCCATTCGCTTCCATGTCCAGAGATTGTAGCCAAAGCCCAAGGAAGCGGCCAGGGGATACATAGCAGTGAACCACTCCATACAATTCTCCCCGGTTTCCCCCAGCCACAAAGGCTGGTCCAGCCGCTGGGATGTCTCCAAAAACACCCGATAGCAGCTCAAATCCGGCAAGCAGCCGTAGCGGTGAAAATGAATAACCATATTGTCGTCAAACTTCTTGCAAAAAACGGCAGGGTCGGTAGACCAGTGATGCCCCTCTATGGAAAGCATATGCCTCTTGTCATGCCTGCGGATCCGGTCGATAGCCTCCTCATAAAACTGGATCAGCCGCGGCACCAAACCGTCATAATTTACCATATTCCCCGAAGCAGGCCGAATGGGCTCATTAAGCAGATCATACCCACCCACAATCCAACGGTCTGCGTATCGATCTGCCAATTTTCCCCAAATCTCAAGAGCTTTATTCCAGCTATCCGCATCCAGAAACAGACGCGGCACATCATCGATGGAATCATCGATATTCGCGCCAGTCTGTCCACCGGGCGCACCATGCATATCCAAAAACACATAGATTCCGAACTCCTCGCACCAATCGATGCAGCGATCCAAGAGCTGGAACCCCTCTTCCCTCCAAAGGAGTCCCGGCTCCTCTTCCAGCAACACTCTAGAGGTAAATGGGATCCTTACGGAGTTGTAACCCAATTCTGCAAGATGCCGCACATCCTCTCGGGTAATATAATTTTCCCGGAATTCTTTCCAGAATCTTTCGGCAAAATCAGAGCCAGTTAATTCCCGCACCACTTCCTCTATCCGGCGCGGGCGTTCAAAGCGATTCCCCTCCCCGCACATCCACATGTACCCTTCACAGAGCAGCCAGTTGCCGAACCCCCAGCCGTTGAGTATAACCTCTTCTCCCTCGCCATTGAGTACCCGGCAGCCCTCTGTGTGCAGAAAGCCTTTCACCCTATTCCTGTCCATAGCCTGTGTCAACATTTTCAGTCTCCTCCCGCTTTTATAAGAGAAACATGGAAGGGCATTGGAAAAATATTCCAAATGCCCCGTTCTTGTATGTTTTGGAATTTTTATGAAATCCCCTTTTCGGTATAATATTCCAGCATTTGTGTCTTGATCTCGCTGACCAGCGCATCAATTCCCGCGTCAGTAAGGGCTTTGCGGTACTGTTCGATTGCCGCGTCCACGTCTTCCACCAAACCAATATTTAACGGCGTGCCGTACTGCTGTGCAACCTGAGTCACCGCAGCCAGTTCTGCGGATACCTCGGTTTGATCCAGAACTGCAGGGCCGAACTTGTTGTCTACTGCCAGCTCTTTGATTTCCGTCATCAGAGGAGCAAAACCCTCCCATTCGGTAGCGCTGGTCCGGATCAGAGGTTCTGTACGCATGGCCCAACCGATACTGGCCGGATCGTATACGGCGCCTTCCGTTCCGGGAGCCGGGGCAATAATTTTTTCGCCCTCCAGTTCATAGTTATATCCTTTCACCCCGTACATGAACGTATCATAAAGTGCTGAATCTGTCTTTATTTCCTCCAAAATTCTCAGGCAGCGCTCGGGATTGGGCGCAGATTTTGGAAGGGCAAAGCCGTCCTGATTGATCACGTTGGGAATCACATATCCGTTCAGGTTATAGAAGCCCCAATAATCAAAGGTGAAATCCGGATTTGTGCCGCCGATGCTATTGATTAAGTAAGCCAGTCCCTCTGGATTTTCAATGGAGGTAGCCGAGGTACCCACCTGGATATTGTCCCAGGTGCCCACTGTGGCAGAAAGGGCATTGCTGGACCACCAGCCACGGTCGGCATAATCCTTCATCCGCTTGGACCACTCCACATACTCGTCGGTAAAGGGATACGCGATGATGTTCTCGATGTCATCATAGGATTTCACCATGACCAGATCAGAACCGGAACCGGAAATAGGTTCGAAACCGTAGATAGCCCGGAAAAGCTGCTTCATCCCATACTCTGGGTTGCCGTTATAGGGCATGATATCTGTCTCGTTGGCCTTGATGGTATCCATATACTTTTCGTAGGTTTCCAGGCTGGTGATGGGCTGCAGGTTATATTTTTCCATCAGATCCTTCCGGTACATGACACCATAGGGGATGTACCCGTGACGGCTGGCCGGAATCCCATAAATTTTCCCGTTGGCCGTGATGGAGGAAAGCTCCGCCTCGGAAAAATAGGCGTAGGTTTCGGGCATATATTCCGGGAACATCTCGGTGATGTCCAGAAAAGCTCCATTTTTGGCATAGCGGTTATAAGATCCCGCGCTGACATAGACCAGGTCTACTTTCTCCCCGGAGGTCAATATCAGGTTCAGCTGGTTGTCCCAATCGTTGAAACCGACATAGTTAAGCTGGATCGTGGTATTACATTTTTCCTTCAACTGGCTGTTAAAGGCATCCATCACCTTGCTGGTATCCTCGCTTGTATTGCCGCTGCAGTACCAAATCAGCTCCGTCTCCTTCTCATAGGGGTTTGTCTCCGCCGTTTGAGAGGTGACGCCTGAATTTTCGGAGATGGAAGCGGAGCCGCCGGTTTCAGCTGTTCCGCACGCGCTGAACAGCGCAGCAACCATCAGCAATGCAAGCACGAACGATAGTTTTCTTTTCATGTTTTTCCTCCTAATATTTCATTTATGTAAAATGGGAAATCCCATTTTATCCCTTTACGGAGCCAATCATCACACCCTTTACAAAATACTTCTGAACAAAGGGATACAATAAGATAATCGGACCGGTAACCACTACCGCTGTCGCCATTTTCAGGGTTTCGCTGGGTGTTTGTATCACTCCTGTAGCGACGCCGGAAGCCGCCGCTTTTTTCAGATATTCCGCGCTGGAAAGCAACTGGTACAACAGATACTGCAGGGGATACATCTCTTCCCTTGTGATATAAAGGCTGGCAAAATACCAGTTGTTCCAGTAACCCAAAGCAATGAAAAGCCCCACTGTGGCCAACCCCGCCTTGGACAGCGGAAGAATCATTTGCCAAAAAATTTTCCAGTCTCCCGCGCCGTCTATTTTGGCCGCCTCAACAATGGAAAATGGGATAGATTTGATGAAATTGCGCATCAGCATCAAATACCAGGGCGTCAACAAAGAGGGAAGGATCAGCGCAAGATAAGTGTTTTTCATATTGAGATAGGTCACCATGAGAATATAGGTTGGGATCAGCCCGCCGGAAAACAGCGTGGTGAAATATACAAAAAAGGAAAGCTTGTTCCGGTAGGGAAAATCCTGCCGTTGAAGCACATACCCTCCCATAGAGGTAAGCATCAGGGAAAGCCCCGTGCCAAGAGCCGTAATGCCAATCGTCACCAAATAGGAACGCAGGATACGTTCCCAGCCTGAAAAGATGGAGCGGTATGCGTCAAAACAAAAATCCCGCGGCAGAAGGCTGAATCCATAGCGCACCACGCTCTGCTCACTGGACAGAGAGCCGGAAACGATCAACCAGAACGGAATCAGGCAGATCAGCGATACCGCCGCCATAAAAAAGTATCCTAGCAGGCTGAAGCTGCGTTCACCCTTGTCCGCCCGAATTAGATTTTTCTGTCCCCTCATCTCTTGTCTCCCCCTTTCTTAAAACAGCGCATATTCTTCGTTTTTATGTTTCACAATAGTGTTTACCACAACGATCAGGATAAACCCAAATACCGATTGGAACACGCCCGCGGCGGAACCCATTCCGACATCGAAATTTACCGTCAGCGACCGATAAACATAGGTATCGATGATATCCGTGGTGGAATACAGAAGCCCATTGGTACCGACCAGCTGGTAAAACAGCTCAAACTGGCCCTTTAAAATGCCGCCCAGACTGAACATTAACAACAGCGCAATAGTGGGCTTAAGGATGGGCAACGTTACATAGCGAATTTGCTGCCATTTGGTGGCCCCGTCAATGCGGGCGGCCTCATAAAATTGCGAATCGATTGTGGTGATGGCCGACAGATAGACGATGCTGCCGTAGCCCAAACCCTTCCATACATTGACTGCCACAATGATGGGCGGCCAAGCCTGCGGGCTGTTATAAAAATTGTACTTCGACAGGCCCAGCGCCGAGAGCGCGGTATTGACAAATCCGTTATCAATATTGAACAGGTTATAGGCGAACAGCCCCACCAATACCATGGAGATGAAATAGGGCAGAAAAATGATCGACTGCGAAGTCTTCACAAAAGCCCTGTTTTTCAGATCACTTAGAAATACGGCGCAAGCCAGCTGGAACAGGTTTCCTAAAAACAAAAATGCCAAATTATAAAGAATAGTGTTTCGAACCAGGGAAAGCAAAATTCCCGATTTGAACAGATATTCAAAATTCTTCAGCCCGACAAACGGGCTTTGGAAAAAACCCAAATTGAAATCAAATCTGGTAAACGCCAGATAGATTCCCACCATCGGAATATAAGAAAAGACCACGAAAAACAGAATGATCGGCAAAAACATCAGCCAGAGCACCTTGTGATCCCGAAAGTCCTGAAGTAACCGAAATCTGCTTTTCTTCTCTGTCTGAAGATGATTAATATTAGCCATTTGTCCCTTCCTTTCCCAGCGGCTATCGATTCAACGCAAGATGTACCGCTGTGGTTATCAGTATAGAAATTAGAAAAATTTTTTCAATTTTCATTTTTAAATTTACTTTGCCAAATTACCGTTTATCTATTAAACCCTCTGAAAACACTGTATTTTCAAGGCATTTCGCCTGTTTGGTGTTCCAGCCTTATGTATTTTCCCTTGTTTTTGCCCTTACGAGCCGAAACAAGGGAAAGTTTTTTTAGTCTCCGCCGACTACCTTATCCAGCAGTCTTGCGGAAGTACGCTTCGCTTCCCTTGTAGCGTGAGCGTAGATGTTCATTGTGGTACTGACATCGGCGTGTCCGAGAAGCTCCTGCACATCCTTCGGCGCTGCCCCGTTTGAGAGCAGATTGCTCGTGAATGTGTGGCGAAGCTGGTGGAAATGAAAGCCTTCCAAGCCCTCGACCTTTTTGCTTGCCGTCCTGCACATGATCCCTACCGTACTCGGTGATTCGTATGCGCCGTCAGGTCTGAGGCAGACAAAGGATATTTCCTTATAGTCCTCTGGGATTTCTTCTGTTCTCGGCAGGCTATAAACCTCGTAGTAAGTGCGGTCTTTTTCTTTTACCTCGGTGTAGTAGTTGAGGTGGTAAAGCCCGCCATACTGGAAGCGGTTTTTGTGCTGTTCGGTTTTTGCCGCTTTGAGGATTGCCGCCAGCGTGTCGCAGAAGTCCACGGTACGGACTTTCTTCCGCTTGGTCGCTCCTATCTCGGTTTTGTGTCTTGCCCCGTTGTAGCGCATACTGCGGCGCACCGTAAGGTACTGCTTGTCAAGGTTGATGTCCTGCCAAGTCAAGCCGCAGACCTCGCCAATGCGAAGCCCCGTGTAGTAGGCAATCTGAATGGGCAGTAAAGCAGGATTGTCTTTCCTTTTCAGAAATTCCTCCAGCTTCAGATACTGCTCATGGCTGAGCGTGGGTGTGGAAGCGGTATCACCGTCCTCGTCTGAAAACAGGTCATAGTCCTCTTTCTTGCCCCGCCATACCACATACTGCATCGGGTTGAAGGTAATCAGCCGTTTGGGGAATACCGCAAAGCGGAACGCCCCTTGCAAAACTGCCGAGAACAACCGTAAGTATCCCTTGCTGAGTGCTTTTGCCGTAGTGCCGTCGGGATTTGTTCCTCCGAAGCTGAGAAAATCCATATACGCCTGCAAATGGTCGGCGGTGACGGTTTTCAGCTTTCGGCTGCCGATAGGGTGCTGCTTAATGCGATTGACCGTACCCTGATACGCCATTACCGTACCATTGCTGAGACTGCCGGGCTTTAGTTCTTCCTCCACCCACATATCCAGCAGCATTCCCACCGTGGTGTTTTCGGATTTTGCAACGAATTTCTTTTCCTCGTAGTCCTCCATCGCCTTGCGGAGCAGGGCTTCCGTTTCGGATTTGCTTTCTGTTCCCACGAACTCACGCTGTACCAGATTTCCGCTTTCATCTTCGATATAGAAGCGGTAGTACCACTTTTTGCCTTTCTTTCTTACAGAACCTTTTGCCATAGATAAAAACTCCTTTCTATCCGTGGCAATCGGGACTTATGACTATGGTGTGCGTAAAGTAAAGAATGTCACTTCTGCCGGTTGGTTTCAATCGGCGTATTTTTTTTCAAGGTGCCACGGAATTTTCTTTTTCGGACAGCCTGTTCTCGGCTTCCGTCACTATCCCGAAGAGGTCGCCCATGGATACTTTGGTGCGTCCCTCATCGTAGATATGTAAAATTCCATCTAAAAATCTCTTCATATCTTCGATAGGTATTTCCATTTCTTTGCGGTACACTCTTTCTTCGATTGCTCCAACCTCAATCGCATACCGCATAATCGACTGTTTCAAGCCTTCGTCCTCCGCCACACGGTCAACCTCCGCCATAGCGTTGGCAAAGTAGTGGCACAGCACCGAGTACAGGTCAATCATCTTGCCGAGGAATGTAGTAAGAAGCTGCTGATGCGGTTCTCCGCTGACCGTAGAGGAAACTGTATCAAGGTACTTTTTGATATGCTCCTCAATGTCCTTTTGGCAGAGCGTGCGGGCGTCATATTCCTTTTCCTCAGAAAGCCCTGTCAACCATTCGGAAGTGGTAAGCAGCGCATCGGCAAGACCGTTGATAATCATAGTACGCTTCGGGTCAACGCCGTCTGCTTCATACCGCTGAATGGTGGATTTGTTTACGCCGATACGCCTTCCAAGCTCCGGCATGGTAAGGTTTAGCTCTGTTCGGCGCTCCTTTACCCGTTCACCGACCTGTTTTGCGGTGAACTCAATTTCTTTTTTCAAGGTTTTCACCTCCTGCAGGTATCATTATAGCACATCAAAACGCAGATTGCAACCCTAAAACGAGATAAATATTAAAAATAATTCCTGAACAGTTGCAAAATGGGTTGACATGAGATAGCAAAATAAGTATAATTAGGATTGCACAGTTGCAAAACAAGTATTTCAAAAGGAGGATGAGATAATGAACGCAGTTAAAATGGGTATGACCATCGAGGAAGCCGCCGAATGTACGGGTATCGGCAGAAACACAATGCGGAAATTGGTGGACTGGGGCAAGCTGCCTGTCTTAAAGGTAGGACGCAAGACCATTATCCGCAGGGACACACTGGAGCGTTTTATGACGGTCAATCAGGGCAGAAACCTGCTCAGTCAGAACGATGTCCGCAAGGTCGAGTAACCGTTCTCTTAAGCCCTCGGCGTTTGAGAGCGAAATACACCCCTCGCACAAATCTGACGATTTGTACTCAGGGTATTTCGCCCCTGCGGGGAGCTTGTGATAACGCTGACACTTCCGTTTTCAGCATTATCACAGAGAAAACCGCTGCGGCGATTTTCTCTGCTGTTCCGTCAGCACAGCCGCCGAAACAGCGGCAACCGTCAAGACGGTTGCAAAATGAGAATGGTATATTTCAAAGAAAGGTTGGATTATGGCAAGACACAGCTTCATACAGATGTCGAAGCTGCCCAATGTCAAAGGACGAATATCGTATATCACCAGCCACGCAAAACAGGAAAACCTATACGCCACCTACCGCACCGCAGACAATGCGTTTTGGAGCAACCTTGCAAGGGAGAGCCAGCAGGAGTTTCAGCGCAGCGGCACAGAGGGGAAATGTATCGAGGCAAGGGAGCTGATTATCGCTCTGCCCGAAGTTTACACGCAATACGAGCCGCAGCAGGTGCTTGAGGATTTCACAGACGAGTTCCGCAGGCGGTATGGTGTAGAATGTGTGTCGGCATTGCACCACAATAAGCGCAAGACCAATTACCACATTCACCTGATTTTCAGTGAAAGGAAGCTGCTTCCTGAGCCTGATGTAAAGGTTGCCACAAGAAGCGTATTCTTTGACGAAACAGGGAAACGGGTACGCACCAAGAAGGAAATCACTGGAGAGGACGGACAGATCAGAAAGGGCTGTACCGTTATCAAAAAGGGAGAGGTTTACGAAAGTCATCTGTTTACCGTAAAGGATGACCGCTTCAAGAGCGAGGCTTTTCTTCGGGAGGTAAAGGAGGTTTACACGGAACTTATCAACCGTCACATTTCCGACCCTGAACAGCGCCTAAAGGTGTTTGACAAAAACAGCGTGTACCTGCCCACAAAGAAAATAGGCAGGAACAATCCCAAAGCCGCAGAGATTGAAGCCGACAATGCCGCAAGGCAGGAATGGAACAGGACGGCGGATATGGCACTTGTATCGGGGATTGAGGAAGCTAAGATTTTGGAGGTTAAGCAGACCGAGATACACGACAAGGTTAGCAGTTCTATCCGCAAGAGCGGCTGGCTGCCAAATCTGTTCCGCCGTATCGTGCGCAAGGCAAAGGACTTTTTACAAAACCTTATCCGTGAACACGGGATTCCGCCGAAGCCCACGCTCAGTATCAATATGGCAGAGTTCCGCACCATGCGAAATCTGATGATACGGGTACAGGACGAAGCGAGAGCAATCCGCAGCTTGCAGAAGGAAGTTCCCAAACTAAAAGAACAGCTTTCCGAAGCAAAGGGCATTTTCAAAGGCAAGGAGCGCAAGGCTCTTACCGAGCAGATACAGCAGACCGAGAAGGAAATATCCGAAAGGCTGGATAAGCTCCCCGATATTCTCAGGGAGGACGGATATCCCGATGTGCAGGCGTTTATGGCGACCTATCGGGAAGCGGAAGCTGTTGTGGAACAGTACAACCGTGACCTTGCTAAGTGGGAGCGACAAGTGAAAGAAAAGAGCAGACCGCCGAAGCCGCCCGAAAGGGAGAGCGTCCGAAACAGGCTCAGGCAGTTGCAGGAACAAGGCAGACAGCAAAAGCCACGAAAGAAATCCTTTGACAGAGACAGCCGATAGGCAATGAAAAACCGCCGCTATGGTCTTACCCATACACGGCGGCATACATATAGAGATTAGTGTTCCTGCTTCTTTATAATGGTCACTTTCAAATTCTCCGCTTCTATCAGCGTTTCCTGCTTGCATTTCGGGCAGTAGAGGGGATAGTTTTTCAAGACCGTATCTTCTCGGATTTTTAGTCTTGTTTTACCTCCGCAAATAGGGCACAACCTACTTTTCGCACATTTCACTATCTCCTTTTGACTTAACTGCATTCTCAATAGTGATATTTCTTTCGCTTCACAACGAGAAAAAACGCAGAGATTGCAGCCGCCATAACTTCTGCAACTACGATTGAAATCCAAACACCGTCAATCTCCCAAATGAGCGGCAGAAGCAAAACGGCGGCTATTTGAAACACCAATGTCCGCAGAAACGAAATCAATGCGGAAGTCAAACCGTCATTGAGTGCGGTAAAGAAGCCTGAACTGAAAATAGCAAAGCCCATAAATATGAATGACAGAGCAAATATTTTGAATCCCGATACCGTCAGATTCATAAGCTCTGCATCATATCCAACGAAGATGTTTGAAAGCGGCAGCGCCAATAATTCCGCTGCGGCAACCATGCCGACACCGAAAACACCAATCATAATCAAGCTTTGGCGAAGAAGCCCTTTTGATTCCTTATAATTTTGCGCACCGTTGTGATAGCTGATGACAGGAGCCACACCAATGGAATATCCAATGAAAGCTGCGGAAAAAATCATGCTCACATACATCATCACACCGTATGCGGCAACACCATTTTCCCCGGCATATTTCAAAAGCTGGATATTATAAAGCATACCCACAATGCTCATAGAAACATTGCTCATAAACTCCGAGGAACCATTTGCGCAGGCTTTTAGAATTGCTTTTCCGTCAAAACTCGTTTTTCCAAGCCGCAAAATGCTGTTGTTTTTTCGGAAGAAGTAGAAAAGCGGAATAACGCCGCCGACAAACTGGCTCATAGCAGTAGCAATCGCCGCACCTGCAAGCTTATATTCCTGCGGCAGTAAAATAACCAGCACAGCGTCAAGAACCATGTTTGTAACGCCTGCCAAAACTGTTACCGCAAGACCAAGCTGCGGTTTTTCAGCAGCCGGAAAGAAGCTTTGAAATAAAAGCTGCAACACATAAAAGGGCAGAGCGGCAAGAATAATGCGGGCGTAAACAACGCAGTTTTCCAACAGTTCACCCTCTGCGCCCAGCAATGCAGATATCGGACGAATGAAAACAATGCCTAATATTGCAAAAATCACGCCTAAAGCAAAAGAAACATAAACGAAAAGCGAGAAATATTTGTTTGCTTTTTCCTTGTCGCCTTCTCCAAAGATTTTGGCAACAAGTGCCGTACCGCCCGTGCCAAACATAAAACCGACAGTCGCTACAATCATCAAAAACGGCATAATGAGATTGACCGCCGAAAAAGGCGTTTTGCCCGCAAAGTTTGATACAAAGAAGCCGTCAACCACGCCATAAACAGAGGTAAATATCATCATGGCGATAGACGGCATGGTAAAGCGTATCAGTTTACCGTAAGTGAAGTGATCTGAAAGTTGTATCCTCATAATTTTTCCCCAAACCACCGTGCTGCGAAATCAGCAACAGCCGGTGTTAATTCTTTTATGCTCCAATCGCTTGTATTGATAATCAAATGATATGCATCTCGTTGTCCCCATGCAGAGGAAGTAAGTATTTCTCTTGTCTGTGAGCGCACTTTGTCAACTTGCTTTATTTTATGAAGCAGTTCTTTTTCTGACAGATTTTCGTCTTTTCCAGCACGCTCCATACAACGCCTGACCTTTGCGTCCATCCGGGCGCACACAAAAATATTAAAGGGGTGATATTGATCTAATAAAATATCTGCGTTCCTGCCCACGATAATGCAATCCTTTCCAAGTGAGGCGATTCCCTCAATCACCTTCTTTTGTTCAAGCAGAAGATCTACCTTATTTGCCTGCAAGTAGGGCAGCGTACAGAATGTTGAGCGAAACGTGACCGGGAAGTTTTGCCAACCGTGATTGTTCAATACTTTTTCAACATATTCACTATCATTACCGCTGTTTCGAGCAATAGCGGTAATGATTTCATTATCGTAATAATCAAAGCCCATCCTATCGGAAAGGCGTTTTCCAAGTTCTCTCCCGCCGCTGCCAAACTCACGGCTTATCGTTATAATTTTCATCTGTTTTACTCCTAAATCCTAAAATACCGGGGATTGAAGCTATCAAGCGTAATGGTTGACATCAGTTCCCGAAAGTGATCGATTTCAAAATCTTTTCCTGTACACATGATCTCATAGGTTACGCCCCGGTAAGAAAGCCCATATCCTGTTGGGCAATAAGCGTTGCGGAGATAGAATAAACGGCGCTTTTGACGCTGCTCATTGTTTGACGCTGTTTCGTCCAGCATTTCAAAATCCACTACCTGCTCATAGCCTTTATATAGAACCTTTAAGGTTTCGACAGCACGGCTGCCATACCCTTTGGATCGCAACGAAGGATCAATGGCAAGAAAGAATAAATAAGACATATTTTTGTGTGTTTTTACCGCCATGAATCCAACAAAAGTGTCCTCATCGTAAAGTGCCCAGAAATCAAAATCATCTTCCTTTGACATTTCGATCATGGTATCCGGCGAAAGATATTCTTCCGGCGGAAAAGCCTCTTTTGCCAAAAGATTAACCTTTTCAATATCACTAAAATCTTTTGTGACAGCGATGGTTCGTAATATCATAAATCCTCCCAACAACTTGCCTGCGGCAGCTATGGTATGCCGCATTATTATAACTTTTCAACTTGCTCACGGAACGAATCGATATACTTTTCCATAAATCCGATATGAGTGTTGATTTCTTCTTCCGTCCAAGACGCAAAAGCGGCAGCTTCCGCATCAAATAACCGGGCTGTTGTTTTTTGCACATATTCCTTTCCGGCATCGGTAAGAACAACTTTTTTCGCCCTGCCGGAGTGCTGCTCCAAATAGATAATGTGTTTCTTTTCTAAATTGCGTATGGCGGAATTCACCGTCTGCTTGCTTACGCCGGATTGCTTGTAAATATCACTGAGCAGACAATCCTCGCCGTTGTCGTAGATGGTATAAAGCACGATGGAAGCACTATCCGTAAGACCTAATTTCAAAGACGCATGATGATAGAGGGCATCTAACTCGGCGTTAAGATAATTGATACGGTGAATTCTGCTACAAATCTTTGTTTCCATATTGCGCCTCCAAAAGTATGAAATCGTACTTGCAAAGTGGATTATAGTATGATTTCGTACTTTTGTCAATAGACTTCAAAGAAAAGTTACAAATGACGGTATCGATACGTATATATACAAGTTACAAAGAAAGCGGCAGAGTTTTCACACCCTGCCGCCTGTCTACTATGCGTAAATGAGTTCTTTATCCACAATCTCCATCGCACATGCCCGTATGTTACCCAGCCGCTCAACCCATTCTAAAGCATTGTCAGCCTTTAGTTGTTCCGTTATGCCCTGCAATTGTTTCATATCCTCTATGAGCCTTTCAAAGCGTTCCTGCGCCTGTTCGTTGATGTCGGCAAGATAAGTGTTGAGTTTGCCGCTGGTCAAAAGCGTTGTGTAGGTCGCTTTTCTATGCTCTTTTAGGTAGCATTTGTGTTGCTGCCCCCATATCCCGATAGGCTTTTCTTCTTCGGGTGGTAAGGTAAGGCATGGCAGATAGTAATCGTCTTGCAGTTCGTACCAAAGACCGTTGTTTTCATCATAAATGCACTTGTCCATCTTGAAATCCTCCAGTATAATATATTCGCACATATGTCACATTCCCCCGATTGCCGCTTGCTGTTATAGCTTGTTATCAGATTTTTCTTCCCTTATTTTTGCCCTTATGAGGTGGCGAGGGAAGCATAAACACAAGTGAAATCGTATAAAGGGATAAGGCGGACACATTGCGATAAATCCTTTATTTGGGGGCGTTTTGGAGGATTTTATTAAAACCCTATGAGGGGCAGTAACCACCTATGAAATCGTGGTTTTCAAATTACAATTTTACGATTGAAAAAACAATACAAACTTCGCAAAAACCGTAAAACTGATATTGATAAATGTCAAAGAAGCAAGAAAGCTAACTTTTATCTTCTCTTCTCTGTTCGATGAATTCCTGTATTTCAAATATCAATGCCTTTGCTTTCAACGCAAAAAGCGGAGCATGCTGCTCCCGCAGCATAACTCCGCCTCCTCCCACACAATTTTCTGCAGGAAACCTTTACAATAGTTTTAGCCAGAAGAAAAGACACCCATTCGCTTTTTCCGTCATAGAGTAAAGGGCGTCGGAATCTCCGACGCCCTTTACTCTATGGCCTCTGGCCGAACCCTATTTCATCAGAAGCGCGCTTCTTCCGATTCTGTAAAAATTCCCATCCAAAACACCACAGCAAAACCAGCTCTTTCAAATTCCCTCTACCTTTGTTCCACCCGCAGACCGGACGGAAAGCACATAACAGGAGCCCTCTCCAAATACCTCTTCCATGTTCGTGCGGTACTCCTCCAGAAGATCAAGGGGTACAAAAGCCTGAATCGTTCCGGCAAAGCCGCCGCCGTGCACCCGGAACGCCCCCCTGCCGGCCAAGAAACGCCCGCTCAGGGCAAGAGCAAGGCTGACGCCCTGTTCTTGTGGAGAACCCACAGCAAACACATTTTGCAGCCGCTGGAAAGAAGACCGGCCCGACTCCAGGATTTTCTGTTTAAACCCATCAAAATCTCCGGCCTTCAGCGCCTCGGCTTCCTCTTTGGCCAGCCTGTCATCGTCAAAGAAATGCATGGCGCGCAGCACCGCCCTGTCGCCGGCTTCACCGCGCACAGCAGGCAGCTTATCATAGAATTCCTGTTCCTCCACATCCCGTAAGTACTCCTTGCCGAAAAAGCCTGCAACCCGTTTCATCTCCGCCGGAATCGCCGCGTATTCCCCGGTCAGGTTGGCATGATTTCCTCCGGTGTCCACCACGCACAGAGCATGCCCGCAGGCGGAAAAGTCAAAATCAACCTTTTCAATGACGGGAGAAGAGGGATCTTTGAAATCAATGGAGGTAAAACCACCCACTGAACAGGCCATCTGATCCAAAAGCCCTGACGGTTTTCCAAAATAGACATTCTCTGCATACTGTGCAATAATGGCGGCTGTAACAGGATCAATCCGGCCTTCATTGTACAAATGGCTGATAACGGTCACCACCAATACTTCAAAGGCCGCGGAACTGGAAAGGCCGGAGCCTTTGAGAACCCTTGTCATGGTATAGCATTCAAAGCCGCCTACCTTGTAGCCAAGCATCTGACATTTGGCACAAATCCCCTTGAGCAGTGCCAGAGAGGTCCCTTCCTCCTCTTCCTTCCGGGTAAGATCTCCCAGGTCAAACGTATCCATTCCCGGATATTCTGCCGATTTCAAAGAGATGCGTCCGTTTTTCTGTTTTCTGGCAAGACCTACGATATCCAGATTCACGGCAGCTGTCAGCACTCTTCCATGATTGTGATCCGTATGATTTCCCCCGATTTCGGTTCTGCCCGGCGCACTGAAATATGCTGCGCCCTCCGCAGACCCGAAATTCTCTTCAAACCCCTTCTGCAGCTCCTCGTACCGCTGTCTTTGCGACTGTGCTTCCCCGCCATACAACTCTTTAAATTCTACAACCATTTCAATACCACCCTTCTTTATTCTTCCACCATTTGAAGCAAATCCGCTTCAGAAAGTACGGGAACTCCCAGCTCATTTGCCTTTGTAAGTTTGCTTCCTGCCTCTTCTCCAGCCAAAACATAGCTAGTCTTTTTCGACACAGAAGAAGTCACTTTTCCGCCGTGCAGCTCAATCAGCTCCGACGCTTCTTTGCGGCTCATGGTCGGCAGAGTTCCAGTAAGCACAAAAGTGCTTCCAGCAAGGGCGCTACCCTTGCGCTGTTGTTCCGTCCTCATATTAACGCCCAACTCCCGAAGCCGCGCAATCAATGCTTTAGCTGATTCTTTCGAAAAGAATTCTGCAACCTCTTTCGCCATGATGCCGCCAAAACCTTCAATTTGAGCAATTTCTTCCTCTTGTGCCTGCATCAGTTCATCCATGGTGGGATACGCGCTGCAAAGAATCTTTGCAGCCTTTGCGCCAATGTGAGGGATACCAAGCGCATAAACCAAACGATAAAGGTCAGCCGATTTTGATTTATCCAGAGAATTCACTAAATTTTCGGCGCTTTTCTTCCCGAACCGTTCCAAATCCTTTAGCCTGTCCGCCTGCAGCAGATAGAGATCGGCAGGTGATGCAACCAGACCTTCCGCCAAAAGCTGTTCCAAGATAGCCGGTCCCAGCCCGTCAATATCCATAGCATCCCGCGAGGCGAAATGAATGAGGTGACGCAGCAGCTGTGCCGGACACTGAGGGTTAACGCACCGGACCGCGGCCTCTCCCTCCAACCGCGATACCGCCTCCCCACAGGAAGGGCAGATTTCGGGCAGGAGGAAAGGAATTGAATCCTCCGGATTCGAAAGCACAGCCACGACCTCAGGGATAATTTCCCCTGCCTTGCGAAGCACCACCCGGGATCCTATCCGGATATCCTTCTCCGCAATAAAATCCTGATTGTGCAGCGTTGCCCTGCTGACCGTCGTACCTGCCAGCGTCACCGGCTCGAACCGGCCGGTGGGTGTCAGAACGCCGGTTCGGCCCACATTTATTTCGATATCCACCAATACAGTCTCTTTTTCTTCCGGCGGATACTTAAAAGCTTCCGCCCAGCGCGGGAATTTCGCCGTACTGCCCAGCTCTTCCCGCTGCAAAAAATCGTTGACCTTCACCACAGCGCCGTCTATGGGATATTCAAAGCTGCCCCGCTTCTCTCCGATTTCCTGAATAAATGCCAGCACCTTTTCCATATCTTCCGTTTTGAGATAGAGCGGCGGCACCGAAAAGCCCAACTGCTTCAAACGTTCCAGGGACTGGTCATGCCGGGTAAGTTCTTCTCCCCTGAGCCGCTGAACATTGAACACGAAAATATCCAGTCCTCTTCCAGCCGTAATTTTCGGGTCCTTCTGACGCAGGGAACCGGCAGCGGCATTCCTGGGATTTTTAAAAGGCTTCTCCTCCAGAAGTTCCTGGCGTTCACAAAGCTTCTCAAAGCTTGCGTCGGACATATATACTTCTCCGCGTACTTCCAAATAAGGAATCGGTTCCTTCAGCTTTTTGGGCACGGTGCGAATGGTTCTGATATTTTCCGTGACGTCTTCCCCGGTCACGCCGTCCCCTCTTGTGGAACCCCGTACGAACAGGCCATCCACATATTCCAACGCCACGGAAAGGCCGTCAAATTTAGGCTCTACCACATATTCCGGATTTGCCACTGTTTCCCGCACTCTCCGGTCAAATTCCCGCAGCTCTTCTTCGGAGAAGGAATCGTGCAGGCTTTCTAACGGAACTTCATGCGTCACCGGGGCGAAGGTATTGTAAATAGCCCCCCCCACCTTCTGTGTGGGAGAATCCTCCGTGGCAAGTTCGGGGAACTCCCCTTCCAAAACCTCCAGACGCCGGTACAGAGCATCATACTCAAAATCAGAAATTTCCGAAATATCTTCTGTATAATACTTTTCTCCATAGTAGCGAAGTTTCTGTCTGAGCACCTCTATTTCTGTTTGTGCTTCCTTGAATTCCATAATTTCCTCTTGTCTTCTCACCCGTCCGCTGCGGGCTGATTTAAAAACCCCGTGGTGAACTGCGGCACTTCTCCCACGATCACAGTTTCTGACAACACGGTAGAAATTTCTGTTTCCTCGTAGACTTCAAACCGCTTTGACTGAGAAAACACACTGGCACGCACAACCATGGTAATGCGGTGACAGGTCTGGTTCACTCCAGCGGAGAGAAATTCCGTATGAAAAGTGATATCGGCTGATCCCTCAAAATTAAGACGTATTGGCACTGGAAAACCTCTTCCATTGAAAAGGCCCACCTCACTGAGACTTCCTATAGGGACAGAAACCGAACATTTTCCATTCAATTCCTTCGTCAGCTCTGTGAGAATGTTTCCTTTCAAACGGTTGATAGCCTCCGAGTCCGCACTCACAGCCGAAACCTGGCCGCTCCCGCTTCGGGATACTTCTACAAAAGAGCTTTTACCGCTTTCCAATTGGTTATTCACAGCCCGGTTCACAGTTGAGACTAAATAATTTCGTGCCGTTTCTTTGGTGAGCTCCTCGGAAATAGAAGAAAGGCCCTTCTCGGAAACTGCAGCACAAATCACGGCAAGCACCCCCAAAAACACCAAAACCAGACGAAAACGACAAACTCCCTTTCTTTTCTTGCCGCGACGGCTTCGTGTGCGGAACCGTCTTCCTATGTATCGCATAACACCACCCCGCTTTTCCCATAGTACGCAGGGCAGCCTGTCTGTGTTATTGCAACGATAGCTTCCGCAGCCGTCGTAGAGTTTCCGCCACTGGAAGGCCCACTACGTTGGAGTAGTCTCCGCAGATTGAGCGGATCAGAGTAACGCCTTTTCCTTCAATCCCATAGGAACCAGCTCTGCCGCGGGATTCGCCTTCCCTGACGTAGTCCTCGATTTCCTCATCCTCCAACGAATAAAAATCCACCCGTGTCCTTTGATGAAACACCTCTGTATAGCCGGGCGCCAGGATACAAACGCCTGTGTAGAGGTCATGGCTTCTGCCTGAAAGCCGCCGCAGAGTAGCCTTGGCTTCCGTATCATCTTTGGGCTTTCCCAGCATTATCCCGTCAATACTGACCATGGAATCCGCCGCTACGATAACCTGATCTGGGTGCAGCTCTGCCACCGCTTCCGCTTTCCGTTTTGCCAGACATTCCACCGTCTCCGCAGGGCCATAAGTTTCCGGAACCGTTTCTTCGGCGCCGGAGACCACCACTTCGAATTCCACGCCTGCTCTTTCCAGCAGCATTTTCCGGCTGGGCGAGGCGGAAGCCAGAATAAAGGGTTTACTCTTCATAGCCATTGGGATTCATCCTCTGCCAACGCCAGGAATCAGCGCACATATCATCCAGCGTTTTTCTTGCCTTCCAGTGAAGCTCTTCCAAAGCCTTGGTGCAATCCGCATAACATGCCGGAATATCCCCTGGACGCCGGTCTGTCACCTCATAGGGGATCTCTTTTCCCACTGCTTTTGAAAAAGCTGATATCATCTCCAAAACAGAATATCCCATACCCGTACCTAAATTATAGATGTGCAGCCCACATTTTTCCTGTTCAAACAATTTCAACGCCGCTACATGTCCCTCTGCCAAATCTACCACATGGATGTAATCCCTCACGCCCGTACCATCCGCCGTGGGATAATCGCTGCCAAAGACACGTACCTTCTCAAGCTTTCCTACTGCTACCTGCGTGATGTAAGGCACTAAATTATTGGGAATTCCATTGGGGTCTTCGCCGATCCTTCCGCTTTCATGCGCTCCCACCGGATTAAAATAGCGTAGGATAACAGGATTAAACCCGGAGTTTGCCCGGGCATAGTCGGTCAAAATCCGCTCGATCATCAGTTTTGTGGTTCCATAAGGATTCGTAGTGGACAGGGGAAAATCTTCCCTGATAGGAACCGATGCGGGATCTCCGTAAACCGTGGCGGAAGAACTGAACACAAAATTTCCTACCCCGAATTCCCCCATGACTTTCAGCAGAGTCAGAGTGGAAATTAAATTGTTTTCATAGTACCGCAAAGGGATGGCAACAGACTCACCCACCGCCTTTAGACCGGCAAAATGGATTACTGCATCAATCTTTTCTTTCTGAAATACCTCACGCAGCTGCTCCTCGCAGCATACGTCGTATTCATAAAAAGAAACCTGCTTGCCGCTGAGTTCCTGAATCCGGTCTACCGCAACTCTTTTGCTGTTGCAGAGGTTATCCACCACAACCACGTCATACCCCTTATCAAGAAGTACAATTGAGGTATGTGATCCGATGTATCCGGCGCCTCCGGTAACGAGCACCTTCATAGAGAAAAACCGCCTTTCCATTGATGATTACTTATCGTTTCACGTCAAAAGCTTGTCCAATCTACAGATTTATATTATAGGGAACTTTGCAAAAAAAGACAATAAGTTTTCCAAAGAAAGGCAGGCAAAACGCAAATAAACGCAAGAGAAATGCGCACACTTTCTAGTACGGTTTTAACCGAATCAATGGAATCCAGGAGTTTTGACGATGAATATGGATGGGCTGATTTTTCTCACAGGCAGCTGTGCCTATCCCACGCTGGAAATGATCTGGCGCGGGCATACTCATTATTCTATGGCGATTGCAGGTGGAATCTGCCTTTATCTGATTGACAAGATTTGCTGCGGCCGCCTGAAAAGCCGCAGTATTGGGTGCAAATGCTTGGCAGGAGCAGGTATTATAACCGGGGTGGAGCTATTTACCGGCCTGGTCGTCAACAATCTTCTGCATTTTAATGTTTGGGATTATTCTGATGTGCCCTTCAACCTGCTTGGACAGGTATGTCTTCCCTATACAGTCCTATGGGCTGCGCTTTCCCTGCCTGCTATGGCGCTTTGCGAACTGTGCAGGCGTTCCTCTGTTTTATCCTGAAACAGACAGAGAAGTTTCAAAAAACCATTGACATTCTACCGAGTCTTATGGTAATATATTACTCGCGTCAGATGTGGAGAGGTGTCCGAGTGGTTTAAGGAGCTAGTCTTGAAAACTAGTGATCCCGCAAGGGACCAAGAGTTCGAATCTCTTCCTCTCCGCCACATGTCTATCAAGTTACATACTTTATGGTATAGATTTCACCTTGGAGAAGTACCCAAGTGGTGAAGGGGCTCCCCTGCTAAGGGAGTAGGTCGGGTAACCGGCGCAAGGGTTCAAATCCCTTCTTCTCCGCCAAACCTGCGGCCGGTAATTTGCGGCCGCAGGTTTTTCTTTTCATATTTTGTGCCGCACCCCAGTTTTATCAGATACCAATTCCGGCACAGTGACATAATAAAGCCGTAGACAGAACCGAGTTTAGGGGGATACTAATGGTTTCTATAACAACTGACAGCAGAAATTTTGAATCCAATCGAAACTACAGCTTTGATATTTTGCGAATTTTTGCCTGTTTTATGGTAATTGTCAACCACACCAATAGTTGGGTTTTTATGACCTACTTCCCATCAGCTTCGGGGCATCTTTCTTTAGCGTTGTTTTTTATTTCTAAAACTGCCGTTCCAATTTTCTTTATGATCTCGGGGGCTTTACTATTAGGGAAACGGGATACGTATCGAATTGCATATGGAAAAAGAGCTTTCCGCATTTTTCTGGACATTCTGGTCTTTTCAATCATTTCTTTTTGTATTACCAATCATGGGTTCAACGGTTTTTCTTTTGATACCATACGTTCGATGATTAACAATCCGATTATCACGCCTTATTGGTATCTCTATTCTTATCTGGGCATTATGTTAATGCTGCCCTTTTTGCAAAAAATGGTACAAGCCCTCAACAAAAGGGATTATATTATTTTGTTAAGTCTTCTATTTATATCAAGGCCCTTCTTATCTTTTTTATCATACCTTGGCCTGTTGCCCGCGATTTCAGACTTTTTTTCAAGAAATCTTTTTTCAGGGGAAATATTTTATTTCTTATTAGGATATTTTATTATGAATAATATTCCTGATTGGTCCCAAAAAAAGAAACTCAACTGCCGTATTATGATTGCCTGTCTTATTCTGTTTTTAGCCGGCATCCTGTTTTGTTGGTATCGAACAGGCCTGGAGTTTTATCAAAACGGCAAATTTACCTTACGATTAGATCACATCTACAATTTGCCTATTTTCATTCCTTCCCTTTCGCTTTTTATATTGACCATCTTATTGTTTCAGAATGTCCAGTTCCATGCGATAAGTTCCAAGTTCATACGTACTGTAAGTCAAGCTACTTTCGGGGTTTATTTAACTCATAATATCGGCATTACTTTATCCCGTCCGGTTCTACAGTTTTTGTGTTCCAATATGAATGACTGGATTGCCGTACTTATTACGGATTTCATTATATTTACTTGCTGTACGATCATTATTTATCTTTTGAGAAAAATCCCCTTGATAAAAAAATTATTATAACGATATTGTATTAATTTTTTCGGATAGGCGTAAAAAGAAAACCCGGATCAGAAAGAGGAACGTATATCTTATACGATGTACTTCTCTCTTAGTGATCCGGGTTTATTTCATCCATTGAAACAAAATAAGTCCGACTTCATCTTTCCAGTCCGCTTTTAGTTATGAAGCGGTCTGAGGTTTGACCGTACTCTGAATCTTCGTGCCGGAAATCCATCCATGGAGGTAGTCCCTGCCGGTACGGGAAGAACGGTTGAGCGCCGTTTCCAGAAAAAACAGAAAAATGACCGACAGATACCAACCTGCCAACAAAAACAGGTAGAACAGCTGCTTTTCCGCCGGAGCCACAGTGAACTGTATCAAAAGAAAATTGGATATAAATAGAAATAGTACGGCTTCTCCACATACTGCTCCATAGCGCAGTAAACTGCGCCACAATACCACTCTGCTTCCATCCCGATTCGCAATACAGAGCTTAGTCATCCTTTTACCAAGGCTTTTCCCCTTCCAAAGCCACTGAAACACACCAAAGTACAGCAGGTAAGCGGCGGCAAAAAGAAAGTCATCCCAGAAATCCGATACCGGCAGAACCCAGTCCAAAAATCCTGTAAAAATCGAAACAAAAAACAGATCTACGGCAAACGACAAAAATCTCCGGGTAAAACTTACCCTTTCCCCCTTCTTATAGGATTTCTCATCAATCTTATCGCGGTCCGGAAGGATACGTTCCAACAACTTCGTAAAATAATATCCTAACATTCCTCCCAGCGTGTTGCAGAGCAAATCATCCACATCAAACAGCCGGTAAGGTCTGGGATAAATTCCATAAAGTCCGGAAAGCTGCGTCAGTTCAAAGAAGAGACTGAAACAAAAGCAGAATATTACCGCCGGCAGAGGCTTTTTTCGGAAATAATACCGCAAAAAACATCCGAAAGGAAATAGTAACGCTATGTTAAAGACGAATTGCAGCGTAAAATTGCTGGTAAGAGCCGGAAAATAAGTAGCAGGCTCTGAAACCCGGAAACCGGTTTCCTTGGAAAGTTCCCGAAAAAAACTGAAAGGAATCAGCTGCACTTTCGGCGTAGTTAACTTTGCCACCTCTGCGCGGTCAGGCAGTGGAAGGATAACCAGAAAATAGGCGCATAGCAGATAGAGCACAAAGGAATAAGCCAGAAAAAAACGCAGAAAAGTAACACTGCCGAATTTTCGATAGTGATGAATCAAAAAAGGCAACGTTATCAGTGCTGCCGCAAATGGGAAAAAAATACATGCCTCCCAAATTATGTTCAGGTAAAAATCCATCGTTTTTTCTTCCTTCTCTTCTGTGTCTTTCCGCCAAGACTTTCAACAGCCTCTATACGGATGCACTCTCTGACAGAATGCCAGTCTCAGGGCTCCGTTCTGCCAACAGCCCGCAGAAAACCGGTCAAGGAGCGGTTAGCTACCAATTCTTCTGGAAAGTGAATCTCTTCCAACATGTTCAAGGCGCGTTCGAAATGTCCTACCGAATAAGCGCTATGGGCATCGGAACTTACCACGATTCCTACTCCCAATTCTGCACAGGTCTCTGCAATTTTTCTGCATTCTTTCTGAACTGCCAAATCCGCCTGAAAGCTGAGATTGTTGATTTCTATCAGTTTTCCGCAGTCCCTGGCCGTTTTACACACCTCTTTCCGGTCAAAACGCAGACCTGCCCTTCCCGGATGCCCTATAATATGGACTTTGGGATTCCGCAGCACATTGCAGTACATCTCGGTATGCTGTATCACACTGCCGCTATCCCGTCCCGGAAAACTATGAACACTTGCAATCGCATAGTCCCTGGTATCCAACAGCATATCACAAAGAGAACGGCACTCATTTCCCCCATCCCGAAAGCCGTCAGGCGGAAAATCGTTCCAAAAAGCCAAATTTCCCTGAAAATCCACAATGTCAATTTCCACACTAGCCAAAATAGTGACCCCATGGATTTTTCTTGGCAAAGCCGCCATGTTCATCATCGCACCCCAGGCAGGCATGCCGTCTGCACGAATTGGAGTAAGCAGCGAATTGAAATGTTCCGACATACCAATCGCTTCCAGTCCTATCTCTGCAGCGCAGGCCGCGTTTTCAGAAATCGTGGAAAATGCATGCTCTGAAAAAATAGAATGGGTATGAGGGTCAACCTTAATCTGATACAAAACAGCGCCTCCTTTCTAAACGCTTGAACGAGGGCCCACACTGTCCGCCCTGCGGTATAAAAAAGCGTTTCTCAGTTTACCCGTACGCTCCAGCGCACCGACGGAATATAAAACATTGACAGCCGCAGAAGCTGCTTTTGCCGACATTCTTGCAGCGGACGCGAAATCCCGCACGGTAAAAGTCTCCTGCAGGCTCTCTGGGAGGAAACGCCGATACTCCTCCAGAGAAGTGATCCACAGCTCTTCCAGGAGGTTCACAGGCATCCTGTCAAACCGGGTGGAGCCCCGCTTTCCCCCGTTTCCCCAACCATTTTTCAGACGGTATTCCTCAAGTTCCAGCATCACGATACACAACCGGAGATTGGGAGCAGAGAGAAGGGGCTTGAGCTTATATAATTCCGGAAGTATTTCACAGGCTGACGCACTCTTGGGGCTTTTTCTGCGGGGACTGTCTGTTCCGTCCTCCTCTATCCAAATCAGCCACTTTCTAGCCGGCACCGGATAGACTACCGTGACAGGTCCCAACTCCAAAAAGAAAGCAAGTTTTTCCCGAAGCCTGTCAAATCCCCTGGTCTGAATTTCAAAGATACCCTGTTCATTGCAAATATCCGCCACGTACGGACCTACGGGAACTTCCTGATTTTCCTTCCGCGGCTCGAAATACTGTTTTAAAACTGCGTGCAGCGTTTTTTCTCCCAGGGTTCCGATTCCTGTCCGCTTTCCGGCTCCATCCATACATTCACTACACGCTTCCAGAAACCGGGCGGCAGAGTCTTTCTCCATACTCAAACCTGTTCTTCCAAATGAAACAACCGGGCAAAATTTCCGTAGAGTATTTTCCGGTTTTCCTCCTCGCTTAACCCCAAAGCAAAGAAACGTTCCAGCTCTGTTTTGGGAAGCCACATGGGGAAGTCCGTACCAAACATCGTGCGTTCCACTCCAAAATGTGCGATATTCTCCAAAGCCTGTTCCCTCGTAACCACAAAAAGGGAACTGGAGGTATCAATATACACGTTGGTCCCTTTGAGATCCCGACGGGCAGCTTCCCACTCGGAATATCCGCCCAAATGTGCCGCAATACAGGTAAAATCCGGAATTTTTTCCACCACATTCATCAGCCTTCGGGGAGAGGAGAAATCTGTGCGGCTGTCGCCCGTATGGAACAGGACAGGCAGACCCCGGCGATTTGCCTCTCGGTAAACCGCGATCATCCGGTCATCGTCAATGTGAAACTTCTGAAAATCCGGATGCAGTTTGATACCCACCAAACCCTTTTCCTGAATATCGTCGAATTCCCCATTGATATCCTCGATATCCTGATGCCAGGCGCCCAAACCTAAAAACTCAGGATATTCTTCACATTTTTTCCGGATAAACTCATTGATGGAACGGACCTGTTCCACCTTGGTGGCTACGGAGCAGACTAGATACCGGTCGATCCCGGCCTCTCTGCCTCTTTCACGCAGGACGTGGGGCAGACCGACATTCTGCATCCTGATATCATAGAAATCCCCTACTGAAGCGGTCGCCTTCTCCGCAATTTTACCCGGATAAATATGCGCATGAGCATCTGCGGCCCGGTACTTTACGCCATTGTGTATAACAGCCATTTATCTCATCCTTTCCTGCCTTGCCTGTTCTGATTCCCGTTGAGAATAAATACAGCCGCAGTAATTCTGGCGGTAGAGTCCGTATTCCCGGGAAAGCTCAATGGAGCGTTTATAGCCATCTTTTTTCTTAAAATCCGCCGGAAGGTGCGCAATACCATACAACGCTCCGATTTCCTCGCCGATTTGATTGAGAACCGCTGCATTTTTTAAGGGGCTGATAGATAAAGTTGTCGTAAAAAAGTCGCAGGACAGCTTCTGTGCTGCCTTCGCGGCGGCCTCCAGCCGCAGACGGTAACATTGGCGGCAGCGGCTCCCGCCCTCCGGCTCTCCTTCCAATCCTTTCGCAGTCTCTTCAAAGGCTTCCCCTTCATATCCGCAGGACACCAAGGTGACCGGATGCACCACAGGCATGGAAGATGCCAGCCGCTCCAGTTCTGCTTTCCTTTTTTCATATTCCTCTATTGGAGAGATATTGGGATTATAATAGAGAAGATTAATGGAAAAATAACGGGAAAGATATTCCAGCACATAGCTGGAACAGGGAGCACAGCAGGCGTGCAACAAGAGCTTTGGGACTGCAGCGCCATCCTGTAGCCGCTTCACAATCTTGTCCAATTCTTTGGAATAATTTCTTTTCGTCTCTATGGTAAGCACCTCATTTATTATGGAAAACGGAACAATTAAAAATTTTAGCACAGGTACTGAGTGATTGCAAGCGGCAGAAAAAAGCTGAGCCGGCAAAAAATCAAGCAGAGAAAAGCTTTTGCTTTTCTCTGCTCATTTTTTAGCAGCGGCCTGTTATTATTTTACAGTCACATTAAGTAAAATTGGCTTTTATACCCAGCGCAAATCCGTCATTTTGTCTTCAAAGGTGATAGAGCGATTGAGCACGTCGCAAGCTTTGACCAGGCCTTCATTCTTACTCATGAGGCTGTCCTCATGCTCAATGGAAAGCACATAATCATAGCCCACCAGACGAAGCTGGCTTACAAAATCCTTCCAGAACAGCTCGTCATGGCCATAGCCGATGCTGCGGAAAATCCAGGAACGATGAATCTCATCGGCATAGGAATGGGTATCCAGTGTACCGTTGATTGCAGCATTGATGGGATCAATTTTTGTATCTTTCGCATGGACATGGAAAATCGCCTCACCGCCCAGCTCACGGATGACCTTCAACGGATCCATCCCCTGCCAGACCAGATGGCTGGGATCCAGGTTGGCGCCGATTTCCGGACCCACCGCGTCCCGCAGCTTCTTTAAAGTATAGGTATTGTATACACAGAAGCCCTGATGCATCTCAAGGCCGATTTTATTGACGCCATGCGCTTTTGCAAAGGCCACAAAATCCTTCCAATAGGGAATCAATACCTCGTTCCACTGATACTCCAGAATTTCCAGATAGTCATTAGGCCATGCACAGACCACCCAGTTGGGATTTTTCGATTCCGGACAGTCTCCGGGACAGCCGGAAAAGGTGTTGATTTGATGAATCCCAAGCTTTTCAGCCATAAGCACCGCATCATGCAAATCATCGTCAAACTGTTTTGCAATCGCCTTGTTGGGATGAATCGGATTTGCGTGGCAGCTCAAAGCGCTGATTTCCAGACCGGATTCCTGAATGGTATCCACGAACTCCTGGAATTTCGCCTCATCGTGCAGCAGCACGCTGGGATCGCAATGATCTTTGCCGGGATATCCGCCGCAGCCGAGCTCTACCATCTGGGCGCCCAGGGATTTAAAATAGGCCAGAGCCTCTTTCAGCGGCGTCTCGCCGATGACATTGGTCAGTACACCGAGTTTCATAATGACAGCACACTCCTTTGTATTTTATCGGATTGGCAAAAAAACAGCTTGCACACCGATTGCCTTTGGATACAGTATATATAATCCCTCCCAAAAAAGCAATCCCGCAGCAGAAATTTCTCCTTGGCGCCAGCAGGAAAAGGCTTTCTATTTTTGACGCTTTCCTGTATAATCAAAAAGCATGCTAAAGGGGGAATGGTAATCTATGGAACAAAAACAGAACTTCAAATCCACACGGCTGGCTTGTTACAGAGGTTATATTGTACAAGGGATCGTCAACAATCTAAGTCCGCTGTTCTTTGTTATTTTCCAAAAGGAGTTCGGCATCTCCTATGGGATGATTTCTTCCCTGATTCTCTTTAACTTTGTTACGCAAATCATCGTGGACATTCTTTGCGTCAAATTTGTGGACCGCATCGGTTACCGTATCACCGCTGTTGCTGCGCACGTCTGCGGCGCAGCAGGGCTGCTTTCCCTGGGAATCCTTCCCAGAATCCTGCCGTTTCCCTTTTTGGGTCTGGCGATTGCCACAATGATCACCGCTGTGGGCGGCGGGATGATCGAGGTTATCATCAGTCCCATCATCGATTCTCTTCCCAGCGATGCAAAAGACGCCAAAATGAGCCTTTTACACTCGTTTTACTGTTGGGGCCAGGTCGGCGTAGTGCTGATCACTACTCTGGCTGTAAAACTGATTGGAGAAGAATACTGGTGGCTACTTCCCTTGTTCTGGGCGCTGGTACCAGCCTATAACATCATGAAATTTGCCAAGGTGCCTCTGATGCCCACCATTCCAGCAGAAGAGAAAATCCCGCTGGGCGCTCTCTGCCGCTCAAAAATCTTTTTTTTAGCCATGGTGCTTATGCTTTGCGCCGGTGCGTCCGAACTTGCCATGAGCCAGTGGAGTTCTCTGTTTGCAGAAAAGGCGCTGGGCGTTCCAAAAGTTTTGGGAGACCTGTTAGGGCCTTGCCTCTTTGCCGTGTTCATGGGAATCGGCAGAACGATTTATGGAATTTGGGGTGCAAAGCTTAACCTGCACCGGGTTTTAGCGTTGAGTTCCGTGCTCTGTGTTCTCTGTTACCTTGGGGCTTCCTTGGTACCGAATCCCATGATCGCCCTGCTTTCCTGCGCTCTGTGCGGCTTCTCCATCAGCCTGATGTGGCCCGGCGTTCTGAGCACCACCTCTGCAGCATATCCAAAGGGAGGTACCGCCATGTTTGGCGTTCTGGCTGTATGCGGAGATATCGGTTGTTCCGTCGGGCCCGCGCTGACCGGCGCTGTGAGTGATTTTGTCAGCCGTTTCGGAGCCTTTGCCGCTTCCCTGTCTGTGACAGCCGATCAACTAGGGCTGAAAGCCGGCATGCTTTCTGCCATAGTCTTTCCCTTGATTTTGCTTCTCTGCCTCGTCTTGTTGAAGCGGGCTCTGCAGAAAAAGAAGCTGCCTGGCTGAACAAAGTAAGTTTCCCTATCCCGATAAAAAAGAGACGTCAAGAAGCAATAAACTGCTTTCCTGACGTCTCTTTTGTCAACGCCTTATTTAGACTTCGCTATAGATTCCAGCAAGCCGCCGCAGGCAATGATATTCTTGATAAACGGCGGAAAAGGGTGGGCCTGATAGGTCTTCCCCGTCGACTCATCCGTGATGAGGCCGGTGTCAAAATCCACAGCAACAATGTCTCCTGACCTAATCTCTTCCGCTGCTTCAGGACACTCCAGAATAGGCAGGCCGATGTTGATGGAATTCCGATAAAAAATCCTGGCAAAGGTAGAAGCTATCACACAGGAAACGCCGGAGGCTTTCAGCGCAATGGGAGCATGCTCCCGAGAGGAACCGCAGCCAAAATTCTTTTTAGCCACCACGATATCCCCTTGTTTCACCTTCTTGACAAAGTCCTCGTCAATATCCTCCATACAGTGCGCCGCCAGCTCACTGTGGGAGGAAGTATTCAGATAACGAGCGGGGATAATAACGTCTGTATTCACGTCATCCCCATATTTATGTACGGCACCTTTTGCATCCATATCACTCGCTCCTTTCTTCACAGCACGGCAGGATCCGTGAGATAACCGGTAACCGCACTGGCCGCCGCTACAGCGGGAGAAGCCAGGATCACTTCGGACTCCGGATGTCCCATACGTCCTACAAAGTTTCGGTTGGTCGTGGAAACCGCCCGTTCGCCTTCCGCCAAAATTCCCATATAACCGCCCAAACAAGGGCCGCAGGTAGGCGTGCTGAATACCGCGCCTGCTTCAATAAAAATTTCCGTCAGCCCTTCCCTGACACAATTCAAGTAGATTTCCTGTGTGGCCGGGATGACGATACAGCGTACCCCTTTGGCGATTTTGCGGCCCTTTAGAATACTGGCCGCCATTCTCATGTCTTCCATCCTGCCGTTGGTGCAGGAACCGATCACGCTTTGATCGATCCTGACGTCGGAAACTTCACCGATGGTTTTTGTATTTTCTGGCAGATGAGGCATGGATACCGTGGGCTTTAAAGTGCTCAGATCAATTTCCACCGTTCGCTCGTACACCGCGTCTGGATCTGCCTCATATCTTTTGATGGTTCCCTGATAACGATCTTGGCAATAGGCCAGCGTCTTTTCATCTACAGGGAATATACCGTTCTTAGCCCCTGCCTCAATGGCCATATTGGCTATCGAAAAGCGGTCGTCCATCGACAGAGACGCAACCCCGTCTCCAGTAAACTCCAGAGACTGATACAGAGCGCCGTCCACCCCGATCAAACCGATCAGATGCAGAATTACATCTTTTCCACAGACATAGCCTGTGAGGCGGTTTTTCAGCACGACCTTTATGGCAGAAGGAACCTTGAACCAGGCTTTCCCTGTGATCATCCCCGCCGCCATATCCGTTGAACCCACACCCGTGGAAAATGCTCCCAGTGCGCCGTAAGTACAAGTATGAGAGTCCGCGCCGATCACACAGTCGCCGGGGCCCACCAGCCCCTTCTCCGGAAGCAGCGCATGCTCGATGCCCATCTCTCCTACATCAAAAAAATTGACAATATCATATTGATTGGCAAATTGTCTGGTTTGCTTGCACTGCTGCGCTGCTTTGATGTCCTTATTCGGCACAAAGTGATCCAGCACCAAGGCAATCTTACTGCGGTCAAACACGGCGTCTGCGCCGCACTTTTCAAACTCATTGATAGCTACGGGCGAGGTGATGTCGTTGCCCAATACCAGATCCAGCTCTGTCTCAATCAACTGGCCGGCTTCAACGTGTTCAAGGCCCGCATGGGCAGCCAAGATCTTCTGCGTCATCGTCATTGCCATAAAAATTCCCCCTCTTATTTCGTCTGCAGCAGTCCCAACGTCTCAGTATCTCGCCGGATTATCTTATTTGCCACAGGCGCCGTTTGTCTTCAGCAACAGATATTCCATGGAGTCCTCTAAAGCTTTCCAGCTAGCTGCCACCACGTCGTTGGAAACGCCTACCGTAGTAAAACTTCGAACCCCGTCTGTAGAAGTAATCAGGACACGCACACTGGATCCGGTAGCATTTTTTCCATCCAAAACACGAACCTTGTAATCCGTCAGTTTAACATGGGACAACACCGGATAGAAAACCTCCAACGCCTTGCGGAGGGCCTGGTCCAATGCGTTCACAGGGCCGTTTCCTTCGGCCGCCATAAGCTGAATTTCCCCGCCCACGCGAACCTTCACCGTCGCGCTTGCCCCACAATCTTTCTCTGCGGCAAAATCCGTATAGATGTGATAATACAGCAGTTCAAAAAAAGGTGAAAAAGGAGCCAGAAGCTTACGCACCAACAGTTCGAAAGACGCGTCAGCCCCTTCGAACTGATATCCCAGACGCTCCAGTTCCTTGATCCGCTCCAGAACCTCCTGGACTTCACGGGATTCTATTTTGGCGTCCGGAAAAATTGTTTTGATTTTAGCCAGAATAACCGCTCTGCCGCTGATTTCCGAAGCTGGAAACCGTCTGCTGTTTCCCACCAAAAAAGGGTCCACCTGTTCAAAGGAGCACGGAGCTTTCAGCACGCCGTCTGCATGCATGCCTGCTTTATGAGAGAAGGCGTTCTCTCCCACATAAGGCAGATTGGCGGATAAATCCAAATTGGATACTGCCGCTAATTCCCTGGCAGTATGGGTCAACGCGGCCAACTTTTCCTGCGGGATACAGTCGATTCCCAGCTTGATCTGAAGGTTGGGAATCACAGCAGAAAGATTGGCATTCCCACATCGTTCTCCGAAACCTAGAAATGTTCCCTGTACCTGAGAAGCTCCCTTCAGCACAGAGACGACACTGTTGGCCACCGCCATTCCACAGTCATCGTGAAAATGTACGGCAACTGGCACAGAAAGCCGGGAAACCGTCTCTGCAACGATTTCAGCCGCCTCTTCAGGAAACACGCCTCCATTGGTATCGCAGAGACAGATCATACCTGCCCCTCCGGCCACTGCCGCTTCTGCCATGCGCAGCGCAAAATCTGCGTCGTCTTTATAGCCGTCAAAATAGTGTTCGGCATCGAAAACAACTTCTTTGCCATGGGCCTTGAGATAGCGGCAGCTTTCCCGGATCATCCGAAGATTCTCTTCTTCCGTTGTCTCCAACACACAGTCCACGTGAAACCGCCAGCACTTTCCGAAAACTGTACAGAAATCCGTCCCCGCCTGCACCAAAGACCTGAGATTTTCATCATCCTCCGGCCTTCTGCCTTTCCGACAGGTGCTGCCGAAAGCGACCAGCTTCGCATACCGCAGAGGGATTTGGCGGGCACGCTGGAAAAATTCCAAATCCTTGGGATTGGAGCCAGGATTTCCGGCCTCTATGCACTCTACTCCCAATTGATCCAGTATCTTTACGATCTTGAGCTTGTCTTCCACAGAAAAAGTAACGCCGCTGCCCTGTGCTCCATCCCGCAAAGTGGAATCGAAAATTGAGACGCGCCTCATCTCAGCCCTCCGTCTTTGTCAGCTTCTCATCATTTTGGAGTCTTTTATAGAGCGCCATGCAATCATCATAGTACGCCATGGCCTTCTCATCCTTCTCAAAGGCAGTCCCTCGTTGTGTACGAAGTGAAATCCGCAAATCGTCAAACAACGTACGAATGTCTTCGTCACTGGCCATCTCTGTTCCCACACCATTCAGCTTAAACTCTGCAAGCGCTTTAACGTCGTTCCAATTCACCATGGCATTCTCATAATCGGTGGCGTCTTCCGGCATGGGCGTACCGTCATTGTACAAGAAATACCCTCCGAAATTCGTCTTCATCGAATCAAAAGCCGGTCCGTTATGAATATAGAGAATACTCTCACCTGTCGACGCATCCGCCGTAAATTTCACCACAGAGGCCTGCTGCTGAGTCGGATCCGTCTGCGCAGTTGACTCTGAAAATATGTAATTCACCACTGTGACGACTGTTTTTCCATCTCCATTGCGGTCTTCCGCATACTGGGTCAAGTATTCCTCCAGCTGCGTTACCGCCGCATCCGGCATCGTATAAGAGGTCATCAGGGCTATAGTGTAGTCCGGGCTTACCTTAGTGGCAATTGAATAGACAATGCTCCCCAAAAGCAGGACACAGATAGCGCCAACCAAAAGCTTTACCCTGTTGTAAAACCACCAGTTCTGCCGTTTTTCTTTCGGCGTGGTAGGCACAATCTCATTGGCATGGATTGTATCCTCGCTTTCATCCAACAGATATCTTTCTCTTGCCATGGCGGAACGACCTCCAATAATTTTCTATCGGTTTAACTTGATTTAAGCTGCCTAAAACACGTATAAAAGCTCTTTAGTTTAGCGGTTTCATCGTCGGAAATAATAAAACGTCCCGAATAGACTGAGCCCCTGTGAGCAGCATAACCAGACGGTCCACTCCCATTCCCATACCACCGGTGGGCGGCAGGCCATATTCCAGAGCCGTCAGAAAATCCTCATCCACATCGCAGGCCTCATCATCACCGGCAGCTTTCAATGCGGCTTGGGCTTCAAAGCGGGCACGCTGGTCTATCGGATCGTTCAGTTCGCTGAATGCATTGGCATATTCCGCCCCCATGATAAACAGTTCGAAACGCTCTGTATACTCCGGAGCATCCTTGTATTTCTTCGCCAAAGGAGAAATATCTACCGGATGCCCAGTCAAAAACGTGGGCTGCACCAGCTTCTCCTCGCAATAAGTCTCAAAGAACAAGTTCAGAATATCGCCCTTCTTGTGGCGCTGTTCATATTCGATATGATGCTCGTCTGCCAATCTCCGGGCTTCCTCCAGCGTCTCTACCTGCGAAAAATCCACACCGGCATACTGTTTTACAGCTTCAAGCATACTGATTCGGGCAAAAGGCTTATCCAAATCGATTTCAATGCCATTGCGCTCCACTTTTCCCGTACCCAACACCTTATGCGCCACAGTGCGGACCAAATCCTCTGTAATATTCATCATGCCTTCGAAATCGGTATAAGCCTGATAAAGTTCCAGCATCGTAAATTCAGGATTATGACGGGTGTCCATTCCCTCATTGCGGAACACCCTGCCGATTTCATAAACACGGTCAAAGCCGCCGACAATCAGCCGCTTTAAATGCAGTTCCAGCGCGATACGCAGATACATATCGATATCCAATGTATTGTGATGGGTGATAAAAGGCCTCGCAGAAGCGCCTCCTGCCTGCGTATGGAGAACCGGGGTCTCCACCTCCAGGAAGCTCAATTGATCGAGATATTCCCGAATCGCAGTAATAATGCGGGAACGCTTGACAAATACATCCTTTACCTCGGGATTTACAATAAGATCAAGATAGCGCTGACGGTATCTTGCATCCGTATCCTTCAGGCCATGATACTTTTCAGGAAGCGGCAACAGAGACTTTGACAATATCGTCATGGAAGAAGCCTTGATGGAAATTTCTCCCCGGCGTGTCCGAAAAGCTTCACCGGTCACTCCTACAATGTCCCCGATATCCAGAGAAGAAGTGAGCGTGCGATAGGCATCTTCTCCCAACACGTCGATTTTGACATAGAGCTGAATCCTGCCGGAAACATCGCGCAGATCCATAAAAGCGGCCTTCCCCATGTCACGCCAACTCATAATGCGGCCTGCTACAGAAACCTGTTTTCCTTCAAACTCTGTTTCAAAATGATCGACAATTTCCTGTGCCTTCTGCTTTACATCAAAAGAGGTCAAAAAATAAGGGTTCTCACCGTTCGCCTGCATCTTCGCAAGCTTTTCCCTGCGAATCCGCAGAATCTCGCTGAGATCTTGTTCTTCCTCTGCCTGTACTGCCTTTTCCTTGTGCTCCGCCATCTTCAATTCCCCTTCACTGAATTTTGATTTCAAAAAAGGAGCATCCCTGGGAGGCTCCTTCAAGTCTTATATCAGGCTATGGTGACAATCTTGTATTTGGAAATTCCTGCAGGTGTCTCAACAGATACCACCTGACCGGATTTGCGGCCGATCAAAGCCTTCCCCACTGCAGATTCATCCGAAATCTTCCCGTTTCTGGGATCCGCTTCATTGGAGCCCACAATTTTAAAATCCCGTTTTGATTTTCTTCCATCAGCAGCCGTAATTGCCACTTCAATCCGTGATCCGATGTGAACCGTCTCATTATTGAGCTCGCTTTCATCGATCACCACAGCATTTTTCAGCATCACTTCCACGTCTGCGATGCGGGCCTCCATCATCGCCTGTTCATTTTTAGCCTCGTCATATTCACTGTTCTCGGAAAGATCACCAAAAGAAAGTGCTACTTTAATCTTCTCCGCAACTTCTTTACGTCTCACTGTTTTCAGGTAGTCCAGCTCTTTTTCCAGAGCTCCGAGCCCCTCTTCTGTTACAAAATACTGCTTCTCTGCCATAACTCTCATCCTTTACAAGTGCGGCTGCAACTCTCTGCAACCAATTGTTTTCTATTATAGTTAGAAAGGCTGTCAATGTCAATGAAAAAACTTTTAACAAATGGCAGCTTCACCTCATAAAAAACAGAAGTTGGGAGACGCCGGTACGGCGTCTCCCGCTTTACTGCCCATTTAGTATACGCTGTTATTTCAATAATACCCCATAGGATCTGTTAAGCTATCCTGATAAATCACTTCGAAATGAAGGTGAGGGCCGGTGGAATTCCCCGTGCTGCCTACATAGCCTATAACCTCATTCTGCGCCACAGATGCTCCAGTGACTGTACCCAGCTCGCTCATATGTGCATAACGCGTTTGGTAACCATTTCCATGATCCAGAAAAACACAGTACCCATAACTGTCATTCCAGCCGGCATACTGCACAGTGCCCCCGTCGGCGGCTACGATGGCTTTGCCATAAATGTCTCCGCCCGCTATATCGATTCCACGATGTCCTCCTTCACCAAAATAACAGGTGAGATACGTATAGCCAGGCATGGGCCAAAGAAAACTTCCTGTACCGGACAGTCCTCCGGAACCTATATTTCCCAAACTTCCGCTGCCAATGCCATCCTGCCGAAGCTGTTCCTCCAGCTGCGCGATCGCCTCCTCGTTTTCCGCTATCTGAGAACCTAAAATTTCAGAGCCCGCAAGGACGGTCGCTTCCTCATTTTCTGCCTCCGCTACCAGCTGCTGTGCTTCTTCATACAAGGCGTTCAGTTCGGCGCTCTTCCGTTCCAGCGCTTTTTTGCTTTTATTGAGTTCCGATTTATCGCTGTTGATTAAAACAAGCTCATCCTCCACGCTGCTCATCTGTTCTTTCAGGGAATTGATGAGCTCCTGGTCTGAAGCTGATATCGATTTCAGCATTTCCAGCCTATCAGCATAGTCCATTATATTTTTGCTGCTGAGGACAATCTCTATGGCGGGAGATTGTCCGGACATATAAATGGCTTTTACCCGCTCCCGAAGCAGCTCCACATTTTTATCGATTCCGGCCTGCTTTTCAGCAATGGCATCTTCCGCCTCGGCAATCTGCTTATTCAAACGGTCAATTTGCTGTCTATAAAGATCAAGCTGACTCTGCACGGTTTCAATTTGTTGATAAAGGGTATCCCGATATCCCTTTTTTTGAGCCGTGTCTTCCTTCAGTTTCTCCAATTTGGCATCGTTGTCTTCCTTTTGCTCTTCCAGCGCAGCCTGTCTTTCCTGAAGTTCCAAAAGGGATTCAGCAGAAACGCTCATTCCTGTGCCAAACAAAAGCGCCAGTGTCAGCATGACAGCTGCAGCCGGTTTCCAGAAACCATTCAGCTTTCTTTCAGACAATTGCATTCTCTCCTTCTTTTTTCAGGTATTTGCTGATTGAAATCACGCCGCCCATAATGCCAAACAACATACCAACCGCAATATAGGCCACATAAAGCAACCAGATATACGGATCAATATCCATTGCAGTAATAAAAGGCACAATGCCATATACCACCTGTACCGCCTTATCATAGGCAAAATAGAGCACTGTTGCTGAGATAGCCCCTGACAATATACCGATGACAATTCCTTCTACTATAAATGGAATTCGTACAAATCCGTTGGTAGCGCCCACCGATTTCATGATGTTGATTTCCATCCTGCGGGAAAACATAGTCACCTTTACCGTATTCGCAATGATAAACAGCGAAACGATACTGAGCACAAGCACAATACCGATACTGCAGTACCGCACAAGTCTATCCAAATTACTGAGCTTTGTCGCTATATCGCGGAAATCAGAGGCTTTTGATACACCGTTTATGTTTCTCACCTGTTCCATGGTCTGGTCATAAAGACTCAGATCCACCATGGAAATAATGTAAGCATCCGGCAAAGGGTTTTCATCCCCCAGCAGACCATTGAACAGGTCTGTACTCCCATCCATGTCCCGCATCATGCGCTCAAGCCCTTCATCCTTGGTGACAAGAGTGCATTCGGAAATATTGTCTATCTTCTTAATTTCCTCGCCGACTTTTACGGCAGTCAGCGAAGGGAGGCCGTCTTCCAGGTAAACCGTAATACTGTTGTTGCCTTCAATGGATTTCATCGTCATAGAGAGATTGACGGAAAGCAGGCCTGCAATTCCCGTCATCAACAAACAAGAAATCAGTACGGCCACAGAGGCAATACTCATGGTTCTGTTTTTCCAAAGGCTTTTGAGACCTTCCTTAAATAGATATCCGATACTATGCATCAGCGGCGCACCTCCTCGTTCCCATTCTGCATTGAATCTGCGACGCTATCTCTCCTGTTTCTGAGAATTTCCTGCGCTATTTCTTCTGCATCATCTTCTTCATCCACATAGGGTTCCGGCATCACGGCTGTCTGGCTGAACTCTTCTTCACTGACCTCCACAGGATTGTAATCTTCCTCGCCTTCTGCATAGTCGTCAACTGCATCAAACTCCCCGGTATCCGCTGCCGGTGCTTTGGCGCTCTCTTCCCGCATAGCGGCTGTATCCGCCACAATTTCACCACTGTGGATTTGAATAATACGTTTATGAAAATGTTTCACCAAGGAATGTTCATGCGTAACCATCAGTACAGTGGTTCCACGCCGGTTGATCTCACTGAGCAGATCAACTATTTCAAAGGAAAGCGCGGGGTCAATATTGCCGGTAGGCTCGTCCGCAATGATCATGGATGGATTGTTTACCAGCGCCCTGGCAAGTCCAACCCGTTGCCGCTCTCCGCCGGAAAGCTCAGTAGGATAATGCTTTGCCTTATGCTGAAGTCCAACCAGACTCAAAATGTAGGGAACACGCTTTTTTATAGTTTTGGGAGAAGCTCCCACCACCCGCATGGCAAAAGCAACATTGTCATAAACCGTCATATGATCAATCAGACGGAAATCCTGAAATACAATGCCCATCCTTCTGCGTATGTATGGTATTTTTCCCTTTCTGAGCCTGGAGACATCCACGTCATCCACGATAATCTGCCCGGAATTGGGACGCTCTTCACACATGATCAACTTTAAAAAAGTACTTTTTCCGGCGCCGGAGGAACCGACAATAAAAACAAATTCCCCTTTATCCACCTTCAAGTTGATATTATGCAAGGCTTCCGTACCATTGTTATAGATCTTCGATACATTTCGAAATTCAATCAAATGGATCCCTCCATATCTTTCTTCCGCCTGCAAACCCAGCGGCTGTCCGTTACTTTTATCCTGCAATCTATCATGAATCCACAGGGTTCCTATGCGCTAACGCAACGACACCCATCGGCATAGCAACATTATACCAACGGGTGCCGTGTTTTTAATTCCAATTAAGAAATTATTTGTAATCGAACTGTAATGTCTGTAATTTTTTGTTAACAGTTTTCAGCCGTTTTCCTGATATTTCAGAACTTAACGGGATTACTCGACAAATACTTCTTTACCATCAATGCTACCTTAAAAACAATGGCGTCTTCAAATTCTCTTAAATCAAGTCCGGTTATTTTCTTTATTTTTTCCAGACGATACACCAGCGTATTACGATGCACAAACAGTTTGCGGGACGTTTCGGATACATTCAAATTATTCTCGAAGAAACGCTGTATGGTAAAGAGAGTTTCATGATCCAACGAATCAATTGAACCGCGTTTAAAAACCTCTTTCAAGAACATATCGCAGAGAGTGGTGGGCAGCTGATAAATCAGCCGTGCAATTCCCAGATTATTATAACTTACAATTGCTTTTTCTGTATCAAAGACCTTCCCTACTTCCAAAGCGACCTGCGCTTCTTTGAAAGAACGGGCCAGCTCCTTAATGCTGCCGACAACTGTACCAATCCCCACCGTACAATGCGTATAGAACTCACTGGAAAGCGTATCTACAATAGAATTCGCCAGCTTGTCCAAATCCTTCTCATCAATGTTGGGTTTAATTTCCTTGACCAACGCAATATCTGTTTCGTTGACATTGATGATAAAGTCCTTATTTTTATCCGGGAAAAGATTCTGAAGGACGTCATAGGCCGAAATATCATTTTTATCTGTAATTTTGATCAGCATACAGACACGGCTCACATCAGAATCAAAGTGCAATTCATGGCTCTTCAGATAGATATCGCCAGGCAGAATATTGTCCAAAATCACATTTTTAATGAAATTCCCGCGGTCATATTTCTCGTCATAATATTGTTTGATGCTGTTGAGCGACACCGCCAAAATTTTAGCATACTTTTGAGCCTCCGGATCAGTGCCTGCCACAAAAACAGCATACTCAGCACGGGGACGACCGCCGAAGGCTTTAAAGGTATAATCCTCCGCCTGAAAAAGGTCAGGAGAGGCAAAATCTTCTAATGCTACATTTTCATTGACTTCCCCAATCTTACCCAACTCACTGCAGGCGATGATGACTGAGGACTCATCGATCACACCGATAGTACGGTCAATCGTGTCCCTCATCTGGTGGATGATTCCCTGAAACAATCTATTGGACATGGTTCTTCCCCTTTCTTCGATGAAAAGATTTTTCTCACCGAAACAGCATTGCTGTATTTTGTCATTACTGCCAAATTCAAAATCGAACGGCAGGGAAATTCATACGCTTTTATTTTACAGAATTGACAAGTAAAATTCAACCTTTTTTTGAAAAAAGCATGCTCACAGAGCAGGAAAAGTCCTGTAAAAGCCTGAAATTCATCCTCAATGTGAAAAAACAGGGATACCGGAATCCGGTATCCCTGCACAGGTTCAGGAAATTTTAGTTCAGAATGGTCTTCTCGGTTTCCTTATCAAAGAGATGCATTTTGTTCAAATCAAATGCAATCTTTGACTTATCCCCGGACTTAGCTGTAGAAGTGGGCTCAACACGGGCGGTAATGGCATTGCCTTCACAGTTGAGGTACAGATAGGTTTCAGCGCCCATCAACTCGGTAACTTCCACGTCGGCAGTGGCATGTGCACCGCCAACCTTCTCGATGAACTCAGGCTCGTCATGTACGTCCTCAGGACGAATACCAAACACAACCTCTTTGCCTACATAGTTGGCAACTTCAGTTCCCTCAGCCTTCTTGGCAGGGATCTTAATGGTGCATGCACCAAAGGTCAGAGTATAGTCAGAACCGCTCTTGCCCAAGGTAGCATCGATAAAGTTCATCTGCGGAGAGCCCATAAATCCGGCCACGAATTCGTTTACAGGATAATCATACAGGTTCTGAGGAGAATCCACCTGCTGAATGAAGCCGTCCTTCATAACCACGATGCGGTCGCCCATGGTCATAGCCTCTGTCTGGTCATGTGTAACATAGATAAACGTGGTGCCCAGTCTCTTATGAAGCTTGGCAATCTCCGTTCTCATCTGCGCACGGAGCTTTGCGTCCAGGTTGGAAAGCGGTTCGTCCAGCAGGAAGACCTTAGGATCACGAACAATAGCACGTCCCAAAGCAACACGCTGTCTCTGGCCGCCGGAAAGAGCCTTCGGCTTACGGTCGAGCAGATGGGAAATGTCCAGAATGCGAGCAGCCTCTTCCACGCGGCGCTTGATTTCATCCTTCGGGGTCTTACGAAGTTTCAAGCCAAAAGCCATGTTGTCAAATACCGTCATGTGAGGATACAGAGCATAGTTCTGGAACACCATGGCGATGTCTCTATCCTTAGGAGCGATATCGTTGGAGAGGGTATCGCCTATGTAAAGCTCGCCCTTGCTGATTTCTTCCAACCCGGCAATCATTCTCAGCGTAGTGGATTTACCACAGCCAGAAGGACCGACCAAGATGATAAACTCTTTATCCTCAATATCGAGGTTAAAGTCAGTTACAGCCGTTACGCCGCCGGAGTAGATTTTATAAATATTCTTTAGAGTTACACTTGCCATTCAAATTTCCTCCTGTTTTTAAACGCCGCATGCAGATGACCTACGACGTTTTTTATTGCTATAAGTATATCAGATAAATTTCCGAGTGGATATTCTTTAATTACCCAAAGATTTTTCCTCAGGTTTATGAACTTTCTATAAAATCCAAATTGCTATAGTGTTTTTGGTGCATGTTGCTATTGGAAAATGGAAGCAATTTCGGACTGTTCCAGCAGTCTCGCCTCCCCTTCCTGTAGTGTTTCATCCAGAGAAAGACCGCCTATCTTGAGTCTCTTCAGAGACACCACCCGGTTGTCGCACGCTTCGAACATCCGTTTTACCTGATGATATTTTCCCTCTCTGATCTCCACAAACGCCATCTTCCGGCCCTGGTATTCTTCCTCCCACAGGCGTGCAGGCGCAAACGTGATATCTCCCTGCCGGATTCCGTTTTTAAAGGCTTCCACATCCGCAGCAGTGACCGGGTTTTGTGTTGACGCCGCATATCGTTTGTACACATGACTTTTGGGAGAAAGCATCCTATGGGCAAATTCACCGTCATCTGTGAGGATCAGCAGTCCAGTGGTATCCTTGTCCAGCCTTCCTGCCGGAAAAAGTCCGCGGCGGCTGAGCGGCGGCGGCAGCAGATCCAAAACCGTCCGGCTTTTTCGGTCTTCTGTCGCCGAGAGCACGCCTGCGGGCTTATTCATCATAATGTAAAGGAACCGTCGATAGACAATTTCCTTCCCCTCTACTGTGACCTTGCTGTTTTCCGGATCAATTTTACAATCCGCTGTGGAGGTAGGCTTCCCGTCTACCATCACAGCGCCTCTTCTCACCAAACGGGTTACTTCTTTGCGGCTTCCTATTCCTTGGGACACCAGAAACTTATCCAATCGTTCTGTCATTTTTTACATTCCTTCCTTAGAACGGAAACGTACAGTTCCCATCAGTCAGTAGGAAAGGCCTCCTCCGGCACGGCTTCTCCTGCCGTCGATTCCACGTTCTCTGCATCTTCCCCGCTGACTGTACTTTCTTCCTGCGCAGCGGAAGAAAGCTGGGCGTCGCCCTGTACTGTGGAGCTTTCCGTACTGCTCTCAGACAAACTGCTTTCCGTCATGCCGCTTTCAGGACCGCTGCTTACCGTTTGACTGGAAGCGGAGGATACGTCGTTTTTCTTACCCGTTTCACCATAACGGGCGCTGTCTGCAGCAAATCCATGCATGAAACCGTCCACTTCAGCACAAGCCAGATCCCCGCCGACAATAAGCTTTCCATAGACCAGAAGCGTTGCATAGACTTCCTGTTCGCCTGGATAATTGGTCACTTTATATTTATATTGCGTGCAGGTTTCTCCCGCATAGGGCTTCAAATCAAATCCCTGCGCCTTTTGCATCACATTATACGTTGTGTAAACATCGTTGAACTGTGCAGGTATCATTACTTCCCGGGTCTCCGCGGGCTCCGTATCCACCTGCCAGCCAAAGCTCTGCAGATAGGCGACCCGTTCTTCATTCGTTTCGCCTGAGATTTCTTTTACCGGTTCCGTTTCTCCGTTTCCGCGCAGGAGAAGACATGCGCCTACCACTACTGCGGCGAGCAGTAGAAAGGCGATGATGCGTTTTTTGTTGGCTTTTAGCGATACTACCATCTTTCACCGTTCCTCTCTGATTCATGCTGTTGATAGATATGAGAGGATCCGTGTCTTTATGCAGGGCTTTTCCCTCTGCTGCAGAAGCGCCCTGTTATTGAAGATTTTCCAGTACGTCTTCAAACCTTACTTCCATGATTTCCAGCGGGACAGGTTCCGCCGTACATAAGGTAAAAAAAGCATCTTCAAACTCTGCGCAGACAAAATTTGCCCTGCCGGAACAGAGTTCCGGCGTTTTTCCCAACATTCTGAATTCCGTTGAGAGAATTCCCTGCGCGAATCCAAGGCCAGTGTATTTCATATAGCTTTCTTTCATGGTCCACAGCTGCGTCAAATTTTCATTTTCCCGGCTGCCGGAAGAAACCAGAAGATATTCCGCAGGAGTACAAATACGTTCCTTCAGTCTCTGAGAAAACTCGCGCTTTTTTTCCACATCCAAGCCCACCTCACAGGTCTGCACCGCACACGCCACGATCCCTCCGGAATGGGAAAGGTTGAAATAAAATGGATTTCCTTTCAGAAAAGGCTTTCCGTGAGGGCCGTATACCAGCAGCTCTCTTGCATCTTTACCGGCCCACTCCGGAAGTTCCCTGCGGACAACCCACGTGAGCAGCGCGGAAGCAGCCATACGCTCTTTTTCTGCCGCCTTCTTTCGGGTAGACTCCTGTACCAGCCTTGTCACGTAAACCATTACAAGCCTCCAGGTTACGGGGCTGTTTTCTCTTCAAACAGATGCTCCCGTGTAATATTCTTCAGCCATTTCCCGCTGCGGTAATGCTTGATCACCCAAGGCCATTTCACAAACTCGTCGGTACACAGCAGAAAATAGACCCACAACACCGGCAGCTTCAGGACAAATGCCGCAAGGCATCCCAGTGGGATGGCATAGACCCACATGTCGACGGCGTCGCACAGGAAACCGAAACGGCTGTCCCCCCCCGCTCGGAAAACTCCGGCAATCAACGTGGTGTTTACCGCAGCGCCCATGACATAGTATGTATTGATCAAAAGCATATACTTCAGATAATGCATGGCTGTCTCTGAAAGGGATGCATAGCGCAGCATGAAGGGAGTAATTGCCAAAATCAGCAGTCCGCCTAAGACCCCGCTTACAATTGTCAGCTTTACCAGCTTTTTCGCATCGGACGCCGCTTCCTGCAGCTTGTTTTCTCCAATCTTCTGTCCCAGCAGAATTCCTCCAGCACTCGCAAGTCCAAAACAGAGAACGGTCCCGAAGTTCCGCACCACTACAACTAAAGAATTAGCCGCTACCGCATCGGAATCCAGATGGCCGATGATCGCTGCATACAGGGAAAATGCCACACCCCATAGGACATCGTTGCCCAGCGCAGGCAGTGACAACCGGATAAAATCAGAAAAAAGCAGCTTGTTCCGAACGAACAGATAGGAAAATTTGAGCTTGATATCTTTGCTTTTAAAGGATACTACAAAACAAAGGATCAGTTCCAAAAACCTTGAAACAGAGGTTGCAATGGCGACGCCCAATACCCCAAGCTTTGGCGCGCCGAACAGGCCGAAGATAAAAACCGCATTGAGCAGCACATTTGTGACCACTGCGAAAGTATTGAGAGCAGTCCCCACCGTTACCCGGCCGATGCTGCGCAATACAGATAGATACACTTCAATAATGCCCCAACAAAGATAGCAGATACTGAGCACCCGCAGATAAGAGGCTCCCAGTCCAATCAGTTCCGGATCCGCGGTAAATACACGCATCATCCACTCTGGAACTGTGAGAGCCAGCACCGCAAAGGCGGAGGAGATCACCAGGGAAAAGCGAAGTGCAATGCCTTCCACTGCCTGAATTGCCTTCTTATCGCCTTTTCCGTAGTATTGCGCACAGAGCATCGTAGCGCCCGTGCCCAACCCATAAAACACCATGAACAACACATTCGCATACTGTGACGCCAATGAAACAGACGCAATGGCCGACTGCCCCACAAAATTCAACATGATCACGTCCGCCGAGCTGACCGCTGCGCTCAGCAGATTTTGAATGACAATCGGTACCACCAGTTTGCCGATCTGCCCATAAAAGGGATCCTTCAGCTTTTTCATCTCTCTCCCAACTCTCCCGCAAAAAAGCTTTGTACTTTCTTCAATATTTCGTAAATAATGGCATCATTCCATAGAAACCATAATGCTTTTAGTATAGACAGCCTATGCCCCTTTTGTCAATCACAAGTTCAACTGCCTCTCTTTGCAAAAATATTTTTAATAAAGAAAAGAAGAAAGCTGCGCTAAACACGCAGCTTTCTTCTTTTAGAAAAACCAATTTTACTTTCTCGGATTCTTAATCGCTGCCTGAGCCGCTGCCAGACGGGCAATCGGCACACGGAAGGGCGAGCAGGAAACATAGGTCAGCCCAACATTGTGGCAGAACTCGATGGTGGTCGGGTCACCGCCGTGCTCACCGCAAATGCCGAGCACGATGTCAGAACGAACAGACTTGCCCTTTTCAGCAGCCATCTTAACCAGCTGGCCTACGCCCTCCTGGTCGAGACGGGCGAAGGGATCGTTCTCATAGATCTTATTCTCATAATAAGAGTTGAGGAACTTTCCAGCGTCGTCTCTGGAGAAACCAAAGGTCATCTGAGTCAGGTCATTGGTGCCGAAGGAGAAGAATTCAGCCTCTTCTGCAATCTTGTCCGCGGTAAGAGCAGCACGAGGGATCTCAATCATGGTTCCGACCTTGTACTTCAGGTTGGAGCCTGCTTCCGCAATCACTCTGTCGGCGGTATCGGTCACTGTCTTCTTGACAAACTTCAGTTCCTTGACTTCGCCGACCAGCGGGATCATGATCTCGGGAACGATGTCCCAATCCGGATGCGCCTTGTTCACATTGATGGCAGCCTTGATGACAGCCTCAGTCTGCATAGCGGCAATCTCAGGATAGGTGACGGCCAGACGGCAGCCGCGATGGCCCATCATGGGGTTGAACTCATGCAGGGAAGAAATGATAGCCTTGATATCCTCAACTGTCTTGCCCTGGGTCTTGGCCAGCAGCTCAATGTCCTTTTCCTCGGTGGGAACGAACTCGTGCAGCGGCGGATCCAGGAAACGAATATTAACGTGCTTGCCTTCCATGGCTTCGTAGAGCTTTTCAAAGTCGCCCTGCTGCATGGGCTCCAGCTTAGCCAGAGCTGCGGTTCTCTGCTCAACAGTATCAGAGCAGATCATCTCACGGATGGCGGCGATACGGTCGGGATCAAAGAACATATGCTCGGTACGGCACAGGCCAATGCCCTGGGCGCCGAACGCAGCAGCCTGCTGGGCATCCTTCGGAGTGTCGGCGTTTGTGCGGACCTCCAGCTGACGATACTTGTCGGAGAGCTCCATGATCCGGCCAAAGTAGCCGCCCTCAGCGGAAGCGGGAACCGTGGGGATGGCTTCTCCATAAATATTGCCGGTAGAACCGTCCAGAGAAAGATAATCGCCCTCATGGTAGGTTCTGCCGCCCAGTTCGAACTTCTTGTTGGCCTCGTCCATCTTGATGTCGCCGCAGCCGGAAACACAGCAGGTTCCCATGCCTCTGGCCACCACAGCAGCGTGGCTGGTCATGCCGCCGCGCACAGTCAGAATACCCTGGGCATAATGCATGCCCTCGATATCCTCAGGAGAGGTCTCCAGCCGGACCAGAATGATCTTTTCCCCCTTGCTGCCTTCCTCGACGGCATCCTCGGCAGTGAATACGATCTTGCCGCAGGCAGCTCCGGGAGAAGCGGCCAAAGCGCTGGCCACAGGAGTGGCAGCTTTCAGAGCCTTCTGGTCAAACTGGGGATGCAGAAGAGCGTCCAGCTGCTTGGGATCGAGCATCAGCAGAGCCTCTTCCTCAGTCTTCATTCCCTCGTCGATCAAATCGCAGGCAATCTTAATGGCAGCGGCAGCGGTACGCTTGCCGTTTCTGGTCTGAAGCATAAAGAGCTTGCCATGCTCCACAGTGAACTCCATATCCTGCATATCATGATAATGGTTCTCCAGCGTCTGGCACACAGTCTGGAATTCTTCAAATGCAGCGGGGAACTTCTCCGCCATCTGGGCGATGGGCATGGGCGTACGCACGCCGGCCACAACGTCCTCACCCTGGGCATTGGTCAGGAATTCGCCCATCAGCTTCTTCTCACCGGTAGCGGGATCGCGGGTAAACGCAACGCCGGTACCACAGTCATCACCCATATTGCCGAAAGCCATCGCCTGTACGTTAACGGCGGTGCCCCAGGAATAAGGGATCTCGTTCTGCATTCTGTAGAAGTTGGCTCTGGGGTTGTCCCAAGAACGGAACACCGCCTTGACGGCGCCCATCAGCTGCTCCTTGGGGTCGGAGGGGAAATCGCTGCCGATCTTTTCCTTGTACTCGGCTTTGAACTGTCCGGCCAGCTCCTTCAGGTCTTCGGCGGTCAGCTCAACGTCCTGCGTGACACCCTTCTTCTCCTTCATCTCATCGATGAGTTCCTCGAAATACTTCTTGCCGACTTCCATGACGACATCGGAGTACATCTGGATAAATCTTCTATAGCAGTCATATGCCCATCTGGGATTGCCGGACTTCTTTGCCAGAACCTCTACCACTTCCTCGTTGAGGCCCAAGTTCAGGATGGTGTCCATCATGCCAGGCATGGAAGCACGGGCGCCGGAACGTACGGACACGAGAAGAGGATTTTCCTTGTCGCCGAACTTCTTGCCGATAATCTTCTCCATTTCGACGATGTTTTTCATGATCTCCGCCTGAATTTCGTCGTTGATCTTTCTTCCATCCTCGTAATACTGGGTGCAGGCTTCCGTAGTGATCGTGAAGCCCTGCGGCACAGGGAGACCAAGATTGGTCATCTCTGCAAGGTTTGCACCTTTACCGCCAAGGAGCTCTCTCATAGATCCGTTGCCTTCGCTGAACAGATAAACATACTTGTGGCTCATTGGTAACAACCTCCTAAAAATGTTCAACCGGACTTTTAGCCCTCCGGATTGACAGCAGAATAAACCGTTCCAGGGTTCCGATGGCTTGTCCCGTACGGTTTCTGTTAAGAATTATAACAAAGATTGCCGGAAAATTCCATAGCTAATTAGAAGAAAATCAAATATTTTTCCCATCCTGTGCCGAGAAGTGGAAGATTTTCAATCCCAGACAAAATTCCGCTTGAAAAAAGACGGTCATACTGGCATAATAATGTAATTGGCAAGCAGAAAATATTTTTATTTTTCAAAAAATGCTTTAGGCGGGTGAGACCTTCTTGCCCGCCCTTGAGTTTTGTTCAAATACTCATCCGAATTTACCTCTTGAAACAGGAAAGGAAACTTCTCCATGCTGAACTTTTGGAAAAAGGACATTTCTCCTTCCGGCCCGGTAGAGTTTTTGGTAGCCGGACTTGGAAATCCGGGCAGACAGTACGAAGGCACCCGGCACAATGCCGGATTTATGGCTCTGGATGCCATTGCAGCGAAAAATCATACCGAGATCAAAAGGGTCAAGTTTAAAGGCGTCATCGGGGAATGCCGGCTGGGCGGCATGCGGACCCTGCTGCTGAAGCCTTCCACCTTTATGAACCTCAGCGGTCAGTCTGTTCAGGAGGCCATGCAATTCTACAAGCTTCCGCCGGAAAGGGTGCTCATTCTGTTTGATGATATCAATTTGGAACCTGGAAAGCTGCGGATCAGGCGCAAGGGCAGCGACGGCGGACATAATGGTATGAAAAACATCATCTATTTGAGTGGTTCCGATCAATTTCCTCGTATCAAGCTGGGAGTGGGCCAAAAACCGCACCCCGACTACAACCTGGCCGACTGGGTGCTCTCCCGCTTTTCCGAGCAGGAACGCGAAGCGTTGGAAACTGCATTCCAAAATGCGGCTGCAGCTTCCGAACTTATCGCCAAAGGAGAAATTGACAGAGCCATGAGCCTTTACAATTGAGGAAAGGATACGCTATGAAATTTATCCAGCAAATGCTTCAACAGTATCCCGAGTTCACAAGACTGTCCGAGGCTGTAAAAGCGGGCGAGCTTCCAGCTGCCGTGACAGGTGTCTCAGGGATTCATAAGTGCTGTCTGATCAACACGCTCTGTACACAATTCAAAAAAAGAGCTCTAATTCTGGCGGCAGATGAAGCTGAAGCGCAGCGTTTCTATGAAGACTTATACGCCATGGGCAGAAAGCCTGTTCTTTATCCGATCAGGGATTTCAGCCTCCGGGATACAACTGGCGTATCTCACGAATACGAGCGTCTCCGGCTGGAAGCGCTGACAAAGCTGCAGAACGGAAGCGCCGATTGTGTGATCGCCTGCATTGACGCAGCCCTGCAGTACACCATCAGCCCAGACAACCTCTCCAGCAGGCTGTTCCCTGTATCCGCAGGTATGGAAATGAAGATCGACGATTTGCTTTCCGCCCTTATCAAATGCGGATATACCAGGGAAGATCAGATTGAGGGGCCCGGGCAGTTCAGCCGCCGGGGAGGGATTGTGGACTTCTTTTCCCCCAGCGACCAGTTTCCCGTCCGCGTGGAATTCTGGGGCGATGAAATAGACTCTGTTTCCTATTTTAACACGGATACACAGCGCCGTACGGAATCTGTGGCAACTGTAACCCTCGCTCCCTGTGTGGAGGTGATTCTGGACCGTCCAGACCTGCTGGCCGGGCGTATCGGAAAACTGCAGTCCAGTCTGCGGGGGAAAAACGCGCCGAAAGCAAAGGCCGTACTTTCCTCTGAAGTGGAAAAGCTGGAAAACGGGCTTCATCTGGGCTCTTTAGATAAATTTATCACCCTTATCTATGACCAGACGGCCACACTGTTCGACTACTTTCCTCAGGAGGAAAGCCTTCTCTTTTTCTCTGAAGGAAACAAACTGAAGGAACGCGTGCGTACCACCCTGTGGCAGTGGGGAGAAGACGTCAAAGACTATCTTGCAGAGGGCGTGCTGTGCAAAGGGCTCGATCTCTACAGCCGGGATTGGGAATATGCGTTGGAATACGCATCAAAAGCCTCCGCCCTGTTTCTGGACGTTTTTGCCCGGGGCAGTTATGAGGTGCCTGTGAAAGCCCTGCTCAACATGACAGCCAAGCAGCTTTCTGTCTGGGGGGGCGGCACGCAGCTGCTCGGTGAAGACCTCTCCGCTCTCCTTGCCCAGGGCCGGGCCTGCGTGGTGTTGGCAGGCACTGAAAGGGCGGCAGAAACGCTGGCAGAAGACCTTAAGCAGTCAGGGCTTCCCGCCTCTCACCTGGAGAGCCCTTCCACTCTCGCCAAGGGCACTGTCACAGTGACCTCTGGAAGCCTTTCCGCCGGTTTTGAGTTTCCGGAAGCAAATTTTGCGCTCATCTCTTTCGGCAGGTTGATGGCCGCAAAGGCCAAAAAGAAAAAAGATAAAAACAGCAAGGAAATCTCCTCGCTTTCCGAGCTTTCTCCCGGTGATTATGTGGTACATTCCGCACATGGAATCGGTGTCTTTGAAGGGATCCACAAGCTTGAGATGAACGGTATTGTAAAGGATTATATCAAAGTTCGTTACGCCAAAAACGACACCTTGTATGTTCCTGTCACACAGCTGGATCTGGTTTCCAAATACATTGGTCCGCGGGAAGACGCCGCCGTAAAACTCCACCGCCTCGGGGGAACGGAATGGCAAAAGCAGAAAATCAGGGTCCGTGCCGCCGTAAAGGACATCGCCAAGGAGCTTATCCAGCTCTATGCGGAACGTATGCACCAAAAGGGCTTCGCTTTCCCGCCGGATGGAGAATGGCAGCACGATTTCGAATCCCATTTTGAATTCGAGGAAACAGAGGATCAGCTGCGGTGCATCAACGAGATCAAGGACGACATGGAACGCGAAGTGCCCATGGACCGTTTGCTCTGCGGCGACGTAGGCTTCGGCAAAACCGAAGTGGCATTGCGCGCTGCCTTTAAATGCATCACTTCCGGCAAGCAATGTGCGCTTCTGGTTCCCACCACAATTCTGGCATGGCAGCATTACCAAACGATTCTGAAGCGCATGGAAGGATTCCCAGTCGATGTGGAGCTTCTCTCCCGGTTTCGCAGCCCTAAGCAGCAGGATGAAATCCTGCGGAAGATCAAACGCGGCAGCATTGATATCGTGGTAGGGACTCACCGGCTGGTTTCAAAGGACGTCCGGTTCCGCGATCTGGGCCTTGTGATTATCGACGAAGAACAGCGGTTCGGCGTGGCGCAAAAGGAAAAGCTGAAAGCCATGTGCAAAAGCGCCGATGTGCTCACTCTCTCCGCCACACCTATCCCCCGCACACTGAATATGGCGCTTTCAGGTATCCGGGATATGTCCGTCATCGAGGAAGCGCCCCATGACCGGCATCCTGTGCAGACCTATGTTCTGGAGTACGACCCGGGCGTGATTACAGACGCAATCCGCAGAGAACTTCGCCGGGGAGGGCAGGTTTACTACCTTCACAACGACGTGGCCTCTATTGCGCGTACGGCCGCCCGAATTCAGCAGAGTATTCCGGAAGCTAGGATCGGCATCGGTCACGGCAAAATGAACGAGGAGGAGCTTTCCGAGGTTTGGCGGCAGCTGCTGGATCACGAGATCGACGTCCTGGTGTGCACCACTATCATCGAGACAGGCGTGGATGTGCCCAGCGCCAATACCTTGATCATCGAAAACGCAGACCGCATGGGACTTTCTCAGCTGCACCAGCTGCGCGGGCGCGTAGGAAGAAGCAGCCGCCGGGCTTACGCCTATCTCACCTATACGCGCAACAAGGTGCTCTCCGAAATTGCGCAAAAACGGCTTTCCGCCATCCGGGAATTCACAGAATTCGGTTCCGGATTTAAAATCGCAATGCGGGATCTGGAAATCCGGGGAGCGGGAAACATTTTGGGCGGCGAACAACACGGCCATATGGAAACAGTCGGCTACGACATGTACATCAGGCTGCTGGGCGAAGCAGTCAGTCTGATGAAGGGCGAAGAGCCGGAAAACCCAATAGATGAAGAATGCCTGATCGACATGCAGGTACAGGCTCATATCCCTGAAAGCTACATCGACAGCACCAGCCTGAGATTGGAAGTTTACCGCCGTATTGCGGAAGTCAGAAAGGAAGAAGACGCTTTTGATGTGACAGACGAGCTGATCGACCGTTTTGGCGAGCCTCCCGCCGCCGTCAAGGGGCTGATCGATATCGCCTTGCTGCGCAACACTGCCTCCCGTCTGGGTATCACAGAGATCAAACAGCAGGGAGACGCCCTTTTAATCTATAAAAAGAAGTTCGATATGCTGCAGGTTTCCAATCTGATCAAAGCAATGAACGGCAGGGTTTTGCTGAGCGCTGGAAGCCAACCGTATATCAGCGTCAAAATAGGCCCGGAAGCCCCCCTCGCTGTTCTGACCGGAATTTTGAAGATCATGGAACAAACCACAGAAAACGATTCGGATAAAACCTGACAGCATGCCGCCAGCATCCCTCTGTTTTTGACAATTCCTGTAGACAAAACCTGCTGTTTGCGGTATAATGTTTTGCGTTCGACGTAAATTCAAATTTGTGAAAGGCATGATAACCCATGAGAAACACACTGAAAAAGCTGACCGCCGCCTTGCTGGCGCTGGCAATGTGTCTGACCTTTGCAGGCTGCTACGACGAAAACAAGACCTGGGCCGCAAAGAAGGGCGACTCCACCATGCCCATCGGCGGATATATCTATTATCTCTACTCTTCTTACGGCGAAGCATCTTCCAAGGTGAACTCTGACACCGACGTGCTCAAGGGCACCATCGATGGCAAAGAAGCAAAATCTTGGATCCGTGACCAGGCCCTCAACCGTCTGAAGGCTTTCTACTACGTCAGTGACAAATTCGACGAGCTCGGCCTGGAACTTACAGAGGAAGACAAAACCAGCATTGACAGCCTCACTTCCGGCCTGTGGCCCTATTATCAGACCGCAATGGAAACGTTTGGAGTTTCCAAGGATTCCTTCAACCTGGCCTATTCCACCTACAGTGTCAAATATCAAAAAGTGTTTGAAGCCATGTATGGGGAGGGCGGCGAACTTGCCATTCCTGAGGAGGAGCTCAAGACCTATTATACCGACAATTATTACAGCTATGAGTTTTTCTATGCGCCCCTTTCCAAATCCAACGAGGACGGAACCAGTACAGACCTAAGCGACGATGAAAAAGCGGAGCTCAAAAGCACCTTCGAGAAATACGCAGAACAAGTCAACAACGGCAAGACTACCGTCAACGAGGCCGCTAACGACTATGCGGAAAAATCTTTAACCGATTCCACTTATAACTCTCCCATGCCGGCGATCAGCACAAATATTAACAGTACCATTCTGAACGCTTTGAAAACGCTGGATGACAATAAAGCTACTTTTGTGGAAACCTCCACCAACTATTATGTACTGCGCAAACTGCCTGCTGCCGACAAATTTGAAGAGCTTCTCTCCAGCGATTCTGACAGGCTCAGCCTTTTGAGCTCTATGAAAGGCGAGGATTTTGACAAGTATGTTTTGGAGAAAGCTGCCGAAGTGCAGGATGTGGAAGTGAATGAAAAGGCGCTCAACAGTGTCAACCTCTCCACTCTGGTCAACGACAATAATAAAAAAGGAACCGCAAGTTCGTCTGCAGAATCCTCTGCGACTGAATCCAGCGAGTCCTGACTTCCCGCCTCTGCCAGTAAATAAAATTCTCCTTTTGAACAAGTTTTGTTCGAAAGGAGAATTTTTTTAATTCCTGTACCGGGGATCAATTTCCAGAACAAATGAAGAAGGTTCCCCCCTTTCCTTCTATCCTGTCTTTCCTGCAGGTTCCCTCTTTTTTCCCCGCACTCTTGGCTCTACCGCACGTCGAACCGTATATTCAAAAATATCCCCGTCATTTTTGGCAACGAGCTTTGTCAGCCAGGAAGCTACGTTCTTATTATCCAAAAATCCAGTATCTCCCAAAAGAGATTCAAAGTCCGGAATTTCTGCAAGCCGCAGCTCAATGGATCCGTCGCGGAAGAAAAAGATCTTTATCTTCCGTCCATTGGAATTTTCCAAAAATGGCAGCAAGACTTTCAGCACCGTGTTGCCATCTTCGTCTCTGGCAAATCTGGCGCTGGCGGCCACCAAATAAGGTTCATGGTTTACCGTGATATTAGAGCAGGCAGGCTCTCCCCCAAAGCTTAACTCAATCCGGTTTTTCTCCGTCCCTTCCCCCACAGTCAGGAAAAAGCGGTTCTCCCGAATAGAGAAGGACAGCATATCGATGCAGGTGGTATAGTTATTCTGAAGCAGCTGCGTAAAGAGCGGCAGCAGCCGTGCTCCGCAAGGTGTCACCTCATAGGTTTTCCCATCCAGCAGCACACATTCCTGAGGCAGTGCGCTGCTTCTCCCCAGGGAAGGGAAAAAGCCTCTTTTCTCCTCGTGAAACATGCCGTTAAGGTTATATGCAGCAGCCTCAAAGTTTCGAAGTTCTGCCAAGGATTTCTTGTCAGGCGGAATTGCCCCGGGAGGGGAGAACGAATCCGAAGCAAAATACTTTTCGACAAGTGAAATAATCGTGGAGGTTTTAAAGAGGCAATCATTCCCCCCTGTCGTGACGATTACCATACTCACATCGGGCATTACAATGATATTTTGTCCTAAAATTCCGTTAAACAAATAGGAACCGGGCCGCTTTCCCATCCAGGTTTGATATCCATACCCCTGCTCCCCCATCTCCGGCGGAGTATCAATCTTTTTCGAGGTCATCTCGTCGATGAACTGCGAGGATATCAGGCGGCGGTTTTCCCAAATCCCTTTTTGTAGCATCAGCTGTCCTATTTTTGCCATATCTTCCGGACAGAGATAAAGCCCCCAACCGCCCTTTTCAATTCCCCTGGGACAGGTTTCCCAATGAACCCGTTCAATCCCCAAAGGGACAAACAACCGCGGCCGCAGAAACTGCATCAGCCCCATACCGGCGCGTTCCTTTACTACTGCCGAGAGCATATAGGTATTCATGCTGTTATAGGCAAACTCTGTGCCCGGATCAAACCTCACGCCGGACTCAAAAAACTCTTTGATCCAATCTTCCGTGGTCACCGCACCAGCTTCATTAAAATTCACCCCGCTGCTCATGGTGAGAAGATGGCGGATGGTGATGGTCTTAAACCTGCGAAATGCCAATGGATTTCCCAATGGAGTGAGTTTGCCGGGAAAGATATCACAGAGCTTTTCGTCCAGAGAGAGCTTTCCCGCATCTGCCAGCATGCCGATTGCCAAGGCTGTGATTCCCTTGCACATAGAATGAGTGACATGCCATACATCGCTGCGATAGGGCGCATAGGAGCATTCCGAAATAATCTTTCCATTTCTAAGCACCAGGATTGTATGGGGGTTGATTGTGGGGTGGACCTGCGCTTCTCTGAGGAACTGCGTCAAATGGCCTGAAGATATTCCTTCCCGCTCCGGCGTACTTCTGGAAAGCCGGAATTCTCTTTTTACCGTACTCCTTCTATAGCGGGCTTTCTGCGGTTTGAACTTAATTTTTGCAACTTGTTGTTTTTGCTTGAAAATATCCAAAAAAAGGCCTGCCGTACGCCTTTGCATGCGAAAGTCCATCAAATCACATCCCTTCCATTCTAGTATAGCGGATAAATGTGAAGAAATTATAACAGGAGCCCGGAATGTTTCCAGACTCCTGTTATTTTACAACTGTTCTTCTGTTTCTTTACGCCTCAAAATAGGCCTTGAATCCCTTATAAGCCATATAGACGTCCAATTTGGAAACGACTTCAAAAGGAGAGTGCATCGAGAGCACCGGCACGCCCACATCGATCACGTCCGCATTGAGCCTGGCCACCTCAAGAGCAACCGTACCTCCGCCGCCCTGATCCACCTTGCCCAGCTCACCAATCTGCCATACAACATCATTGTCATCGAAGATCCGGCGGACCCAGCCCAAAAATTCAGCGGATGCATCATTGCTGCCGCCCTTACCGCGAGAGCCGGTATATTTGGAAATACCGATTCCGCGATTCAGATAGGTGGAATTGTTCGCCTCAAAAGCATAGGCATAATTGGGGTCATAGGCCGCGGACACGTCGGCGGAAAGACAGTTGGACTTTGAGAGAACATGCCGTGCCTCTTCTCCGTCCTGCGCAGCCAGGTCAGCCACAAAATAATCCAGATATTCCGAGGCAAGACCCGTATTTCCTACACTTCCGATCTCTTCCTTATCCGCCAAAACAGTAATGACCGTCTGTTCCGGAACTTCACAATCAAGAATCGCCTCTAAGGCAGGATAGGCACAGACACGGTCGTCGTGGCCATAGGCGCCCACCATACTGCGGTCAAAACCGATGTCCGCCGCAGGGAAAGCAGGAACAAATTCTAGCTCGGCGGAAATCAGGTCTTCCTCCACAATGCCGTACTGCTCATTCAGAATTTTCATCACATTCAGTTTGAACAGCTGCTCGCCTTTTTCGTCTCCCACCGGCAAACTGCCGGCGAGAATGTTCAAATCCTCACCGGTAAAGGCTTCCCCCAGCTTTTTGGCCATCTGATCTTTGCCCAAATGCGGCAGTATATCAGTGATGCAGAACTGGGGCTCCCCAGCCTTTTCCCCCACGCTCACCGTCAGTTCGCTTCCATCCCGGCGCACAATCTTCCCATGCATGGACAGAGGAATGGCAGTCCATTGATACTTCTTAATCCCGCCGTAATAGTGGGTTTTCAGCATAGCAAGCTCATTCGACTCATACAGGGGGATCGGCTTCAGGTCGATCCTAGGACTGTCTATATGTGCCGCAGCGATACGCACACCGTTTTTTGTTCCCTGCCTGCCGATTACCGCCAGGCAGATGGCTTTTCCCCGATTGTTGTAGTAAACCTTATCCCCGGCCTGATATTTCTGCGCAGCGTCAAAAGGCTTGAAACCGGCTTTCTCAGCAGCCTCCACAGCAAAGGAAACTGTCTCTCGTTCGGTTTTGGAACGATTCAGAAAATCTTTGTACCCTTCACTGAATTCATCCGCCTTCCTCAGTTCCTCCGCGCCGGCCTTCACAGCGCCGTGCCTGCGGTCGCTGAGCAAATCCAGAGCCAGTTTTTCCACATTAACCGTTTCTGTTATTTTATCCATACCTAATATCTCTCCTATCCTACTTCATTTTTAAAGGCAGTATTGTTTGACCAAGCCTTTTTAACAGTACCGCTTTTTCCTGAAAATGTCAATTGTTGAAACTCCATTCTATGCCGCCAGTTTCGCACAATTTTTAGAATTCCCCCATTTTCCCCGCTCATGAGAGGCAAAATAGGGAACCCTTTTATTTGTAAAGCTTTTGATACATTTTATAGTTTTCCTTTACTCTTCGGAGGTACGCCTTTGTCTCCGGAAAGGGGATGGTATGCAGGCTTTTTCCATCATCGGAATATTCGCCGCCCTGCAGCCAGCCTGACACATTTCCCATCCCTGCATTGTAGGCGCAAAGCGCCACATCCAGACTGCCGTACTGATCCAAGAGCAAGCGCAGCAAAGCACATCCGCAATGAATATTGTCGGAAGGATCAAAAAGGTCTTTTCCTCCATTTTCAGGGGGATGCAAAGAAGAAATCCAATCAAACGTGGCTTCCGTCAGCTGCATCAGACCATGCGCGCCGGCATGGGATTCCGCCTGTTCGTCGAAACCGCTCTCTGCTCTTATCACAGCATATACCAAGTTTTCTTCCAGCCCAAACTCAGCCGCCTCCCGCCGTACAATTTCTTCATAAGGGCGGGGATACAGCCATTTCATCACTTGCTCTATGACCTGCGGCCCTCCAATTACCATGCCCGCACTGAACAGGCAGATCAGGACGAGGCCTATAAGACAGCCTTTCTTCATAGGGTATCTGAATCTCCTTGCAGTTCTTCAAAAATTTTGGAAACAGCGTCCCGAAGATTTTCCTCTCCCCTATTTTCCACCACAAAATCGGCACGGGAAGTATAGAAAGCATTTCCCTGCTGTGCAGAAAGCCGCAGCGCAGCCTGTTCCTGTGAAATGCCGTCCCGCGCCATGATCCGGGAAGTCCTTATTTCTTCCGGAGCGCTTACAGCAATAATACGGCAGCATACGGCGTCCAATCCCGCTTCAAACAGGGTTGGGGCATCCAGAAGAATAATTTTTTTTCCAGACCGTTCCTCCTCCTCTACCTGCTTCCACATCTGCCTCAGGATCCTGGGAAACGTGATTTTCCCCAGAATTTTTTTCCCCTGGTTGGTGCGGAAAGCCCGCTGCGCCACCAGCGCCCGGTTGAAACCGCCATCGACGAGAATGTCCTCCCCAAAGGCCCGTGCCAATTCCAGAAGACAGGCTTTATCATAGACCTGCGAGCTTCGTGTCAGGGAGTCACAATCCACCGCGCCGCAGCCCAATTCACAAAAAAGTTGGGAGACTGTACTTTTCCCAGCACCACTGGGACCTACCAGGCCGACCAGACGCCTGGTTCCGGGACGTGCTATTTGAAAGCCCGCTGAACGAATCAGCCTGTTATAAACGGCCAGTCCCACGCCGCTTTTGGATGGAATGTGTGCGAATACCCGTTGTGCGCCGATTTCATCCAGATAATGAAGCGCTGAAAAGAGAAGATGCGCCTGTTTTTCCCCATCATACCGGGTGCCGTAACTGACAAAAGGCACTTTCAGCTTTTCTGTGTCCTCATCAAAGCAGAGCGCATGACAGTTTTGTTTCGAATTGACAAAAGTCACATACTCTTCCGGTGAAGCGTCGACAATCACCACATCTGCTTTGGGAGAATAATGCTTGTATTTCATTCCGGGAGACGCTGCGCTCTTACCCTCCTGCAGCCGATGAACGACTGCGTCGTCCACCTCTACCTCTCCCAGAATACTGCGCAGCTGAGAGACCGTAACGCCGCCGGGCCGCAGGACTCTGGGCGTACCTTCCGCCAGGGTGATCACCGTAGATTCCACTCCCACGGCACAATCTCCTCCATCCAAAAGCGCATCCACCCTGCCGTTTAAATCCTCCTGCACATGGGCGAACATAGTCGGGCTCGGTTTTCCCGAAAGATTTGCCGAGGGGGCTGCCAGAGGTACGCCAGCAGCCTGAATTACGGCCCTCGCTATGGGATGGGATGGGAAGCGAACCGCAACCGTATCCAAACCGCCGCTGGTTTCCTCAGGGATCAGCTCTGATTTTTTTAAGATGATAGTCAAAGGTCCCGGCCAAAACGCCGCCGCCAGCTTTCTGGCGCTTTCCGGCACTTCCCGTACCAGCGGCTTCAGCTGGGTAAATTCGCTGATGTGAACGATAAGAGGATTATCGGAAGGCCTTCCCTTCGCCTCGTAGATCTTCCGCACCACTTTTCCGTCCAGAGCATTCGCCGCCAGGCCGTACACCGTTTCCGTAGGGATGGCAACCAGCCCCCCGCTCCGCAAGATTTCTCCCGCTTTTTCGATATCATTTGTATTGTGTCCACTCAAGATTAATGTCTTCATTTAAAAACCCATTCCTTGATTTTTGCTGCAAACCCTTTTACTGGGATTCCTCCAGTTTGGCGGCCCGGTCTGCCGCTATGAGAGGATCGATCACCTCATCGAGAGCCCCATTGAGAACATCCTCCAGCTTATACAGGGTCAAACCGATACGGTGGTCCGTTACTCTGGCCTGCGGATAATTATAAGTTCTGATCCTCTCGGATCTGTCTCCTGTTCCCACCTGGCTTCTCCGCTCCTCCGCCACCTGGCTGCTGGCCTTTTCCACCTCTTGGGCCAAAAGACGGGCGCGCAGTACTTTCATAGCTTTATCCTTGTTTTTATATTGGCTGCGTTCATCCTGACATTCCACCACCATACCAGTGGGAAGGTGAGTGATACGGATCGCGCTGCTGGTTTTATTGATGTGCTGTCCTCCTGCGCCGCTGGAACGGAAGGTATCGATCTGCAAATCCTTAGGATCAATCTGCACATCCACATCTTCCGCTTCCGGAAGCACAGCTACAGTGGCGGTCGAGGTGTGAATCCGTCCCTGCGCCTCTGTTTCCGGCACGCGCTGAACCCGGTGGACGCCGCTTTCAAATTTCAACCTGGAGAAAGCGCCCTCCCCATCGATCATAAAACTCACTTCCTTAAAACCGCCCAATTCGGTTTCATTGAGGTTTACAAGCTCGGTTTTCCAGCCTTTCTTTTCCGCGTACATACTGTACATGCGGTAAAGATTGGCGGCAAACAGCGCCGCTTCCTCGCCGCCTGCCCCGCCCCGGATTTCCACGATCACATTCTTTTCGTCGTTGGGATCCTTCGGCAGAAGCAGGAGTTTCAGCTGTTCTTCCAGCCGGGCAAGCAGTTCCGAGTTTTCACGAATTTCTTCCTGAGCCAGCTCCCGTAATTCTTTCTCCGACGTCTCTTCCAGAAGTTCTTTGGCCTCGGCCAGAGACTCGACACAGCCCTGATATGCTCGATACGCCTCTACAATGGGAGTGATCTCCTTATGCTCCTTCATCAGCGCCGCATACAGTTCCCGGTCGGCAGCGCTCTGCGGATCATAAAGCTTCAAATTCAATTCCTCATAGCGGTTTTCAAATACCTGAAGATTCTCAAACATAGGATACAACCTTTCCAAAGAGTAGAACTATTCCTGAAAAGCAGTGAAACATTCTGTATTCTTTCACCGCGCTCATCTTTTTATCTTTCAAGGGTTCTCACTTGTAAAAAAGCTATAAGGTGTCTTCCTCTTCTTTTCGAATAATCTTTTTGATGTTCTTTTCACATTTGAGTCGGGGAACCATCACTTCTCTGCCGCAGCCGTTGCACCTGATCTTGAAATCCATACCGGAACGCAGAACGGTAAACTCCATACTGCCGCAGGGATGCGGCTTTTTCATTCTTAAAACATCTCCTACCCGAACATCCATGCCCAGAACCTTCCTTTCTCTTCTCGCTGAATAAAACTGATTTTACATTATACACTGCTTCCCCCTCTTTTGCAAAGAGAGGATTTTAAGACCAGCCGCTGAAAAGACAGTTACGGAAAGAGCGGAAATATCCTGCCGGATACCCCCGCTCTTTTTCACTGTTCTGTCAATCAGAATCTATTCCTGAGGGGTCGCCGCCACTCCCCCTGCAGAAGACTCTTCTTTCGCCGTTGTGGGCACTGCATTTTTATCAGTAATTGTCACATACACGCTGTAAGATCCCACAGACCAGCAGGAATCCGCTCCCGACACCGTAACAGTAACAGGCACTTCGATAATGCCGGTCTGTTCGGCGTAATTCGTCATATCCACCGTACAGGAAACAGAATCGCCAGTAAGCTTGCCCACCTGCGCCTCAGAACCTATTAGAATGACCTCCAGAGATTTTGTGGTCAGCTCCACATTCTTTCCTGCCGGCTTCTTGGTCACAGAAATATTGGCAGTGGTCACCCTGGCCTCCTCATAGCCGTTGAGGTTTACCGTAACCTTGGCGGTACTCATATTGCCTTCTGCCAGATTGGTAATATTTTTTGCTCCTGCCGGAAGAGGAATTTCAGATTCAAACTCATTCTTTTTGTTCGGCGAAAGCTCTGAAAAATCAATCACATCCGTCAAGGCAATCTCCTCTATGGAACTGAGCACCTCTGTCGGGGCTGCAATATCTATCTGCGCAGGCTCAACTGTGATACGCCCGGCAGGGAAATTCTTGGGTCCGTTAATGGTATTTGCAACCACAGGCACAGTTTTCTTCGGCATGACCGGAATGGTGATTTCTACCGTTTCCGTGCTCATAGAGAGATACATGCCGGAATAATCCGTAATCTTTTGATTGTTCTGGTCATAGAGCGTGAGAGAACAGGAAGAAATCACTTTGTCTTCCCTCAGGGTATCGGGCACGGTATATTCCGCAGCAACCCTGCTTATTTTATTGACAGAGGATTCCGGTCCGGATATCGTTACCGAATCTTCTGAGAAAGTGGCAGTCCCCGCATAGTAATGAGAATCCGCACTATACTTTACGTTATCCTCAATCGGGAAGGTCACCTCTCTGTTACGGTCAAATTCCACGGTAATTTCCTCAGGATTTACCGCTACTATACTGTAATCGGAAATGGCGTTTTTCTTTTCCGTCCGAACGGGCAATACTATTTTCTGCAGCGTGTTGCCTGTCGTCAGCTTATTGGACGTAGGGTTCAAAGTAGCGCTGACAGAAAAATTATCTGCTTTCAGCTTGTTGACAATCATACTGTTTCCCGTCACAGAAATGTCCGCTGTGGTGTAAGAAGAATTATACACCTTTAAACCCTCTTCTTCCGCGGCGGCGGAAAGCTTTACCTCGATCGGCACATCGTAAATCACATAGGGGCTGCCATCGCTGCCGGCTTTCATAAAAAACCAGATGACAACCGCTGCGAGAATGGAAAAGACAAGCACAAAGGTATTATGGTAAAAAATGTTGCGCAGGTTCACCTTGCGCTCCTTTTTTGGCGGCTTTCCGCTTTCCGGCATGCGTTTATTTTCTTCACCCATCCGTCAGGCCTCCTTTTTCGAAGAGCTGAAGCCCAGCTTTCCGAGAATCCGTTTCCCACCCGAGGCAGCCCCTTCTGAACTGCTGATCAGCAGCTGTTCCAGCTTTTCCCGCAGGGTTACCCGATTGTAATTCCGGGTCAACCTGCCATTCAAGGCGATGGAAATCTGACCGGTTTCCTCTGAAACCACTACCACCACAGCGTCGGAATTCTCACTCATGCCCAGACCGGCCCGGTGCCGGGTGCCTAAATCCGCACTGATGGAAATGTTGCTGGAAAGCGGAAGGATACAGCCGGCGGAATAAATCCTTCCCGCCCGGATAATCATGGCCCCGTCATGTAAAGGCGCCTTGTTGAAGAAGATATTCGCAATGAGCTGGGCAGATGGATCCGCCTCGACAATCGTACCGGTCTCCACAATTTCACCCAGCTTGGTATGCCGCTCAAATACAATCAGCGCTCCCATACGCATCTGTTGAAGCACTGCAGTGGCGTCCACTACGCCCTCAATCGCCTTACGGATCTGCGTCTTGTCGCTCTCCTTCTCCTTGACGCCGACAGCGTTTGCCAAAGACTGCCCTACTTTGCTGCGCCCCATCTGCTCCAGCGCCTTCCGGATTTCAGGCTGGAATACGATGAGCAGTGCAAGGAAAGCAAACTGAAAGAAAGTGCGGAGAATGGTGCTGAGCATCAGCAGCTCAAACTGGGAAGAGAGCAGGAATATTACCACAAGGATGATAATTCCCTTGACCAGCTGGCCAGCCCTGGTCTCCCGCACCAGCTTTATGGCGCTGTAGATCAGAATTGTGACAATGATCACGTCAATGGCATCTTTGAAGGTAAATTGACGTGCAAGGTTTAGCAGAAACTGGCCTTTCTGCACTATGTAGTCTGCCAAACTGTCCATTTTCGTCAATCCTTTCTGTATCAAGCTGAATCATACCGTTCACGCAAAAGGAAAGCAAGACCGGGATACTGCCGTAAAAAAACAAAGCCGCCCTGCCTGTCCAACGTATCTCCGAGTGTAGAAAAGGCTTTCTCTTTTTCACAAGCCGCCTACCAAACTGCCAGAGCCGTCTGATAAGACGTTTCCCCTTGTTCCCAATATCACAACTGGGCTATTCATGCGAAGACTGGCTCCGCATGAAGCCCAATTTTTTATCATTCTACCATAAAAAAAGCGCAAATAAAAGGTTTTTTCGTTTTTTGGTCAGATTATCTCCCGTTTTTTCCCAACCGATAGCCGCGTATGCGCGACAGCAGCAGATCGATCTCCTCCCGGCGGGTAAATACAGAAGGCGAAACCCGCACAGTGCCTTCCTCTGTGCCCATTTTCTCGTGGGCAAGAGGAGCACAGTGCAGCCCGCACCTCACCGCAATACCGTTTTGCGCCAGATACTCTCCAACGTTTTCACTTGTTTCCCCTTTGATATTAAAAGAGAGCACAGGAACAAAAAAAGGTTCCCGCGGAGGCATTGTATACAATTCAACCTGGGAAATAGCGGCTAAACGGTCATATAAATATTCGATCTTTTTCATTTCTGACCTGAAGATATTCTGCTGTCCCTTTCTTTTTACAAACTCAATTCCAGCCCGAAGGCCAAGAATTCCGGGCACATTCTGGGTACCGGGCTCATAACGCTCCGGAGGGTCATCAGGCTGAAGCAGGCTGCGGGACTGCGTACCTGTTCCTCCCTCTGTCAAGGTGGCCAAACGATCCTGAGGATTACGCAAAATCAATAAACCCGTCCCCATGGGTCCATACAAACCCTTATGACCCGCCACACATAAATAATCGATCCCTCCCGCGGTAACGCTGATCGGTACCAGCCCGGCCGTCTGCGCACAATCCACACAGATTTTAGCTCCATACTGGTGAGTGAGGGCCGCTATGCGTTCCACTGGAAGCCTGATGCCAAACACATTGGACGCATGGGTACACACCACCAGCTTTGTGTTGGGCTGCATCGCTTTCCGAAAAGAATTCAGCGTGGCGTCATTGTCACCGGGAAAAGTTTCCGCTACCGTGTAAGAAATACCCTTGTCCGCCATAACGGTCAACGGACGCATAACCGCATTGTGTTCCAAATCGGAGACAACGACATGATCTCCGCTTCTTAAGCTTCCCTTTAACACCAAATTCAGGGATTGAGTACAGCTTGGCTGAAAAACGACGCACTCCGGCCCGCTGGCGCCAAAAAAATCTGCCGCTGTACGGCGGCAATCATAAAGCGCCTGTGTCGTACGCATGCTCATTCCATAGCCGCTACGGCCAGGGTTCGCCCCAAATTCCCGCAGCGCCTGCTGCATGGCTTCTCGTACTGGAAGCGGTTTTGGGAATGTTGTGGCGCTGTTATCGAGATAAATCACCCGCCATCATCTTCCGTCTGGTCCAGCCGTTCTATAACGCGGATCCCATTCTCACGCAGGATCCTCTCTGCCTCGTCTGTTCTGTCCGGCACATATACACCGTAGCCACAGCCTGTCTCCCGAGTCTTGGGAATGCGTTCCACATAGGAACGTATACCGTAGCCAAATAAAATTTCTTTACCTTTCATTGCATAAGTGACGGAACTGACTATGATTAAAGGCTTGCCCAAAAAATCACCTCATTTATAACTGACGATTTTGTCGCTTGCGATATCTTATGCAGGCAGCAAAATTTCGGTTACGCCTGAAGCACAGACGGCAAGTCAAGCAGAAGGCTCCTCTTTGAAGGAAGACGCTCCGGATTCTCCAAACAGCGACAAAAACAGAAGAAACGGCAGCACATAGGGCAGGGCAAGTACATATCTCATACTGCAGTATAGCGGCGTGGCCACCAAAATCGTCAGCCAAACCCCGGCTGCAGGCAGATAGGCCAGAAGCGTTCTGTAGTTCTTCCGGTATAATAGCAGGAGCGCTCCCGCAAGCAATATCCAGACTATCGTTCCCGTACTGGGAAAATCCATGGTTTGCTGCAGAAAACCGCTGAGGTCCACACCGGTCCACTGGAAAAGCCAATTTACCTTTGTCACACCCAGTTCTCTTGCAGCGTTGGCGATGCCGCCAACCGGTATGGTCTTCGGTTCCCAGTTCCAATAACCATAGGTCTGCATCAGGTAAGCCCGGCAGTATTCCCCAAAATTTCCAGGCAGCAAGGAAAACCATAAGCGGAAAAATTCTCCCTTATGGGCGTTTAGATACTCCCGGTTCAATGAATTTTTCGCAGGGTCAGCCAGAAAAGGATCATATCCTTGCAGCTTTTCCACGTCGAATAATCTTTCCAAGCTTTCTTGCTGCTCCGGGGTGATCGTTCCATTGAGCTTGACGGTACGGGCAATCTGCTGAACCGGAATCGACAGCGATTCGCTGAAAGGACCCTTCTTGACACCGCAGGCATAAAACGCATTCAGCACCAGAGGCACCAACAGAGCGCCGCACAAAAGGGCCGGCAGTGTCCGGCGAAGCTTTTTCCGGAAACAGACCAGCAACACAACGGTGGAGAGTATTAGCACATAGTAGCCGTTATGCCGGAAAATTCCCATCAGGAAAGAAACCAAAACATATCCCGCAGCGCCCTTGAAGCTTTGCAGCTTTTCCCCCCTGCTTTCCACCACATCCCAGGTGTAGAGCGTATAAAGCAGTACAGCAGCAGCAAAGGGTACGTCCTTCCAAAGCGTAAAGGAAAAATCCGCAAACATAGGCGACAGGGCAAACCACAAGACCGCGATTACAGGGACTGCCGGATGAGGCCTTCTGCGGCAGAGCCAAGCAGTTCCATAACCCACAGTAAAGGCGCAGAAAAACATCTGTGCCAGAGAAAATACCGCTACTCCCACCGTGGGGCCGCCCACCAGCATCCCCAATTTGACAAAAAGACGAATTAGCAATGTATAAACAACCGGGTGATAATCTGTCAGCGGCGTAATGCCCATGGCCTGGCGCAGCGTATAAAAAGAATCAATGCTCAGACTGCCGGGATAATAGACCAGAAAGCTGATCAACCAACAGACAAATACGACCAAAAAAGCCAGCAGCCCGGCCTTGCGGGGGCTGAACCGGAAAGTTTTTTTCACACCGATTTTTTCACTCCATTGAACCAAAAGAGGAAGAAGGACAGCGAGTACAACAGTAAATAGCACGAACAGTCCCAGCAGAAAGAGAAAATCAGAGGAGCGCAACGCCAAAAAATCCTTCGTTTCCACCTGTATCTTCCTGCCCACTACTGCGGCAGCAGCCATAGCAGCGCCGAATACAGCAGACAAGACGACGGCACGCCTTTCCCGGGAAACCAGTATTTTATCCGAACACCATAATACCGTCCCAGCCAGTAGAAGCACCCAGACCACATTCCAGCGCCCTGTGAAAAAATAAGCGGCAATCAACCCTACTGACAAAGAAAGCGCCACCTGTGCCGAAAACAAAAGTGGATTTTTCTTTTCTCTTCTCAAACTCTGTTCCACAGGCATTGTTCTCCTTTACTTGTTCAGGTTGTTTTTCCAATGACGGACCTGATTCAGTTTAAATTCAAAGTCCTGCTTTTCCTGCTGGGTTACCACACTTAGAATCAGGCCGCCGAAATACGACATCACCGCAGCCAGCGCGGCAAAGCCGCTGACGATCAAAGTGGGAAACCGTTCCACCAGTCCGGTTTTGGCAAAGCCCACCAGAACAGGAAGAAATAACGCAAGCGCCAACAACAACAGCAACGCGGAAAAGGCGCCGAAAAATTTCATAGGCTTATAGTTTTTAAACAATTTCCAAACCGTTTTAATCACTTTCCAGCCGTCGGAATACGTGTTCAGCTTGGATTCGCTGCCCTCCGGTCGGTCCCGATAAGTCACCACTACATTCCGCAGACCCATATTCTTATCCAAGGCATGAATGGTCATTTCCGTTTCAATTTCAAAGCCTTTGGAAAGCACGGGAAAGGTTTTGACGAATTCATAGCTGAATGCGCGGTATCCCGTCATGATATCCCGAACATCACTGTGAAACAGGGTACGGATCAGCCCCCTGACCAGCACATTCCCGAAATTGTGAAACGGCCGTTTGTTCTCCGTAAAATACGTGGAAGAAAGCCTGTCGCCAATGACCATATCGGCTCCCTGCTCCAGAATTCCAGATACCATTTCTCTGGCGTTTTCTGACGGATAAGTGTCGTCTCCGTCAATCATCAGATAGCATTCGGCATCGATATCCCGGAACATACTCCGTATCACATTGCCCTTCCCTTGCCTGTACTCATACCGTACCACCGCTCCTGCATCCCGGGCAAGTTCATCCGTATGATCAGAAGAATTGTTGTCGTATACATAGATTACCGCTTCCGGAAGCTCCCGTCGGAAATCCGACACTACCTTGCGAATCGTCCTGCTCTCGTTATAACATGGTATCAAAACCGCAATTTTATCCATCTCGATCTCTCCTCTTTTCCCTAGCCTGCGCTGCCCGGCGATTTGTCCGGTAGCATTGCAGATACAATATTTTAGGACAGCAGGCAGACCGCCGAGGCCGACATTCCCTCCCCGGAGCCTGTAAAACCCATCCCCTCTTCCGTGGTGGCCTTTACACTGATCTGTTCTGTGGTGATCCCGCATGTCTCTGCAAGTTTTTCCCGCATTTGCAGAATATAAGGCGCCAATTTAGGTCTCTGTGCCATAACAGTGGCATCGATATTTTTGATTTCATGGCCCGATTCCCGCACTCTGCGGCAGACCTCTGAAAGAAGCAGCAGGCTGTCCGCTCCCCGGTACCTCTCCTCAGTGTCCGGAAATAGTTTTCCGATATCTCCCAAAGCAGCCGCACCCAATAACGCATCGGCTACCGCATGGGCAAGTACGTCTGCATCAGAATGTCCCAAAAGCCCTTTTTCAAAAGGAATTTTTACACCGCCCAGAATCAGCGCCCTGCCTTCTGTCAACCGATGAACATCATAACCGCTGCCAATTCTCATTTTTTTCTCTCCCGCCAGAAAGGCCTCCGCCGAAAGCAGATCCTCCGGTGTCGTAATCTTGAGATTTTTGTAATCGCCCTGAACCAGATGCACTCTTCCTCCGGCAGCCTCCACCAGCTGGCAGTCATCGGTAAAGGTCCTTCCGGAACTGGCCGCCCGTTCCGCGGCATAGAGATAAAGCGCCCGCTCAAAGGCCTGTGGCGTCTGCACCGACATCAATTTTTCCCGAGGCGGCGTTTCCAGAACAAATCCTTCTTCATCCACCAGCTTACAGGTATCCTTTACCCGGACAGCTGCTGCGGAAGCTCCATATTGGAGTGCATCCTCACATACCGCCTGAACCAAATTCGAAGTGACCAGCGGCCGCGCCCCGTCATGAATCAGCAGATAATCGCAGTCCTCCAAAACATGGATTCCGTTCAAAACCGAATCCTGGCGTTCCGGCCCTCCGGCTATCAGCTCAACCTGCTTTGGCGACGCTGCCGCTATCTTTTCTATTTTTTCCCGGTCCTCGTCCCGGCACACCACCGCAAGCCGCGCAATCAACGGGCATGCACAAAGGGCGTCTAAAGAATAGGAAAGTACCGGCCGTCCCGCCAAATTCATCAGCACTTTAGACTGTGAAGCACCCATTCGCCTTGAGCTGCCGGCAGCTACAATCACCGCGCCGAAGTTATTCTGCAACATGCTCTGCCTCTTTCTTCAGAATTTTCTTAATTCTGGAATATTATACCTCATTTCAGCGGTTCGTCAACATAATCGACGAATTCTACCATTTTCAGTACTTTCTATTGTACACAGCATAACTTACAGCCTTCAATAGCGCGGTAAAAAGTAGAAGCCCCAGCGAAACATAAAAAGCCGGCATATTCCACAGAGCCGCCGTACAGGTAACAAACAGCATTGCCAAAATCAGCACATCCACTACAAGCCCGCCGCTTTTATCGTGCAAAAACCGATCTCTTTCCTCTTTCTTGCTTTTTTCTTCCTCCCACAGCAAACGCTGATTGGCAAGCATCTTATTGCTCCGCACTATCTTGGCAATTACTACGCCCATACCGCCGAAAAAGATAATTCTGCTGACTGCCGTTGCAAGCCGTGTCATTTTTCTGGAATCACCCAGACCAATCATGCCCACTATAACCATATAAGCCAGCATTCCTGCGAAAATGATCCACAAAATCCTGACTCTCAGCTTAACCTGTTCCGAATATGATTTATGCCTGCATCTGTTCATATTTTCTCTCCTCCAGCTCCTTATTTTCCTGCAGGCAATATAAATCTTCCACTGTGGTCTCAAACACTAAAGATATCCTGTAAGCCAGCATCAAGGAAGGGTTATATTGTCCTTTTTCCAGTGAAATGATAGTTCGGGAAGAAACGTCGACCAATTCAGCCAGCTCCTGCTGCGTCATGCCTCTCAACTGCCGGTACTCTCTTATCCTGTTTTTCAGAGATTTCACCCCTTTCAACAACATGAAGCACGCTTCGCATGAAGTTTACTTCATGTTAGCATTTTTTCAGTATTCTGTCAACAGTTCGAGGACGCTATTGGATAAAAAAACATAGAACGCGAAGTTTTACAAAGATTTAACGTTTGACAGTACCCTTTCTCGTCTCTTTTTCGTAAAAACGGATTGAACTTGTCAGATGTTCTATGGTAATATTATGATTGTTAAGGAAATGAAAAAAACAGGTAAAATTGAATCAGGGGATGTATTTGTGGATATCTTTTCTTTGTTCACGCTGTTTGGAGGGCTGGCATTTTTCCTTTATGGAATGCATGTAATGTCAAGCGGTCTTGAGAAGATGGTGGGAGGGAAGCTGGAACGCATCCTGAAATCCATGACTTCCAACAAGTTTAAAAGCCTTGCTTTGGGCGCTGTGATCACCATTGCTATTCAGTCCTCTTCCGCCATGACCGTCATGTTGGTAGGCCTCGTCAACTCCGGCATTATGCAGCTGGAACAGACGGTGGGCGTTATCATGGGTTCCAATGTCGGCACCACGCTTACCGCCTGGATTTTAAGTGCAGCCGGCATTCAGGGGGACAATGTGTTTATGCGTCTCCTAAAACCGGAATCCTTTGCCCCAATCATCGCGTTGGTCGGCATTGTGCTTATCCTCTCTTCCAAAGAGGGGAAAAAGAAAGACGCAGGTTCGATTCTGGTGGGTTTTTCCATTCTGATGACAGGTATGACCTTCATGAGCGATTCGGTAAGTCCGCTGGCGGACATGCCTGTTTTCAAGGATATTTTGGTCATGTTCCAG
>OJKJ01000067.1_pt1 | contig 89590 bp, 75 predicted proteins | sample 1596491 | NCBI WGS metagenome assembly OJKJ01 (sample SAMEA4350160, study PRJEB24818) | metagenome | biome: human; feature: gut; material: faeces | place: Denmark | collected 2013-09
TCTGCGCTCGCCGTCACATCTTGCGTCGTATGTTTTGTTTAACGGAAGCGGCGCCCCCGCAAGTCTACCCCTCGTCCGCTCGGCGGCGGGGTCAGAGGTGTATAAGAGACGGGCCCCACCCCGCCCCTATGAGGGAAATCGGGCAGGCCATGCTGATCCTGCGGGAACATGCTGAAGACTGGTTTTTGGATGCAGAACGCATCGCCATCTGCGGTTTCTCCGCAGGAGCACACAACTGTGCCATGTACGCCACCCATTGGCACACCGCAGAGCTCTGCGGCCATTTTGGAAGGCCCTCGGCGCTCTTTCGCCCGGCCGCAGCCATTCTCGCCTACACTCTCAGCGATTACCACCTGCTGGGCGCGGCAGCCGCAGACGCCAGCGCCGTGCAGCTTTTCGAAGCCAGCAACGTGGCGCTGCTGGGAACCGCCCGTCCTACGGAGGAGCAGCTGACCAGCGTGAGCCCCGCTCTCCACGTCTCCGAGAAAACACCTCCCACATTTCTGTGGGCCACCTTTCAGGACCATCTGGTGCCGGTGCAGCAGTCCCTGCGCATGGCCTCCGCCCTGGCGGATGGGGGAGTTCCCTTTGAACTGCACGTGTTCGAGGCTGGGGAGCACGGCTTGAGTCTGGCGGACCAGACCTCCTCCACAGATTGTTCCCAGCTCGATCCGGACGCGGCCAAATGGGCCGGGCTTGCAGCAGCCTGGCTGCACAAAAGGTTTGCTCTTCCGCTGCCGAACGCCTGATAGAAAAACTGGCGGCGGTTTCTGCCGGAAACCGCCGCCTTCCAAGGCCTGCAGGGCGATATTTTGCCTAACATCAGGGCAGCCCTTCTTCCCGGTTTCGAACCAGCCGGAAAAAAGCCTGCTCCGTCAGCACCGCCATGCCGCGCCCCTTCTGCAGGGGCACGGCATTTTCTTTGGCAGGCAGAGCCGTAGACCCCACCACCAGATAATCGGTGCGGCTGCCCACACTGTCACAGTTGACGCCGCCCGCGTCGGCCACCAGCTGCATGGCCTCCTTCCGGGGAATGCTCAGCTCGCCTGCAAAGGCCACACGCTTCCCATACAGCGGATGCGTCTCATCGAAATTTTTCCTGTCTGTCCCAATGTCCCGTGCCCGGTACTCCATCTTTTTCCTGGGGAACAGGCGAATGAATTCCTCCTCGGAAAACCGTTCCAGCGCCAACTCCCGCAGTTTCAGATAGCAGCCGTGGGTGATGCGGCAGTCCGCCTCTGCCCGGTGGGCGCCCTCATAACGAACTCCCAGCGCAGCCGCCAGGTCGGAAAGCCGATGGTGCGGCAGCTCCGGCAGCAGCTTCCGGGACAGGCGCAGCGTATCGAGAAAATCGTTCCGCAGCGGCCTTCCAAGCCATTGTTCAAAGGCATCATAAAGAAAATTCACATCGAACTGTACATTGTGTCCCAAAAGGACCCGATCTTCCAAAAAGGCATGGGCCTTCGGAAGGATTTCTTCCGGGCCCGGAGCATCCTCCAACATCTCGTTCGTAATGCCGGTCAGCCCTGTAATAAAGGAATCGGCATAGGCATACCTCACCTCGCCGAACTCGCAGATCTCCTGTTTGGGCGGACGGATTAAGCTGGAAAACACTTCCGTCACCTCTCCGTTCCGAACGCGCAGGGCCGACAGCTCAATGATATGGCTGCGCCCGCTGCTCAGGCCCGTGGTTTCCGTGTCCACAACCACGTAATCCACCGGCAGCGCCACCAGGCTTTTCCCCTTCTCCTCCCGCATTCTTCCGATCCCTCCTGTTTTGCCTCTGCCTGTACCGGGTCAGCCCTACCTGTTTGGCCTTTTTTATGGAAAAAGCGGCCGGAAAACCTGCTGGAACACCCCTGACCGCCAACCCGGCGCGTCTCAAATATAGCGAAGGTGTATTTTCTTGAAAGCCCTTTTCCATAAAAAACAGGTTTTCCGTTCACCTGCGCTGCACAGGCTATGGAATGCATCTGAAAAAAGTATAGCATTTTCATCCAGGAGCGTCAAACAGGCGCGGCGGGCAACCCGTTTCTGGTCTCCCGCCGCGCCTGTTTTCATTTTGGAAGTCACGGCCTTGTACGGAAGCGCAGCCAGATTTTACTGCACAGCCTCCAAACCGTTCAACGGTATCTCCACTCCCTCTATGGAGACGGACTCCAAGTCCTCCAAAAGGACAGGCTGGTCAAAGACAAGACTGCACTGACATTCCAGCACGCCGCCCTTCTGCTCAGAATTTCCCCAGCCGTTCTGGATATGAGAATCCCCTCCCTGCTGAGGATCTCTCATGGCCCTGTTAGCAATACGGGTACCATCCTTTTTGAGGATGACAATGTCCGGCCACTCCAGCCGTTCCCGTAAAACGCTCTTACCATTATGGTCCAGTACTGCTTCCATATCCGCCTCGGTGAGCTTTGCCGTACTTATCACGCGAATGGACAGTGGGGAAATCGTCACCTGATTCACGGTGATTTCTGCGCCTTCCACGGATAGGGTCTGTCCTGTGGGCAAATCGGCAGACTGATCAGCATACCCCATATCGAATTCCAGCTCCCATCTGCCCGGCACAGTCTGTTCTGTCAGAACGCCGTGAGAATTTATCACCAGGTTCTCTAAGACGACGGCTGCTTTCCCTCCCGGGATGACGGATTCATCGCCCATCCAGGAGACCACATACCTGGCTTTGCCGTCGCCCGATACAGAGTCGGACGATGATGCGGCTGGACCGGTAAATTCGGCGCCGCCCACCTTCAGAGTGGACCTGTCAAACAGGAACCCCTTACCATCTATATCACTTTTTTCAACAGTGAGCACCAGCGTGCAGTTGTAACGATCCCGCACCACGGAATCTACTGTGACGGCAACGCCGTTGTCCGTCACGCTAACGCCTACGGGAGCACCAAGCCTCGCAATCAATTCGGGATCCAGGGAGCTCTGCCGTGCGCCGGGAAATGCAGGGCCAAAAAGGTTTTCAAGGCTCTCAAAATCTCCTGCCGCGCCTACACCGATGGCCAGGATGAGCGCCAAAACGGCCGCCGCGGCCGCAGTCCAAACGATCCGTGTCCGGGGTGTTTTCTTCTTTTCAGCAGGTCTTGCCGCAAAAATCAGGCCGTCGTCAATGGTGCCGATAGCATGAAGCAATTTTTCGCTTTTCATAATATGATATCCTCCTTTGCAAGATGGTGTTTTAGTTTTTTTCGCATACGGAACAGCAGAGATTTCACCTTCGATTCACTCATCCCGTACTCGTCCGCCAGCTCCTGGATGGAGCTTATATACCAATAGCGGCGAATAAACAGATTTCGTTTCAACCTCGGCTGGGAGTAAAGGAATTTCTCGATGGACCAGGTAAGAAGCTCGTCTTCCACCGCCTGCTCTATGCCGGTCTTTGCCGGGATACATTCCTCTAACTCCGATAACGCCAGCTCTGTCTGTCCTTCTCCACGCTTTTGGGCGTTGTACTGTTTCCAGCGGTTCAGGGAAACATTCCGGGTTATCTTCCCAAGGAACGCCGCCACTCTTTCCGGACGGTGAGGAGGAATGGAATTCCAAGCGGCGAGATAAGCGTCGTTTACACATTCTTCGGCGTCCTCCGCGTTGTGTAGGATACTAAAGGCAATAGAGTAACAGTAATTCCCATATTTCTCAGCCGTAGCCGCGACGGCATCTTCCGATCGCATCCAGTACAAGCCGACCATTTCTTCATCCTTCATAGGGCCACCTCCCTCTCAGTAACTAAAAGGCCTTTCACATAGTATACACAACAAAAAAACACTCACGTTGCGCCACGGTGCAAAAATCAGACGGCATTTCCCTGATTGTATCAATCTGCAACGATTTTTACCGTGGGCTACGCGCCGTTTCCTCGGCTGTGCCCGCGTGTCTCGATGGGAGATAAAAAAGGCTTTTGCGCCGCTCCTGCAAGAGCTGCAGAGACAGTTTTTGTGGAAAAGTCGAAAAGAAAAAAACCGTTCATTTTTTTGTGGATTGATGCTTGACAAGAATGATTTCCTAAGATATAATAATGCAGTCGCCTGATGACGAGCCCGTCCCCGGGCGAGCAAGATGGCCCGGTAGTTCAGCTGGTTAGAACGCTAGCCTGTCACGCTAGAGGTCGACGGTTCGAGCCCGTTCCGGGTCGCCATATGCTGCTATGGCTCAGTTGGCAGAGCACGTCCTTGGTAAGGACGAGGTCACGCGTTCGAATCGCGTTAGCAGCTCCATCAAGCACTGTGTTTCATAAAGAAGCACAGTGCTTTTTGTTTTTTCTGCAGCCTCTTCTTTTCACCGCATGGCAGCGAGGATTTGGAGTGCAGCCTCCTCACCTCTCCCCGTTCCGGTCGTTCCAGACTCATCCGGCCTCTTTTTATGAAAAAGCCAAATGCACAACGCCCCTGATTTTTCTTATATGCCAGGAATTGACAGGAGGTCAAACAAGAGCTATAATAGTTGCAAATGACACTATCATAGAATAGCCGCCATTTTTCGATTATGAAAGAAAAGGATGAGAGGAAATGCCAAAAGCGGCCAGCCAGGAATATCGGAAGACGAGAATGCTGACGGAGCCCATCCCCAAAATCATCACCAGCATGGCGGTACCGTCCATTATCGCTTTCCTTATCAACTCCATCTACAGCCTTGCGGACACTTATTTCGTCAGCGGAATCGGCATCAACGCTACGGCAGCGGTAAGCGTGAACTCCTCTCTGGATCAAATTATCATGATGGCGGGATCTTTGCTGGCGGTAGGCGCCAACAGCTATATTGCCCGCCTGCTGGGAGCCAAAAAAGAAAAAAAGGCCAACGAGGTGCTGTCCACAGCCTTCTTTTTGGCAGCGGTTTTCGGCATCGCAGTGATGCTTTTAGGCTCGGTGTTTATGAGACCCATGGTACAGATGCTGGGAGCCACCCCCACCTGTGAGCAGTATTCCATCGACTACGCCACCTATATTCTGCTGGCTGCACCATTTATGGCTGCCAGCTTCGTAATGAACCAATGCCTGCGGGCAGAGGGCAGCGCTCTGCTTTCCATGATCGGCATGGGCGCAGGCGGGGTTTTAAACTGTGTGCTGGATCCCATCTTTATTGTCGGGCTGGACTTGGGTGTGGCGGGCGCCTCTATGGCCACAGCTATTTCCAAGCTGGTAAGCTTCGGTATTCTGATCTTCCCTTACCTCACCCATCACAGCATCCTGCGCATTTCCATCAAGAACTTCCACCCCACTAGGGACATTATGTCCCAGATCATCAAGGTGGGCTCCTCTTCTATGTTCCGCTCAGGCCTGGCGGTGGTGGCAGCTATCATGCTCAACAATCTAGCCGGGCAGATTTCCGATGATGTTTTGGCAGGCATCGGGGTTTCCACCAGAATCATGATGTTCCCCTTCGGCATCATTCTGGGCTTCGGTACAGGCTTTCAGCCTGTTGTGGGCTTCTGCTGGGGCGCAAAACACTATGACCGGGTGCGGGCCGCTTTCCGCTTCTCCGCTTGGACAGCGGCGATCGGCGGCGGGATCATGGGGTTACTCGTGGCGGTTTTCGCCGGGCCCATTATCGCCATGTTCGGCAAAAGCTCTCAGGAGATGCTGGAGATCGGCGAACTCTGTATTCGCCTGCAATGCCTTGCCCTGCCCATCCACGGTTGGGTGGCAGTGGTAAACATGCTGTGCGCCGGACTGGGCGACGCCAGGGGGGCGCTCCTGCTGTCCACCGCCCGTCAGGGCAGCTGTTTTATTCCCATTGTACATCTAATGGCCTTCCTGCTGGGAGCCACGGGAGTGGCCTCGGTGCAAGCCGTGGCGGATATTCTGTCTCTGGCTCTGGCAATTCCGGTCCTGCGCCGCGTGATGAAAAAGATCCCATCGACGGAGGACATCCAGAATCTGCCGAAAGAAGCCGTCCCCATCCCGGAAGGGCAACTATAAGGCATACGGCATATAGTAGTGGATTCTATGCAGAAAAGAAGACGCCCACAGCAATTGTGGGCGTCTTCTTTTCTGGTACACAGCTTCATCCCGGAGCCTTTACCCTCTTACAAGGACAAAGAGTTCAGCGGATCTCCAGTCTTCTGGAATTTGGTAAACCGTTTTCTTTTTTAGGCATTATCAGCTTCAAAACACCATTTTCATAGGATGCGGAAATATCATCCGCTTTCACATTTGAAATATCGAAACCGCGGCTGAAGGAGCCGTAAGAGCGCTCTCTACGCACATAATTATCTTTCTCTCTCTTTTCCTCGGTCTCGCTGCTGTGTTCTGCTGTGATGGTGAGATAATCCCCCTTGATATCGATGGCGATATCGTCCTTCTGGAACCCAGGCAGTTCCGCCTCCAGCAAGTAGGTATCGCCGCTGTCTTTAATGTCTGTCCGGAAACCTCCGCTGAAGTTGTTCCCGAAAAAGGCCTCTTCCAATTTATCCAGGTCCCGGAAGGGGTGGTAGAACGAAAGTCTGTCTCTGTGGTCAAATGGGGTGAGTTCAAACATAATTCATACCTCCTGATTGCTGTTTTTCGTTTTTTTGTTTGTGCTGTCATTTCTATTTTGCGGCGCCGCCGCAGCATGCGCGTTCTCCTGAATCTGTTCCATCGGCATCGCCTTCTTTTCTTTTTTGTAGTTTTATTCTACCCGGTATTTATTTCAAAATCTCAGATAAAGTATGAGCAATTTGTAAATATTAGCACTCTAATTATAAGAGTGCTAATATTTCTGAATTAGACTGGAAATATCAATGCTATTTTCTCAGTCAGTATCCTGTTGTCTTGCAGAAATCCTCCTAAAAGGATTCGGGGAAGGCTTGACCCGCTTCCGGCAATAGGCTATGATGGGTACTGTCACTGCCATCCGGAAAGGACGATTCTATGCTATTCCTGTTGCTTGCCATTTTATCCAGTTCCGTACTGGCGATCGTACTGAAATACCTCAGTACAGATAACACTTATGGGGTTTACTTTGTCAATTACTGTACCTGTGCGCTGCTGGCCTTTCTGTTTCTGGAGCCGAAGTCCTTATGGAACGGAGATTTCCTGCCCCTGGGACTTGGCGCGGTGAGCGGCGCCCTTTATCTGGCCGCTCTGATCGCCTACGGCTACAGCATCCGCAAAAGCGGCGCTGTGCTGTCCTCCGTTTTTTCACGGCTGGGAGTGCTGGTGCCCATCCTGCTTTCCGTGTGCCTGTTTGGGGAACAGCCCTCCTTGTTCCAAATGGGCGGCCTGGCCCTGGCCCTGCTGGCTATTGTGGTAATAAACCTGAAATCCGGCACAAAATCACAGGCAAAGCTCCCCATCGTACCGCTGCTGCTGGTGTTGCTGCTCAATGGCTCCAGCGACAGCATGTCGAAAATCTTTGCTCAAACCGGCAGCCGCACAGACGACGGCTTGTTTTTATTCTGTATTTTTGCTTCCGCCGGTCTGTTTACTCTCTTTCCCCTCTTCCGCAGCCATAAAAGGCTCGAAAAGAAGGATTGGCTGTTTGGCATAGCTGTCGGGGTGCCGAACTTCATGTCCGCCCGTTTCCTGCTGGCCGCTTTGACAGAGCTTCCCGCTTTTGTGGCTTATCCCACCTACAGCGTGGGCGCCATCGTGGTGATCAGCCTGTTCAGCTTTCTGCTGTTCCGGGAAAAACTGAGCAAACTGCAGCTTGCCGGCGTAGGGATCATTTTAGCAGCCCTCGTCCTTCTGAACCTGTAAAAGCGGCCTTCTGCCAATGCAACTGCCCGTTACCGGCCACAGGCCGATTCTCTGTGGCCGCCTTGTACAATGATTTTGCTAAGCGTCCGTAAGACGGATCAATCCCCTTTTCCTCTTCCAGAACTTTTATGTTTTCGATGATTTTTTTAAATCAACTCTTGACAGAAATGACTCAAAATGATACTATAATCAGGCACGAAACAAAGAAATAGGGGTATAGCTCAGTTGGTAGAGCAGCGGTCTCCAAAACCGCGTGCCGAGGGTTCAAGTCCTTCTGCCCCTGCCAAAAGTGGAGAGGTAAGCTTTATGCTTACCTCTCCACTTTTCGTTACCGTGCAGAAGGGGTTGGCAACGAGGCGCGCCCTGCGGGTCGAGGGGCGAGTACGTGCCAGTGGCACGTACTCTACGAGCCGACCGAGCCGGCAGGCGAGACCACGTCCTTCTGCCCCTGCCAAAAGTGGAGAGGTAAGCTTTATGCTTACCTCTCCACTTTTCGTTACCGTGCAGAAGGGGTTGGCAATGAGGTGCGCCCTGCGTGCCGAGGGGCGAGTACGTGCCAGTGGCACGTACTCTACGAGCCGACCGAGCCGGCAGGCGAGACCACGTCCTTCTGCCCCTGCCAAAAAGTCAGGTACCGCAAAGGCGATACCTGACTTTTTTCGTAAGCGTGCAAATGACTTGGCAATGAGGTGCACTCCGCGTTCCACGCGGTGCGTGTCTTGGAGCGAGTGCGTGCCGGTCTCCGCCGAAGCGTCAGTCGGTCTTGGGCGGTCCCTACAGAGGGCCAAACCCTTCTATCCCCGCTCAGTCCCCTGCCCACGGGATAAATCCTTCAAAGTCTTCCAGCTCCGCTGTTTACTCTCCGTATGCACAGGAACGAACGGCGCCTGCACATCTGACGCCTGCTCCAAATATCCGGTCAAAGCCTCGGCATTGCGGAAAAAGCAGCCCGTTTCCCACTTTGTCCTTTCCCGTTTTGGCGGGGGTTTGCTTTCTGCCGCCATAGGTCATTCCCTGCTGCCGGTTTCCGCCGAATCGGGAAGGAATCCGGCAGAGTCGGCATTCGAGCTTCGGAACTGGGAAGGCGTCATGCCCGTTTTGCTTTTGAACACCTTCAGAAAGTAAAGATAATCATCGAAACCGCAGGCTCCGCTGGTGTCGGCAATGCTGTAGCCGGAGCTGAGCATGCGCTTAGCCTGGTCAATCCGAAGGACGATCTGCATTTGCTTAATCGTCATCCCATACACAGAAAGAAAAATCGTATTCAGGCGGCGGTAAGATTTTCCAAACGCCTCCGCATAGTCCTGGGTTTGAAGCTGACGCCCCTTGTTGTCGTCTATAAAATTCAAAATCCTGTAAGCCATTCCGTTCTCCTGTTTCGACCAGAGCGCTCTTTTCTGCATGGTGAGGCTGAGCTGATACAGGATCGCCCGAATCTGCGAAGAGAGGAATTTCTCACTGAAGAACGGCGGAGCCCTGTGGCGGACCGCATACTCCATCAGGTCAAAGCAGTGCAGTTCAAGGGGGACCTGGCCGTACAGCGGCAGCAGAATGCTGTCGGGGTCCAGTTTGGCGGGAGGAGCGATCTGCGCCCCGTCTGCCCGAAAGTGGACAAAATAAGCCTGATGCGTGTCGTATTTGACGCCGCAGTGCCGCACATGAGGCGGCAGAAGGAAAAATTCGTTGCCGCGGACCGCATATTCTTCCCCGTAGATTCGAAAGGTACGCTCTCCGCCGCTCATCAGAACCAGAACCCACTGGGACATCACGCGGTCAGGATGGACATTCCCTCCGCTGAATTTGTCGACCATTTCGATGTGGATGTCTCCTGTTAGCACGAACCAACGGGGCAGGGCTCTGCCATGATCAAATTCCATTGCCTGTACCCCTTCCTTTCTGCCTGCTTTCCGTTCAAAATATACCATCTCATTATAGTCCGACGCAATAAGAAAGTCGATATGGAGCAAATGAAATTTCCATTTATTCCATACAGCTTTCTTTAATTCTATAGGAATTTCCAACGGGGTGCGGTATGATGGGTTCAAGAACTCAAGGAGGAATGCGGCATGAAAAACGGCAAACTCAGAGTCGCCCTGGTCGGCGTCTCCTTCGGCGCGGAATTTGCGCCGATCTATCTGAAACATCCGGATGTGGATTCCCTAGTACTGGTGGACAGCAACCGGGAACTGCTGGACGAAATCGGCAATAAATTCCTGGTGAACGAAAGACTGACAGATTTTGACACGATGCTGCAGGACGAGACCATTGACGCTGTACATCTGGTCACGCCCCCTGCAACGCACGCGCCGCTGTCGGTTCGGGCGCTGAACGCGGGCAAGCACTGTGCCTGTACGATTCCCATGGGCATGAGCATTGACGAGCTGTATCAGGTTATTGAAGCCCGGAAAAAGAGCGGGAAGCACTATATGTTCATGGAGACTTCCGTGTACGGGCGTGAATTCCTGTATGTGAAGGAGCTCTATGAAAAGGGTGAGCTGGGAAAAATCCAGTTCATGCGCTGTGCCCATTATCAGGACATGGAAGGCTGGCCGGAATACTGGCTGGGATTCCCGCCGCTGATGCATCCCACCCACGCGGTTGCTCCATGCCTGATGCTGATCGGCAAGCGTCCCGAGACGGTATACTGCAAGGGCTCCGGCACAGTGCGCAAGGAGGTGGAAGCGGCATACGGCTGTCCTTATGCCTTTGAATCCGCCTTGATTTCGCTGAAGGACAGCGATACCAGCATTGAAATGGCAAGATTCCTCTACCATGTGGCCCGGGGCTACACGGAAAGCTTCAACGTGTACGGTGAACGGAAGACCTTTGAATGGCAGCAGCTGGAGTCGGAAAAGCCGGTCATGTTTTCCATGGAATTCGATGACAGCGCCAACCATGTGATGAACAGCTACGGCCGGGGCGGCCTGGTAACGGAGGAACGCATTGATATTCCCGACTTTGCCGAGCGCCTGCCGAAAGAGATCGGACGCTTTACCAAACAAACGGTTTACGATGACAGCAATCCCCATCTTTCTTTCCTTCAGGGCGGCGGCCACGGCGGCTCTCATCCCCATCTGGTACACGAATTTGTCCGGTGCATTCTGGAGGACCGCGAGCCCGTTCCCAGCGATATCGACGGCGCGTATTGGACCGGCGTAGGTATCTGCGCCCATCAGTCCGCTATGGAGGGCGGCGTTGTAAAAAACATTCCCATTTTTGAATAAAGGTAAAATCGGACAGGGGCGGGTGAGGAGAGCAGGTCCCCATTCGCCGCCATCTGTTTTGGGCTGCTTTGGCCCTGTTCTGAAGCTAAAAACGCACTCGGCTTAGCCCTTTTCGGCTCAGCCTGGATGCGTTTTCTCTTTCTGTAACTCTCCTGTGTACAGGCGAAAAGCGGCATCCTGCACCATCCCTTGTCTGCTGTCAGTCTTTGGCAGGCTCCCACTTTCCGGTATCGCGAACCCGATAAGCCGTTCCATCCGGGGCGTATTTGTACCAGACGGCGCCCTTTTCCGCCTGGCCCGCCTCCGGGTCCAGTACACCGGACACCAGTTCCGTCCAACGGCGATCGTATTCCAGATGATAGAACTTTCCATCGATATCCACGGCATTGACGATCGCTTCGATTTTTGCGGTGCTGCCCACCTTGACTGCAGCAATATTTTTCCAGCTTTCCACCTCGGGAGCCATAAATTCCGCATACCGGCCGGTCATCCGGAGATCCCCGTCTTTGGTAAGGCCGACGATCATACCGTCCGACATGCTGAGGCAGGCCAGGGATCCCCAGCTCAAAATCTCGTCCGCATAATCGCCGCAGGCCATCACCGTGCCGTCGTACTGGATTCCCGCAATGGTCAGCGCCGGCTCTTCCATATCATTGGCGACGCCGATCATGGCCATCTTCTCCCATTGAAAGCAATCCATACCCATATAGTCCGTTCCTCCGCCGCTACAGACGAACGCCTGACCAGCCTGGTTTAACAGGAAAAAATCATGCTTATCCACGGCAACGCCCGAAAGCGTACCGGATACCGGCGCGCCCTGTTCCGAAGACAGATTCTGGAAATTGACGTTCCATGCAGTGCGGGCTACCGTTTTGCCGCTGCCGGTGTCGATATAATTTTCCGGATTGGATTCCCGCAGCGCAGCATTGATCTTGCCGGTATCCCGGCAATCGATGTTGAACACCTTATCCCCGGAAATAAACATGCCGCTTTCATTTACATTGGTGGTGGCATAGGCAATGTCCTGCACCCCATCCGCCACCTTCTGCTGCCGGTAATACAGCCCGCCGTCTTTCGTCAGGGTAAACACAGTCATGCCGCTGGCGGAGACAGCCAGCTTTTTTTTATCTTCCACAGCGGCGGAATCCGCCGCCAATCCATCCCAACTCTTCTCCTGGCAGGTCAGAACCGAGCCGTCGTCAGCCAGGAAATAGGTGGAGGAAGACAGTTGATTGCCGGCCTCCATAGCACTTTTCACATATTCTGCGGTTTCGGCATTTTCCTGCTGCGCCGACAACGCGCTGCCCACGCTTTCAGGCGAGGAAAAGGGGTCGGCGCTGTCACAGCCTGCCGCCAGTCCTGCCATCATGACTGCCGCCAGCAGACCGGTCAAAATACGTTTCCCTGCAAATTTCATATTGAATCTCTTCCCTTCTCTTTCCCTGTCAAGGGTTCCGTTTTGCCGCGGAGGGCTACCATTCCCGCATATTCGTAATGGCGGACGAAACGCCTGCCGCGCCAATTCTGGAACTACCTCTCTGGACGCTGCCGAATCATCCCCGGCGCCAGCCGTTGGGCAGCCCGTCCGACAAATCCGAAGTGTAGAATTGCACCTGGCGGCCGGTCTTCTCACAATAATAGTCGGCATGGTCGCCGCTGTCACTGAGCAGCCGGAACTGGTTTTCTTCGGGGTCGTAGAGTATGGCTGGGAAAGCGGTCCCGTCCTTTCCGCTTTCCATGGGAACATGGGCCACAATAGCGGCCAGCAGCCGCCAGCAGAAGCCGCAGCCAATCAGGCAGGCCGCAAAAGGCAGTAGAATGCGCTGCTTCACGGTCTGGCAGCGGGTCAGCATGACATAGACCATATATCCCAGGCAAAGAATCATAACGATCACCCCAAGAATGATTTCCAGCGCAGAAACGTTGGACTCCCCGGTAACAGTTCCAATGATTTGTCCGACGCTCGACGCCAGAAGCATAATGCCCAGCAGAACGAGGTAGGAACCGCCGACGCCAATGGTTCCAGCATATTTTCTCCGCAGAGGGTTATAGGCGCAAAATCCCAGAATCATGAAAGCTACCGCCGCGATAATCAAAAATGGCATATGTTTATCCTCATTTCTATGTGATATTTTTTCGGTGCAAAAGACTTTTAATACCAGTGCAGGGTACCGGCGCTGGTATTGGCCGAGCTGCCGGAAATTTCGGCGTTCCAGATGGTCACCGTGTCGCCGTTGTCGTTGTAATACTCAGCGTGGTCGCCGTAAATGCCCCGGCGCTGCCACCGGTTGTTTCCGCTGTCATAGACGATGGAGGGTATCCGGGACAAATCGTAGGTGGTGTCGCTGAAGCCGGGTTCGCGGGCTCCTTCTGCTTCGTCATAACCTGAACTCTCGCCCTCATCGTCTTCGGGCCCGTCATCCGGGTTTTGCAGCTCCACATTCACCCGCGGCGGTTTGGTTTCCGCGTGGATTCCGGTCACCCCCTGCATCACCGCCAGATGAGAGCGCAAGTCCCTCCTGATCTGTTCGGCCGCATTCAGCCACTGCTCCTCATGCTCTCTGTCAATGACCGCCAGCTGCAGGGCAGCGCTCAGACTGCCGTTTTCTGCTGCGGCACGAATGAGCCGGAGGCCTTCTTCCCGATTGACCTGGGTTCCGATGCCCTTCAGGTAGCAGTTTCCCAGCATATAGCAGGCGTACACACTGCCTTCCTCACCGGCAGCCTTATAGTAAAGAGCAGCATCTTTCTGTGGATCCAGGCCCAATTCTTCTTCCCCGATTTTCCGGATGCCATAGAGGAATTCTTCCATCAGCGCGGCGCCTTCCACCAGGCTGTTCTGCACCATATCCTTGGCAAACAGCACCGCCAGCGTGGCATATTCCTTCGTGGGACGAGGCCAGCCTCCCAGCATGGTATGGATAATATTCATCTGTTTGTTGACATCGTTTTTCTTCTGCGCTGCAAGAAAGGCGTTTTTATAGTAGTCCTGGGCCTTTTCCACATCCACGGCGCAGCCCTCGCCGCCGGAATAGGCGTAGGCCAGCTCCTCCCAACAGTCGTAAATGATGTGCAGGTCGTCCACCTTAAACCGGTCCCGGTTCACGACATCCATGCAGACCTCCAACAGGATTTCATAGTAATAGACGGATTTGGCAGCATCCCTTGGGTAGACGCCGTCGTATCCCATCTGGTAGGCCATAGCTGTGAAATGGCAGGCGTCGAAAAAGAGATCGGCGTCCATATAGGGAGTATTGGCGTCAGCCGGCAGATTGGCCCGATCCCGCTTAAACGCCGCATATCCCAGGTCGGCCGTCTGTCGGGCACAGAGCAGGCCATACACGCTTTCCATAGGGGAACTCTCGTAATTCTTATATGCCTTCCGCAGCTTATTGGGTACCACATAGCTCTGCCCGTCCGGTCCGGTAACGGTTGTACCGTTTTCCGGAGGAGGCTGCGCGGCCTCTCCGCTTTGGTTCTTTTTCTTGTAACTCCGCCATACGAAAAAAATGACGGCGGCCGCCAGGATGATGAATGGTACTGACATGGCAAATTTCTCCTTTTTAAGTAAGTGTATATCATCGGACACAGTGCCCGCAGATACCGTTATAACTCCATCTGCTGCATCAGCTTTTTTAAAGCACGCTGCAGACGTTTCCTGACGCGTTCATACTTCATATCCAGCCTGGCGGCGATTTCCCTGGCAGAACAGCCTTCATAATACTTGAAACGCAGGATACGCGCATCCAATTCCGGAAGCCGGGCAAGGGCCTGGTTCACCTGTTCCCGCCGTTCCCATGCCCCGATGTCGTCGGCCTCTGCCGGTGACGCTTGAGAAGCAAGCCACTGCCGCTGATTCTCCCGCCACTGGCGGATGGCTTTGCGTGTGGAGATGGTGACCAGATACCCCCGCAGGCTTCCCTTGGATGGGTCAAACCGGTTTCTCTGCAGATAAAAATCCGAGAAAGTATCCTGAACACAGACCCATATGTCTGCCTCATTGTTCAGCCGCTGAGCGGCTGCCAGACGCACCGGTTCACCGTACAGGATCTGCAGCAGTTTCATCCCGTCCACCGGACTGGCATCCAGTATTTTCAGAAGTTGAGAATCCTCCAAGCGCTTCACTTCCTTCCACTAACTAATTGCGGATTCAGAAGCAAAAAGGGACAGGAACCACAAAATATTTTAGAAACAAGCGGCCCTCCTGATTTACAGGAGGGCCGCTTCATTCGGAGAACTTATTCCGGAATGGTAACAGGAATGTCAAAAGTGTGGTTCCAGCGGTAGGTGGGATTGACAAAGGTGAAGTCAGCGGTATAGAGCCCCGGCACATGGTGCAGCAGCAGTCCGCTGAAGCGGACTCCGGTTTCCTCAAAGGAATACTGCCTTTCACAGGCTCCGAGGAAGGAGGCCTCTTCGGTCATCCACAGCCGTATCCCCACGTCCACCAAGATATACTCCTCTTTCCCCGACTCCAGGGAGAGATCCAAAATCGATGTCAACGGGGCATTTTCCGGGGTTGAGATCGCTCCGTTGGAATGAGTAATCGCCGCAGCACCGGCGGACGGCTCAAAGTTTTCGGCCGGTCCCATGCCGGTGATCGTATTCAGGACGAGAGTTGTCTCGTAATCCAGAGGCAAAGATTCCACAGACAGCTCCTGTCCCTCTTCCTGGGGCAGCGGGATATCCATATGATGCTCCCCCCGCACCGTTGTGTAGAGATAAGGAACATGAAGGGTATACTGTCCCGTTGGAACGTCCCCGAAGTCCCAGTCGCTGTAAGCATCCGTACGTCCAGGCCGGAAATTCCCCATGTACACCCTTCCGCATGTATCAGTCAGAGTGATGGGCTCGTCCGCCTCCCCCATTGCCGTCAGAGGACTGCGGACAATGCTGCCGGAGGGAAGCAAATGGTCCTTTTCTGACGCAGGGCGCAGGGAAAGGATTACCTGGTCGCTGACCCTGCGGGGAACGGCCGTCAGGGTGTAGTCCCCGGCGCTCTGCGTGAACTTCTCCCGCTCTTCCTCGGGCGGCACCGTCATGGGAATGGAAAAAGAATGGTTCCAGCGATAGCAGACGCTTTCCGTTTGGATGGAAAAAGCCACGCTGTCCCAGCCCTCCATAGCTCCCAACACGTAGCCGGGCGACATGGTATACAGGCTTCCAGTGTCCGGATCCGCCGCAGCTCTGGTCCACAGTTTGATCTCGGTATTGGAACAGGACATCCCGTCCACCACGGTATGGCCGGTTTGCTCAGCCGCGGCGGGAATTGCTGCCGGGAACCGCTCCGGATCCTTCCCCTCCCAGATGGTTTCCAGTGACCACCATTGGTACCCCAATGTATTGTGCATGTCGGATACAGTGTCACAATATGCGGTTACGTCGAAAATTGGGGCCGGCTCCCCAAACATCAGCCTGCCGCCGGGCAGGGAAAGACACGTACCAGCGCCGCTGCCGTCCCCATCCAGGATTGCCTCTGCGCTTCTCGGCGCTTTGTCAGCGGCAGGATACTGATAGACATATGGGATGTGCAGGATATAATTTCCCGGCTGGGCCGGGCCGAAATACCAGTCCAGATAGGTGTCCCCACTGAAGGGATTGTAAGAGGCCGGTTCCCCCTTCCATACAGCGCCGTCCGGCGAGACAACGGTAACGGGCTGGTCGGGACCGCCGTAGCCCTTCCATACCCCCTGGTTGAGAAAGAAATAGGTGCTGAACTCCCCCTCGTTCAGCGGATGGATGGAAACCACCAGCTCCCCGTTCTCGATCCGGGGTACAGCCAGCAAACCTCCATCCGACTCGGTCACTGCATAAAAGCCCGCTTCTTCTACGGAACTCTTGTCCGCCGCCGAGAGCGTCACAGGGATATCTGTTCCATCCAGGGTCATGGTCAGGCACAGGGTATTTCCGACGCCTTCTGGAAGTTCCCCCTCAAAAATGACCCGCAGGGAGTAGCCGCCGGCCGCTGTTTGTCCATCGTGGCTTTTGGATATGTGCCGGACATTGTCCAGGCCGCTGAGAGAGGTGCTCAGATAGTTTTGATAGGGATTGTTTTCGCCATACAGTGTTAAATCGGCGATGAAAGAGCCCTCCTGCCAATAGGCATCTTCCAAATGGAACTCATACTGTTCTCCGGATACCACCGTACCGCTTTCCAGAACATAAACGGCTGCACTGCCGCTGGAAACACCATAACCGGGCACAAAACCGAAATGGCGCAGAACCGCATACGTGCAGGCGGCCAGCAGGCCCAGAAGAGCGGCTACTACCAGACCTATTGCCAGTCCCTTCAGCAGCTTTTTCATACTGCGCTGATATCGTTTTTTCACCGTCTCGTAGGGCAGGCCGAGAGAGGCGGCGATCTCCCGGGCAGTCATTCCGCCGTAGTATTTCATGCGGACAATTTGCTCGTCTAACGGCTCCAGCGCGGCAAGAGCCGCCTCCAACTCGTCCTTGCTTTCCATGCGGGAGAAAGGATCGGATTCCTCCTGTTCCTGCGGGGCGGCCCCTTCCCAACGCTGGTTCTCCCGCCAGCGGCGCTGGGCACACCGGCGGGCAATGACCGCCAGATACCCCTTCAAAGCGCCTTTTTCCGGGTCGAACCGTTCCCTATGTAAGTAAAATTCAGAAAATATTTCATTGACGCACTCTTTCACATCTTCGGTGTTTTGCAGGTATTGGTGGCATACCGTCCACAGCAGTCCACTGTATTCCTCAATCAGAAGCGCCATTCCCTCCTCAGGCTCACGGTCCAGAAGGGAGATGATGGTTTGGTCTTTTTGCATAGGCGTAATTCTCCTGTTTTTATATCTCTATAAAAGTATTGTCGCACAATCAAAAAAAAGGGACAAGATGAAAAAATTTTCTTCTTTCACTTTTGAACGCCTCAAAACCGGGGCAGCGGACTGGACTATCGCCATTTGGTAGACAGTAGGATATACCATCTACCAAATGCAGCTGATAAGAAGAACGCAGACACCCACAAAAGTGTGAGTGTCTGCGTTCTTCTTATCAGCGCTGCGTGATCAGAGCCGGTCTGCTCTGACTGCTGACGATCTTCCAGCCATTGGCCCAGGCCAAAACGCCCGGGATTCCGGCGCAAGGGCACTCGCCAACAGCAGGCGGCTTAAAACCGCAGCAGCAGGACGCTGTGCGGGGGCATACACAGCGAGCCGTTCCGGGCCTGTTCCAGAATATCCCTCTTCTCAAAAGCAGAGGGAGGCAGAACGGTGGAACTGGTGTAAAGTATGGCCTCCCGGCAGGGGCCGTACTGAGAGAAATCCACAGGTTTTTCCCTGCAGAAAGAGGCGTTCACAAGGGTGGCCGTCACCGCATTTTCCCGGTCAACTGTGACCACGGCCTCTTGGGAAGCGGAACACACACGGTTCCCGGCATGGCGGTTCATCAGGGAAAACATCTGGCCCTGGGCTGTCAGGCTGACGCCTTCCGGCTCTACGCAGAGCATCCCCTCATTTACAGCCTGAAAATGGCAGGCAAGCGCCACACCGCTTTTTTCAGCTTCCTCCATCAGCAGGTGCATGGCCAGCGCGGCATAGATGCCGTCTGTCACGCTTGAGGGCCGGTACCAGGCATACCAGACATTCCACTCGTCCAAAGAGATACTCACATTGGGTTCCAGCCAGCGGCGGGATTCACGGATGAGCGCCCTCATCCGCGGGATGGAGGCCAAACACCTGTTATATTCCTGCTCTATCGTGGAGATATCTGTGTAGGAGGGATCATATCCGTAGTAATGCTGGGAGATCATCTGGGCGATGCCGGACAGGGGCCGCGCTGAAAGCTCCGCCCACTCCTTGCTGGGATAAGGGCCGGAGGAGCACAGGCTGAGGTTGTGGGATACCTCCAGCATTTTTTTGCCGTTTTCCAAAGCGGTCTGGCAGTAACCGCTGGGGGAATTATCCCCTTCCATGTGACCATATCCAAATTCGTTGCCCAAAGACCAGAGCTGCACATGATAGGGCTCCTCATATCCCCGTTCCGCTCTGAGCCGCCCATATTTTGTAGAGCGGTCGCCGTTGCAGTATTCCACCCACGCTGCGTTTTCCTCCGGAGTGTTCCAGCACGGGTTGATGGTGATGAACGGTTCCGCGCCTATCTCCCTGCACAGAGCGATAAAATCGTCTGTATTGATCTCATGATAATCGTATCCCATAGAATGGGGCTGCGTCTCCAGGCCAAGGAATGATTGGAAGGGAGCCCGCATATCCACTGGAAGAAGCCCATCCATCCAGCTGTACTCCCCAGCGAAATTGCCTCCCGGCCAGCGCAGAACCTTGATCCCAATTTCCGCCATTTTCTCGACCACATCCCGGCGCATTCCCCGGAAATGATCCTTTGGCAAAAGGGACAGGGCCCCAAAACAGACGCTCCCCTCCCCTTCCCACTGAATGCGCAGATCCGCGTCCCGGTCAGCGGCATTTGGGGTAAGTTCTATCTCGTATCGGATCCACTCTTCCGACTCCGCCGCAATCACGCCGCAGTCGTACACAAGGTTCCCCTCCCGGTCTGTCAGGGCCACAGAAAGGGTGACAGGCCCCTTTGTCCGCACCACCGCTCCAAACAGATAGTTCTTCCCCTGCTGAATGGAAAGGCCATGCTGCCCCAGACCCGCGGTCTGTCCCGGGAACGGATTCAGGATGCTTAGGGAGTTGCACTCCAGCGCCCGCTTCATGTGATACCCTTCCCCGTGACGGGTGTACGGCCGATCGAAAGTAAAAACCGCCCTCTCTCCAATGGGATACCATTCTGCCGCGCAGCCTTTACAGGCGGAAGGTTTTCCTGCGAATTTCCGGTTTCGCAGCAGCTGTGCAGACAATCCTCCCTGAATGCAGGAACGGGTGTGTTCCAAATTGCTTCCAAAAAGATAGGGAGATACCATCAGGTCTCCGGCGTCCAAAGGCTGCAGGGAAAGAGGCTTGGCATAATCCACCTCTTCCCTGGCCGCAGCTTCCCCGTCCAGATTACTGCTGCGGGCAACATCGAGAATCTCCCCGCTCAGTATCTCGATAACGCTCACCCGCAGTTCTGCCGCCAAGCGGTTGAACAATGAGATATCAGGCAAACTTTTCCCCCTCTCCCATTTAGAAACCGCCTTGTCCGTAACATCCAGCCGCTGGGCAAGCTCAGCCTGGGTCATTCCCAAAGCCGTCCGCAGCTGGGCGATCAGACGGCCTGTCTGTGTCATGTTCATATGTTACTCCTCCCCTCTCAGGTTTTCTTCAGCATACCACAAACAGAGCGTCCGAACAATCGACTGTTGGTTTACCCTTCCCGCTGTTCTCAGGTCTTCCGTCTTTTTGGACAGGCTGATCCTATACATTCCAGGTATGGGGGCCTATTCTCTTTACGTATTTGCTATTTTGTGCATTCCCCTTTATAATAGAAAAAACAGGAAGTTCTGACCGATGTTTGATGAAGGAGGAAGTGTGAGATGTTCGGCGATAAAAAATTAGGATTTGGCTGTATGCGCCTGCCCCTGCTGGACGCAGGAGACCCCACAAAAATTGATCTGGAGCAAACAGAGAAGATGGTGGACCTGTTTCTGCAGCAGGGCTTCACCTATTTTGACACAGGCCATCCCTACCACAACGGATTCAGTGAAAAAGTGGTGGGAACCGCCCTGGTAAAGCGCCACCCACGGGACAGCTTCACCATTGCGGATAAGCTGCCCATGTTCCGGCAGCCCAGGGAGGATGAACTCCCCGGGATTTTTCAGGAGCAGCTGGAACGCCTGCAGACAGACTACATAGACTTTTACCTGCTTCATAACCCTCACGGCGAAGCTTACGAGAACGCGGAGAAAGTGCATGCGTTCGACTTTGTCAGGAAGCTGAAGGAGGAGGGAAAAGTCAAGCACATCGGCTTTTCCATTCACGACAGTGCCGACCACATCGACAGAATTCTGACCCTGCATCCGGAGATGGAGTTTGTACAGATTCAGCTCAATTACATCGACTGGGAAAACGAAGGCATCCAGGCCAAAAAATGCTATGAGGTCTGTCAAAAGCATGGCAAACCCGTAATCGTCATGGAACCCGTCAAAGGCGGCACACTGGTTAACCTTCCCGAGGCGGCGGAAGAACTGCTGAAAAATGCTGACCCCAACGCCTCCCTGGCCTCCTGGGCCATCCGCTATGCCGCCAGCCTCGACGGGGTGGAGATGGTGCTTTCAGGTATGTCCAACCTGGAACAAATGGAGGATAATCTCTCTTACATGAAAGACTTCCGTCCCTTCTCCAAAGCGGAATATGAAACGGTGGGCAAGGTGGTGGGAATTATCAATTCCTCCATCGCCATTCCCTGCACCGCCTGTCAGTATTGTGTAAAGGACTGTCCCAAGCAGATTCCCATTCCCACCTATTTTGCCCTGTATAACGCAGAAAAGCAGGATAACAAGCACGCTTGGAAGTCACAGGGGGATTATTATGCCAGCCTGGCCTCCCGCGGCAGCGCGGCCAGCGATTGCATCAAATGCGGAAAATGCGAATCTCTCTGTCCTCAGCATCTGCCCATCCGGGAACTTCTTCAGGATGTGGCAAGGGAGTTTGAAGGATAAGCCCGGCGGCGTCCCTTTCCCTGTTCCAACCGGCAAACTGAACACCCGTAAAAGCGCAATGTCCGAAACCGGCTGGCGAAAACCGGTTTCGGACATTGCCTTTGATCCAGAAAAAAGTAAAAGAACCATGCGCTATGCCGCAGAAGAAAGAGCGCTGAATTCATTCTTCCATCCGAATCACTTCCACTGGGCAGCTTGCCGCCGCCTCCCTCACGCTGTCTTCCGCCGCTTCCGGCGTCCCGTAAACCTCGGCGCGTCCGTCCTCGGCAATCCGAAAAACCTCCGGGCAAATTTCAGGGCAAAGGCCACAGCTGATGCAGCCCTCCCGGTCAATCCAAACCTTCACTTTTCACACACCTCCTCCGGATACCTTATTCTTGCCGCCACGGACATCTTCTATTCCTGAACAGCCAAGAACAGAAGGGGAAGAGACCTGGTTTTCCCAGAAACCGGCAGGGCCTACCCTTTGCCGCACTGCCTGGGAACAGGGAATACCCACACGATCCAATTGCATTATTCTAAAACACCCTTGGGAAAGGAAGTAGTTAAAATGAGTCAAAAAGAAAGCCTTCAGGCATTGACCAGAGAAGAACTGATTGAATTGATCGGGCTCTATTCCAAGAACTGGCTGGCTATGGACGGCGTATGGTTCCAGTCGGTGGAGCGAAAATCCGGCATGGAAGAAGCCATGTATCACGACGCTGAGGCATGGAAATCATTTACCGTGATCGAGGCGCGCAGAATCAAGCAGTTCCTACAGCTCCCTGAAAAGGCTGGTCTGGAGGGACTCGCAAGGGCGCTGTCTTTCCGGTTTTATGCAAACCTCAACCGGGATGAAATCCACATCCAGGGCAACACTCTGCTCTACAGAACCCTGGACTGCAGGGTGCAGGCGGCGAGAAGCAGGAAGCAGATGGAGCTTCATCCCTGCAAATCCGTTGGAATCATCGAATATTCGGGATTTGCCCGCACCATCGATGAGCGGATCACCTGTGAATGCGTCAGCTGTTACCCGGACGTCACCGACAGCACCTGCAGCTGCGCCTGGCTGTTTACCCTGCAGCCGTAGAATGTCTGCCGTCCTGTTTATAATCCGGATCAGGCTGCAGTATGGCCAAAGTTTGCCGGTCTAACCCTTAAGTTCCTTTTGTGCCGCTTTCCGGCGCGTCTTGCGGATGGCGTTGCGCTCACAGGCCGCCTCCCATTCCCGCTTTTCCGCCTCTGATTCCACAACAAGCTTCGGCACTTCGGTGGGCCGTTCTTCTGCGTTCAGGGCAACCATTACCAGATAGGCCACGTTGATCAGCCGTTTGAGGCCGCTGAGTTCTTCCACATACGTCCTGACGCACACCTCCATAGAGGTACGGCCCGTATAGGTGATGTACCCGCAAAGCACGATGGTATCGTTGGCATAGGCAGGCCCCTCGAAACGCAGGTTGTCCACGGATGCGGTGGTGACATTGCATCCGGAATGCCGCCTGGCCACCACGGCAGCCACCACGTCGATCCATTGCATCAGCTGACCGCCGAACAGCCGGTTATACCCGTTTAAGGTGGACTGGGACAGAATCTGTACCTGCTCTGTATAGGATTCCGACACATGTTTTCCTGCCATTGAAAGGACCTCTTTTCTTTTTGGATTCAGTATAGCGAAATGGAAGCTTTCTGTCAAACGGCAGGATAGACGCACCGCCGCATCTTTCCTCCGGCGCGCAGAAGAGAAGCAGCCGTCCCCTTTGCCAAAAGCGGCAAAAGGGACGGCTGTTTCTCTCATAGCTGTATCACATTTTGTTCTCCCGTGCTGCAGGCCCCGCAAGGATTCAGCACAGGTCCTTCAGCCCCATACGCACGAGCTGTTCTTCAGGAGCGTCGTTCTCCTGCAGGTGCCGGGCAATCTCCCGCCGGAACCGTGCTTCCAGCTTCTCCTCCCGGAAGGGGCGCTCCTGCCAGGGGTCCTGCTTCAAGTCGAACAGCAGGGTCTGTTCCTCCAACGCAGGCCTGTTGTAGAAGGGATCCGCGGGAATTTTCATCAGCGGGCAGCCCTTGGTGAAGGGGAAGGGCTGGGACAGCGACATATCCCGCAGTTCCTCCGGGCTGAACATGGCCCGCATATGGGTAGGCATCAGGGTATATTCATAAAGCTGTTCCCGCTTGTCCGGCGGCAGAATATAAGTATAGGTCCCGTCGGTACAGGCTACAGGCCCGCCATGCACGCCGTAGATGCAGGTTTCCCGGACCGGAGCGTCAGAGGCCACCGCGTCCTTCAGAACCTTCCCCAGCATGCTTTCCGGAACGGGCACGCCGAAGTATTCCAACACCGTAGGAGCCAGGTCGATGGTCTGCACCAGGGCGCTTCTTCTGCCCGCCGCCCTGGAACGGGGGTCATAAATCAACAGCGGCGTATGGGCCACCTCCTCATAGAGGTTCATGGGGTTGCTCTTTGCCCACCAGCCGTGCTCTCCCAGGAAAAAGCCGTGGTCTGTGTTGACAATGAGCAGGGTATCCTCCCAGAGGCCATACTCGTCCATCTTATCCAGAATCTTTCCCAGATTCCTGTCGCACATGGTGACCAGGGCGGCATACATATTCCGCACATGCTCCACATAGGGCTTTTCCTCCTCCTTCACCGGGTGATAGCCCGGCCAGTCGAAGAAGGGGCCGTCATAGTCCTGCTCATAGAGCTCCCGATACTCCGGCATGGAGAAGAATGGTTCGTGCGGGTCAAAGGTCTCCACATGGAGAAACCAATTGTCCGCATCGTGGTTCACATCCAGAAACTCCAGGCCAGCGCCGAAGGTTTTGCTCTGAGGCTGGTCAGCCTCTGTCTTCATATAGCTGCGGTTTACCACATCCTGCCGCCAAAGCTGGCCCAGGTGTTCCGGAACCTCTACCTCCCCGGCCACAGGCTTCCAAGGGTCTCCTTCTTGGCCGCGGTGGCATTCCCATGTGCTGTAACGGGTGTGGTAGGTGCAGCCGCCGTCCTCCCAGTAATGGCCGTGGTCGCTGGTCAGATGGGAATGGATACCGTTCTCCTTGAGCAGCTGGGGCATGGAGTCGTCATAGGGCTCCATCGGTCCCCAGGAGCGATGGAGAAAATTGTACCGCCCCGTGTGCAGCTCCCGTCTGGCCGGCATGCAGGGCATGCTGCCCACATAACAGGTATCGAACACAGCGCATTTTTCCGCCAGCCGCTCAAAGTTGGGGGTCTGCACCCAATCGCAGCCATAGGGCGACAGAAACCTCCTGTTCAGTGAATCGTAGGTCACCATGATCGCTTTCATCGGATCACTCTCCTCTGTCTATTCTGAAAATCCCAGCAGGCACCCGGCAGATTTTCCCTGCCGGGCCCTCCCTGATTCCGTTTAACCGCCCAGAAGTTCCATCATCCTGTCATAGAACGCCTGCTTGATCTCCACATACCGGGTGATGTCATACTTCTGCACATCCTCCAGGTGTTTCTGCCACTTGGCATCGTCGATGCCCTTCATGATGGCCTCAGACTGGAAATTGTCCATATAAGTGCGGATTTCGGTGATGAGCACCGCCGCCTCCTGGGAATTCTCCACTGTATCCTGTCCTACGGGAATCTGGTCCTTGTCGTCAATGGCGTACTCCATCAACGGATCCCGGCGGGCATAGTACTCCACGTCCCGGTCATTGGTGATGGCAAACTCCGCCTGATCGGCGTCGTCCCAGAGGATGGGCCCGAGAACGCCCATAGAGAGGGTATGGCGAACCTCTGCATAGCTGCTGAAGCCCTCGGGCAGATCTGCGTTCAGACGCAGGATTTTGCCGTCTTCCGTCTTTTCCCAGGCCTCGCCTTCGGGGCCCCAGTCAAAGAGCAGTTTATTCTCAAAGGAACTGTTGAGGTAATCGTACAGCCGTACCATAGCGGCGGGGTATTCGCAGTTTTTCGTTACGATAAACCGGTTGGGGTTGACGTCGCCGGAAAATTTATTGGGCACGTAGGTCCGTTTGCCCTCTGCATTTTCCAGGGGCAGGAAGTATTCATATTCATCGCCCCGGTCGCCCACCATAATATCGATGTAGCTGCCGACCCAAAGGGTGCCGACCTTGCCTTCCTTGCCCTTGGCCTGAATGTCCACTTCTTCCTGCACAAAGCTGTTGGGGTCGATCAAGCCTTCCCTGTAAAGCTTATTCATATATTGCAGGAACTGATAATAGCTGTCCTCAATGGGATAAAAAGTGACTTTTCCATCCTTCACATTGAGATAAGGGGTGTCGATGTTGTCGGGAGATCCGTTTCCGTAAATCCCAAAGGGGGCGAGCAGCCCGGTGAGGGTTTCCTTTTTTCCAAACGAGAAGGGGATTTCGTCGCTGGGGTCGCCGTTGCCGTTTGCATCCTGCTCCTTAAAGGCCTTAAGCACCTCATAGAGCTCGTCCAGCGTATTGGGCGCCTGCATGCCCACATTGCCGAGCCAATCCTTATTGATGAAATAGACGCCTGTGGCACGGGTGTTGTTCATCTGCACCTGAGGCAGCCCGTAAAGCGCCCCGTCGGGGAATACGCTGGCCGCTTTGATGCTGGGATACTCCTGGAAAAATTTTACCACAGTGGGGCTGTAATCCGCAAGGTATTCATCCAGCGCGGTGAAATTTCCCACGAACTGGGAAAAACTGGGAACTCCGTTCCAGAAGACGTCCGGCATGTCGTTGGCGGCAAGCTGAATGCCCACCTGATCGTTATAGGAATTCTGCGGGATACCCACCCATTCAATCTTGAGGCCGGTGTCCTCCTCAATCTTCCTGGTGTAATCCTTGTCCTCCCAGTTGCCCACCAAATCGCCGGTGCTGATGGAATGGACGATTTTGAAGGTGTGTTCCTCCTGCATAACGGGGAATCCGGTCTTGCTGACAGGCCCCTCCTCCCCATTCGACGAGACTCCGGACGAGGTGGCGGAAGAAGCGGCGGAACCGGGTTTTGCCGCGGCTGAGGACGACGGTTCGCCGCCCTTGCAGCCCGCAAAGCAGGACGCGGCCAATGCGGCAGCCAAGAAAGCTGCCAGTACTCTTTTCCTTTTCAATGTCATCTGCCTCCTAAATTTATTATGTTCTTCCGAGCTGTACGCCGGAAGCGTCTGCTCAGAACAAACTGCGATGGATTTGAAAATGTAGAACCCCTCCGCTCAGCCCTTTACCGAACCGATCATCACCCCCTGCACGAAGTATTTCTGCAGGAAGGGATAAGCCGCTATGGCCGGAGCCGACGAGACGATGATCACCACATATTTGATGATCTGCGCAATGCGCTGCCGTTCCGCCATAGCCTCCAGCTCGCTGGCGTCGGTAATATTGGTGAGGGACTGTCCCAAAATCAAGATATCCCGCAGTACCAGCTGCAGTGGATAGAGCTTTGTATTGGTCGTGTAAATCATGGCGGTAAAATAGGAATTCCAATGGGACACTGCCACATACAGGGCAATCACCGCCACAATGGCTTTGGAGAGGGGCAGAGCGATCTGCAGGAAAAATCTGGCTGTTCCGCAGCCGTCCAGCTCCGCTGCCTCAAACAGTTCTTCGGGCAGGGTGTTCTGGAAAAACGTACGGGCAATAATCATGTTGTATACGGAGACTGAGCCCAGAAGGATCAGCACCAGCCGGGTATTGACAAGCCCCAGACCGTTGACCACCATATAGGTGGGAATCAGCCCGCCGGAGAAAAACATGGTGAACACCATTAGCTTCATGATGACGTTCCGGCCCCAAAGTTCCTTCCGCGACAGGGCGAACGCGGCCATCAGCACCACGGCGGTGCCAAACACCGTTCCAAACACCGTATAGAAGATAGTGTTCGCATAGCCGCTCCAGATACGCGATTCCTTTAAGACAAATTGATAGGCGTCAAAATTGATTTCCTTGGGCAGGAACACCACCTTGCCCAGCGAGATGGCCTCCGGCGAACTGATCGAGGCAATCACCACGAAATACAGCGGATACAGGGAAATCACCAGTGCCAGCACTGCAACCACGCGAACCGTGATATTGAACACGGTATCCGCCCTGGTGAGCTTGATTTTCTTCCGAACCCGTGGGTTTTCTGCTACTACCACAACATTTTCCTCCTTTTTTTCGTCCTTCTCCCTGTGGGATGAAGGCAATTCGGCCCTTTGCCCTTCACAAATTATTTAAATTTCGAAAATTCAGCTTCTGTATTACCAAAGCGATGTCTCCCCCAAACGGCGGGCAGCCTGGTTTACCGCGATCAGGATGACGAAATTGATTGCATTGTTGAAGAGTCCGATGGCGGACGCGTAGGAATACTGTTGGCCCTGCAGGCCGATCTTGTAGACATAGGTGCTGATGATCTCTGAAACCGCCAGATTCGGAGAGGTCTGCATCAGATAAACCTTCTCAAAACCCAAATTCATGACGTTGCCGCAGTTGAGGATCAGCAGGATAATAGCAGTAGGAATGATAACGGGAAAATCCACATGCAGGATGCGCTGCATTTTGGTGGCCCCGTCCACAATGGCGGCCTCATGCAGCTCGGGGCTCACGCCGGCCAGCGTAGCGATGTAGATCACCGAGGCCCATCCGGTAGACTGCCATACGCCGGACCACACATAGAGATGCCGGAAAGCTTCAGGATCCATGGTCAGCTGGGGATTTGTCATGCCCAGCTTCCGGAGCAGCTGGGTGCCCACACCCGATGTGGGATCGAAAAACACCAGCAGCATCCCCACCAGCACTACGGTGGAAATGAAGTAAGGCGCATAGGTGGCGGTCTGGGTAATCCTCTTCAATTTCCTGCCCGGCGTATAATGAAGCACCAGCGCCAGCAGGATGGGGATGGGAAAAGATACCACCAGCTGATACAGGCTCAGAATCAGCGTGTTCGCAAGCAAGGAGCCGAACAGCGGCGAACTGAAAAATTTTTCGAAATGGGCGAACCCCACCCAAGGGCTCCCCAGAATGCCTTCGGAGGCAATAAAATTTTTAAAAGCAATCTGCAGGCCGTAGAGCGGCGCATAATTGAACACCGCCACATAGAGCAGCATGGGAAGCAGAAACAGATACAATACAAAATTTCTTCGGATGCTCAATACTCTCTTCACTAAAATCCCCCCTGATTTTTTCTCTAGGTCCTATTTTATTCATAATCCGGAAACAAATCTATGGATATCTATAGTTTTTTATGTCAGATCATGTTCCAATTTGTACCAAACCACCTCAAATGAGTTGACTTTTTCCGTCCAAACTCCTATATTTTGAAAAGAGGGGCGGCGCGAGGCGCCGGGAATTTTTCTGAGAAGGGATGATATCCGCCATGTTAAAAGTGATGCTCATTGACGACGAGCCCTGGGTCTTAATTCATCTGGAACGCCTGGTCGATTGGGAAACGCTGGGCTTCAAACTCTGCGGCTCGTTCCAGAGCTGCGCCACGGCTCTGGAGGAAATGCAGAAGGAACCTCCGGACATCCTGTTTCTCGACATCAGTATGCCGGAAACCAGCGGCTTGGATTTTCTGCGAAAGCTGCACAGCACCGGCCTGTTTCCCCATACTGTAGTGCTCACCGGGTTTGCGGAATTCGAGTATGCCCAGGACGCCCTGCGCCTGGGTGTGGTAGACTATCTGCTCAAACCTCTCAGCGAGGCTAAACTGCGCGCCCTGCTGGAGGAGCTGAAAAAGAAAGGCCGCCCCACCCACAGCACGGAGGGCAATCACCTACACTACAAGCTCAAGCAGATGCTCGCTTATCTGGACGAACACTTCAGTGAAAAACTCTCCGTCCAGTCCCTGGCCGACCAGTTCAGCGTGAGCGCCACCTATTGCAGCAAGCTTTTCAGCAAGGAGCTGGGAAAATCCTTCTCTCAATATCTGTTGGACCTACGCATGACCTGCGCCAAAGAACTGCTGATGGGTACGGATACCGCCCTCAAGGATATTGTGGAACGCTGCGGATACTCCGACTATTTCCATTTTCACAAGGTCTTCAGCAAATACGCGGGCATAACTCCCGCCAAATACCGGCAGCAGTACCGGGAGGCTGGCAATTCCGCCAGCGGGGAGGCCGCACCATGAGGCTTTCCTTCCGTAAAACCATCCTGATTGTCATCCTTCTGGCGCTGGTGCCGATGCTGCTGACACAGGCCTATTTTATCAACCGGGTGGACCGCACCGCCAGGGAGCAGGTGGCCTCTTATGCTGCCATCACCTCCGCGCAGATCGAGGAAAACTTCAACAACATTTTCCGTTCCATCTCTTACAGCGCAGTGTATCTGGCTGAAAATTCCATGACCAAGAAGTATCTGTCTGTCAACGACCCTCTGGAAACCTATCAGGCCCAGCAATATTTGGGAGAGCTGTTCCGGACCGTGGCCTCCCTGGAACCCTATCTTCTCAACGCCATTCTGGTGGACAACGCCGGAGAGCCGATCTATATGTACGACAACAACTACCGCACCTTTAATGCCATTGCGGAAGGCGGCTGGCTGGAAAGAAGCTATGGGAACGGCCCGGAATTTTTCCTGGTAAACACCCCTAACCAGACCTTTCCCGTCTGCGTGGTACCGGTACATTCCGGCACAAACGTTCAGATCGGTTCCATCCTGATCCCCATGAACCTGGCCGAGGCCACCCGTTCCTTTCAGGATATCGACAGCAAGGGCCAGGTGGAATTATATTTTCTGGGGCCGGACAACGTGGTCATCTCCTCCAACACAGATGCCCAGCTGCCGCAATCCACGGAAGGGTACACCTATATTGAGCACCAGCTTCAAAACTCTGCTTTCCGGGTGGTGTGCCGCATCAATGATGCGAAGGTGGCGGAGGATTTCACATTTTTCCAAACCAGCAGCCTGCTCACCGCAGGAGTGATGGTGCTGCTGCTCATCGCCGTGGGGCTGCTGTTCAACCGCCTGATTGCAAACCCCATCGGGTCTCTGATCTCCGAAGTAAACGAAATTGGCAGGGACCCGGAGAAAAAGAGTATTTCCGGCGGTTACGGCGTTCAGTTGGATCCCCTGGTGCAGCGCATCAACCGGATGTTGGAAAACGTTTCTGCCCTGACCCAGGAGGTGCTGGAAAACCAGAAGAAGGCCTACACTCACGAGCTTATGAAGCGGGAAAGCGATCTGTATGCCCTGCGCAATCAAATCAACCCGCATTTTCTCTTCAACACCCTGCAGAGCATGAGCGGCATTGCCATGCTCCATGGCGAGCGGGAGGTCTGTGAGCTTGCGGCAGGCATGGCCGGTCTCTTCTATTATGCCCTGAAAGGCGGCGATACGGTGGAGGTAAAGGAGGAGCTTGGCATGCTGCGGCAGTACCTGGAGATTATGGGAACCCGGCTGCAGGGGAAATTCACCTGGAGCGTCGACGTGCCAGACTCCATGCTGGACATTGTGATCCCCAAAATGCTGCTGCAGCCTCTGGTGGAAAACGCCATGTCACACGGCATAGAAAAACGGGTGGATCAAACCGGAGGCCTGCTCTCCTTTGTTGGAAGGGAACAGGAAGAATATCTGTTCTTCACTGTTGAGGACAACGGCTGCCTATCGGAGCAGGCGCTCCGGCAGCTGCAGAACATACTGGAGGACGAAGAGAACCTTTACCGGGAGAGCAGAGCCAAAAACGGTATCGGCCTGGCAAATATCCAGTACCGGGTGAAAATTCTCTACGGCAGCGACTGCGGGCTCACGGTCTCCAAGGATCAAGGCCTCACCCGTTTCACCCTGAAGCTCCGCAGCGCATTGCCCCCACTCCCACAGCTTTCCAGCTAAAAGAGAGGGCAGCGCGGCCTAAAGTGTTTTCCGGGGCCCCTCCAGAGAAAAAGCAAGTGCCGCTGTGAAAGTAATTCTTTCACAGCGGCACTTGCTTGCGGCAGTCCTACACCATATTTATTTTTCGGGCTTGCCCAGGACAGGCTAAAATTTCCGGGTGAAGATATCGCTCTTTTCCAGCAGCGCTTCCACTGTATCAAACCCAAGGCGGTGCAGAAGCTCGACGACATAGGGATTCTCCAGCGGCGTCGGATAGGCTGCCTCTTCCCCGTAGCGGTTCACATGCTCCCTGCCGGTATCGTGGCCGATCAGCGCCTTGGGACCGCCTACACAGCCGCCTATGCAGCCCATGCCCTCAAAAAAGTTGGCGTCGGTCTCATTGTCCAGCAGCTGCCGGATCATCTCCTTGCAGGCAGGCACGCCGTCAGCCTGCTGCGCCCGCACGGCAATTTTCCTGTGCGGATGCAGGCGTTCCACCGTGCCTGTGACGGCTTCGCTGACCCCGCCGGACCGCGCATAAATGCGCCCTGCCCTGGAGGAATGATCCCGGTCGTCCTCAGGCAGCTCCGCAGGATCAATCCGGGCAAAGCTGAAAATCTTTTCAACCTCTTGGAACGTCAGGACAAAATCCACTGCGCCCGCCAAATCCGGCTCTTTGGCTTCCGATTTTTTGGCAAGGCAAGGCCCGATAAAAATGGTCTTTGCCTCCGGATGCAGCGTCTTGATGGTGCGGGCGCAGGCGATCATCGGGGAGACGGAACCCGGCACATGAGGCATCAGCTGATGATATATTTTCCGTATCATGGCGATCCACATGGGGCAGCAGCAGCTTGTCAGCTGAAAATCCTTTTCCTCCTTGATGTTCCGGTCGAATTCCAGCGCCTCCTTCAGCGTCAGGATATCGGCAAAGACAGCTACCTCCACCATACCCGCAAACCCCAGCAGCTTAAAGGCGCTTCTCAGTTTCCCGGGCGTTACCTGGGAATCAAATTGGCTGACAAACGCGGGGGCGATCATGGCATAGACAGGCGCGGTTCCCCGGCGTACCGCCTCCAGGGCGGGCAGAATATCCTTGCTGGCAGTCAGGTTATGCTCCTCGCAGCGACGGATGCATTCCTCACAGCCCACGCATTTTCCGGCGTCAATTGTGACATTTCCTTTCTCATCCCGGGTAATGGCATCAAAAATACAGCTGTCGATACAGGCCGCGGTGTGCCCCGGCAAGCACCTGCAATTTTTCAGTTTCCAAACCGGCGCATGACCGTCCGGGTTCAGCAGGCAGTTCAGCTGATAGGGATCCGCCCCCTGGGACAACAGCTTTTCCCTCTCCTGCTCTGCCTTGCCCTCCCAGGCAGCCCGGGCCATTTTGTCATATAATTCGGTAAATTTCATACCACCACAACCTTTCTCTCTTACTATACCATAGCTTATACCTATACGGCAAAACCATACAGAAAATATTTGGCTGCGGCTTCGCTTCATCAAAAAACCTCTGCCGCGGCTTGTCCTGCGGCAGAGGTTTTTCTATTGATTGAACATAGCCCTCATCATAAGCAGCAGCTTTTTTTCCCTGCGGCTGACCTGAACCTGGGTCATATCCAGCTGCTCCGCTGTCTCCGTCTGCGTTTTCCCCTGGAAATAACGAAGGGTGATCAGCCTTTTGTCCCGTTCCTCCAAGGTTTCAATGATTTCGTACAGCGTCATCCGTTCCGTCATCTGTTCCTCCGGCGCGTCTACGGGAATGTCGATAGGCTCCCCGTCCTCCGAACCTGTCAGGGAGAGGGGCGCCCGGGAAACGCCCAGGGCCAGGGCGGCCTTTTCCACACTCACCCCCAGACGCTCCGCAATCTGGGAGACCCCGGGGCTCTCCCCATTTTCCTCCCGCAGCTGGTCCGCCTCCTGCTGGGCCCGTTTTCCCAGCTCCCGCATGCCCCGGGAAATTTTTACCGCTCCACCGTCCCGGAAAAGTCTTCGCACCTCGCCCAGGATCACCGGCACCGCATAGGTGGAAAACTTCACGCCGCGTTCCGTGTCGAAATTTTCCGCCGCCTTGACCAGGCCCACACATCCGGCCTGGAACAAATCGTCATATTCGATGCCCTTTCCGGAAAAACGGCGGGCGCACAGGTGCACCAGACCGATGTTTTCTTCGACCGCCCGTTTTGCCGCCATATCAGCGTTTGGTTTCAAAGTATTTTGTCAGGGTGACGCTTGTCCCCTTCCCCACGCTTGAAGTAACACGCACACTGTCGCAGAAGCTCTGCATCACCGCAAAACCCAGGCCCGCACGCTCTTCGCCGCCGGTGGTGTAAAGAGGTTCCATCGCCTGCTCGATGTCCGGAATGCCGCATCCCTTATCCCGTACCCGTACTACGGTTTTGCCGTTCTCGAACAGTTTGACGGATATGTATACCGTACCGATGGCGTCCCGGTAGCCGTGGACGATGGAATTGGTCACGGCTTCGGATACGGCTGTTTTCAGGTCAGTGAGATCTGCCACCGTGGGATCCAGCTGCGCCAGAAACGCGGAGACGGCGGCTCTGGCAAAGCCTTCGTTCACTGAATTGGAGGGGAAGCTGATTTCCGCTTTGTTGACAGGTTTCATCATCCGGCCCTCCTCTCGATGGACGCCACCGAACCGATACCGGAGAGTTCCACCATTTTATTCAGGTTGGGAGAGAGGCCGCAAAGCACCACGTGTCCCTTCCAAAAATTGTATAGCCTGACTCTCCCCAGAATCAGCCCGATCCCAGAACTGTCCATGAAGGGCACGCCGGAGAAATCCATCCTCAGGCAGTAGGGCTTGACCTTCTGCGAGGTGTCGTCGATGGCTTCCCGGATTTCCTGCGCACTGTGATGATCGATTTCACCGCTCATCTTCGCGGTGAGGACACCGTCCTTATAGAGAAGCTGTACATTCATTCCTGGTACCAACCCTTTCCTTCCTTTGGGCAAAAAGACCGCCTGCAAAAACTGCGCAGGCGGTCTTTTTGCGCCCCTTTACAAGCTAATTTTACGAAAGGGCGCCTGCATATTATGGGGAAGCGTGTCAACGCCTCCTGATATTTTCCATTTTTCCTGTAAGGGACTCCCTGATTTCACTGCACAGGTAGAAGGAACCGCACACGACAAGTGCATCTTCCGGTTTCAAGTCCCGAAACGACAGGGCCAGGGCTTCCCCGCAGGTTTGGGCCGCCGCTACGTCGGGGCAGAATTCCCGGGCTGTCTCTGCCAGCTCCTCCGCAGGCAGCGCCCGGGAATTGTCCGGAGCAATCGTGATGATTTTGGAGAACAGGGGACCCAGAATCCGCAGCGCTTCACGGCTGTCCTTGTCGGAGAGCATGCCGATTACGGCTGTCCTTCGCTGAGGCACAAAACGCTCCAACACGTCCTTCAGGGCCAGGGCGCAGCCCGGATTGTGCCCGCCGTCCAGCAGGCACAGGGGTTCCCGGGAAAGCAGCTCCATCCGGGCGGGGATAAAGGCTTTTTCAAACCCTCTTTCCACCGTTTCCACGGTCAGCGGATATCCCCGTTTTTCCAGGATTTCCAAGGCGGCAAGAACGGTGACTGCATTTTTCAGCTGGTGCTCCCCTAAAAAGGGAGTGTGAAAAACGCGTCCCTTCCATTGAAAATCGGTTCCCTCCAAGGAAACCTCCAGCTCCCTCGCGTCCTTCATGCAGGGAACGGTCAATTCCGCTCCGCGTTCCCTGCAGATTTTCCGGATTTCTTCCGTCACACCCGCGCCCTGTTCCGGATAGAGCGCCACCCTGCCGCCCGGCTTGATGATCCCCGCCTTTTCAAAGGCAATCTGCTCCAGGGTATCCCCCAAAACCGCGGTATGGTCCAGTGAGATGGACATGATCACTGCGGCCTCCGGCACGTCAATCACGTTGGTGGCGTCAAACCGGCCGCCCAGGCCCACTTCCAGCACCACCATATCACAAGCCTTGGCGCAAAACCAGTGAAAGGCCAGCGCGGTGATAAATTCGAACTCCGTCACCGTCTCCCCCCGGGCTTCAAATTCCTCCGCGATGGGAGAAAGCAGCTCCACCTCCCGAATCAGCTCCTCCTGAGAAATCATCTCCCCATCCACCTGAAAGCGTTCCCGGAAATCCACCACATAGGGCGAGGTGTAAAGGCCGGTTTTCAGCCCGCTCTCCCGCAGAACAGAGGACAGCAGCGTACAGGCCGTCCCCTTGCCGTTTGTTCCCGCCACGTGGACAAATTTCAGCCGCTTCTGCGGATTCCCCAGCCGTTCCAACAGGGACGAAATACGCTCCAATCCCGGCTTGACGCCAAAACGCAGCCTTCCATTCACTTTTTCCATTGCTTCCTCATAGGTCACGACAGTTCCCCCTTTTCCAGAAAAGGAGATTTTCCCCGGGGAAAATCTCCTTTCTTCCATATTATTGCAGAGCCTTCAGCGACTCCTCAATCATCCTGACCTTTTCCTTCAGCTTTTCACCGTTTGCTTTCACGCCGTCCACCACATTTTGGGGCGCTTTGCTCATGAAGGTTTCATTCCCCAGCTTTGCTTCCACGTTCTGCAGCTGTTTCTTCGCATTTTCCAGCTCTTTGGTGAGGCGGGCAAGCTCCGCTTTTTTGTCAACCAGGTCGTCCATAGGCAGATAACCCCTGCAGGCGGCGGTGACCACGGTGACCGCGCCTTCTCCCACCTGGAAGCTATCGCCGATCTCCACGCCGCTGCAATAGGCCAGCCGGGCAATGGCGTCCCGCTCCGCAGCAAAGGCTTCTGCATCCGCCGTCTCCACATAGAGATGGGCCTTCTTTGACGGCGGCACGTTCATCTCGCTGCGGCGGGTGCGCACAGCTGTGATAAGCTCCATCACCTTCGTCATCTCCGCTTCCGCCTCCGGAAAATACATCTTTTCGTCGTATTCCGGCCAGCCGGCCACGATCAGGGCCTCGCCCTCATGGGGCAGGCTCTGCCAAATCTCCTCTGTGATGAAGGGCATGAACGGATGAAGCAGTTTCAGCGTATTGCTCATGGTCCAGGTGAGCACTTGGCGGGCTGCCTGGGCGGAGCTTTCGTCTTCTCCGTTCATCCTTATCTTGGCAAGCTCAATATACCAGTCGCAGAAATCATCCCAAATGAAATCGTACAGCTTCGCCACCGCAATGCCAAGCTCAAATTTATCCAAATTTTCCGTCATTTCCCTGGCAACGGCATGGAACCGGCTGACAATCCATTGATCCTCCAGCGACAAGGCTTCCGGCAGGCTGCAGGGAACTTCCTTCCCGTCAATATTCATATGGATAAAGCGGGCGGCGTTCCAAATTTTATTGGCAAAATTCCGGCTGGCCGCCACCTTCTCGTCGGAGAAGCGCATGTCGTTGCCGGGGCTGTTGCCTGTAACCAGGGTAAAGCGCAGGGCATCCGCGCCGTACTGGTCGATGACCTCCACGGGGTCGATACCGTTGCCCAGGGATTTGCTCATCTTCCTGCCCTGGGAATCCCGAACCAGGCCGTGGAAAAACACGGTTTTGAAGGGAATCTCTCCCATATGCTCCAAACCGGAAAAGACCATGCGGGCCACCCAGAAGAAAATGATGTCATAGCCTGTAACCAGGGTGTCTGTGGGATAGAAGTATTTCAACTCTTCGGTATTTTCCGGCCAGCCCAGGGTGGAGAAGGGCCAAAGCGCCGATGAGAACCAGGTGTCCAGGGTGTCCTCATCCTGGCGGAGATGTCTGCTCCCGCATTTAGGACAGATGTCGGCATCCGTTTCGGAAACGATGGTTTCGCCGCAGTCCGCACAGTACCAGGCAGGAATACGGTGGCCCCACCACAGCTGGCGGGAGATGCACCAGTCTTTGATGTTCTCCATCCAGTTATAATAGATCTTGTCCATCCTCTCCGGGATAAACTTGATTTTCCCTTCCTTCACCACATTTACGGCTGGTTCCGCCAAAGGTTCCATCTTCACAAACCACTGGGTGGATACCCGGGGTTCCACCACGGTATGGCAGCGGCAGCAGGTGCCCACATTGTGCTTGATGGGCTCGATCTTGATCAGGAAGCCGCCTGCGTCCAAGTCTTTGACGATCTGCTTTCTGGCCTCCAGTGCGGGCATCCCCGCATATTTTCCGCCGTTTTCGTTGATGATGCCGCCGTCGTCCATCACATTGAGGACGGGCAGATTGTGCCGGCGGCCCACCTCGAAATCGTTGGGGTCATGGGCGGGGGTGATCTTCACCACGCCTGTGCCGAAATCCATCTCCACATACTCGTCAGCGATGATGGGGATTTCCTTGCCCACCAGGGGCAGCACCACCTTTTTGCCAACCAGGCCCCGGTAGCGCTCATCCTCCGGATGAACGGCCACGGCGGTGTCGCCCAGCATGGTCTCGGGACGGGTGGTGGCCAGCTCGATAAAGCCGGAGCCATCCGCCAGAGGATAGCGCAGGTGCCAGAAGGAGCCTTCCTTCTCTTCAAAGTCCACCTCTGCGTCGGAAATGGCGGTACGGCAGTTGGGACACCAGTTGATGATGCGCTCGCCCCGGTAGATGAGCCCCTTCTCATACAGCTTCACGAACACGTGGCGCACAGCCTGGCTGCACCCCTCGTCCATGGTGAAACGCAGGCGGTCCCAATCGCAGGAGGAGCCCAAAAGCTTCAGCTGCTCGATAATGCGGCCGCCGAACTTTTCCTTCCATTCCCAGGCGCGCTTCAGGAAGCCCTCCCGGCCGATATCGTCCTTTGTGATGCCCTCCTTGCGCATGGCTTCCACAATCTTTGCCTCGGTGGCGATAGAGGCGTGATCCGTGCCGGGCAGCCACAGGGCGGAATAACCCTGCATCCGCTTCCAGCGAATCAGGATATCCTGCATGGTCTCATCCAGGGCATGTCCCATATGGAGCTGTCCCGTGATGTTGGGCGGGGGAATTACAATGGTATAGGGTTTTTTCTCCGGGTCAGGCTCGGCATGAAAATAGCCGCCCTGCATCCAGAAATCATAAATTCTGCGTTCTACCTCTTTCGGCTCATAGGCTTTTAAAAGCTCTGTGCTCACAGCTTAGTTCCCTCCAATATTGTTTCCCGGGTCTTCCCGGCTGTCGTTCAGAAAAACGCCTGTTTTCGCAGGCTGAGGAAAGCGGATGTTTTCCGGTTCCCCGAAAATTTATTATTTCATTTTACGTCCCGTTTGTCAACAGAAAAAGCCCTGCTGCGACTGCTTTTTTCGCAGCAAGCCGGCAGCTGGGAAACAGGCGCGGCCGCTTTACAGCAGCTCCGGCGGCAGGAGGCAGTCTCCGCACCCATGAAATTTTGCAAACCTGCCCGCGCAGGCGGCCACGGCCTGCCTCAGGGCCCTGGTGTTTCCCACGCCCGACTCCGGCCAGAAACGGCGCACCTCCAGCTCCCCTCTGGCAGTATGCCGCACCGCTTCAATCCTGCCGGCCAGAATGTCTCCAGAAAGCACGGGTAACACGTAGTATCCGAATTTCCTCTCCTCGGCAGGGGTATAAATTTCCCATTTGTAGTCAAACCCAAACAGCTCCCGGATGAGATTCCGGTCCCATAGCATGCAGTCCAGCGGAGCCAGAAATTCTGTGCGGGTTCTGCCCTGCGGCGCTTCGTCCAACAGCGCCAGGTCCTCCTGCAGGCAGTACACAGGCTTTGACAATCCCTCTACCTCCAAAGGCGCAATTTCTCCCTGGGCTGCCAAGCGGGAAAAACAGGAGGTACGGCGGGCGCTGTTGAGGCCGTCGATCCCCAAAAAGGCATCGGACGGGCGGTCCCACAGAAAGCCCACCGCGCCGATGCGCCGCTTGACCCGCCAGCAAAAATAGTCTTCCTCCCGCGCAAAGGGTTCCGGCGCATTCCAAATTTCTTCCGGAAAGCACTCCCGGAAGTCCGCGTAATATTTGACGGTGCCCTCCTTATGGTGGATGACAAGCACCCCGCGGAAATAAAGGCTCTCCAGGGCTGCGCGGGAAAGGCGCGTAGATGCCCAGGCCCAGTCCACCTTCCGGTCAAAGGAGAGCTCCCGGGAACAAACAGCCCCCTTTTCCCGCACAAGGCGCAGCACCTCTTCCTCCACTTCCGCAATCTCCTCCCCGCTGCGCAGACGGCGGCGGAAGGCATCCCGGGTACGCCCGAAGCATTTCCAATCCTCTGCGGGAAAGATGGAAAGGTTCTTGTCAAAATAATCCAGCAGCAGCCTGTCCTTGTAAAGCAGGCTGGAAAGCATTTCCTTCCGGAATCCCGCTACCCTGGACTGCAGCGCCAGCTCGGGGTTTTTTCCGCACACGTCGATGGGGTCGAACTGGATGCAGCCCGCCTGCCTGATATAGGCAAGCGCCCCCTGCTTTCCCCGGAATCTGTAGGGGCCCCAAAGCCCCTGCTTCTTTAACAGAAACCGGCGTGCCTGTAAATTTGTCACCTGCATGGTTTTGCTCCCTTTTCTCCTGTTTACCGCAGCCTGAAGCGCAGCGGAGGCCGGAAATCCTCTCCCGGGATTTTCTTTTCTAATCATACAGGAAAACCTGAAAAAAGGGAAGAAAAAGAAGATCTTACCCACAGAAAAATACCCCTGAAGCCATAACAGCGGCTTCAGGAGTATCCTTTCCTGTCAATTTTCTGATTGCTCAGCGGTCAGCCTGCCAAATGGAGAAACCGCTGCATCATCACCGCCACTTCAGCGCGGGTGGCCTCTGCCTTGGGTTCCACACGGTTTCCCTCATTGCCCTGGATAATCTTGTTCTCTGTGGCCCAGCGCATGGCGTCTAGCGCATAACCGCTCACCCTGCCTGCATCCGCAAATTCATTCAGCGTCTCGGGAGAACCCGGCTGCGCTCCGGCATAACGGTACAGCATGGTCACCAGCTGCTCCCTGGTGATCTGCCCGTGGGGGGTTGAGCCGTCGGAAACGCCGTTGCTCACGGCCCATTCCAGGCCCTTCGAATACCAGGGTTCTCCCGTGGTATCCACGCCGTCAAGCCGCGCCAGAACCGTCATCAGCATGGCCCTGGTCATCAGGCCGTTGGGACCGAACTCGTTGGTACCGGAGCCGTTAAAAATCTCACGCCTGACGGTTTCATCCACTGCGCTGAAAAACCAGTCCTTGTCAGTAACGTCGGTGAACAGCATCCCATTGCCGGTTACGGTGACGGTGGTCACCTCGCTGAGCTTCCCATCCTTTTCCGTAACAGCCCGGTAGGTACAGCCCATTGTCAGTTCAGGCCCGGTATAGATCATCCCATTGGCCTCCGAAGGCTGGGTGCCGTCCGTGGTAAAATAGATATTGCCGCCAACGGTAGACGTGGAGAGGAGCACCGTGCTGCCGCTCACCATGACGGAAGGCGCTTTCAGCTCCGTGGTGGCGCCGCCGTTCCCGTTGGAAACATATTCCGCAAACCAGGCGCTCACATAGCCCTCTTTTCCGGAGGACGTGACGACTTGATACCATTTGGCGGAAGCCTGTCCACCGTTGGAGATGGACTCGCCCTCCACCTCTGTCAGGATTTTCACCTTTGTCCCTTTGGACATATGGGTGACAACAGAGGAATTGGTGTTGGGTTCTGAACACAGGCGCACCTCGTTCCCAGTGATTTTGCCGTTGTATTCCGGATCCGGGTCTTCGGAGCCGCCTCCGTAAATCAGCTCATAGGTGCTGTCCTTTCCGCTGTAACCCAAGCTGGAAAGGTAAGAGGCCACCTGGGAAGCGCTGGCATATCCCTCATTCTCCATGCTGTTGTCCACCGGGATGGGAGCGCCGTCCTCGCCGTATGCAACGCCGTCGCTGCCAATCTGATAGCCGTCCACCTGGGTATCCACGTCATACTGATAGTCCGTGTAGTGGTACATGGCCCCGTTCATGGAATACCAGCCGTTGGTGGGATAGCGCAGGCCGTTGTCGAACAGGTGCCAGGCGTTCCAGCTGCTGTTTTCAGAGATCGCCTGGCGGCGCATGTTGACGCCGTAAGTGCTGTTGTCCACTGCCTCGCCGTTTCCTATGTAGATGCCGATATGCCCATAGATACCAGTTTCGGGATCTCTGTAGTCCGGCGCGGTGACCGCCAGGCCGTGAATCCGGGGAATCCCGTAGAGCTCATCCAGGTCGCCGTTGAACGCGCAGTTATACGTCACCTGAGAAGTGGCTCCGCCGGCGGGGGCCGACATCTTGTTATCGGTGAAGTAGGCATAGAGCAGCCCGGCGCAATCCGACTGCCGGGTCAAATTGCCGTTTTCATCCTTGACCTGTTCGCCTTTTCCGGCCCCGGCATATAGCCAGCCCTCCACATAGGCTTTGATGCCGTGCTCCGCAAAATGCAGAACAGACCCTATCTCCGCAGCCTGGGCGTTCAGCGTCAGCCCGGGCAGAGCGTACCCTGTCACACAGAGTACCAGGGCCGCAGCCAACAGCCGCACCCAGCCGCTCCTGTTTCGGTTTTTCATGCTATGTTTCATTTCTCTCATTCTCATACGCAGGGAATCCTTTCTCCGATGGAACATGGATGCAGAAGCCTGTTCCGCTTATTTCCTCTCAAAAGTTACAAATTGGTTACATTTTACCATAAAGTATCCGGAATTGCAAGCGCAATCCCTTTATTTGACATAACTTGTTCAGGAAAAGGCGATTTTCCTGAATCTTTTTAGAATAAAACTCATTCCATGTTTACAAAATTTCAAAACGGAGCTTATCTCTTCCCCGGAAAAGGATTGACAACCGTTTCCCATTCAGGGATAATGGAACCAAATTGGAACAGCCTGGAGAGCAGAGGAATCTCCATATGGCCTTTTGTTCCGCCGTACCTTCCGCAGAGGGTCTCGGTTCGGAGAAAGGATGGAATAAAAACGATGAAAATTTGGAAAAAAGCGCTGAGCCTCCTGCTGGCTTTGGCTTTGCTGGCAGCCGCACTGCCTTTTACAGCCCTGGCGGCAGAAGGAGGTTATGTCCCGGAGGAAGCTGTGGCAGCAGAATATCCCGAGGAAACTGACGGTGGATTTTCCCTGCGGTCCGCCGAAGAAGACCTGGAGAATGCGGCGGAGCTTTTCACTGCTCCGGCTCCGGGAACAGGCTCGTTTTACGAACAGCTGAACACTCGCGCCAAAGCCTGCTATGAAGCGCTCAGCGGGATGACCTTGGAACGCATCACAGACGGTCAGGATGCCGACGGCTATTTAACTCTCTCAGCCCATGTTGAGGGCGCTTACGGCCTGCGCCTTGCCGGCAGCTTTGACGCCCAGCGGAAATTTACCCTTTCTTCCACATCGGAGCCCGTGCTCTATTCTCTATATACCGATTTGCTGTCCGCCTTGGTGGCATACCGCTTTGATCACCCCGAAGTTTTCTGGGCTTCCCGCATGAGATACGGCTACCAGTGGAGCAAGGTCAATTCCACCAGCGTGAAGGTCACCGGCATCACCTACGGCTTTGAGATGGTCTACGGCGGCCGGGAAACGGAAATGGCGGCAGAGATGGAAGAAGCTGTGCAGCAGCTGCTTCTGGAAATCGACCAGACCGCGGACCGGTACACCCAGGTCAAGGCGGCGCACGACCTTTTGGCAGCGCGCAACATCTATGCCGAGGGCGAACTGGACGACAATTCCAAAAGCCTGTCCCACACCGCCTACAGCGCCCTGGTGGAGAACAGCGGAGCCTCCCCTGTCTGCGACGGCTACTCCAAGGCCTTCAAAGTACTCTGCGACCGGCTGGAGATTCCCTGCGTACTTGCCGTCAGCGAAAATCACATGTGGAATAACGTGAAAATGGACGACGGGGAATGGTACAATCTGGATCTCACCTGGGACGACGCGGGGGATGAGGTTTCCCACACCTATTTTCTGATCGGTTCCCAAACAAAGGCGGGGCTCGTCCCCTTCTGTGAGGAACCCGAGCATAGGGAACAGAATCCCTATACTGCTCCGGCAAAGCACAGCGACGTTTCTCTCTCCTATCCGGAGAAAAACCGGAAAGCCTACGAATATCAAGGCGGCAACTATCCGCCCCTCACCTTCCCGGATGTAAAGCGCAGCGCCTGGTATTATGAGACCGTAGAGACAGCTTACCGGCTGAATCTCTTCGGCGGAAACAACGAGGGCCTCTTCGAACCGGACCGGAAAATTACCCGCGCAGAATTCGCCAAGGTGATGGCCGCTTTGCTGGGGGCAGACCTCAGCGGCTACGGCGGCGCTTCTTATACCGATGTGGCGGAAACAGCATGGTATGCGCCGGCTGTCGCCTGGGCCAAAGAAAACGGCGTGATGAACGGCTATGGCGACACTTTCCGTCCCGACGCCCCCATCACCCGCGAGGAGATGTGCAAGGTCTTTTTCAACATCCTGTCACCCAACCTGGAAAGCCCTGCTTCCGGAACCTTTCAGGATGACCGGGCAATTTCCGGCTGGGCCCGGGAGGCTGTTTATTACTGCTCCGGCCTGGGTCTCATCCAGGGGGATGAACACAGCCGCTGCAACCCCGGCAGCAGCACGCTGCGCAGCGAGGCAGCCACCGTATTTGTGCGCTGCTCAAAGCTGACGGCAGCCTGAAAAGCCCCGCATCCGGCAATTTGGGAAGGCGAGACAAGCCCAGGCAGCCGCTGAACAAATCGTACCCGACGGTTTGACACTTCTCTTATTTTGCATTGAACAAAAAAGCCCCTATTCTAACGGGAAAGAAAACACCTTTGAAAATGGCTGTTACCAGCCAAATTCAAAGGTGTTTTTGTATCATTTTCTCTGAGGCGCTATTTGCAGCAGAACCTTCCCATCGGCCAACCATTCTGACCGTGCCGCACTTGGCCGGCAGAGCTCAGCACTCCGGAAGCTTCCACCCCAACCCGCATTCACTGCATTGGGCGTCATGCAGGGAAACCACGCCGCCGCAAGCCGGACAGGCGTACCTTTTCCGCTCCCTATCCAGGAAAGCTGCCTCCCCACAGGCCCTCACAAACCGCCCCTGTTCCATCAGGCTAATCCCGTAACGACGGGTATAAAGTTTTTCCAGATTTTCCAGCTTCCTGCAGGGATACCCAGGGCATTCCGCGCAATAGACGAGTCCTTTTTCAGCTGCGCAGTTTTTGATTTCGCATTTGCGGCAATGGCCTGGTTTGTTTTGCCCGCTGCTCCTGCATCCCTCGCAAGGCTTTTTGCAGGCACAGTGCCGGTAACAAACCATGCAGTCCATCCCGCAGGGAGCAATCAGCAGCGGATCCCGTTCCTGCTCCGCCATCTTCATTTACCCGTTCTCCCTCTCTTGCCTGCTCAGCGCCAGCGCTTGAGCTGGGGAAAAAATTGACGCATCTGCTTTTTCGCTTCTTCCTCTTCCATACCGGGATTGGACGCAACCATAGGCGCCGCGCAGAAGTCGATCATCTCCTCCATGGTGCAATCGGCGGTGAAGGCGCCGTCCTTATAGCAATAGACACAGTAATCTTCAGAAAGCTTTCCATCCTTTTCCGTGCCGAAGTCCTCAGTTTTCGTCAGGGGCATACCACAGCTTTGACAGAATTTCATGTCTTCCATTTTTATCTTCCTTTCTTTCCTCTGTTTTTTCATAACACAGCGCAGGGCGAGCTTCCTCCCCATCCGCTTTGTCTGCTTTCAGTTTACAGGGCAAAATATGACAGCAGTGTGTCATATTCAAAAAGAGGGAGAAAAATACACTTTCCCCCTCCTTTCCGTTCTACAGTCCTGTCATTTCGAAGTCATCCTGGAAGCTCATATCTCAGCTTCTCTCGTTCTATGGGCTGAAAGCCCACGGACAGGAACATCTGCCGGCTCTGGCGGTTGAACTCATACACCTCTGCATCCACATAACGCCAGCCCACCTCTTTTGCCCGTCCCAGCAGACAGGCAACCGCTTTGCGCCCGATGTGCCTGTTCTGACATTCCTTGCATAGTACTACCGAAATCATACCGTTCCACAGGGAGATATCGCCCGCCAGACGCCACCTTCCCTTTTCTTTCACTTTGATATAGTAGCATTCGCCTTTTGAAGAAAGGAACCGGTACATTCTGCCAAGGCGTTCCCGGTCATACGGCACGGCGGCGCCGTCCACCTGTTTGCACAGCCCTGGATCCTGATACCATTTTAGGGTACAGCGATAGTAGGGATAGTACTTCACCAGAGAAATCCCTTCCTCAACCGCTATTTCCTTTGGCTGACAATAACCCTCTATCATCGCCCTTCCTCCCATCTCATACCCGGACGCCTTTCTACCTGAGCCGCAGTTATCCCTTTTTCTTCAGGCGGATCACATTCCAGGAAGCTTTTGGCAGCCTGCTGCTGAGGAACCCGCTCTCCAACCCGTCCCAGCCGGTTACGGACTTGGGCAGCACCGCCTGGGTTTGGGCGCTGTTCACGGCGGTCATCTCCTCATGGGCCAACACGATATGCTCTAAAAGCTCATACCCCTCAAAGCTGCGCACATCGCTCTCCAATACAATCTCCTCCTGCAGGTCCCGGTTGACGGCAAAGATGGTCAGCTCTTCCTCTTCGTCGTTCCATACGGCTGCGCTCTCCACATCTGTTACTCCGGAGTAATCCATCGTGTCGTGCCGGGAGGCTCGCAGCGCTGTGTTCAGCGCCACGCCCCTTCCGTATTTGGATGCGTGCAAATAGGGATAGTAAATCGTCTGCTTCCAGGCAGGGCCGTCCTTTTCCGTCATGATAGGGGCGATCACATTCACCAGCTGGGCAAGGCAGGCCATGCGTACCCGGTCGGAATGCTTCAGAAGGGTAATCAGCATCAACCCCACCAGCAGGGCGTCCTCGAAATCATAGTGATCCTCCAGCAAAGCGGGCGCTACCGACCAGGGACGGTTCTTCATGGTGTCGTCATCCTCTTCATTGGCATGGAACCAGACATTCCATTCGTCGAAGCTGAGCATCATGTCCTTCTTGCTGCGCTTCTTTGCCTTGACAAAATCACAGGTGGAGATCACTGTTTTGATAAAATGGTCCATGTCGTCCGACTGGGCAAGAAAGTTCGCCGTGTCGTGGAAACGGTTTCCATAATAGGTGTGCAGAGAGATGTAATCCACATCGTCATAGGCCTGTTCCAGCACCGTCGCCTCCCACTGGGGATAGGTGGGCATGCCGGTGTTGGAGCTGCCGCAAACCACCAATTCGATAGAGGGGTCGATCTGCTTCATGGCCTTTGCGGTTTCATCGGCAAGCCTGCCGTATTCCAGCGCCGTTTTGTGACCGGTCTGCCAGGGGCCGTCCATCTCGTTGCCCAGGCACCACACCTTGATATCGTGGGGATCCTTGACGCCGTGGGAAATCCGCAGGTCGCTGTATTTGGTGCCGAAGGGATGGTTGCAGTACTCCAGCAGATTGCAGGCGGCGTCAATCCCCCGAGTCCCCAGGTTCACAGCCAGCATGATATCGCTGCCCGCTTTCTTGCTCCAATCGGCAAACTCATTGACCCCAACCAGGTTCGGCTCCGTGCTGCGCCAGGCGAGTTCCAGCCTCCGGGGACGCTCCGCCACAGGGCCCACGCTGTCCTCCCAATAAAAATTGGAGACAAAGTTGCCGCCGGGATACCTTACAATGGGCACCCCAATCTCCCTCACCAGATCCAGCACATCCTTCCGAAACCCGGCTTCGTCCGCCGTGGGATGCCCCGGCTGGTAGATGCCGGTATAGACAGCACGGCCCAGATGCTCGATAAACGAACCGTAGATGCGCTTGTCAATCCGGCTGATCCGGAAATCCCGGTCCAATGTGATTTTCGCAAATTTTTTGCTCATAACTCCTCTTTCCTTTCCCGGCCAAATGTCCGTACAAATCAAATATGCTCTATCATACTCTGAAACCGCTGGAAAGTCAATTATGCTCTTCCCCTTCCGCGGAAAAGTAAGGACGTATTTTTTCATAAAATACGTCCTATTTTTTTCCCGCGTTTCAAGGTATACTGGAGAAAACAGCCGGAAATCCGTCCTGAAAGAGAGGAGCCCGCGTCTTCGGGGGATTGATGCTTTCTGTCTGGAGGGAAACGGCCCTGGAGAGGAATCGAACACATGATGGATTGGAAGGAACTTTATGAGATTGCGGTTCAGACACTGAACCCCCGCCGGATTTCCGACGATGTGGAGGCCGGGGGCGTTGCCGCCGCCCTGGTGACAGACAACGGCAGCATCTACCGCGGAGTGTGCATCGATACATCCTGCAGTATGGGATTCTGTGCAGAACATGCCGCCATTTCCGCCATGCTCACCGCCGGCGAAAGCCGGGTGGAACAGATTGTGGCGGTGGGCTGGGATAAATCCATCATGCCGCCCTGTGGGCGCTGCCGGGAATTCCTGATGCAGCTGGGAAATCCGGAAACGTTGGTGTTGGTGGCGGAAAACAGGGCGCTCCCGCTTCGGGAGCTGCTCCCCCATTACTGGAAGCCAGCCAGCAGCGGGGAAACCACAGAAAACAGGTAAGGAATCACGGAACAAATCCGGCGCTCGCTTAACACGAAACTCACAACAGAGAAGAAAGGACGTTTTTTATGAAGGTAACCGATCTGCGTGCCAGCCACTTTACAGAGCCCCTGGGTATGGGCCTTTCTCCCCTCTCCCTCTCCTGGGTCACAGAGGATACGAAAAGCAAAAAACAGGAAGCGGCCCAGATTAAAATTTGGACGGAGGAAGGTCCTGTCTATGACAGCGGCAGGCAGAAAACCATCAGCTCCCTGGGATTTGAGCCGGCGCTGGTCCTGCTGCCCCGCACCCGCTATTTCTGGAACGTCACAGTCTGGGGCGACGCAGGCGACAGCGGCAGCGCTCAGTCCTGGTTTGAAACCGCCAAAGAGGGAGAAGCCTGGGCCGCCAAGTGGATCACCTCCACTTTCCCTAAGGACGAGCATTTCCTTCTCACCCGTAATTTCACAGCAGGCAGCGCCCTGGAATCTGCCCGAATCTATGCCTGTGGCCTGGGTATCTATGAACTGGAGGTCAATGGAAAGAAGGCCGGAGACGAATACCTGCTGCCCGGCTTCCATTGCTATGACATGATGCTGCAGTACCAAACCTTTGATGTAACCGCCCTGCTGCAGGATGGTGAAAACACTTTGGGAGCTTCTCTGGCCCCTGGTTGGTATAAAGGCAGTATGACCTTTGACCGGCAGGAGAACATTTACGGGGATACCATGAAATTCCTCTGCGAGCTCCATCTCCGTTACCAGGACGGTCATGAAGAAGTCTTGGCTTCTGACGGAAGCTGGCGCTGCCTGCCCTCCCCAGTTTTGGAAAGCAATATTTACGACGGCGAAATCTTCGACGCAGCCAGGCGGATTCCCGACTGGTCTGTTCCCGGCTGCCAGGCTGAAAGCTTCCCTGTACAGGTGCTGGAGGACGGCGCCGAGCTGCTTACCGCCCGTATCGATCCCAAAATCGTCTGCAAGTATACCTTCGCTCCCAAAGAAATCCTCCACACCAAAAGGGGCGAAACCGTGCTGGATTTCGGCCAGAACATGACGGGCTGGGTAGAATTTGAAGCGCACGAGCCTGCGGGGACAAAGATTAAGCTGTCTTACGGGGAAATTCTTCAGGAGGAGTGCTTCTACCGGGACAACCTGCGCACCGCCAAGTGCGAATACCTTTACATTTCAGATGGAAGCCCTGCCCATGTGCGCCCCCATTTCACCTTCTACGGCTTCCGCTATGTAAAGGTGGAGGGCGTCACAGATGTAAAGGCAGAAGACTTCACTGCCTGCCATATCCGTTCCGATATCGATCCTATCGGTTCCATTGAAACCGGGAACACAGAGGTAAACCAGCTGTTCCAAAACGCTATGTGGGGCCAGTTTGACAATTTTCTGGATATCCCCACCGACTGCCCCCAACGTGACGAACGTCTGGGCTGGACGGGCGATGCCGCCCTAATCTGCGGTACTGCCTGCAAAAACCTGTATATGCCCGCATTCTTCCATCATTACCTGAAAAATGTAGCGCTGGAAGAAGCCTATCATGACGGCGCGGTTCCCGTATTTGTTCCCATGACAAAGCTCAAGAACGCCCAGGACGGCGCCCTCTGGTTTGAAAACGCCTTTCAGGGTACCGCCATCTGGAGCGATGTGGCCACTCTTCTTCCCTGGGCCCTCTACGAAAATTACGGGGACAAGAACCTGCTGCGCGCCCATTACCCCATTATGAAAACTTGGGTGGAACGAATCCGTAGGGACGATGAAGCGGATGGAGGACGCGGCCTCTGGCTGCGTGGCATGCAGCTTGGCGATTGGCTGGCATTGGATACCGACGACCAGCAGAACCCCTTGGGCGCCACCAGTCTGCCCTATACTGCTACCGCCTTCTACTACTATTCCGCCTCTCTCACTGCGAAAGCCGCCAAGGCTTTGGGCTTAACAGCAGACGCTGAGGAATACTCTGCACTTTGCAGGAAAATCAAGGCTGCCATTCTCTCCGAGTATTTCCAGCCGGACGGTTCCTTTAAAATTGAGGGCACCCAGACTGCCTGTGTGCTCAGCCTATTCTTGGGGCTCTATCCCGACGGAGCCAAGGAAAGGGTGACCGCTCAGCTGAAGAAAAGGCTGGAAGCCAAAAACATGCATCTGGATACCGGTTTCTGCGGCACCCCCTTCCTGTGCCGGGTCCTCTCGGAAAATGGTCACAATGAGATTGCCTACACCCTGCTTCTCAACGACGATTTTCCAAGCTGGCTGTATGAAGTAAAAATGGGAGCCACCACTGTCTGGGAACGCTGGAACTCCGTACTGCCGGACGGCAGCATCAGCGGCACCGGTATGAACAGCCTGAACCACTATGCCTACGGCTCCATTGTAGATTGGATGTACCGCAACGTATGCGGCCTGAATCCCTGTGAGGAGGCCCCCGGTTACAAAAAAGCTGTTATCCGGCCCCAGCCGGACCCGCGTATCGGAAAAGCGGAAATGAAAATGCATACTGCTTCCGGACTGTATGAATCAGCCTGGTATTATGAGGACGGAGGTATCCGCTTTGAGATCACCGTGCCCTTTGACTGTGAAGCAGTTCTGATTTTGCCCGACGGCAGAGAATACCAGCTCACTGCAGGGAACTATCGTTTCTGACAGATCCCGGAAAATTGGAAGGAGTCCTGGAAATCGACTATCCAGTAATCGTCTTAAAAATGAAGTTTTTACCGGCCTTTTTCAAAAATTTTTAAGGCGCGAGGGTTCTGCGTACCAGTGGTACGCAGAACCCCTCTCAACTGCCGTTTTGGACTTTTGGCTTGTTTCCCATGTCACTACCAGCTCCCGTCGTTCGCACAGTCCAAGGCTTTCCCTAAAGGGGAAGCTGTCGCCGTAGATGACTGATGAGGTGTCACTAACTTGTACTCTGCCGCCGCGGGGAAAGGACGAGATGAAACGCCCCGGCTCGCCCGCTGCAGCGGGCGAAATACTCTATACGTAAGAAAGCGTAGGAGGGGAGGAAAAATGATCCTGTGAATCATTTTCCCTTGGGAGTCTCACCTCCGGTTCGGGTCCTGCATCCCAACGGGATGCTTCCAGAACCGACCGGAGCGGAGCGTAGACCAGTTCGCACCAAAGCGCCCTCGGCGCTTGCTCACCCTTCTCCATACCAAAAAACCGCCCCGTTTTCACGGAGCGGCACGGAAATGTGGAATTTTAATTATTTCACAGCAAAATTGCTATCATAGGTGACTTTGACTGCAGAGAAAGTCTTTGCTCGGGAATCCATGATTTGAACGTAAAACTCGGAGATAGAGTCTGTCACATTCAAATACCTCATTGCAAAATTGGTATCTGCAACCAGCGACATATCTTTTTGTGGGCTTATTCCAAACATCGCAAAGATATCTTCTTTTTTTTCATAAGGGATATCGTTGTCGCTTATGTATTGATACTTAACGCATTTCCCCTCATAGAAAATAAACTGCGTTGCACTTCCCTGCGGGGAATAAGTTTCCCCCTCTACTGTTTCACCACTGACAGTAGTTAAAGAGATACCCCCGTTATCCAGCAAGGGCCCTGCCAAAGTTTCAATCTCTTCTAAAGGCTTCCCGGCAAACTTGGTCGCATCCGCAATGACGCTGCTGGACGTTTCGCCGGATGCTGTAGTCTTTGCCTTGGGAGCCTGTTCAGCTACCGAATTAACAATACCCGCCATCACAAACAAAATACCGAGTATCACGCAAAGAGTGGAGCCCCCGTTCGCCTGCTTTTGCGGCACAATACCGGGTAAAGGCTTTTTTCGGAAAGATATGCCGATTAGTATAACCCCAATCCCCCAGCAAAAAAGTACAGCCGGAAGATTTTCTCGGAACTCAGAAGCTTGTTGTCCCGTAAGATAAATGAGTGCGACTATAATACCTGTCAGAAAAAAGAAAATGCCGAATACCCGTAAAACAATTTTACCAGGGCTTCTCTTCTTTTTTTGCGACTTGAACGGCGGAGGAGAAGAAACCTTTTTCATTTCCTCCGGCGGCGCAGTGGTAGCGTAAGACATCTGTGCTGCTTGCTTTGTGCCGCACGCCTTGCAAAATTTTGAGTCGCCTGGTATTTGAGCGCCGCAATTTTTACAATGCATAGACAAATCGCCCCTTCCCTTTGTGAGAAAGTATATCACAGGAAGGAAACCTTTGTCCATATCTAGACCGGCGCTCTTGCTCATTTCCTTTTCAACTTATCCGTCTGCCTCTTTTCCGCCTGAATCTGCTCGTCAATAGAGGCCATAATGAAAGCGTATCTTTGCTACAGTGTCACCTGCTGTGGCGTGCTGGATTTTTGATTGTGAAAAGCCTTTGTAAACTTTTCACCCTTCCATCCGGCTTTCTGGCAGTCGAAAGCGACATAGGCGGTTTCCCCATCCTTTTCATAAGCAACCATGAAGAATTTTTCGGTCTTCACGTTCGTTATCTTTTTTGTCCGTCCGCCAATCATGGCGCCGATCGGGCCGAACAGATACGCCCCGCCAATGGCGCCGCCTATGCTGCTCACATAGTTGTTCTGAATCTCTTTTTTCGTTTTACACGCAACGTCCTGCACCTTTGCAAAGGGAAGATGCACCAGCGTGCCTGTGCGCTCGAAAATGTATTCCTCGTTGTCCAGCAGCACGTTGCATTCCGCCCCGTCCGCAAAAGGAAGCCCCGCAATATGGGTGAATGTAGCCGAATCAATTGCGCCCAGCTTCTTTTGCAAAGCCTTCCGCTTTTTCTTTTTGTAGACCTGCTTGGCACCTAGGACGATCAGGTAAATGGAACAAAACAGCAGCAAACTCAGAAGCACAATTCCTATCACCAGGATGTCTCCTGCTCCAGGCATAAACAAGGCAGCTATCCCTATCAAACAAAAGAGAAAAAAAACACTTCCAATAATGAGCCAGCCCATAAAATCCCCTCCCGGAAAAATTTAAGAAGTAACCGTACCGCAATCATCTCAAACGATAGGAAAGCGTTTCTTTGCCGGAAGTCAACCGTAACACCAGCGGCTCAGAGGACTCCGCCACTTCTATGGGCAGCGCAAAGGTGATCTCACTGTCCGTGGAGGACAGCGGATTCAGCGACACGTTGTGAAGCTCTTTTGAATATCCCAGCAAATTTGTGGAGCTGTACTCGTACCCGTCCCCGTATAAGACCTTTGCAGAGATATCATCTCCAAATCCGTAGGAAGGAAGGAAAATGTCCGCCTGTTTGCCGGTATTCTTTACCGAGATGGCAATGGACAGATAAAGATTTCCCTCTTGGGGCTTAAAGGCCGTATATTCATTGTCGGAAATGCTGTCGGTGAAATCCATGCTCGATACGGTCACGTTCCAGGTTTTCAGCGTCCCTTCCGTGCCCATCTCCAAAATGCTTTCCTCGGGCTCCGAAACACTTTCCTCCGGTTCCGTTTTCGCGGCCTGGCTGTCCTCTTTTGCAATCTGGCTGTCCTCCCCGGACGAAGCGCCGCCCGGTTCAGAAGCAGCGCTGGAAACCGCCGGCTGCTTTCCCGACGCCGTACCGGCGGTCCCACTGCCGCTCTGGCATCCAGCCGCCGTCAGAAAGACTGCCGCACACAGAATAGACAAAATGACTGGTTTACATTTCATAAGGTACCCCTCCTTTTGGTAAGAGTATATCACAGGAAGGAAACCTTTGTCTAGATTGTATTTTCTTTCCTCATCTCTTTATCCTGGCGGCCTGTTTTTTCTCAGCCTTCACCTGCTCGTCCACAGAAGCCATGACAAAGGCCTTCTCGTTTCTGGACAAGGCCAGAAACGCAGAGGGCAGAATGTGAAACTTGTGGAGGACGTAATGGGCGTAAGCCGCCTCCGGGTCGCCCTCCACAATCAGTTTTTTGCCTCTTCCACCGTGTCTTCCATAGGCTTGTCAAACCCGTTTGCCTCCTGCACCTTGAGCTCATAGGCGCTCAGCTCTCCAGGGGTGAGCATGGCGGTCAGCAGGCTTTCCGCGTCCACAGCGCCATAGCTTTTCTGCAGCTCCCCGTTGTTCAGGTCGGGGAAAAGCGTGCTGGCCGCGGCCAGCTTCACCAGGTAAGCGTTGGCGTCAAAGGTCTCCCTGTACTGGTGCTTTCTCACCAGCACCTGCTTGGTGCACTGGTTGCGCAAGGCCGCGTCCTGGGCCCCGGTAATGCAGCCGATCTCCCATTCCACAGGCTTCCCGTCCTCCTGAATCCTCTCCGTGGCCGCATACCTTACAGCCTGAACCTTCTCCACATTCTGCGCCAAAAAAGCGCTCAAACTCCTGCCCATAAAAAAACATCTCCTTTTTTTAAGTCGCCCCGTCTTTCTGAAGAAAGACGGCCAAAGACTTTTAAGTCGCGTTGATCGCTCGCTCCGCTACGCTCGTCTCTTTAGTTTTTGGCCTTGCTCCCGCGGCCCAAGGCTTCCCCTTGAGGGGAAGCTGTCACCAAAGGTGACTGATGAGGTGGTTCTACCCCGTACTCTGCCGCTGCAGAGAGAGCAGTGGGCTCCACCTCATCCAGCAGATTCCGCAGGAATCTGTTCCACCTCTCCCCTCGAGGGGAAGGCTAAGTTCAAAGGCGGCTGATAAGGTGGCAAGAAGATGGCCGAACAGCGTGAGGCCATCTTCTTTGTTCGCCGCAGCTTTCCTCCCACTGATTTTATCATAAAGGCTCGTTGACAGGTTAAGGGCCGCAGCAAATGCTGCGGCCCTTAACCTGTTGTTATGTTAGTTTTACTCAGCCTGCAGCAGAACTGCTGCCAGCGGCGGAAGAAGCAGGAGTTGAAACTGTAGAGGAGGTTCCTGCTGCAGAGGAAGTTCCGGATGTGGAGCTGCTGTTATCGTTGCTGCAGGCCGCCATCGTCACTGCCATTGCGAGAACCATAATTGCTGCAAGTACTTTTTTCATCTTCAAATTCGTCCTTTCTTTGTGGGCTAAAATACCGGTTTTCTGATTTTTTCTCGAAATTCCAGCTGTTTCACTGGAATTTCCACCGGTTCACCCAATCAATATAGAATGGAATACTGTCAGCCGTTCAGAGAAGCCCTGAACACTTAACAGTATTTAATTTAAAGCAAAATTATTACAAATAAGCTTTATAAATTTTTACGTTTTTCTTACAAAGCATAAACATTTTATAAATTATGTTTCCATAATATTTAAGAGAACTTATAAATATTATGCAAAATTTCTGATTTTTATTATAAATCAGTATACATAAAATCGTAAAAACCAAAGAAAGACAATCCCTTCCTCCATTCTGCAGAATTTCCTTTTTTCCTCAAACTATCGTCAAAAAGAGATGATTGTGCTAAAATGCAGGAAAGGCCGTCTCTTGCATCTTTCCGCCTCTGGGAGGAATCCAATGAAACAATCCCTGGACCGTATGACACATTCCATATCCGGTATTCTCGGCAACAGCCTTCTGGCCCTCTATCTCTATGGTTCAGTGGCGCTGAATGATTTTCAGCAGGGATGGAGCGACATCGACATTCTCTGCTTTACCAGGCTTCCGCTTACTGATAAACAGGTGGAATCCCTGCTTTTCCTGCGCCAAGAACTGCTACTGGACGAGCCCGCCAATCCCTATTTCAGAAGTTTTGAAGGCGCGTTTCTCCCCTTGAAACAGTTTCTCCACGGTTCTTCCGGCAGGGCTGTTTATTGGGGAACCAGCGGTCAGCGCGTCACAGAGAACTATACCCTTGACGTTTTCAGTATGACTTCCCTGCTCACCCAGGGACTCCTTCTGTCCGGAGATGAGGTACGGAGCTGCTTTTCTCCCCCATGCCTCAAGGAACTGCAGTGCGGGGTGCTTTCTCATTTTCATACCATTCGAAGGTATGGAGCTGCTCCAGATTCCAGCCTCTATGCCTGCGGCTGGCTTCTTGATATCTCCCGCTGCCTCTACACCCTCCAGACCGGAAGAGTGGCTGCTAAGACTGCCGCCGGAGAATGGGCTCTTCAAAACGGGCTCTGTCCCGTAGAACAATCCCTGCGAAAAGCGCTTGAAGTCCGTAAACATCCTCTGTTGTACCGGGACACCCTCGCCTACCAGAAGTGGGCCGCCTCCCTTGGTCCGGATATTCAATCCTACGCGGATGTGCTGGAAGCTGAGTTGTAGAAGTTAGGACTGTTCCCTCCGTCCTAACCGTCAAAATACGACCCGGGCTTCTGTAAGCGATTCTGTTTCAATCAATGAAAAAAACCTGCCGGAATACCGGCAGGTTTTTTCCTATTCACAGCAGACAGCTTATTCAGCCATCTTCTTCAATTTCTCGTACTTCTCCGCAGCATACTTCTCAGCGTTTGCAAACAGCGTCTCAGCACGATCGGGGAACGCACGGGTCAAGCTGTTGTAGCGAACCTCGCCCATGATGAAGTCGCGGTAGGAAGCAGACGGAGCCTTGCTGTCCAGCTGGAACGGATTTTCTCCGTTGTCAGCCCTGCGGGGATCAAAGCGGAAGTTGTGCCAGTAGCCTGCGGCCACAGCCTTCTTCTCTTCCACCATGGAAACACCCATGCCGCCCTTGATACCGTGGTTGATGCAGGGAGCATATGCAAGGATGATGGAGGGGCCGTTATAGCTCTCAGCCTCGTGGAAGGCCTTGATGCACTGATTCATATCAGCTCCCATGGCAACCTGAGCCACATAGACATATCCATAGCTCATGGCAATGGCAGCCAGGTCTTTCTTCTTCGTGGCCTTGCCGGTAGCGGCAAACTGGGCAACAGAGCCGCAGGGAGTCGCTTTAGAGGCCTGTCCGCCGGTGTTGGAGTACACCTCGGTATCAAACACCAGGATGTTGATGTTCTCACCGGAAGCAAGAGCATGGTCCACGCCGCCGAAGCCGATGTCGTAGGCCCAGCCGTCGCCACCCAGAATCCACATGGACTTCTTGGCCAGATAATCCTTATCCTTCAGGATCTCGAGAGCCAGCGTGCAGGCCTCGCAGTCGCAATAAGTCTCTCCGGCAGCCTTGCGGGCCTTGGAGTGCTCCAGCATCTTCGGCAGTTCAGCGCCGAAAACGCCTGCGGCAGCCGGGCTCTCCATAAAGGCAATGTTCTCGTCCACCGTCATCACGCCGTTCTCGAGAGCTGCGATATAAGCCTCGGCGGCAGGGCCGTTGGCCTTGCTGTCGGTCATGGTCTCCAGCCAGTTCTTTGCGGTCTCTTTGATCTCAGGCACGCAATAATCGATGGCGATGAGTTTCTCGGTCAGCTCAGCCAAACGGCCGCGCACTGCGTTCTGAGCCAGGGTCATGCCCAGGCCGAACTCGGCGTTGTCCTCAAACAGGGAGTTCTCCCAAGCCGGACCGTGGCCCTTCTTGTTCACCGTGTAAGGCGTGGCGGGAGCAGAACCGCCCCAGATGGAGGAGCAGCCGGTGGCGTTGGCAATGAACATCTTATCGCCGAACAGCTGGGTAGCCAGCTTCGCATAGGGTGTTTCACCACAGCCGCCGCAAGCGCCGGAGAACTCAAGCAGGGGCTGCTTAAACTGGCTGCCTTTGACGGAGGTTTCCTTAAATTTCACGGCGACCTCTTCCTTGGCAGGCAGATCGATGGCATATTCGAATACGGCTTCCTGCGCTCTCTGAGAGTCGATGGGAGCCATCTTCAGGGCCTTCTCCTTGGCAGGGCAGGTGGTTACGCAAGAGCCGCAGCCCGTGCAGTCCAAGGTGGAGATGACCATGGCAAAATTCATGCCGGGCACACCGGTCATGGGCTTCGCCTTCGTGCCGGCGGGAGCGTTCTTCAGTTCCTCGTCAGTCATGGCGATGGGACGGATTACCGCATGGGGGCACACATAGGAGCACTGGTTGCACTGGATGCAGTTATCCACAATCCACTCGGGAACGTCCACAGCCACGCCACGCTTCTCATAGGCGGCCGTGCCCTGGGGAGAAGTGCCGTCCGCATACTTTTCAAAAGTGGAGACAGGCAGATCCTTGCCGTGGAAGGTATTGACCGGGAATACCACATTGTTGACGTAGTCGACCAGATCCTTGCGGGAGCCGGTGGCAACCATGGGCTGGGAATCGTCCACGGCATCCTTCCAGGAAGCGGGAACTTCAACCTTTACATAGCCGGTAGCGCCGCGGTCGATGGCGTCATGGTTCATCTTGACGATGGCGTCGCCCTTCTTGCTGTAGGACTTGGTGGCGGCGTCCTTCATATACTTGATGGCATCCTCTTCGGGGATGATCTTTGCAATGCTGAAGAAAGCAGACTGAAGCACCGTGTTGATGCGGGTGCCGAGGCCGATTTCCTTGCCGATCTTGAAGCCGTCGATGGTGTAGAGGTTGATCTCGTTGTCGGCAATATACCTCTTCACTTTGCCGGGCAGGCGCTCATTAAGCTCTTCGGCATCCCATGCACAGTTGAGCAGGAAGCTTCCGCCCTTCTTCAGATCCTGCACCATGTCGTACTTATCGAGATAAGCCGGATTATGGCAGGCAACGAAGTCGGCCTTGCTGATATAATAGGTGGATTTAATGGGGGTATGACCAAAACGCAGATGGGAAATGGTCAGACCGCCGGACTTCTTGGAATCGTAATCAAAGTAGCCCTGGGCATACATATCGGTATGGTCGCCGATGATCTTGATGGAGTTCTTGTTGGCGCCTACGGTGCCGTCGGAACCCAGGCCCCAGAACTTGCAGGAAGTGGTGCCCGCAGGAGCGGTATCCGGATCTTCCTTGGCATCCAGAGACAGATGGGTCACGTCGTCCACAATGCCGATGGTGAAGCGCTTCTTGGGCTCGTCCGCTTCCATGTTGCGGTACACGGCAATGATGTCGCTGGGCTTGGTGTCCTTGGAGCCCAGACCATAACGGCCGGAATATACGGGGCAGCAGCCAAACTCGGTGCCGTTGATAGCGGCCAGCACATCCAGATACAGGGGCTCGCCGATGGAGCCAGGCTCCTTGGTACGGTCGAGCACGGAGATCTTCTTCACAGTTTTGGGCATCACGTCCAGGAGGTATTTTGCCACAAAGGGGCGGTACAGGCGGACCTTGATGAGACCCACCTTCTCGCCGGCAGCGGTCAGGTAATCGATGACCTCTTCCATGGTCTCGCAGGCGGAACCCATCGCGATGATGACCTTCTCCGCATCGGGTGCGCCATAGTAGTTGAAGGGCTTATAGTCCGTGCCGATTTTTGCGTTGACCTGATTCATATAGTCCACGACAACCTCAGGCACAGCGTCATAATACTTGTTGCAGGCTTCACGGGCCTGGAAGAAAATGTCGCCGTTCTGAGCCTGTCCGCGCAGCACAGGGTGCTCGGGGTTCAGAGCATTGCGGCGGAACGCGTTCACTGCGTCCCAATCCAGCATTTCGCCCAGATCCTCATAATCCCAAACCTCGATTTTCTGAACCTCGTGAGAGGTGCGGAAACCATCGAAGAAATGGAGGAACGGAACCTTGCCTTTGATTGCGGAAAGGTGTGCAACCGCGCCCAGGTCCATAACCTCCTGCGGGCTGTTGGCGCACAGCATGCCGTATCCTGTCTGACGGCAGGCGTAAATGTCGGAGTGGTCGCCGAAAATGTTCAGCGCATGAGTCGCCACGGTACGGGCGGAAACATGGATAACGCTGGGCAGCAGTTCACCGGCCATCTTATACATGTTGGGAATCATGAGCAGAAGGCCCTGGGAAGCGGTATAAGTGGTGGTGAGGGCGCCCGCCGCCAGAGAGCCGTGCACAGCGCCTGCCGCGCCTGCCTCGGACTGCATTTCAGTAACACGGACCTCCCTGCCAAACAGGTTCTTACGTCCTGCGGCGGCATACTTGTCCGTTTCGTCGGCCATCACGGAAGAAGGTGTGATGGGGTAGATGGCAGCAACGTCGGTAAACGCATAAGAGACATGCGCCGCAGCGTTGTTACCATCCATGGATTTCATTTTTCTTGCCATTGAAGTAGTTCCTCCTTTTAGGATGATCTATAAAAACTGTGACGGGTGTGCCGTGGGCGCTCCGCCAGAGAAAGACCCGTAGACCCGTACTGATTTATTTTAGCATTTTTTCCGGGATGTGTAAAGGCAAAAGCAGAAGAATTTGAGGATTTTTTAACAACTTCCGCCTCTTTCCATCCCAACCCCTGATTTGACATCTCAGCCCCTTTTTAGTAGAATAAAAATAATACAGAAGTGTTTTCCACTCAGAAAACACCGCTGTCAAATGCAAATAAATTAACAAGGGAATTCAAACCCTCTGAAAGGAAGTTATCCGCTCCATGCCTCCCGAACCTGACGGCACTTTTATCCTGTGTTTTTGCCTCACTCTTTTCTCGCTTCTGCTCTGCGCCCTCTACGCAGCTGGCGAATCCGCTCTGGAAAACCTGAGCCTTTCCCAGCTGAAAAAGGAGGCAGAAAGCGGCAATGCAAAATCGAAAACCCTGCTGAAAACCGTGGAAGCGCAGACTGAGCCTGTCTCTCCCATGCAGACAGGCCTGCTGCTCTGGGGATTTCTGGGGCTTGCCTTTGCCCAGGCCGCTTTCTGGAGGCCGTTAACCGGCTGGCTTCCCGCCCGCTGGTCCGAAGGGCTGCGTTCTCTGCTCTCGTTCCTGCTGGTGGCCCTGCTTTATGCGCTCCTGTTCTTTATCCTGTGCGACCTGCTGCCCAAAAAAGGGGCCCGGCATAATGCGAAGGGGTTCTCCCGGCAGTTCACCGGAGTGATTTCCGGCCTTTCCCTTCTTGCCAAGCCCTTTCTCTCCCTGTGCAGCTTGATTGTGGGCGGACTGCTGCGGTTGGCGCGCATCGATCCCCACAGTCTGGACGATGCCGTCACAGAGGAGGAAATCCTTCAGATGGTGGGCGAAGGGGAAGAGAAGGGCGTCATAGAAGAGACGGAAAAGGATATGATCCGCAATATTCTGGACTTTAACGACACCACTGCCGGGGAAACCATGACCCACCGCACCGACATCGTGGCTGTGGAAGACAGCGCTTCAATCGAAGAAGTGGTGGAGGCATCCGTGGAAAACGGCTGCTCCCGGGTACCGGTCTTCCATGAGGATATCGACACGGTGGTGGGCATCTGTTATGTGAAGGATCTGCTGCCTTATGTGGGCAGGGAGGTTCCCCAGTTCATCACGCTCACAGATCTGATGCGCCCCGCCTACTTTATTCCGGAATCCAAAAAGTGCAGCCAGCTTTTTACCGAGATGACCGAGCGCAAGGTGCAAATCGCCATTGTGGTGGACGAATACGGAGGTACGGCCGGCCTAATCACTCTGGAAGACTTGATGGAATCCATTGTCGGCAACATCCAGGATGAATACGACCACGAAGAGGAGGAAATCCACCGGGTAAGTGAAACGGAATTTACGGTAGACGGCGCTACCTCAATTGACGAAATATCAGACCTGACAGGCATTTCACTGCCCGAGGGCGACTATGATACCATTGCAGGGCTTGTAACGGAACAGTTGGGACGGATTCCAAAAGAAGGGGAGCATCCTCAGGTTCAGATAGGCAGGCTTTCCATCACCGTCCTGGAAATTGAAGACCAGCGCCTTTCCCGCCTTCTTCTGGTCAAGGAGCCCGCGAAAGAGGAGCAGGAGGACCGCGAAGAGAAATAACAGAAGAATCCCACCGCTTCCCGCGGAATATAAGACAGGGATGAAAGGAAGAAAGTCAATATGAGTGAATCTCAAACCGAACCTCAGCCAAAATTGGGGAACGACCTGGGTACCGGCAGCATCGGCAAACTGCTTTTTTCCCTGGCGGTGCCTGCCATTACCGCCCAGTTCGTCAATATGCTCTATAACATCGTAGACCGCATCTACATCGGCCATATCCCTAAGACCGGCACCTCCGCCCTTACCGGCGTGGGGATCACCTTCCCCATCATCGTGCTCATTATGGCGTTCAGCTCTCTGGTTGCTATGGGCGGCGCTCCCCGGGCCGCCATTGCCCTGGGGGAGAAAAACCACGAAAAGGCGGAGAAAATCCTGGGTACCTGCTTTTCTGCGCTGCTGGTCATTTCTGTGGTGCTCACCGCAGTGTTCCTGATTTTTGACGAACCGATTCTCTGGGCTTTCGGCGCCAGTGAAAATACAATTCCCTATGCCTTGTCCTATATGCAGATTTACGTCTGCGGCACCATCTTTGTACAGATTTCCCTGGGCATGAACATGTTCATCACCACCCAGGGCTTTGCAAAAACCAGCATGCTCACCGTAGTGATCGGTGCAGTGCTCAATATTGTGCTGGACCCCCTGTTCATCTTTGTATTCGACATGGGCGTTCAGGGAGCGGCCATCGCCACTGTTTTCTCTCAGGCAGTTTCCGCAGTATGGGTGCTCTGTTTCCTGTGCGGTAAGAAAACCTCTCTCCGCATCCGCCGTAAAAATTTGAAAATCCGCTGGGACATCCTGCTTCCCGTGCTGGCTTTAGGCGTTTCCCCCTTTATCATGCAGAGCACGGAGAGCCTGCTGAGTATCGTGCTCAACACCTCCCTGCTCAAATACGGCGGCGATATCGCCGTAGGCGCCTATACTGTGCTGGCAAGCATCCTGCAGATTGTCAATCTGCCGCTTCAGGGCCTTACCCAGGGCGCACAGCCCATCACCAGCTTCAATTACGGCGCGAAAAATTATGTCCGGGTGCGAAAATCCGTCAAGCTGCTGCTCTGCTGCACCATGGCCTACTGCGTGCTGTTCTGGCTGCTGCTGATGCTGGCGCCGCAGCTGCTGGTAAGCGTGTTCACCAGCGATCCGGAACTGATCGGCACCGCCGTATGGGCTACCCGCATTTTTCTTTTCGGCTGTTTTGCCTTTGGCGCTCAGTGCGGACTGCAGCAGTCCTTCCTGGCTTTGGGACAGGCCAAGGTCTCCCTTCTTCTGGCCCTGCTGCGGAAGATCGTCCTGCTCATCCCCCTGATCTACATTCTGCCTTTGTTCTGTACCAATAAATTGTTCGGCGTCTTTGTAGCGGAGCCCATTGCAGATATTTTGGCCGCTACCGTCACCACAATCGCCTTCCTGGTCTGGGCCAAAAAGAACCTCAGCGATGAGGCTTTGCAAAGACGCCTGGAAGCGGAGGCTGCGTTGAAATCCACTTGACCTGCCTGAAATTGGAAAACCCCAAAGCTGAAAACGGCCGCAAAGGCCGCTCCAAGCTTTGGGGTTTTTACTTTGCATTGGAAAAGACACACGCCTATTCCCGTCGGTTCAGATGCCGAAGAGCTCTTCCGCCTGCTGCATACGCACCCGGACCGGCACGCCAAAGGGACAGCGTTCCTCACAGGCGCCGCACTGAATGCAGTCGGAGCCATGAACCTTCAGCGCACGGTAATGCTCTGCAGCTGTAGCAGGGCCGCTCTCATTCTGCACCAGGTCCAGGTATTTGTTCACCTGCGCCACGTCAATCTCCACCGGACAGGGCAGACAGTGGTTGCAGTACATGCATTTCCCCCGTAGGGAGTATTTGGGTGTGGACGCCAGAATGGCAGAATAATCCCGCTCCTCCGGCGAAGCCTGTTCATAGGCCGCAGCCTTTGCCACCTCTTCGGGTGTTCTGCACCCCACCAGCACACTGGCAACAGCAGGCCGGGTCAGCGCATAGTGAATGCACTGCACCGGACTAAGTGCCACCCCAAAGGGGGAGGATTCTTCCTTCAGCAGCGCGCCGGCGCCAAAGCCTTTCATAACGGTAATCCCTACCTGCTGCGCTTCGCAGGCACGGTAAAGGGCGGCCCTTGCGGGATCAGTTCCGGAAAGCGAATCGTCCAGATAGGTTTCCCCGCGGAAAAGCCCGTCGATATCCACTGTTTCCGGCAGCAGGTCATAGGCCGGATTCACGCTGAACAGCAGGGCGTCCAGCAGCCCGGTCTCCACGGCCCTGCGGGCAATGTAGGGATTGTGAGAACTCATCCCAAGCGCCCTGATTTTCCCAGAGGCTTTCAGCTCCAGTGCGTAATCAATTACGGCGCTGTCGAACACACTGGCGTAGTCCTCCTCCGTATCCACAAAATGGAGCATCCCCAAATCGACGGTATCCGTTTCAAGCCGGGTGAGAAAATCCTCAAAGAACAACCGGCACTGTTCCAAATCCCGGGTGCGGCAGTACTGGCCGTTCAGCCAGGCTGCGCCGATGTGGCCCTGAAGCAAGACCTCGTCTCTTCTGCCCCTCAGGGCTTTCCCCAAATCCGAGCGCACCTGGGGTTCCGACATAAATATGTCGAAAATATTGATTCCCGCATCCAGGGCAGCGTCAACTACCGCCTTAATCTGCCCGTACTCCATTCCCTGCAGGTGCTCGCAGCCCAGGCCTACCTCGCTGACCAGCAGGCCGCTTTTTCCTAAAGGACGTCTGTTCATACCACATCTCCCCTTTCTTATCGACAGTATACCCGCTTTTCCGCAATGCTGTCAAGTACAGGCATGGTTTCCGGTGCTTCTCTTCGATTTCCCCTGACGGGCCCAACGGCCTTCCGTGCCTACAGCCGCAAGCCCTCGTAGTTTTCCTCCAGGACAGCACAGGATTCCGTAAACTTCTGCTGTTCCTCCTCCGTCAGCGTCAGTTCCAACACTCTGTCCACTCCGTTTCGGTTGACGATGCAGGGCACGCCGATATACACGTCCTTCTGACCATATTCCCCCCGCAGCCTGGCCGACACGGTGAGAACACTGTTTTCATTGGATAGCACCGCCCGCACAATTCGCACCAGCGACATGCCGATTCCATAATAGGTGGCCTTTTTTGCCTCGATGATTTTCTGAGCTGCATCCCGCACCTCAATGCTGATTTTCTGCATCTCTTCCAGACAGAATTTCCCGTCCGACTGTTCGCAGATATCGATGACGGATTTGGTGGCCAGCATAGCCTGGCTCCACGGGACAAATTCACTGTCGCCGTGCTCGCCGATCACATAGGCGTGCATGTTGCGGGGGTCTACGGAAAAATAGTCTCCCAGCAGGTAACGCAGCCTTGCAGTGTCCAGGGTGGTGCCCGTGCCAAACACCCGGCTGGCATTGAAGCCGGAGAGCTCGTAGGTCACGCGGGTCATAATGTCCACAGGGTTGGTGGCCACCAGAAAAATACCGCTGAAGCCGGAACGGGTGATGGGAGAGATGATGGACTGAAACACTGCCGTATTTCTCTGCAGCAGCTCCAGCCGGGATTCTCCGGGTTTCTGGCTCACTCCGGCGCAGATCACCACCAAGTCTGCATCGGAGCAGTCACTGTAGTCGCCGGCATAAATCCTCATGCTGGAACTGGCAAAAGCGACGCCGTGGTTCAGATCCATCGCCTCTCCCTCCGCACGCTTTTTGTCGATGTCCACCAGCACCAGTTCATCACAGACCGCCTGATTGAGCGCTGAGTAGGCAAAGCTCATGCCGACCATCCCCGTGCCCACAAGTACGATCTTCCTTTTGTTCAAAAACATCGTTTTCCTTCCTTTCTTTCTGGTCCCGCCGGTCCCATGGCCCGGCAGCCTTTTTTCTATTGTGCGTCGTTTGACCGCCGCTATGAAAAACAGCGGTCTGCTCTTTGCAGATTCTCTGAACAGGCAACGAGTCTTGTTTGTAAATCAATAAAATAATAAGAATATTTACTGTTTTTATCATACCAGAATCCGTTGGAAAAATCAAGAAAAAGACTTCTGAAAACTTGGGAGACAGGCCCACAAACCGACAAGTTCGTCCGCCGCACGCCTCTATAATTTGATTCAGGACGCAAAAGATAAAATGGAAACCGGAGGGATGCCCTTGACCATTTATGCGGATATCCTTGTGCTCAATAATCTCTACATAGATTTTTTCCTGCTGTGGTGCGTCAAAAAGTTTCTGCACCTGCATCCGGGTAAAGGAAGACTTGTACTGGGCGCCCTGGCCGGGGCCCTTTCCGCTCTGCTGGTTCTGCTGCCCGTCTCCAGGTTGATTCTGCTTTTGTTTGGCGCATTGTCCGCGCTGGCAGCCACCGCAGCTGCCTTTGCTCCCCTGAAGCCCTTTCTCTTCTGGAAGGCCGCGCTTGCCTTCTGGGTCTTCTCCTTCCTGCTTGCAGGCTTTCTGCTTTTCCTGCTCACCTATCTCCCCACAAGCGGTCTTGCCGTGCTGGGCAACGCCGTCTATTTCGACTTTTCCCCTCTCTTTCTTCTCTGCGCCACTTGTGCTGCTTACCTGGTCTTTTCCCTGCTGCAAAAACTGTTCCCAAAATCAGCTCCCGCCCGTTACTGCCGCATTTGTGTGGAGAATCAGGGGCGTACAGCCGTGGTTCTCTGTAAAGCCGACACCGGCTGCTCTCTGCATGAACCCTTTTCCGGACTGCCGGTACTGGTGGCCGAAGCAGGACTTCTGAAGCCTGTTGCACCCCTCTCCGTCCTTTCCTACCTGGAAAGCAGCTCTGCAGATGGAAAGCTGAGGCTGGTGCCCTTTGAGTCTATGGGCGGCAGCGGACTTCTCCCGGCCTTCCGGCCGGACCGCGTCTATCTGCAGCGCAGCGGAGAATCCCTGGAATGCTATGTGGCCCTGTGTCCCAGAAAGCTTTCTGCAGGTCAGTTCAATGGCTTGTATAATCCCGACCTATTCCCCGAAACTATTTCCTTTGAACCGAATGGAGGCATCTTATGATTACGGAATTTCTCTCGGTGCTCGCCTTTTGGGGCCAGACTCTGGTCCGGCGTTTCTTTCCGCTGACAGGTGCGGAGGAATGCCACTACATCAACGGTCCGGAAACCCTTCCTCCCCCCCTCACCAAAGAGGAGGAAGCCAGAGTGATGGACAATATCCGCAGCGGGGCGCCCGGCGCCCGGGAGCCCCTCATCACCCACAACCTGCGGCTTGTGGTCTATATTGCCAAAAAATTCGAAAGTCCCGGCGCAGGTGTGGAGGACCTGATCTCCATCGGCACCATCGGGTTGATCAAGGCAGTGAACACCTTCAGCCTGGAACGCAACATCAAACTGGCCACATACGCCTCCCGGTGCATTGAAAACGAGATTCTCATGTACCTGCGTAAAAGTTCCCAGCTGCGCAACGAGATTTCCATCGACGATCCCCTGAATGTAGACTGGGACGGCAACGAGCTGCTGCTCTCCGACTTATTGGGAAGCGACCCCGACGCCGTCAACCGGGATATTGAGCAGGAAGCGGAAAAGGATATGCTCTTAAATGCCGTGGGAAAGCTGTCTCCGCGGGAAAAAAAGATCATGAAGCTGCGCTTCGGCCTGGAATCCACCAAAGAGCACACCCAAAAGGAAGTGGCAGACGAGCTGGGTATCTCCCAATCCTACATTTCCCGCCTGGAAAAACGCATTATCCACCGCCTGAAAAAAGATCTGGAAAAAGCCGGTTAAAAGACGGCTCCCTGAAAACCGCAGATACAAAAGAAAGCCTTGGAACCCTACTGTCAGGTTCCAAGGCTTTCTTCAATTCAGGGCGCCGCCGCATCAGACTGCGCGGCTTCTTCCCTGTGGGGGCAAAATTCAGGCTTTTCTCTTTCTTCTTTTGAAGTAAGCCTTAAAGATAGGCTGAGGTCTTTCTTCCGCCTCCACATCGCTCCGCAGGAAGAACGTGGGCTGCAGGCCATACTGCATAAACACGTGAGACGGTTCCTTGCGGAGCATCGGGAACTCACTGTTCCTGATTGTGACAGGCTGCTCTACAAAGTCATACATCAAAATCCTTCCTTTCCTCGCAAAGCAAATGCTTTGGGTTAAAACATTTTATGTGTTTTGAGGAACAACCGTTCCCCTTTCTCCAGAATTATTCTACCACATACCCAGTATTTTTTCAACATATATATACACTTTTAATAAAATATTTTTCTTTCCATGCATTATTCATTTTAAGGTGCATTCCTGCAAAATTCTCAGGGAATTCTGCGGCTTCCTGCAGAATTCCCCATTGAAAATTGCAGATACTGCATTCCGTAAAAGCTTTAAATAAATAAAGTCTTTTCCTGAGCAGCTGAATTGGGCCGGGGAACTGCCAGATTGACAATTGACAAACCCAGCTTTTCTGCATATTTCACCGTGTAAGCAGTGCCGCCCCTTTCTCTGTTGAGATAGCAAATGCAGCTGCCGCTTTCCTCTACAAGTTTTCTGTTCCGCCGGAACATACAGTCCGGCGTATAGACTTCCGACACATAGATCACCTCATCGGCTTCCTGCACCATTTCCCTGTAAGCCTGCCTTTCTCTGGCGTTCCACCGGTCAGCCTGCTCGGGGCATGGAAGAACAAGAACCAGTTCCAATGCATAACGCTCTTCCCGAAGCCAAAGCACCTCCTGTGCAGCCAGCATGTCAAAGCCCCTTGCCCCTCCTGCCAGGAAACGTCCTACCCCTGCTTCTGCCAGGTTTGATATCTCCCTGCGCAGAGCAGCACGCAGCGCCGGCAGCTCTCCGGCGGGAAGTATGCGGTGCCCTGTAAAACAGCAGCTTTCTTTTGAACCCATCCCAATTCCCCTCTCTATCCGCTCAGACCGGTTAGGCAAGCTTCGCTCACAGGCCCTTACGCCCAGCATAGCACCAGAACGAATCTCTGTCAAATTCAATTCCGGCAGACGACTTCATTTCTTATGAAATGCCATGACATACTAAAATTTGGAAAAAAATACCTCTAGTATAGGAAGACCGTTGAGTTTTGTCCGTTTATCAGTTAAAATAAATGGGCAATAAAACAAAATAGAGTATTGCTGCCCAAGATGCCCTGTATGGAAACGGCAGGGTTCTGGCGGAGGGAGATGGTTCAATGGATTATCGGAAGAAAAGAAGCAAGTCTATAGAGATCGGCATGGCTTTGGTCTGCCTTGTGGCAGTCCTCCTGTCAATTTTTAGCATTTACTCCACCTACCAAGTGAAAACTATCACTCTGATGATCTACGATCATCCCTATACCGTCTCTAATGAGGCTCGCGCCATGTACACACGGCTGCTGGACATGCGGAGCTTTCTGTTAGGCCTCATCGCCGAGCCCACCCATGAGGTGGAAAAGATCCAGCAGATGCTCGACGAGCGGTATTCCTTGCATTTTGACTCCATCAACACCATCGCCCAACGATACCTGGGGCCGGAAGAGGACACACAGGAGCTGCTAGCCGCCATGGAGGATCTGAAAAAAACGCAGGATGAGGCGCTTCCTGTCATCCTTCCCATGGAAAGCAGCGGAACGGCCGCTTATGTGGAAAAATATCTGTACCCAAAATATGACGCCGTGAACAGCATCCTACTCAGGATTCTTGACTTTGCCGACAACAAGATTCAGGGACTGGAGCAGCGCTCCTCTGCTGCCTCCACCAACGCTATCGTTTCTGCCGTTTTGCTTACCGTCTTCCTGCCTGCCTACTTCCTGTTCGTCTTTTGGCAGGAACGGAAGAGCATTCGGGAAATCCGTTACCGGGAGCGGCTGTTCGATGTCCTCTCCACCAACGTAGACGAGGTCTTTCTGATTTACAATCAGGAAATGGGGGCGATGGAATATGTCAGCGCCAACAGCAAACGGGTGTTGGAGGTGGAAGAGGATGGGTTTATCTATGACACGGAGCTTCTGCTGGACCGGGTGGACCCGGAGGACCGGGCAGCCTTCGCGGAATTTCTTAAGCCTGCAGGTACAGATGCACGTAAGAGTGAAAAGCTGAGACTGCGCTTTCCCTCAGGCGAAACCCGCTGGATCCTGGTGCAGAGCTTTCCTGAAATTGTCAATCACAAAGTTGTCCGCTATATCATCTCCATCTCCGACCAGACCGAGGACATCCGCAGGGAGCAGGTGCTCAAGGACGCGCTTCTCAACGCCGAGAACGCCAACGCTGCCAAACAGAACTTTCTCTCCCGCATGAGTCATGAAATCCGAACCCCCATGAATGCCATCATTGGCATGACCACCATTGCGGCCGCCTACATAGAGGACCGGAAACGGGTGGAAAGCTGCCTGGAAAAGATCGGCTATTCCTCCAAGCATCTGATGACCCTGATCAACGATGTGCTGGACATGTCGAAAATCGACGAGGGCAAGATGAGCATTTCCCATGAAGCCTTTGATCTGTCAAGCGTTGCGGAATCCATTACCTCCATCATCTATCCACAGGCATTGGAAAAAGGCCTTTCTTTTTCCATGCCCCTGATAGACCTTACAGATACCGTTCTTTCCGGCGACTCTCTGCGGTTGAATCAGATACTGCTCAACCTGCTTTCCAACGCCCTCAAATTTACTCCAGCCGGCGGCTCTGTGAAACTGGAAATCAGGCAGATCCAAAAGAGAAACGGCCGTGTCCGGCTTCGTTTTACCGTCAGTGATACCGGCATTGGAATGGGCAGAGAATTCCTAGAAAAACTGTTTCAGCCATTTGAACAGGAAGCCCCTTCTGTAGGACAAAAGCTGGGCGGCACAGGGCTCGGCATGTCGATCACCAAAAATTTGGTAACCCTGATGGGCGGAACCATCTCAGTTAAGAGCGAGCCTCATAAGGGCAGCGTGTTCACCGTAGAACTGGACTTTGACATCGCAGAAACGGCGGAGCAAGGCTCCACGCATGACCGGCAGGCATTGGAGGCGCTGAAGGTTTTGGTGGCCGACGATGACCGGGACTGCTGCATTCACACGTCTCTGCTTCTGGAAAACCTGGGCATCCTGTCCCACTGGGTGCTGACTGGCACGGAATGTGTGGAGAAGGTTCTGGCTGCCCATAAGACAGGCGAAGAGTACGATGTATGCCTCATCGATTGGAAGATGCCTGATATCGACGGCATCGAGGTGACCCGCAGGGTCCGGGAATTTGTCGGGCCGGATACCACCATTATCATCATCACGGCATATGATTGGAGCTCCATCGAAGAGGATGCGCGGAAGGCCGGAGCCAACGCTTTCCTCTCTAAGCCCATCTTTGCCTCCACCCTTTATAACACCCTTCTTTCCATCACCGGCATTGAAAAGGCGGTTCGGGCGTGCGATCCTGGTTTGGCTCGTCCCGTCCTGGCTGGACGCAGGGCTCTGCTGGCAGAGGATAATGAGCTCAACCGGGAAATCGCCGTGGAGCTTTTAAGCATGACAGGCATGGAGGTGGACTGCGCGGGCGACGGGCGGGAAGCGGTACAGATGTTTGCCGAAAAAGGAGACTGCTACGACCTGATTCTGATGGACGTGCAGATGCCGGTGATGGACGGCTATGAAGCCACCCGCGTGATCCGTGCCTCCGGGCATCCTCGAGCCGGCTCGATTCCCATTTTGGCCATGACCGCCGACGCCTTCCATGAGGACGTGGTCAAAGCAAGAGAGGCGGGAATGAACGGGCACCTGGCAAAGCCCATTGACCCGGACCGGCTGTACCAGGCCATTGAAAGCTTCCTCAGGAAAATGTAGCGCCGTCCCTCGAATCCCTGGTTTCCACCGTCCTCCCGGGGCAGCAGCCTTGCTGTCCCGGGGATTTTTCTTTTATCCGTATGTGGAAGCCGGACTATACAACTTACCTTTCGGCATGAGCCTGAAAGGCACAAAAAAAGGGGCTGCCTGCAGGCAGCCCCTTTCACAAAAACTGTATTTCAACCTTCCGTTCTTACTTCGTTCCCTCATAAACCGCCACAGCGCAGGCTACAGTGGCGCCAACCATGGGGTTGTTGCCCATGCCGATAAGGCCCATCATCTCTACGTGGGCAGGCACGGAGGAGGAGCCAGCGAACTGGGCGTCGCCGTGCATACGGCCCATGGAGTCGGTCAGCCCGTAGGAAGCGGGGCCCGCCGCCATGTTGTCGGGGTGCAGGGTACGGCCCGTGCCGCCACCGGAAGCCACGGAGAAATATTTCTTGCCGTTCTCGTTGGCCCACTTTTTATAGGTGCCGGCAACCAGATGCTGGAAACGGGTGGGATTGGTGGAGTTTCCGGTGATGGAAACATCCACGCCTTCAGCCTTCATGATGGCCACGCCCTCGAGCACGTCGTTAGCGCCGTAGCACTTGACTGCAGCGCGCTCTCCCTCGGAGAAGGGCTTCGTCTCGAGCACATTCAGCTCGCCGGTATAGAAATCATAGTCTGTCTTCACATAGGTGAAACCGTTAATTCTGGAAATGATGTAAGCTGCGTCCTTGCCCAAACCGTTGAGAATGATGCGCAGGGGCTCTTTGCGGGCGCGGTTGGCTGTTTTGGCAATGCCGATAGCGCCTTCTGCGGCGGCAAAGGATTCGTGGCCTGCCAGGAAGGCAAAGCACTTGGTCTCATCCCTGAGCAGCATAGCGCCCAGGTTGCCGTGGCCCAGACCGACGTTTCTCTGCTCGGCTACGGAGCCGGGGATGCAGAACGCTTCCAAACCGATACCGATGGCCTCGGCGGCGTCGGCAGCTGTTTTGGTGCCTTTCTTGATCGCGACAGCGCAGCCCAGAGTGTAGGCCCAGCCGGCGTTTTCAAAAGCGATGGGCTGTACGCCCTTGACGATTTCATAGGGATCAAAGCCCTTGCTCTTGCAGAGCTCTCTTGCTTCCTCGAGGCTGCCCAGGCCATACTCGGCGAGGCACTTCTCGATTTTGGGCATTCTTCTTTCCTTGCCTTCAAACATGACGTCATTAGCCATTTAGTTGTCCTCCTAATCTATGGTTGGTCAGCAATTATTCTTCTCTGGGGTCGATGTACTTGGCAGCACCGTCGAAGCGGCCATACTGGCCTATGTTGTTCTTGAAGGCCTCGTCCGGAGAAACGCCGTGACGGATGTCTTCCAGCATCTTGCCCACCTTGACGAACTGGTAGCCAATGACCTCGCCCTCTTCGTCCAGAGCCATTTTCAGCACATAACCCTCTGCCATCTCCATATAGCGGACGCCCTTGGCGCCTGTGGAGAACATGGTGCCCACCTGAGAACGCAGGCCCTTGCCCAGATCTTCCAGACCGGCGCCGATAGGCAGGCCGTCCTCGGAGAAAGCGGTCTGGCTGCGGCCATAGGCCAGCTGCTTGAAGATCTCACGCATGGCAACGTTGATGGCGTCGCACACCAGGTCGGTATTCAGGCACTCAAGCAGAGTCTTGCCGGGAAGGATTTCTGCAGCCATAGCCGCGGAGTGTGTCATACCGGAGCAGCCGATGGTTTCTACCAGAGCCTCCTGCACGATGCCCTCTTTTACGTTCAGCGTCAATTTGCAGGTGCCCTGCTGGGGAGCGCACCAACCAATGCCGTGGGAAAGGCCGGAAATGTCCTTAATCTCATAAGCCTTCACCCACTTGCCCTCTTCAGGGATGGGGGCCGGGCCGTGATGGGGACCCTTTTTCACCGTGCACATATTTTCCACTTCATGGGAATAGTTCATATTGGTACTCCTTTCGGTTTTATAATTCTTTCGGCGCGGCTGCCCGGCCGAAATACCAATCTTTTTTTATTATAATCGCAATCTCCATTTGATTCAAGTGGTTTGTCGAAAAATTAACATCCCTACGCAGGAAGAAAAGGGCTGCCGCGGGGATGTCCCTCTGTGAAAGGGCACTCTCCCCGCCGCAGCCCCCGTTTCCTTTACAGCAGGCCCTGAAGCAGCCGGGACGGACGGCCCGTGCAGGTGAGCGTCAGCCTGTGCATGGCCCTGGTGCAGGCTACATAGAGCAGGTTTCGGTCAAACTCCGTGCAATAGGTCCGGTCGTCTGCAAACGGGAGAATCACCTCGTCAAATTCCAGGCCCTTGGACATTTGAATCGACAATACCGTAGCGCCGTTCTGAAAGGATTTGCTTTCCGGCGTTATCAGGTTCACCTCAGCCTGCCGTTCCTTCAGCCGGTCAAAAAGCTCTTTGGCCTCCGTATTCGTCCTGGTGATGATCCCCAGCGCGTTGTAGCCACCCCTGTGAAAAGCGCTGATCCGGTCCGCCAGCAGGCCGATTTCCTCCTCCGCAGTTTCCGCTGCCAACAATTCAGGAGCGTCCCCGTGGCGCTCCACCGCCTCAAAATCCTGCATCTCCACAATGCTTTTGGCAAAATGGATGATCTCATAGGTGGAACGGTAGCTCTTTTCCAGCCTGACCAGCTCCGAGCCCTCGTACAGCTGGTGCAGTTCCTCCAGCGTGTACTGGCAGTTGGGGTTGATGGACTGCCCGAAATCCCCCAGGATGGTCTTGGGGCATTTGAACAGCCGGTTGATCACCGCGTATTGGATGGGGCTGTAATCCTGCATTTCATCCACCACCAGATGCTTGATCAGCCGGCTTTCCTGCAGGCCGGTAAAGGCAGCCTGCAGATACAGGTAGGGAAACACATCGTTCCATTCCAAGACGCCCTTTTTGACCGGCGTATACATCTTCGGTTTGCCCAGCTGCCGGTAGAAATCCTTGTAAAGGGCCAGCGTGGTTTTAAACGGAAGCATCTTTTTCAGCGCGATAAAAATCCGGTTCCGATGGGGCGGCTTTTCCTCCCGCAGGAACTCATTTTCAAGCCTGCTGTGAATATCGTCGGCAACCGCCTCCAGACGCTGCATCAGGGGAAACCTGGTGTAGACGTTCACCCTGGCCTGAATCCAGTCCGCCGGAACAAGGAAGGATTCAAATACAAAATCCTGGGCCTGAAAGGCGGTTTCCGGCAGCTTTTCTATATAGGCGTCCATCTCCCTGACAAACTCCGCAGTAGCTTTGAATTTCACCCGTTCCTCCCAGGCCTTGTCCTCAGTCTCCAGCGGGTTCCTGTCCCCTACAAAATCCACGCCCTCTTCCATTTGCACCAACGCCAGATCCTCAAGGCTGGCTTCAAAGATGGGCTCCTCGCCCAGTTCCGGCAGGACGTTTGAAATGTAGTCCCCAAATACCTTGTTTGGGGAGAGAATCGTCACATTTTGGGCTTTAATGGTGTTCCGGAACCGGTACAGCAGAAAGGCCACTCGGTGCAGAGCTATACTGGTTTTTCCAGAACCCGCTACTCCCTGGATGATCAGGGTATGGGCCTTTTCGTTCCGAATGATCTTGTTCTGCTCCTTCTGAATGGTGGAGATGATGGATTTCATCTTTTCATCCGAAGTATGGGCCAGCTCCTGCTGCAGGATATCATCCTGGATATTCTGGGAGCTGTCGAAAGCGAATTCGATTTCCCCATTTTTGATTTTGAACTGCCGCTTCAGGACAAGCTCCCCCTCCACATGGTCCCGGGGCGCGTCATAGCTGGCATGGCCCAGTTCAAAATCATAAAACATACTGGCCACCGGGGAACGCCAGTCTATGATGAGCAGCTGCCTCTCATGGCGGAAAGCATAGAGCCCTATGTAGTAGGCGAGAGCCCCTTCGTCCCCGGTTTCGGGCAGAAAGTCAATGCGGGCAAAGTAAGGGGACGCTTTCGTCTTCCGCAGCTTATCGCGGAAAACCACTGCCGAAGCCCCCAGAGAGTCGATCTGGCGCAGGGCCATCTCGCTCTGGAACATCTCCTTTGCGTCGCCCTCATTCCGGTGTTCCGCCATGTAGAGCTGCGTTTCCCGGTACTCCTCGTCCATCTGCTCCACGGATCTTTCCGCCTCCGCCAGTTCCAGGCAGATTTTCTCCGTTATGTTCTCCAGATGGACGATTTCCTCCGGAAAAGCCGCGGCAATTTCCGATAAATTCTCCTGCTGTGTTTTTACGTCTTCCCTCGCCATGACAAACCTCCTTACATGTTTCAAACTGTTCTTTTGGTAAGCGCTGAATCAATCCGGCTCCCATCCTGCGGATGGACACCGAGCCAACTGATTTATTCAGTGGTTACCAGATTACCCCGGGCACGGCGCCGTCTCATGCGTCCCACCCCCAAAAGTATAACAAAAAAAGAAAAAAAGACTAGACTTATAATTCCGGATATGGTATGTTATATACTAGATGTGCCTAAAAATGGGTTTTTGCCCGAAATGAAAGAAAAAATAAAACTTATCGCTCCTGGGGCGATAAGTTTTTTCTTTTTGCATCTACCCGTTTCTCCCAGAGAACCTCAGGAGGCCGGCAGGGCTAAAACCGCTTCCGCCTCCAGCAGCATCTCGCCGTTTTCCAGCAGAAAACAGGGAATGCCGATACGCCCTTCCCGCTTTGCTTCCTGAAGCTCCGGGCGGGTATCCCGCAGCTTCAAAAACTCCCGCAGGTTATTGGTGTTCTCTGTGATTTCCACAAATGTAAAATCAGTAAACCCTTTTTCACGGAACAGCTCCAGCGCTTCCCGGCAGCCGCTGCAGATATGGGAACCATAAAACTTCAGCATGTCCACATCCTTCTTTCTATTAAACTACTCTGTCATTTGTTTTCTGCCGATCCTCTTCTTTATCCAGCTGCGGCGGAGTTGAGGAATTCACCCCTCATATTCCCTTACTTCACAGTTTTTCATGGAGAAACAAAAAAATTCCTCATTGGTCATATCGTGAAAATAACTTTCGATAATCCGGCAGATTCCCCCATGGCACACCAGCAGAAGGCTTTCTCCCGCATATCGCTCCCGCGCCTCCTCCAGCAGAGAGTAAACCCGGCCGGCCGTAAGCATGTGGGATTCCCCACCGGGATACCTTGTGGCAAACATCCTTTTGTGGGAGAGAAAACCGGAATCATCCCTTGGCGCACCCTCAAATATCCCGTAATCCTGTTCACGAAGACGAACGTCGGTGAGAAGGGGCAGGCCCCTGCCCGCGTTGATGATTCCCGCCGTCTCCTGCGCCCGTCTCATGGGCGAACAGAGAATCCGGGAAATTTCCTTTTCCCGCAGCAGTTCCGCCGTCTTTTCCGCCTGTTTCCGGCCTGTCTCGTTAAGTTCCAGGTCCGTCACGCCGCAAACCTTATTTTCTCTATTCCACGCCGTTTCTCCATGACGGGTGACATAGAATTTCATTGCACCGCCTTCTTTCTCTTTCCTATGATAAATAAGCACAGCCCAACAGCTGTATCTTCAGCTTTTTAATATTGTGCCCAATACCGATATCCTGCTTCCGTTTTTGACCGCTCATAGCGCCGCCTCAAACGTTCTGGTGTCCGAACATTTACTGCCTGATTTTATCATAAGAGAGGCGCATCATGCTGCCTAAACAAGAATGTTCGTCATTTTAGAACGCTCTTGTTTGAGTAACATTTATCTTAACAGAGAGTGAGTAAAAAAACAATAGCGGCATTCACTTGGTAAAGCCCGCCGTGCAGAACGCCCTTCCCGTTTAAGAGCGGGAAGGGCGTTCTGATTTACAAGGGCTTCAGCCTGAGGTTTCGGTAGGAAAGATCCTCCCGCAGGGTAAAGCCCTGGTGCTCCCAAAAGGCATTTCCATTTTCATTCTCCGAAAAGGCCACCAGAGCCACTTTAGTGATCCCCTGGGCTTTCAGCGCCTCTACCGCCAGCTCCACCAGCCTGCTTCCGACGCCCTGCCCCTGCTTTTCCCGGGCCACAGCGGTATGGTAAAAATATCCCCGTCTCCCGTCGTGGCCGCTAAGAACCGTGCCGCATATCCGATCTGCCTCTTCCGCCACAAAACAGGTTTGGGGATTGCGTTCCAAATATCGGACAATCCCTTCCCGGGAGTCGTCCAGGCTGTTCAGGCCCATTCCCGGGGTGCTCTGCCACAAGGCGAACGCTCCGTCATAATCCTCTGCCCGCATGATCCGGTAAGTCAAGCTTGTCTCCCCTTTCTCTGGTAGGAAAACAGGGGAAGCCTGGCTCCGGCTGCCCCTGTCTGTTATCCGCTCAGGCCTGCGCCCCCATAGTTTTCACCAGCACGGCCTTCTGCGCATGGAGACGGTTTTCCGCCTCCTCAAAAATGCACCCGGCATTTTGTTCAAATACCTCTGCCGTGATCTCTTCGCCGCGGTGGGCGGGCAGGCAGTGCTGGACCATGGCGTCCGGCTTGGCCTGGGCCATCAGCTTTTCATCCACGCAGTAGCCCTTGAATGCAGCTTCCCGCTTCGCCCGTTCCTCCTCCTGACCCATGGAAGTCCATACGTCGGTGATCACCACGTCGGCGTCCTTTGCCGCCTGCAGGGGGGAATCCGTCAGCTCAAAGCAGTTGTACTGCGAGGCGAATTCCAGGATCTCCCGGGGGGGACGATATCCTTCGGGACAGGCCACAGACACGCTCATTCCCACCTTGAGGCAACCCACAATTAAGGAGTTCATCATGTTGTTACCGTCGCCGATAAAGCACATTTTCAGCCCTTCCAGAGAGCCCTTATACTCCCGGATGGTCATCAGGTCCGCCAAAATTTGGCAGGGATGGCAAAAATCGGTGAGCCCATTGATTACAGGTACGCTGCCGTACTCCGCCAAAGCCTCCACTTCATCCTGATCGAAGGTGCGGATCATAATGCCGTCCACATAGCGGGAAAGCACCCGGGCCGTATCCTGCACCGGTTCGCCCCGGCCGATCTGAGAACCGTCGGAGGAAAGCACCACCGCATATCCGCCCAGCTGGTTGATGCCCACCTCAAAGGACACCCTGGTGCGGGTGGAGGACTTTTCAAAGATCATACCCAGGCATTTTCCCTTCAGGTAGGGGTGCTCGATCCCATGTTTGGTTTCATATTTCAATTGATCGGCCAGGTTGAGAATTTCAATAATCTCCTCCCCGGTCAGATCCAGCAGCTTCAGCAGATGTTTCATCTTGATGACCCTTCCTTTCCCGCGCCTGTCCTCGTTCTTTTCGGGCCGGCGCACTTAAATATTCTGATTTCGTCTACATTCCAAGGACAAATAGCTTTCCGTTATACTTCCGGAGCCGGAATGCTGTACACGTTGAGCTGCAGCAGCATTCCCCGCATATTTTCATATTCGTCCGTCCCCTTAAGGACGCCGCCCAGCGATTCCGCCAGATGTATGCTGGCCGGATTCCGGCGGTCCGCCTCCCAGCGGAAAGAGGCATAGCCCTTTTGCCCGTAATAGCCGAGCATCGCGCCGACAGCCTCACGGGCGTAACCCTGCCGCCAGAATTCTTTCCTGATCCACACTCCCACCTCCGGCTCCCTGTCGGAGAGGCCGTGGATATCCGCGACGCCGAGAAATTGGTTTTTCCTATCCCGCAGGGTGAAGAGAACGGAACCCACGCTGTCCCCTTCCGCAAACTGCAGAATTTCCCGTACCGCCTCCTCCGGAGAGCCGTAGGGCTTCGGGTATTGGTAGTGCGCAATCTCCTCCGTATAATAGGCAAAAAGGTCCGCTCCATCCTCTTCCTGCATGGGGACAAGGGTCAGGCGGGGCGTCTCAATCGGCAGCTGGCCTCCCCACTTTATCATAGCTCACCTAAAACCTTTTCAAAGACAGCAAGCCCCTTGTCAATCTCTTCCTTTGTGATGGTCAGCGGCGGCAAAAAGCGGACCAATTCTTTGGCTGTGAGAACCAAAAGACCCTCCTCCGCACAGCGCACCAGCACATCGTGAGCGTCGCCTGTTTTGAGCTTCACGCCCAGCATCAATCCCTTGCCCCGCACGTATTCCACCTGGGGCAGCTCTTCCAGCCTCTCTTTCAGATAGGCCCCTTTTTCCTGCACCTCCCGGAGGAAAGCAGGATCCTTTACCCGCTTAACCACCTCTCTGGCCCCCGCGCACACCACGGGATTTCCGCCGAAGGTGGACCCCTGCATGCCGGGCTGCAAAATATCCTTCAGCTTCTCGTTCACCAGGCAGGCTCCGATAGGCAGGCCTCCTGCCAGGCCCTTGGCGGTGGTCGCCACATCCGGTTCCACGCCGTAGCCCTGGTAGCTGTAAAAGCTGCCGGTACGGCCCACGCCTGTCTGCACTTCGTCGATCATCAGCAGCACGTCCTGCTCCGTGCACAGCTTCCGCAGGCCCTGCACAAAAGCCTCCTCCATGGGAACCACGCCGCCCTCGCCCTGCACGGTTTCGATGAGCACGGCGCAGACAGTGCCGTCCAGCAGTGCTTCCACGCTGGAAAGGTCGTTGCCCTCCGCATAGACAAACCCTTCTGTCAGCGGCAGAAAGTCCTGATGGAATGCAGCCTGCCCTGTAGCGGCCAGCGTGGTCAGCGTTCTGCCGTGAAAGGAATTGTTCAGAGTGACAATCTGATACGCGCCCCGCTTCTCCCCATACTTCCGAGCGACCTTGACGGCGCATTCATTGGCTTCTGCCCCTGAATTGCAGAAAAACGCCTTCGCCATGCCGGAAGCCTTGCACAGTTCCTCTGCGAGCGATGTATTCTGGGGGCTGTAATAATAGTTGCACAGATGCTGAATCTCCGCTGCCTGCGCGGCTACCGCCGACGCCCATGCAGGGTCGCTGTACCCCAGGGCGTTGACCCCGATGCCGGAGGTAAAATCGATATACTCTTTGCCTTCCGTGTCCCAGGCCCGGGCATTCCTTCCCTTCACCAGAGATGCGTCCACCCTGCCGTATGTGTGCAGGATATAGCTTTGATCCTGATCCTTGATCTCCTGAAATGTCATACGCCAATTCCTTTCACAATTTATGCTGCCTGTAAAACTCTTTCAGTTCGGCCTTGACCTCTTCGGGCAGTTCCTTTTTGGGAATTCCACGGACCGCACCCTCCAAGCCCTGCAGCCGTTGGATACAGGCGGAAGGATCAATGGCCTGAATTTTCAGCCAAGCCTCTTGCGCGCCGGTTTCCTCCAGCTGCTTCAGGGTGGTGATCCCCACTTGCCGGAGCTGTTCCTCTACAACGCTCCCGATATTCGGCAGCTTTGCCAATTCTCCCATCTCTTCCTCCTGCAGCTTTTTAAAAGCTGCGCAAGACTTTTTTCCTTCGCAGCGTTAGCTTTCGCTTGTTTTCAGCTTTCTGGACCAACCGAAAGTACAAGCCAAAGCTTACTCGTGTGTCCCCGTACGCCGCGCCGTCATATTTCATCCGACCTGCGGAACAGCTTCGGCAGTGTCCTCCTAAACCGCGGTATCTCGCTTGCGGTCGCCGTCCAGCAAAGTACTGAAAACTACACGACACGAATGAAGGAATACGTTTCTCAATAGAACATGGTGCCGATACCCTCGTCGGTAAAGAGCTCCACCAGGATGGAATGAGGGATGCGGCCGTCGATGATGTGGGCGCGCCCCACGCCGCGGCGCACCGCATCCACACAGCAGTCGATTTTCGGAATCATACCGCCGCTGATGATGCCTTCCTTTTTCAAGCGGCTTACATCGCTGACGTTTACCACGGGAATGATGGTGGATTCATCTTCCTTATCCCGCAGAAGGCCGCGCACGTCGGTCATCAGGATGAGCTTCATGGCTCCAAGCTCCGCCGCAATGCGGGCCGCCGCCACATCGGCATTGATGTTGTAGGCCTCCCCGTGGTACCCGGAAGCCACGGTGGAAACAACCGGGATGTATCCGTTTTTGGCCGCATTCTCAATGATTTCAGAATTGACCTCCCGGATCTCTCCCACAAATCCTAAATCGTCTTCCAGCTTGTCGGCCTTGAGCATGGAACCGTCCATACCGCAAAGCCCCACCGCCTTGCCGCCCTGGGCCTCCAACAGCTGTACCAGATCCTTGTTTACCTTTCCGGCCAACACCTGCTGGACAATGTCCATGGTCTCCTGATCCGTATACCGCATACCGCCCACAAATTTGCTCTCTTTGCCGATCTTCTTCAGCATGGCGCTGATTTCCGGACCGCCGCCGTGCACCAGCACCACATTGATGCCCACCAGCTGCATCAGTACAATGTCGCTCATCACGGCGTCCTTGAGCTCTTCATTGATCATAGCGTTTCCGCCGTATTTGACCACGACGGTGGCGCCTGCATATTTCTTGATGTATGGCAGGGCCTGCACCAGCACGGCGGCCCGTTCCGAATTCGAGATATCCATCAGCAATCTACCCCTTCGCTATAAGTTCATTCAGACCAGCAGCAGCAATACAAACACCACGAACACACATAAGACCACCAGAATTCCCAAAACCAGGGAGACCAGCAGGAACCGCCGGATCCATCTGGAGATTCCCAGCCTCTTCGAAAGCAGCAGGAAAAAGAACACGGCAAGCTCCAGGGCTGCGAACACCAGGCTGGCAGCCGGATGGAAAAGCAGCATACTGCCGGTAAACAGCAGCACTGCGAAAAGCAGAGAGAACCCTGCCACCGCGCAGCCAAAGCAGAAAGCAGCCATATCCCAGGGAGAGTTCCGGAGAGCCTTCTGTTTTTTCATGTGCGGTAATCTCCATTGATTTTCACATAATCGTAGGTCAGGTCGCAGCCGTATGCCTCAGCGCTCTCACCGCCCATATGCAGGGAAACCAATATGGTGATCTCCTTTTCCCCCAGCACTTCGCTGGCCTTCTCTTCCGAGAATTCGATGCCCGCGCCGTTCCTGCAGACATCCACCTGCCCCTTTACGGACCGGAAGGAAACGTCGATTTTTTCCACATCCACTGCCGCTCCAGAATAGCCGATGGCGCACAGCACACGGCCCCAGTTGGCATCCGCGCCGAACATGGCGGCCTTGAACAGGGTGGAGCAGATTACTGATTTGGCCACCGTCTTGGCCGTTTCCTCGTCCTCCGCTCCATCCACGCTGCAGACCAGGAGCTTTGTAGCGCCCTCTCCATCTCCCGCCATCAGCTTGGAGAGCTCTCTGCACACAGCCTCCAAAGCCTCTGTAAAGGCTGCGTAATCCTCATTTTCCTCCACAATTTCAGGATTTCCCGCCACGCCGTTTGCCAGCACCGCGAAGGTGTCGTTGGTGGAGGTGTCCCCGTCTATGCTGATCATGTTGAAGGTATTTCCAGTCACTTTGTGAATCGCCCGGTCCAGCATGGCGGTGGAGATGGCGCAGTCCGTGGTGAGGAAGCACAGCATGGTGGCCATGTTGGGGTGAATCATCCCGCTGCCCTTTGAAATGCCGCCCAGCTTCACTGTTTTGCCGCCGATTACGGTCTGAACCGCCACCTCCTTCGGGATGGTATCAGTGGTCATAATGGCAGCGGCAGCGGCTGAGGAACCGTCCGGGCTGAGGGAATCCTTCAGCGCCTGGGCCGCATTCTCGATGGGTTCGATGGGAAGCACTTGGCCGATCACGCCGGTGGAAGCCACAATCACGTCCTGGGGTTCAATCCCCAAAACCTCTGCGGCGATTCTGCACATCTTTTCCGCCTTTTCCGCCCCGTCGGCGTTGCAGGTGTTGGCGTTGCCCGAATTGCAGATGACGGCTTTGGCCTTACCATCCGCAAGATTTTTCTTCGTCACCAGGATGGGCGCGCCTTTGACCAGGTTGGTGGTATAGACCGCCGCCGCATTGCAGGGCGTTTCGCTGTAAATCATAGCCAGGTCTGGCTTTGCCTTATTCTTACGGATGCCGCAGTGGATGCCGCCCGCCACAAAGCCCTGAGCCGCGGTAACACCGCTGGATATGTATTCCATAAATTTTCACTCTACCTTTTCTGAATTTTAATCAATGATAACACCGCCGCTGGGATGGCAAGGACCGCAAAAATTCTTTCCACAAAAACGCGGGAATCTTCTTGCACGCTCCGATTTTCAAGCCGCACTCAAAAAGCGGGCGGCACCAGCTTCAAGCCCATGGTTTCCTCCAGCCCAAAGGACAGGTTCATGTTCTGAACCGCCTGGCCCGCAGCGCCCTTCCCCATATTGTCGATGGCGGAAATCGCCACAAAGGTGCCGGTGCGGGGATCAGTAAACAATGACACATCACAGAAATTGGTGTAATGCACATTTTTCACATTGGCCGCCTGGCCCTTCGGCAGCAGGCGAACAAAAAACTCTTCTTCATACTGGGTTCGGTAGGCGTCCCAGATCTGTTCCTCCGTCACACCGGGCTTCAGCCTTGCATAGCAGGTTGCCAGAATTCCCCGGTTAATGGGCAGCAGATGAGGCACGAATGTGATCTTCATCGCTTCTCCGGAGATCCGGGAAAGGGTCTGTTCGATTTCCGGCGTGTGGCGGTGGTTTGCCACCTTGTAAGCGGTAAAGCTCTCGTTGAGCTCCGGATAATGGTTCGATTGTACAGGTTTCCGGCCTGCTCCCGTTACGCCGGACTTGCAGTCCGCAATGATGCCGGCGGTTTCGATCAAACCGTTTTTCAGCGCTGGCACCAGGGCCATAGGCACTGCCGTGGTATAGCAGCCCGGATTTGCAATCAGCTTTTTCCCCCTGATCTCTTCCCGGAAAAATTCCGGTAGGCCATACACCGCCTTTTCATGCAGGGCCTTATCCGTGTACTCCCCGCCGTACCACTCTTTATAAATATCCTCGCTCTGCAGGCGGAAATCCGCCCCCATGTCGATAAAGGTTTTCCCCTCACGGTCGCACCGGGCGGCAAGCTCCTGGGAAAGGCCGTGGGGCAGGGCGGCAAAAATCACATCGCTCTTCTCTACCGCTTCATCTTCCGTACCGCAGACCATATCGCAGAGTTGGTAATAGGCAGGATATACCTTAGAAAGCTCCATCCCCTCAAAGCTCACAGAGCTGATTGCCTTAAGCTCTGCCTGAGGATGGCCTAAAATCAGCCGGCAGATCTCACTGCCCGCATAACCCGTAGCGCCTACGACACCCACTTTTATCTTTTCCATACAGGCTCATTCCTTTCCCACCAGTTCCAGCACCCTGCGGGCCTGGAACCTGACATTTTCCGGAGCCGGGCCGCCCAGAACCCTGCGGCCGCCCACACATTTTTCCAGAGAGATCGCCTGATACACGCCCTCGTCAAAGCTATCGCATATCTTCTGGTACTCCTCCAGCGGAAGCGTCTCCAGGGTCAGGCCTTTCGCAATGCACAGCGCGACCAGCTCCCCGGTGATTTTATAGGCATCCCGGAAGGGCAGCCCTTTTTCCGCCACCAGATAGTCCGCGCAGTCCGTGGCGTTGATAAAGCCCCGTGCTGCGGCGTTTCGCATAGTATCCTCCAGCACCGTCATGGTCTGAAGCATGGGAATCAGGGGTGTGAGGCAGAGCTTCAGGGTATCCACCGCGTCGAACACCGCCTCCTTATCCTCCTGCATATCCTTGTTGTATGCCAGTGGCAGTCCCTTCATCATGGTGAGCAGGCCCATCAGATCACCGAATACCCTGCCGCTCTTGCCGCGGATTAACTCCGCAATGTCAGGGTTCTTTTTCTGCGGCATGATGCTGGAGCCGGTAGAGAAAGCGTCGTCCAGCTCGATAAATTTGTATTCCCAGGAGCACCACAGCACCAGCTCCTCACAGAGCCGGGAGAGATGCACCATAGCCATGGACACGGCAAAGGCGATTTCTGCGCAGAAGTCCCGGTCGGACACGCCGTCCAGGCTGTTCTGGCTCACCTTGGAAAAGCCCAGCAGCTTTGCCGTCAGTTCCCGGTCCAGCGGGTAAGTTGTTCCTGCCAGGGCCCCGCTGCCCAGCGGCATCACATCCATGCGGGCGAGGGCGTCGTCAAACCGGGACAAATCCCGCAGCAGCATTTCCGCATAGGCCATCATGTGGTGCCCAAAGGTGGTGGGCTGGGCCCGCTGCAGATGGGTGTACCCCGGCATCACTGCTTCGCTGTACTGCTCGGCCTTTCCGCACAGGACCCGGATCAGGGACTTCAGCTGTTCCTTCAGCCCGGCACATTCGCCGCGCAGGGTAAGGCGTACGTCCAGCGCCACCTGATCGTTCCGGCTGCGCGCCGTATGCAGGCGTTTGCCCGCATCCCCGATTCTGGCGGTCAGTTCCCCCTCGATAAAGGTGTGGATATCCTCGGCGTCCGGATCGATGGTGAGCGCGCCGCTTTCCAGCTCTTCCCGGATCTGCCGGAGTCCGGCACAAATTTTCTCACTCTCACTCTGCTCGATGATCCCACACTCCCCCAGCATGGAGGCATGAGCGATGCTGCCCTCGATATCCTCTCGGTACATGCGGCTGTCAATCGAAATGCTGGAATTGAAATCATTTGTTTTGGGATCGGCTTCCTTCTGGAAGCGGCCTTTCCAAAGCTTCATTGCCGTATCTTCCTTTCAAAGCAGGGCGCTGTCCGGCTGCCCGATAAATTTTAAAAAATTTTCCCTGTAGCCCGGCAGATGGGACAGCAGGGACGGGGAGAGTTCCCCCGCTTTGGCCATCCGTACAAATTCCGGGAAATCCACCCACTTGGCCTCACAGGTTTCCCCTTCCTGGAATTTCACATCCTCCAATGCCACGTTCAGATGCACGCCGTAGTTCCTGCCCAAATAGGGGGCGGAACAGGCGCTGCCCAACAGGGTGAGCTGGCCTTCTCCGGCTTCAATGCCTGTCTCCTCCCAAAGTTCCCGCAGAATGGCATGCACACAGTCTTCTCCTGCTTGTACATGGCCGGAAGTATTCTCCCATTTTCCGGGGGCAAAGCTTTTTTCCATGCTTCGCTTGGTGAGAAAAATCCGGTCGTCCCTGTCCACAATCCAGATACCCACCGTCAAAAGGTATTCGCCTTCCTGCAAAGCCTCGCCTCTGGCAATCACTTTGCCGGTGCGGTTGCCGTCCTGATCGTAAATATCCACCCGTTCCACGTTCCGCCCTCCAACAGGGAAAGGGCAGACAGCCTGCCGTCCACCCCATCCAACTTGATCGCCCTCAATTATTTATCGTAGGTCAGCCCCTTCTTCGCCTGTACCTTGATAGGCAGGCCAAAGAGGTTGATAAAACCGGCGGAATCGTTCTGGTCGTATACCTCGTCCTCGTCAAAGGTGGCGATTTCTTCGTCATACAGGGAATAGGGAGAAGTGACGCCGGCGTCGATAATATTTCCCTTGTAGAGCTTAAGCTTTACATCGCCGGTCACGGTTTCCTGTGTGGAATCCACAAAAGCTGAGAGAGCCTGCCGCAGGGGAGTATACCACTGGCCGAAATAGACCAGCTCTGCAAACTTCAAAGCTACCTGCTGCTTGTAGTGGAAGGTGTCCCTGTCAAGGCAGATTTCCTCCAGCTTATTGTGGGCATGATACAGGATGGCGCCGCCGGGAGTTTCGTACACACCGCGGGACTTCATGCCCACCAGCCTGTTCTCCACAATATCGGCCAAACCAATGCCGTTTTTGCCGCCCAGCTCGTTGAGCGCAGTCACCATTTCCGTGCCTGAAAGGGTTTTGCCATCGAGCTGTGTAGGCACACCCTTTTCAAAATGCAGGGTGATATAGGTGGGCTCATCGGGAGCCTGTTCCGGAGAAACGCCCATCTCCAGGAATCCAGGCTTATTATACTGAGGCTCATTGGCGGGGTTCTCCAGGTCCAGGCCCTCATGAGAAAGATGCCACAGGTTCTTATCCTTGGAATAGTTGGTCTCCCGGTTGATTTTCAGCGGGATGTTGTGGGCCTCCGCATATTCAATTTCCTCTTCTCTGGATTTCAGATCCCAGATTCGCCAGGGGGCGATAATTTTCAAGTCGGGCGCGTAGGCCTTGATGGCAAGCTCGAACCGCACCTGGTCGTTGCCCTTTCCGGTGCAGCCGTGGCAGATGGCGTCCGCCCCTTCTTTCTTGGCGATTTCCACAATTCCCTTGGCAATGATGGGCCGGGCGAAGGAGGTGCCCAGCAAATATTTATTTTCATATACGGCGCCCGCCTTGACGGTGGGATACACATAATCGGTTATGAACTCTTCCTTCAGATCCAGCACATAGAGCTTGGAAGCTCCGGTTTTCTTCGCCTTCTCCTCCAGCCCGTCCAGCTCGGTGCCCTGGCCGACGTCGCCCGAAACGGCGATCACCTCGCAGTTGTTGTAATTTTCCTTCAGCCAGGGGATAATGATCGAGGTATCCAGACCGCCGGAATATGCCAATACTACCTTTTTGATTTCGTTTGCCATAAGTAACGCCCTCTCTTTGCAGATTATTTTCAGTGGATGCTTTCCTTCAATTCTGATTGTTCCTCAGTAAAATAACCGCTGAACAAATCGCGCCGGATTCATTCAGCGCTTCCCAAACAATTGCTATTATACACCCGTTTCTGGAAAAATCAAGAGTAAATTGTATAATTATTCATATCAATTCAAAAAACGGAAAACGGCGCGGAATTTTCCGCGCCGTGCCACTGTTTTTTGTTGTATATCACCCTTTTTCGCTTTGTAAGCATGCATATTCACAGGAAGAAAAAGCCGTTTTATGCACCTTATGCATATGATTATGCAACCGGGTTCTCTGTCTGCCTGCAGAGGGATATTCTTTTCGCCTGAGGGATTTTTTCCGCTTTTTCCCGCCTGTCCCTTTCTTCCCGCTTTTTCATATAGCAGCGGTACAGCAGAATTCCCAGACCGCTCAGAACGGCGGTAGCGGCAAACACGATAACGGCAAAGAGGTAATTCTGGGTGCCCAAGGCGTCCCCGCCGATAGTGGAGGTGATTACCGAAGGAATTCTCGCCGTGAGGGTGATAAAAATCCAGAAGGAAAGCTTCATCGGTGTAAGCCCCACAATATAGGTCATTACATCCTTGGGCGTTCCTGGAATCAGAAACAGGATATAGGCAATCAGATTCAGCCGTTTTTCATTTTGCAGGAATTTCAGGGAACGTATCTTTTCCTCGGACACGAACAGGGCGACAAAGCGCATGCCGAATTTTTTGACGAACAGAAACACGGTGACGCTACCCAGCAGCGCCCCCAGAAGGCAGAGGCCCGTACCCTCCACCGCGCCAAAGGCATAGCCCGCGCCGATTTCCAGAGGCTCTCCGGGAATGAACGCCACCACGATTTGAAACGCCATCATGCCTATGAACGCCAGCCTGCCCCAGGCCCCGCTGGCGTCTACCCAGGCGCGGAATTTCTCCGGCTCGGATACAAATTCCACCATCGGTTTTCCCACAAACCAGCATATGGCGCCGGTAAAAATCAAAAACACCGCCAGACTGGCTACCGCCGCGATCCTTTTCTTTTTGTCTCTTTTCATGCCGTATTCTCTCCCTTTTCCTGTTTTCCAAAATTCCCTGGCAGTGGGAAGCCTCCCGTGGGCCGTCAAGTACAACTGCACCCCTGACTTCCTGTATTGTCAGTAACCGCCGAGCGAATCATGCCGGATGGCCCGGCGCGGGTTTTTACAACGTTTCCTATAATATAGGGGAAGAATATCAAATTTTCCTCAAAAGTTCCTTACGAAAAGCTTGCGATATCTTACAGAACTGAAAAAGAAGCTTGTATCAAAGCTCCTACTCCCGGAGCATTCGCTGCCCGCAGGCTGCCTCTGTGTTTTTTATGATGGTTGCGCCTCAGCCGAAGTATTTTTCAGCGCCGTTATTCCGCCAAAGGAGCCGCCGCATTCATCCGGAGTTGAGCTGTCTCGCCTGCACAGAAAGAAAGGGGCGCCGCAAAATCCCCCTTTTGCGGCGTCCCTCCTGAACATCTACTTGCATGCTTCCCGGAACAGTTCTCTTGTATTGGCTTCCCACTAAAAAACCGTTGAGGCTTCAGGAGAAACGGTTTTTTATCCAATTGGCTTAGCCGCTCCCCCTTATATGACGCTTGCCGCGTCGTAGGCGCTGTGAACGGCCTGGCAGAGATCGGCCGGGCTTCCTGCGCAGTCTCCCACCCGGATCACGGAAATTCCGGACGCTTCCAGCTGCTCTGAAGCAAAGGCTTCCGGACTGGCGCCCGCCGCCATGACAACAAAACTGCAGGGAAGCTCCTTTTCTGTTCCATCCTCCACCGTGCAGATCACTGAACGGGAGGTGATCCGGCTGAGCTTATGGCCTGTCAGCAGCCTGACGCCTGCCAGCTCCAGCTCCCTTAGCAGGATGGGGCGTACCGTATCCGATTCCTCCTTTGCAATGGCGTCCAGCATCTCCACGATTGTGATGTTGCATCCACGGGACGCCAGCAGTTCCGCCGTCTCCACGCCTACCAAGCCGCCTCCTATTACGATGACCTCACCGCCGCACATCTGCCGGCCGGAAAGCACCTTCCAAGCGTCCAACACATGAGGAAGCTGCGCTCCCTCCACAGGGATCAAACGGTTATGCGCTCCCACCGCCACAATCACACAATCCGGTTCGAGTTCAATCAACTCCTCCTGAGTGGGAACCCTGCCCAGGAAGAATTCCACCCCCAGCCTCTGCGCCTCCTGCATAAGGAAATCTCCGGCCCGCATCACTTCATGCTTCCGGGGAGGTTCGCTGGCAATGCCCAGCTGCCCACCCAGACACAATTCCCTTTCAAAGAGCGTGACACGATGCCCCCGCAGGGCTGCCACCCTGGCAGCTT